>TARA_R110000868_G_scaffold91883_2_pt1 | contig 82866 bp, 71 predicted proteins | sample TARA_R110000868 | Tara Oceans TARA_R110000868 (sample SAMEA4397489) | marine metagenome | biome: Polar Biome; feature: [SRF] surface water layer (ENVO:00010504); material: water (ENVO:00002006), including particulate matter (ENVO:01000060) such as... | depth 5 m | reverse complement strand
CACTCATAAAGTTTCGTACTGTGAGGTCTTTAATTTTTATCATAGCTCGTTATAAATGTCCAATAGCATTTTCTTGTTGAAGTTATCTGAATCAATTGCTGAAATTTCACCAGCAACAATTTGATCTACACTTTCAAACTGTGCAATATCAAGTTGTGTACTAATTTCCTCTAGTGACTTTTGCGGAATCAAACTAATTTCACGACAGTTGTATTGAGTAATGAATGTTTCCTTAATAAAACTCGCTTCTTCATAGCTAATAGGCAAGTCCAAGTTAACACGCAAGTACATATTAGGTTTAATAAACGTACTTGCTTCATCAATTAGACGACTTAGTTTAACTGTACGGTACTTTGGACAATTAAGCCAGTTAATATATTCAGGAGCCTTGTCATTTTCTCTATCAAGTATCATCATTCCGCGATCGTCGTCCCATGCATCTGCATAATTATGCGGAAATGCGTTGCCAATGTAATGCACTACGCCTTGTTGCTGCCGCTTGTGGAAGTGTCCACTAAAAACATACGATTGATTAGCAAAATCTTCTGCACGTAGTTCGCCGTGATCGGGCATTTGTACCATAGCGTTCATGTAAAAGCTAGGGAGTTCAAAGTGTCCAAATATATATTTGCTTTTTAAGTTTTTTAACTTTTTCCATTCTTCACCTACTAGCCACGGAACGATGGTTACATCGTCTACAGTAGTCATTTCGTCAATAAATGTAATACCTGGAATGTGTTTAGCAAATGCTGTACTATTAACATCACGCTTGTCTTTGTAATACAAGTCGTGATTGCCGTCAAAGAAGAAAAACTGCTCAAATGCAGCGCCTAACTTCTCCATGCTACGGATAGTTGCATCCATTGTAGTAAGATTTAGCGAATTTCTGTTGTGATGCCAGTCGCCGCAAAAGATTCCAGTTTCGCAACCGTTAGCTTTTGCAGTTTCAATAAACCAGTCAACAAAATCTTCGCAATCTTGGTTGTGAATTTTACTATTGCCTTTTAATCCAAAATGGATGTCTGTAAAGACTGCTGCTTTTTTAAACAAATTTAGGTCTCCGAACTGTTGTTAATAGTATACACTGATTTGTTTGAATAGTCAACCGACTATTTGCTAGCATCACCGTATTCTCGTTTCATCGCTGCTTCCCATTCACTAGCATGTTGTCTAGTATGTGAAGGATCCATGTTATTCATTTCAAGGATATCGTCTCGAATGTTTTGATTACGTTTTTCAATATTAATAATTCTAACAAAGCTATTAGTAACTGCTGCGGTATAGTAAGCAAATGGATTATTTGACTTAGATTCGTCAAACTGTAGTCCTATTTGCGTTAATTGCAATATTGCTTGACCACGCATTTCGTCATTATAAGTATAACCTCGAACATTTCCACGAGTAGCATATCGTTCACATAGTTTTATCCACATAAGAGCAAGTTTATTAGTTGCAATTCCGCCACTTAATGTAAAGTTTCCGTTTTCCATTCCGCCCGACCAATGACTTTTTCCGACACATACTAGATCGTCTTGTTCGTTAAACTTAAAGTGTTGATAAGGAGGAAAATTTAGTTTAACCTTAGTATCTGCAACGGTCTTTGGATTCTTTTTACGACCAACTTCTTCAGGAATATGATCAAACGTCATTACCCGAAAGATTATTTCTTCTTTTGTAATTTTTTTATAGTCTACTTCGCATTCAGCTTGCTTGACCTTTTCTCCTGCCATTTTACGTCTAACGTATTCTGCATCACCTAAACGTTTTGCTTTATTACGTTTTGCTTCTGCAATAGTCCTGATATTAATTTTATCAACATCTGTTAAAATTATATCGTATTGATGGTATTCTGGGTCAATAAAACTTGAAAAAGAGGATTTGCTCCTGTGTATTTCAAGTAGTAGGTCTTTGTTATTTAAATAGTTTACTTTTCTCATAAGATCTCCGGGTTATGTATTACATTATAATATACGCAGTTAAAAAAGTCAACTAAATAATAGTAAGGAGTAATCATTTATGTCATTATTATCAGGTATTGCAAATAGAATAGGTTCTGAAGCGCAAAACTTTGGAAACAGGCTAGTAGCTAACACTAAGCAAAAAATTATTGACGAAGTAAGCGATACTGGGTTTGGTCGAGCGCTGCGTACACTCAACATACTTCCAGGCGCTAACCCGTCAGAAGCAACTTTTGCCCAAGGTGCGTGGGGTGCAAACACAGAAGGCGATTGGCGTGTTAGACTGTCGTTACCTCCTTTAAGTTATTTCGCCGACAGCATACTTCTTAAACCGTTAACTGAAACTGGACATTCTATGGTGTTTCCGTATACTCCAAACGTTTATATAACACATACTGCAAGATATAATTCGTTGACTCCGACTCATAGTAATTATCCTTTTCAGATATATGAAGGGTCCCAAGTTGATCAATTTACAATTAACGGAGATTTTACAGTTGAAAACTCTAAAGAAGCAGAATACTGGCTTGCTGCAATACACTATTTAAAAAGTGTAACTAAGATGGCGTATGGAAAAAGTTCAAATGCAGGTTCTCCACCTCCTATTGTATTCTTAAACGGATACGGCGATTATGTATTTAATAATGTTCCAGTACTTATAACAAGTTTCAACGTTACACTAAGTCCAGATGTTGATTACATAAAGGCAGACGTTGGATTAAGCGGCTCGTATGCTCCGGCAAAATCGGAAATATCAGTTACATTAGTGCCTCAGTACAGCAGAGACAAAATTAATAAATTTAGCCTTGATACTTTTGTATCAGGCGGATATGTTCTTGGCGGAGATGGATACTTATAATGGCAAATTATGATAACGCAAGTCCTTGGCATACGACTACGCAAAAAAACGGACAATATTTAGATATTTTAGATATACGACCAGTGCCTGCTGAAAACGATGACATTGTTTATACAATTGAACCGCAATACACTTATCGACCAGATTTACTAGCATATGACTTATACGGTAATCATAGACTGTGGTGGGTTTTTGCACAGCGGAATATGAATATATTAAAAGACCCAGTATATGACTTTGTAGCAGGTACAAAAATATATCTGCCTAAAGAGAGAAATGTTTCTCAAATACTAGGAGTATAACTTGCCTATACAAAATTTAGAAGCCCGAGCACAGCAACTAGGAAAAGACTTTATTGATTCAGCAGAATCTGTAAAACAGTCTTTAACAAGTGCAGTAAACATTACTGCTGGAAATGCACTTACTACCGGAGCAACTGCTGCATTAGGAGCAGTTAATAATCTTGCTGGAAATTTAACAGGTGCAATTGGCAGTGAAATTAACAATGCAATAGGCGGCGCATTAGGCGGATTGTTGGGCGGAGTATTGGGCGGCGCTATAGGCGGCGCTCCAAGTTTTCCTAAAGAAAATGTTTTAAGCAAATATGCAAGTTACAACTGTGTATTTACATTAGGCGTTTTAACTGCAAGTGAAGTTAATAATCCTGAATCTACGTATAGAAGATCTGGACCAAGCATTCTTATTCTCCGCAGCGGCGGCACTGGAAGCAAGCAGGTTAGAACACAGTTAGAAATGCAAGCTAATACAACGGGTGAATACTTTATTGACGATGTTGAAATTGATACATTAATTGCACCTAATCCAAAAACTAAACAAACAAATGCAACTAAGATTGAATTTAAAGTAAGTGAACCGTATTCTATGGGATTGTTTTTACAAACACTTATGTTAGCTGCACTTAAAGGCGGCTGGAAAAATTATTTAGAAGCACCGTACTTATTGCAAGTCGAGTTTATAGGATGGGACGACAACGGAAAGCCGTTAAATGTTCCTAGATCAAAACGAATGTTTCCTTTGAAATTTGCAAATGTTGAATTTAATGTAACTGCTGGGGGTAGTGAGTATTCAGTTACGGCAATACCTTGGCACGAAGCAGCATTTAGTAACGAAGTACAGGGAGTAAAGACTGACGTTAACATTAAAGGTAGCACTATATTAGAATTATTACAAACTGGCCCAGAAAGTTTGGCAACTATTTTAAACAATAGAGAACTTGAACAAGTGTCTGCAGGAAATAAAAAAATCGGCGACCAGTATGTATTTTTATTTCCTGCAAACAAAGGCGATGCCGAAAATGCAATTAAAGGCTCAAGTAGATCTACTGGAGGAGCTACAACACAGTCCGTTCCTCCAGATGATATTACTCAAGTAAGAGAGCTGTCCAATGAAAAGAAATCTGAATTATATCAATCATTAACTGGAATTCAAAACGGACAAGTTCCTGCAGACTTTGATGCAGAACTTAGTAAACTATTAGGTATTGTTGTTAAAAGAAGTAAACTCGGTGAAAGTATTAGAGAGTATGCAGAAAAAGAAGAAAACGTTAATAACATTGGTAAAAGTAAAATTGTAAAAAGTTATTTAGATAGCGGAAAACCTTATTTTGGAAAACCTGCTTTTACTAAAGGCAAAGATAAGACTACTAACGGCACTATATTTACTAGAGGTGCAATTACTATTAGCGACGAAGGCCGCGCAATACAATTTAAGCAAGGTGCTCGAGTTCAAGATATTGTAGAAGAAATTATTTTACTATCAGACTACGGTAGAAAGTTTATATCAGAAGTTCCTAACGGAATAGGAATGAAAACGTGGTTTAGAATTGAAGCAAATAATTACGTTATTGCTGATAGTACTAATGTTACTAAAACCGGCGAAAGTGCAAAAATTTATGTATATAAAATAGTTCCGTACCAAGTGCATGCTTCTAGAATCTCGTCACCGACGCAAGCAACCCCGGCTATTCCTGTACTTAAATCACAGGTTATGCGTGAATATAATTATATCTACACAGGCAAAAATGACGACATTATTAATTTTAATATTGATATTAATGCAGCATTCTTTAGTGCAATTCAAGGTGATTACGGGCAACTGGGAAAGAGTGCTAAATTAGGAGGTTCGGATAGTAAAGTTGCTCCTGAGGAATCTCCAAAGCACGGCCAAGCTGACGGCAATTCGCAAGCTGTTCCGGGAGCAGGCATTGCACCTTCAAAATTAGTTAATAGTTCTAATACTGGCAACTTAGGTGGCGGCGCAATGAGTCACCCTGAAACTCAAGTTGCTAGATCTTTTAACGATGCTATTGTTAATAGTCCGGTAGATTTAGTTTCAGCTGGAATGGAAATATGGGGAGACCCGTACTACATTGCAGATAGCGGAATGGGCAATTATGATGCGCCAGAAGCTGCATTTAATGTAACTTCTGATAATGCAATGGAATATCAAACAGGAGAAGTTGATATTCTTATTAACTTTAGAACACCAGTAGATTACGGCCCTGACGGACAAATGAAATTTCCCGGAGGCGGTACAAGAGCAGTAGGTGCGTTTAGTGGACTGTACCAGGTTACAATGGTAAAAAATAAGTTTAGTGGAAATAAGTTTACGCAAGAACTTACCACTATAAGAAGGCGCAATCAAGAAGTTCCAGGTGGAGTTGATGTTGGATTAGAGTCTATTATTGAAAAAGGATTAGATGCAATTATTTCGCCACTTGCTGCTGCCCCGGCTGCTGCATTTGCAGGAGCAATGGATGAGTTAACTAAGTCTATTGGCGGCATAGGCGGTATATCTGGGCTTGCAGATAGTATACAAGGAAGCATTGACGGAGCAATAGGTGGACTAACTGCTGGTATTCCTAAAATACCAGATATAGGCGCTGTTGCAACTAGCGGATTAAATCAACTACAAGGTCAAGTGTCGTCAGCAGCAGCAGGTGCATCTGATGCATTAAAAGCGTCTTTAAAAGGTAGAATATAATGCCAGAACCAACAAATAATAATACATCACAGCGTACTTCATCTACCGTTTCGGGAAAGAATGAATTTAAACCTGGTCCGTTTGTAGCAATAGTTCGAAATCACTTAGATACAACTTATATGGGCGGCCTTGAAGTTGAACTACTGTCTGCTAGCGGGTCAGGAAACTCAACTAATGCTCCGGGCCAGTTACTAACTGTCAAATATCTAAGTCCGTTTTATGGAGTTACTTCGTACGACGGAACAAACAAAAATTCCGGACATTCAAATAGTCAGCGTAGTTACGGATGGTGGGGAATTCCTCCAGATATCGGAGCTAAGGTTCTTGTAATATTTGCCGAAGGCGGCGACGGATTTTGGATAGGATGTATACCAGAAGAAAATACAAATATAATGGTGCCTGATCCTTATGTTTCGTCTACGTATAATGACAAAGACAAAAGTAAAAAATTGCCAGTTGTAGAATATAATAAAAAAGTTGAAAAAGGCACAGGGCGAGATTCTACTCAGTTTATTAAACCAGTTAACACAGATATACTTAATGTATTAACTACACAGGGATTAATTACAGACGAAATTAGGGGAGTTACTTCTAGTAGTTCAAGGAGAGAATTACCGAGTTCTGTTATGGGATTTAGTAGTCCTGGACCTTACGATAAACGTCCGGGAGCTCCTCGAGTAAACTATGGAGAAAATTTTTCACAGACTACTGTGCCGCAAAATAGACTTGGCGGTAGTAGTTTGGTGTTTGATGACGGCGATGCAACTTTGCTGCGTAAAACTCCAGCAAGTAGCGGTCCTCCGGTATATGTAAATGCTGAAGCAGGAGAAAAAGGCGGCAACCCTGCCTTACCGCATAACGAGTTAGTGAGATTACGAACTCGTACTGGGCATCAAATATTATTGCATAATACTGAAGACTTAATTTATATTGGAAATGCTAAAGGAACTACTTGGATTGAATTAACATCAAACGGCAAACTTGATATCTATGCTGCTGATAGTGTTAGTATACATAGTCAAGCAGATATTAATTTAAAAGCAGATAAAAGCATTTACATGGAAGCTGGTGAAAATATCCATATGAAAGCAGGTACAAGTATATTTGGAACAGCAGCAAGTAATATAGAATTAAAAGCTGGTGCAGATGGTAGAATAACAGCAGCAAATACACATATTAAAGCTGGTACTACTTTTATTGATCAAAACTTAAAAGTTAATGGTGCATTAAATGTTACAGGAAACATAGGTACACCTTCTACTGTCAATGCAGGAACATTAAGTGCGCCAACTACTAATACAACAGTTAGCGCCGGCGGATCGGCAGGAGCAAGCGGCGAAGCAGCAACAGCAGCAGGCGATGCCCAGCCTAGTCAGCGTGTGCCAGAACATGAACCTTGGGCTGGACATGAAAACTTAAACGGTATTGCTGCAACTACTCCTGATACATTTAGAAAAAGTGTTAAGCGAACAGTAGGATCAACGCCAGCAGCTGGAGCAAGTGCAGAAGGAAATGCAGGCGAAGAAGCCGCAGCCCAAAATGCAATAGTTAAGCAACCTCCTGCTAAGCCGGCAATGCCGGGATTACCTAGCATTCCTGCTAACGTTGCAGATGCAGCAAATGCAGTTAAAGCAAATATGAATTCAGGAGCTGTTGCTTCATTAACAAACAGCATTTCTGGATTAGGGAATAAGTTAACATTTGGAGTATCTCAGGCAATTACTGCTACAATAGATGGTATTGCAAGTTCTAGTGTTTTAAAGTCAATACAGTCTGTAACTGGTCCTGCAATAGAATCATTAACAGCCGGCGCTTCTGATTTATTAAATTTAAGAACAACAGTAGCAAAGGGTCAAGTTCCTGAAACAGTTCCAGTAAGTACTGCTCCGGCAATAAACTCTACAGAAGCTGATAGAGAAAAAATTGTAGCAATAGCAGCAAAGCCAGTATCTGGAACAGGAATTACTCTTAGCGATGGAAAACAATATAGAACTGTTGTAACTAAAGGAGTAGATGAAGACGGATTTTCTTATACGCAGACAAAGTTAGAAGAAATTCCAGTAGATGCTACTTAAAAAATAGGGTAAATACAGTATGAGTTCGCAAGAAAAAAACATTTATAAACAAATTACAGTTCCGTCTAATAGGTCGCAAGACGTAATTCCGGAAAGTAGATCTTATCGAGGAATTAGTACAGTAAACCCTGACGCTACAGATTGGGTGCTTTACGATATTGCATTAATTAAGCAAGATCTTATTAACCATTTCCACATCCGCCAAGGCGAAAAACTTAGCAATCCTGAATTTGGAACTATCATTTGGGATATCTTATTTGAGCCGCTAACCGATAGTCTTAAAAATGCAGTTGTTGCTAACGTATCTAGAGTTATTAACTATGATCCTAGAGTTAATGTAGATAATATCATAGTTGATAGTTACGAAAGCGGATTACAAATCGAATGTACACTAACATATCTTCCGTATAACATTACAGAAACAATGCGTATGAAGTTTGATGAAGATGCTGGATTTCTTTCATAAGATAAACTGCGCACTTATCTAAATCCGATAAATACTCTATAATAGAGGAAAGCAGCATGTCATCCACAGATAGACAAAACAGATTATTACTTGCGGAAGATTGGAAGCGTGTCTACCAGTCATTCCGCAACGCCGATTTTAAATCATATGACTTCGATAATTTACGTCGAACAATGATTAATTACCTTCGAGAAAATTATCCAGAAGATTACAATGATTACATTGAGTCTAGTGAATACTTAGCCCTCATTGATATGATTTCGTTTTTAGGTCAAAATATTGCTTTCCGTATTGACTTAAATGCAAGAGAAAATTACTTAGAATTAGCAGAGCGCCGCGAAAGTGTGCTACGTTTAGCAAGACTGCTTTCTTATAATCCTAAACGTAACATTGCTGCTAACGGCTTATTAAAAATTGAAGGAATAAGCACTACAGAAGAAGTTGTAGATTCAAACAGCATTAATCTAATAAACCAAACTATACTCTGGAATGACCCGAGTAATCCCGACTGGTATGAACAGTTTGTTCGCATAATGAATGCAGCTCTTCCAGTAAATGGATCATTCGGTCGCCCAGTTAAAAAAGAAATTATTAACGGAGTTCCTACAGAACAGTATAGATTTAATTCAACTAACACAGAAGTACCGGCCTACAGTTTTAACAAAACAGTAGACGGTAAAACAGTACCGTTTGAAGTTGTTTCAACTGACATTACTGATACTTCAGTTGTAGAAGAAGCACCGTTTCCGGGAAACAATTTTGCATTCCTTTACAGAGATGATGGTAGAGGAGTAGCAAGTTCTAATACAGGATTCTTCTGTCACTTTAGACAAGGCATATTAGATCAAGGGTTATTTAATGTAGGCAATCCTTCAACTAATCAAGTAGTTGCAATTGATGCTAAAAATATTAACCAATCAGATGTCTGGCTGTACAGTTTAGACAGCTTGGGAAATGAGCAAGAACTGTGGTCAAAAGTTGATGCAGTCGAAGGTAATAATGTTATCTACAACAGTTTAAATAAAAATATACGTAACATATACAGTGTGTTAACACGTATTGAAGATAGGATTAGTTTAATCTTTAGTGACGGTGTATTTGGTAATTTGCCTCAAGGAAATTTCCGCGTATATTACCGTACTAGTAAAAATCAAAGATTAGTAGTTACTCCGGATAATATGCGAGGAATTGCAGTTCGTATTCCGTATGTATCTAAAGCAGGTAAAGCAGAAACTATTACAATAACACTTGAATTGCAGTACACTGTTGATAATGCAACAGTTTCAGAAACTAATGCAAGCATTAAGAAAAATGCACCGTCGACTTACTATACACAAAATAGAATGGTTACTGGAGAAGATTATCAATTAGGTCCATTAACTGTAAGTCAAGAAATTGTAAAAGCAAAATCAGTTAATAGAATTTCTAGCGGTATTTCACGCTACTTTGACTTAATTGATGCTACTGGAAAATACTCTACTACAAACTTATTTGGAACAGATGGTGCAATATATAAAGATTTTATAACATTAAAATCTAGTTTTACATTTGAAAACTTAACTGATATTGAAGGTGTTATTGTTAATACTGTAGAGCCTATTTTAGGAAGTGTTAAGTTAAGAAACTATTATTATGATAAGTTTCCTCGTTTGTTAGTCGAAGACTTAGGTGCTTCTTGGACGTTAATTACGTCAGATGCTAACCAGTTTACAGGAAGACTAACAAATACAACCGGAGTACAAGTTAAAGTAGGAACGTTTACTGGTTCTAACATGAAATATGTTAAACTAAACTCGTTGTTAAGATTTGTACCACCTACTGGCTTCCATTTTTTAAACGGAAAGCTAGAACCAGGTAGTCCAGATTATCGCGGTGGCTCTAATTATAAATGGGTTAAAGTTGTTAGTGTTGTTAGAGATGGCACTGATATACAAGACAACGGAACAGGGCCCATAGTGCTCAACGATAGTATTCCAACAGGTTCTAAACTTGTAGAAATTAGAACAGCACTACCTAGTGTTTTAACAGCAGATGTTCAAGCCCAAGTTACAGATCAAGTGTTTGCTTATAAAACATTTGGTTTACGGTATTCGCAAGCAGACAGCGAATGGCGTATTATTACAGAAAATAACTTAGATGCAAGTAGCGTATATTCAACTGGTAAAACTGGAAACACTACTAATCAGCAACTTGATGCAAGCTGGTTATTAAAGTTTACCACAGACGGAGAAAAGTATACAATAACTTCTCGAGCAATGAGATTTGTATTCGAAAGCGATACTGAAATTAGATTCTATTACGACTCGAGTGACAAAATCTATAATAATAAAACTGGTAAAATAGTTAAAGACAAAATTAACGTTTTAAACATTAATAAACAACCAGACTCGGTGTTTCCTTTTAATTATGACTTTGTATGGGAAATTGTTGAAGAATATCGTGATGCAGTAGGCTATGTAGATAGTAAAAAAATACAAGTTAGTTTCTTTGACGATGACGATGATGGAGTTGTAGATAATCCTGAATTGTTTACAGAGCTGGTTAATGAAACTGCTAACCCGACAGAAAAGTTAGTATTCTTAAAGAAGTATACTACTTCAGACGGAGTTGAAGACTTTAAATATGTAACACGCAGCAGTTTAAATATTATAGTGTTAAGTAAAAAAGAATCAATAGGAGCATTAAGTCAGTATGCTAACGGACAATTGTTCTATTATTTGCAAGAAGATATTTTTGAAACATTAAATCTAGTAACTAGTAAGTTAACTATTACTTCAGAATATAAAGCAAAAATAGGACGTGATGGATTTAAGTTCCAGTATCTCCATGCTGCTGATCAAAACTCTAGAATTGATCCTAGTGCAAGTAATATTATAGACACGTACTTATTAACTAGGGGATATGATGCTCAGTACAGACAGTGGTTAGACGGTACAGTTAGTGCAAAACCGTTACCGCCAAGTAGCGATAGTTTGTATACTAGCTATGCAACCGAGTTAAACAAGATTAAATCACTCAGCGACGAAGTGATTTATCATCCAGTTAAATACAAAGTACTGTTTGGTGAAAAAGCGAAAGATGATTTGCAAGCAAAATTTAAAATTGTTAAAAACCCTAGTTTAGTTATTAATGATAACAAATTAAAGTCAGATGTTATTAGTGCAATTAATAGATTTTTTGCATTAGAAAACTGGGACTTTGGAGATGTTTTCTACTTTTCAGAACTTTCAAGTTATGTTATGAATCAACTATCGCCTAATCTAGTAACATTTGTAGTAGTACCTGTTCAAGAAGGTCAGTCATTTGGTTCGCTTTACGAAGTAAAATCAGAAAGTGATGAAATCTTTATAAGCGGCGCAACTGTTGTTGATATAGATATCATCGACGCAATTACAGCTAGCAGACTAAAAGCAACTGGCGAAGTTGTTACAAGTTCTACAACTTCTAACATCGGTGTCCAAAGTGGCACATATACAAGTTCAACCAATGGAGGCCTTAGTTACTAATGGCATACAATAAAAACGATCAAAACGAGCTTCCGTTACCGAATGGCGGATCTCAGCGCCGCAAAAGCTCGCAACATTTACCTAGATATTTTAGAACTCGTGTTAATAACAAATTTCTTGCAAGTACAGTTGATCAGCTTATACAGCCAGGGGTTGCTGAAAAGTTAAATGGATACTTTGGCCGAGAAGATGCCAAGGGTCGTAAATCGTCCGACGTTTATATCGGCGATGTTAGTGACGCAAGAAAAAATTATCAATTTGAACCAGTTACAGTTATTCAGGATGCCATTGGAAATGTTAATTACTATAGTGATTACAATGACTATATTAACCAGTTATCAAATTTAGGTAGTAGTGTTAAAGACCATAGTATTTTAAATAGACAAGAGTATTATGCTTGGAACCCTCATATTAGTTGGGACAAGTTTGTAAACTTCCGTGAATATTACTGGCTACCTAACGGACCGCAAACAGTCCAAGTGTACGGACAATCAGATGAAGTAATAAGCACGTATACTGTATCGGCAATTGACAATGGAGAGAACTTTGGGTATGTATTTTCACCTGACGGATTAACACAAAATCCACAGTTAACATTGTATAGGGGTGTAACTTATAGATTTGAAATTGACGCCCCGGGAAATCCTTTGTCTTTTAGAACTAGGAAGCAAACTGCTGCTAAGTGGAAACCTAACACTACTTATGATTTAGGCGAAAGTGTATTATACAATGGCAGTGTTTATATTGCTACTGGTAACCATAATGGCAGTGACGTATTTGACGTCTATTATTGGAATCTTGATACAGGTTTTAATTTAACTAGTAATATTTCAGCACAAGGTGTTGAAAAGGGTGTTATAGAGCTAACATTAGATGATAGTTCTCCGGACATTATCTATTACTTGTCAGACAGTGATATATTTGCTAGTGGTGTTATTAACGTAAAAGATATTACAGAAGCAACATCGATTAATGTTGAATCTGAAATTATAGGTATGAAATCGTATACTACTGGAACAGGGTTTGCACTATCAAATGGAATGAAAATTGATTTCATCGGAAAAGTTACTCCTGAAAAATATGCAATAGGTGCATTTTATGTCGAGGGCGTAGGTGACAAGATACAGTTAATTGCAGAGGAAGAGCTTAATATACCGAGTGAGTTTACTAGCGACTTAGTAGTAGAATTTGATAATGAAGGGTTTGATAGACTACCGTATTCAGAAGCAATTGGTTATCCGTTAGCCAAAGACTATATTACACTTAATCGCGGAAGCGTTGACGGCAACTTATGGTCTAAGTATAATCGCTGGTTTCATAAAGATGTTATCGAAACATCGGCTCGTATTAATAATCAAGAAACTGATATAAATGAAAATAATAGAGCAACACGCCCTATTGTTGAATTTAATTCAGGGTTAAAATTATTTAATTATGGAACTAAATCTAAAACAAATGTTGACTTAGTTGATACTTTTACTAAAGATGTATTTTCGACAGTCGAAGGCGCCTCCGGGTATAATGTTGACAACGTTGATTTAACTAACGGTATGCGTATAGTATTTCTTGCAGACACTGATCCGTTAGTTGTTGGTAGAATATTTGAAGTTAAATTTATTACAGTTAACAACACTAGACAAATTACATTAGTTGAAACGGCAGACTCATTGCCTTTAGAAAATGAAACAATGCTTTGTAAACAGGGATCCGTTTACAAAGGTAAAGTGTTTTGGTATAATGGAAAAGTTTGGAATATAGGCCAAAGCAAAACAACAGTAAATCAGTCACCGTTGTTTGACGTATACAATGAGAACGGAATTACACTTTCGGATACAACAGTTTACGAATCGTCGACATTTACTGGAACATCTATATTTGGGTATAAACTAGGTACTGGTGCAGTTGATACAGAATTAGGATTTCCGCTAAGTTATAGAAGCATTGAAAATGTTGGAGATATATCGTTTAACTTTAATTTACTTTTAGATACACTGACATATATTCCGCTTAATCAAGCACCTACAACACTTAATATAAGTAGCGGATATTTGAGAACATATACAGATAGAACATCTTATGAAAATTCAAATGGTTGGAAAAAATCGTCTACACTAAGTGAGCAATCTGTTATTAGACAATACACTGTTGATAACACAAGAACGTTTTATACTATTGATGTTTATGACCAAAGCGGACTATTAACTGATTTATGGGTTAGAGTAATACTTAACAATCAACTATTGTTTGAAAATAAAGATTATACACTAACTGTAAATGCACAGAATGATAAAGTTATTAACTTTATTACGCCACTGTCTGTCGGCGATAATATTATTATAAAAACACGTTCTAGTGCAGTTAAAAATAATAATGGCAAATACGAAATTGCAAATAACTTAGAACGAAATCCTCTTAACGAAGATATTACAGAATTTACATTAGGCGAAGTTAACGATCATGTTGGCACTATTGTTGAAGAAACAAATAACTTTTTAGGAATATTTCCTGGAAGTAGCAATTTACGAGACTTAGGACAACTTTCTAGTTTAGGTAAACGAATTGTTAAACACTCTGCTCCGTTAAACTTATCTGCATACCACCTAACTGACAAAGATGCAAATATTGTTAAGTCAATTAAATTTGCTCGTAGAGAATACGGAAAATTTAAACGTGCATTTTTACAATATGCAAATAACATAGGATATAGCGGACCTACTAAAGAACATGTTGATCTTATTTTAGTCGAGCTGACCAAAGACAAAATTTCATCAATGCCGTTTTACTTTACTGATATGGTACCGTTTGGCGCAGCAGCAATATCTAGAATTGAAATAGAAGATGTTGAAAGCAATTTTTATGCATTATCAACACCATTTAACTTGACAGATTCTAGTTCTAAAGCAGTACAAATTTATTTAAATGGTGTGCAGCTAGTACACAGTAAAGATTACACATTTAATGATCAAGGGTTTGCTGTCATTACGGCAGAAAAATCAATTGGCGATGTTATTGAAATATACGAATACGAAAATACTAACGGTAGTTATATACCAGCTACTCCTACTAAGTTAGGACTGTTTCCTAAGTACGAGCCTAGTATCTTTGTAGACACTACTTACTTAGAGCCACAAACAGTTATTCAAGGACACGACGGTAGTATTACTATAGCATTTGGCGACTTTAGAGATGATTTAATATTAGAACTTGAAAAGCGTATTTTTAACAATTTAAAAGTTGAATACGATACTAGCATGTTTGACATCTATGATTATGTTCCTGGCCACAGTAGAAAAACTGGTCTTACAGAGGCCCAAATAAATGAAGGAATGCTATCTGATTTTGTACAATGGTTGCAATTAGTTGATACAGATTACACTGCTAATTTGTCATTTAACAGAGCAGATCAATTTACCTTCAACCATACAGGCATGAGTGATCCAGAAGGATCACCTGTACATGGCTGGTGGAGAGCAGTATACAAGTATGCATACGATACCGATCGTCCTCACACTCATCCTTGGGAAATGCTAGGATTTACAATTAAGCCAACTTGGTGGGAAGCGCAATACGGCGAAGCGCCTTATACAAGCAATAACTTTTTAATGTGGGAAGACATTGAGGCTGGAGTTATTAGAACTGCTACTGGCTCATTCCATGTTAACGAAAAATATAAAAGAGATAATCTAACAACACACTTACCAGTCGACGAAGATGGTAATCTAGTTAGTCCTCTATTAAGTAGTTTTATTACTACCTATAACACAACTGATTTAAACGCTAATTTTGTATATGGAGATCACAGTCCAGTAGAAACTGCTTGGAGACGCAATAGTGAATATGCGTTTGCATTGCTAACTTCTTTATTTTTAAATCAGCCATCGAGAACAATCTCTGTTTGCTTTGACAGAATAAGGCAAGTACGTGACTTAGTTGGAGATATTGTTTATATTAACCCTAATAGACAAATTCGATTAACTGATATAGAGTTTCCTAACACTGTTGACGACAGTGTTAGAATTTTTACTTCTGGATTTGTAAACTATGTAACTGATTATCTAGCATCAAGTGTTTCTACATCTTACGACAATTATAAAGACAGTGTAAAATCAATTAATAATCAAATTGGTTTTAAGCTAGGCGGATATACTTCTAAAGATAAATTTAAACTTATTCTTGATTCAAGAACTCCGTTAAACAAAGGTAACGTATTTGTACCAGAAGAAAATTATAAAGTATTTTTAAACACAAGTACTCCAATTAAGATAGTTTCGTATAGTGGTGTTATTATTGAAAAACAAAGTTACGGATTTATTATTAAAGGATACGATAATGAAAGACCGTATTTTGATTACTTTCCTGCAAAAGCATTAGCTAATGATTCATTAATTAATGTTGGCGGCGTTAGTTCGAGTTTTGTTTACTGGGAAACTGGAAAAACTTATACAAACGGCTCAATTGTAGAAAATGAAAATGCATATTATCGAGCAATTGAATCACACGTTAGCGGTACAGAGTTTGACAATACTAAATTTGCTAAACTACCTAAACTTCCAGAAGTCGGTGGCCGCGAAGCATTCTTCCGCAAAGCATTTAGAAATTCACCAGACAGAATGCCATACGGAAAAGTACTAAAAACAATTCAAGAAGTTGTAGATTTCTTATTAGGCTACGGACAGTTTTTAGAAAGCCAAGGCTTTGTATTTGATTACTATTCTGCAAGTCAAGAATTTGTTGCTAATTGGAAAACTAGTGCTAAAGAATTTATGTTTTGGACTACACAAAATTGGGGCGCCGGCAGTGTTATTACACTAAGTCCGGCAGCATACCAAATTAAGTTCATATCTGAATATGCAGTTGTTGACGATATATATGATACGTTTTATGGTTACAGTTTATTAAAAGCAGACGGAAAAAAACTGCAAAAGAACTATGTGAGCCTAACTAGAGAAAATCCAAACGAGTTTATTATTTCTCCTAAAGCAACTGAAGATGGCATCTTTTCAGTTAAACTTGCATTAGTGCAAAAAGAACATGCTGTTCTTATTGATAACAAAACTGTGTTTGGCGATGTTATCTACGATCAAGAACCTGGTTATAGGCAAGAACGTGTTCGTGTGTTAGGATACAAAACTGCTGAATGGGACGGTAGTATTAATATTCCTGGGTTTGTATTTGATAATGCAAAAGTCACCGAGTGGAAAACTTGGACAGATTATGCCATCGGCGACTTAGTACAGTATAAAGAATTTTACTATACTGCTAGAGATAAAATTTCAGGAACAGGTGTATTTGAATCTAATAATTGGGTACGCCTAGCAGAAAAGCCCGAAATGGAATTACGTCCTAACTTTGAATACAAAGTAAATCAGTTTGCTGATTTTTATGATCTAGATACTGACAATTTTGACGTTGAACAGCAAAAATTTGCACAGCACTTAATCGGATATCAAAACAGAGATTATCTTGCAAATATTATTAACGATGACGTTAGCCAGTATAAATTTTATCAAGGCATGATACAAGACAAGGGCACTCGTAATGCACTTACAAAACTCTTTGATGTATTAAGTAGCAATAATAAAGACAGTTTAGAATTTTATGAAGAATGGGCTATCAAAGTTGGACAGTATGGCGCTGCTGACGGATTTGAAGAAGTTGAATTTTTACTAGATGAAAGCAAATTTAAATTAGCACCTCAAAGTATTGAGCTTACTAATACGGTAACTGGAGACGAAACTGACTTAGTTTATAGAATTAAACCATTTGAAGTATACTTACGTCCTGCTAATTACACACACGCACCGTTTCCTTCTAAAACAGTAGAAGATACGTATACAAAAAATAGTGGGTATGTAAACCCTGATGATGTTGATTTTATTGTTGAAAACTACGATTCTATTTTAGATATCGAATACGCAACTTGCATGCTAGGGAATACTATTTGGGTAGGAAACAAAGACCTATCTTGGGATATATATGCACACGTTAAACTTGATTTAGAAATAGAAACAGTTGAAAAATCCGGCACTGATGCAACTTTAGTTTTAAGTAGCACAGTTAACGGACTATCTAATAATGATATTATTGGCATAACTTACACTGATACTGCTGGTCTAGACATAGACGGGTTTTACTCAATTAAAGAAATTAGTAATAACAAAATAACTTTGCTTGATTTAGCGGCTGAGGATGCAACAGTTAAGACTAGTAGATTATCAGCATTAATAAGTGTTAGAGTTGTAGATTTAGTAAGTGCTAGTACGTTGATGCAAGACTATCAAGATGTTAATCGTATATGGATTGACAAAGGTATTAACGGACAATGGGAAGTACTGGAACGAACACCGGGATACAATCTACATCAAGTAGTACCGTATACTGAGTTAGGTTCAGATCACGAGTACGGTTCTGCATTAGCAACTGATGGCAAGAATACTGTTCTTGCAGTAGGAGCTCCTGATAGTGCAAACGGTAAAGTATATATCTATACAAGGGCTGGAAATTCAGGTTCTTACCAATTATCGCAGAATATCGAAGCAGACTCTTCACTTGCAAAAGTGTATCCTTCATACTTGCAAAACACTCCATCCGCTGTTGGTGATATTATATTCTATAATAATAATTTCTATAGATGTCTTATTAATTCAGCAAACACTGCAATAATAGTTGATGACGGGTTTGGCAATAATATTAACGAACCTGTTAGTGAAACTTGGGACAGATACGCCCTTAACTTTACTAAAATACAAACTCCTGCAGATACGCAGCATTTTGGTGCAAGTTTAGCAATATCAGAAGACGGTACATACTTAGTAGTAGGTTCTCCAAACGCTTCAGAAGTTAAAACAACTTACCAAGGAGATTATGATACAAGCAGCACATACGGTGAACTTGATATTGTAAGGTACGAAGATACATTATGGAAAGCATTAATTGATATAGATCCTGCTGTTCAAAATATTAAATTTGGTAGTTTTGAATCAGTACCTAACATTATGCAAAGTCTTGCTCAAGAGGAAGCAGACGATACTATACCGCCGGTACTCCTAGCAGGTGACTATCCGTTTACAAATGTTATTACTGATCATTTGTTGATTAAGGCACCATTTGATATGTATGCAGGTTCAAAAGCTGGAGATACACTATCGCTAAAGTGGAATACGCAATCAAACGCTCATCAAGATACAGTAGTTGCAGAAGTTATAACAGAACTAAGCAACAGTTCAGTAGTTACTAGATCAATATATTCTGAAGTTCAGCCGTTTAATGGTGAAATAAGTGCAATTAATGAAAGTTACTTAACAGGAAAGTTTGAGATTTCAGAAAAAGTTGATGCTATATTGTATGTTGAAAATTCAAACACAGTTCCGTTAGTAGGCCAAATAGTTGAAACAACTGGCGGATTTGGTACAGTAACTTATAAATTTGTAGATGGAGCCAAGGTAACGATTTATGTTAAAGATGTGAACGGTACATTTGGTACAGTTGGGTCATTAACTACTAATATTGGCGAGTATGTTGGCGAGTATATAACATCAGCACCGACTGATATTGCACCAGATGCAGATACAAAATGGGGCGGATATTGGAGGATTGATACAGACGAATATACTGTAGATAATGTTAACTCTGACGAAGGCCGCGGTCTTGTAATTTATGATGTTATTCCGAGCTCTATAGATCTAAACCAATATACTGACAAGACCTTCTATAATATACTTGATTATTATACAAGTGTAGTATCTAGTAAAGACAACCTAAATAGTCAGTTACATACATTGAGTTACACTGGTGCTCCTGGGCTATTAGGTGTAATAGGACAAAAAACAGAAAGTCTGTTTTTAGTAAAATCTCCAAAAGCACTTACTGATGTAATTGAAGCTGGGTTAGTTGTAGCAGGTGATCCTAATAACCCTAAACTTGATATATTTTATAACTCAATGCCAAGTTTCTTAAGCGGCGAGTTTAACGATCCTGCTGCAATAGGCTTAGCACTTTCAGATTTAAATAAGCAACATATTGTATATGATGTATGGGACGGATATATAGATGTCACGCTAACTCAATCAGACCAGGCTAATACATATGGACCATACTACGAGCCTAAAAAGGGATTGACCATTAGAGATAAAACTAATTTTGGTGAAGCAGAAATTGCATATATACAGAAATTTAATACAACTAGTATTAGATTATATCTTAAAAATATTCAAGGCAACTGGGCACTTGGCAATAACTTTGGCGAAAACAGAGAAGTAGTTTGGATCAGTGAACCTGGCGGTTCTCCATACTATGCCCCGTTGATTGGAACTAGACCATTTGGACAAATAAATGAACGTAGTTTCCCTTCATCTAGTCAAGGATTAGGTAAGTTTATAGTATTTGATACAGGATCTCCTATTGATGTTACAGGTGAAAATATTATTCTTGATTCAGAGTATTGGATGTACGAAGAACAAGAAATTAATGGTATTCCACGAGCAGCAAACATACCTTCAATAACAAGTAACGATTGGGAACAAACGTTTAATGTACCTACAGCATCTGCTGGAGACCCGAGTGCTTTAACTAAGGAAGGTATGTACTCAGTATATGAACGCAGAGGCGCAGGTCAGTATGTTAAGTTAAATTCGTTTATTGTTCCAGAAAGAGCAAACAATATGTTGTTAGGCTCTGATGTTAAATTGTCTAAAAGTAACGATTTATACAAATTGTTTATAAAGATGACCGGGAATAATGATTTTGATAGTACAGATCCTGAAAATCCAGGAAGAATATATATGGTACTAAACGGCTCTACAGACGACTATCAATTTGGATGGGAGTTTAGTAGAGACAAAAAGTATAAAGGCCAGTTTTCAAGTACAAGAGATTACAACGACGGAGACATTGTATACTATGACGGAATTTTATATACTGCAATAACTAACATTGCTCAAGGTGTCTGGGTTCCAACTGATTGGGAAGCAATTTCTGATCCTAAAGACTACGTTGGTTATATTCCAAACGTTTCGGGTCTAAATGTAGGCAACGATTCTGCTGTTATTGATTCAGATTATTTAACTAAGTTTGCTAAAGATTTTGATGTAAATAGTACCGGTGATGTAATCGTTGTATCAACTGAATATTTTGATAAACCAAATTCAGTATATGTTTACAGAAACGTAAACGGACAATTTTATAGAGCACAAACAATAGTAGCGCCTAATAAAACTACTTCATATGGCGATAGTGTTTCTATAAGCCACGATGGAAAAATTATTGCAGTGGGTGCAGCATTTGACGACTCGATTGAAACTGATTCAGGTAAAGTTTACATTTATGCAGAACAAAACGGTATATTTGTTTTAACTCAAGAATTAACAAGTCCGACTAAAGAGCGTGCAGAATTTTTTGGTTCTTCAATTGACTTTGACGGTACTAGACTTGCAATCGGATCTCGCAATGGCGACTCGTTTGTTGATACAACTATAGATGTGCATCAAAACCCACTAGAGTGGCCTACATCTGTTTATGTACTTGATGCAACTTCAGTAGAACGAACATCTAAAACAACATTTGACAGCGGATTTACAAAATTCAAGTCATTTGATAAAGATTCTGGAATAGTAAGAGTATATGAGCGTAGAGGCGATGTTATCGGTTATGCACAACACTTAGACTATGATGTTCCTAATGTAACGTTCTTCGGCAGCAATCTTAAATTAACAAACAATCATGTGTATGTAGGACTACCAAACTTCCAGCGTACAGAAACAAGACAAGGAGTTGTAATTGATTACAGAATTCCAGATAATACCACTGTTTGGAATTCTCTAAGAAGTTCAAAATCTACAGTTGATGTTAACAAAATTAAACGTGTAATGCTCTACGATGTTAATAAATCAGAAATTTTACAATATCTAGATTACATTGATGTGTTACAAGGCAAGATCGCCGGACCTGCAGAACAAGAATTAAGTTATAAGACTTATTACGATCCTGCGGTATACACAACTGGTTCATTAGTAAACATTGATGCTACTAATAGTTGGGGAGCATCTCAAGTAGGGCAATTATGGTGGGATTTAACAAATGCTAAATTCTTAAACCCTTACCAAGAAAATGTAATCTTTAGTACAAACAACTGGAATTTACCGTTTTCTGATAGCAACACTATTGATGTATACGAATGGGTGGAAACAACTTATTTGCCGAGCGAATGGGATGCAATATCCGGAACTGATGTAGGAGTGTCAGAAGGAATTACTGGTACTAGTAGATATAGTGATGATGCATATGCAGTTAAGCGCAAATATGATACTGCATCAGGTACGTTTACAACTTATTATTATTTCTGGGTTAAGAATAAAACTACTATTCCTAATATTGAAAATCGTGTATTGTCTGCAAACAATGTAGCAAATTTAATTAAGGATCCTGCTAACGAAGGATATAGATTTGTTAGCTTTATTAGTCCAACTGAGATCTCATTGACTAATTGCGAAGGTTTAATTAGAGGCACAGATATTGCATTAAGTATACAATACTGGACTATCGAAAATCAAGAAATTAATATCCACAATCAGTATCAAATTATTACAGAAGGTTTAGATACAAGCATTCCTAATAGAGATGTTGAAAATAAATGGATTGATAGTTTAGTAGGGTTTGATACTGCTAATAGAATAGTTCCTGCTACCAATTTAAGTGCTAAAGAAAAATACGGTATATTAAATAACCCGAGACAAGGGTGGTTTGTAAATAAAGCAGAAGCATTAAATCAATTAATTACTCGAGTTAATAGTGTGTTAATTAACACGTTAATAATTGACGATAAAGATATTTCATCGTTAACAAATATTGATCCTGCGCCTAGTGCATCAAGCAACCGATTTGATAGAAGTATTGACACTTTATTAGAGTTGCAATTTATTGGAGTTGCTAAAGCAACACAGGCAAAATTGACTCCAGTTATAGAAAACGGTAAAATTGTTCGTATAGTTATCACTAATGCTGGCCGCGGATACTTAGTACCTCCAACTGTAACTGTATTAGGCAGCGGATCTGGTGCTGTTGTTGAAACAACTATTGATAATAATGGATCAATTACTTCAGCAACTATATTAGAGCAAGGAGAGTCATACGGAGATAATACAGCGCTAGCAGTAAGACGTTATACTGTTCTTGTAAATGCAGATAGTACGCTAAATGGAAAATGGGCATTATACGAGAGAGATACAGATCGTAAAGAATGGTTACTAGTAGAAAGTCAAGCATACGATGTATCTAAGTACTGGAATTATGTTGATTGGTACGATATTGGTTATAGTGCTTTTACAAATATTGATTTTATTTTAGAGTTCCCATATGACTTACCGTCAATTAATAGTACCATTGGAGACATAGTTAAGATTAACAATGTCGGAACTGGCGGATGGTTATTATTAGAAAAAATTGACAATCAAGATGTTGTAGATTATTCTGTTAATTATAAAACAATTGGTAGAGAAAATGGAACTATACAGTTTAAGTCTACCCTGTATGACGTAACTACTAGTTTAGTAGGTTATGACACTACTACATACGATGTATTATCGTTTGATGGATTACCTTCTACAGAAACACGTATTATTTTAAATGCTTTAAAAAATAATATCTTTATAGATGAGCTAGCAATTGAATGGAATAAATTATTCTTCGCAAGTTTGCGTTATGTTTTTTCAGAACAAAAATATGTTGACTGGGCATTTAAAACTAGTTTTATTAAGGCAAAACACAATGTTGGTGAATTAGGACAACCGATTAATTTTAAAAACGATAATCTACCAAGTTACGAAGAATATATTAAAGAAGTTAAACCTTACAAAACTAAAATTAGAGAATATTTAAGTAGTTACGATAAGATAGATAATTCGCAGACAATTACTACTGATTTTGACTTACCTCCAAAATACATTTCATCCTCAAATAGCATTCAGCCGCAAGTTGTTAAAGTTATTGATGATACACTTGTATCAAGAAGTGCAGACCTTGATTTATACCCAAACAAAAATTGGGCAGATAATGTAGGATATGTTATAACTGACATCAAGTTAGCAAATGCCGGCTCGGGTTACGCAAACGCACCAATTATTAAAATTCAAGGTAGCGGAACTGGTGCTACTGCTGTAGCAAGTTTAGGCCGCGGAGGATCTATTAGCTTGATTAAAGTAACTAATCCAGGTAAGGGATATTTAACGGCTCCATTAATTGTTATTGATGGTTCAGTAGACTCCACAGGCACTCCTGCTAAGGCAGTCGCTATTATCGGAAACACTGCAATACGAACAATACATACTGCTATTAAGTTTGACAGAGTTTCGGGAGTATATGAATTTGTTAATTTAAATTCAAGTGAAACTGTTATTGCTAGTGGATCTCAGATTAGAGTTAATCTAGAATGGCCGATGGATTTAAGAACTACAAAGGTTGCAGTATTTAATAACAATGACGAAGTGCTTGGCAGACGTTACACTTATAGAAATGTGTTAGATCAATCTAAAGGTTACGATAGATATTATGGTCAAATTGAGTTTATTGATCCTCCGGCTGCTGGAACAATAATTAGAGTAGACTATTCTAAAGATATTAAACTACTTAAAGCACAAGATCGAATTAATGTTGCTTACACTCCGGAATCGGCACAATTTGGCAATACACTTGGTCAACTAATGGATGGTGTTGATTACGGCGGAGTTGAAGTACGTGCGTTTGATTTTGGAGGAACTACAGGATGGGATAGCGGAAATTGGTTTACACAAGGGTGGGATGTTTACGACACTACTTTTGAAGATGAAATTTTTGTAATGTCGTCGACATTAGATTCCAACGGAAATGTAATACAGCGTCCAACTTATGTTGATCTAAGCAAGCCTCTTGAAATTAATGTTGAGTATAACATATATAGACAGATATACGATGCTAAAGGCCAGCTAATTGAAAATACAAGAATGGACGATCCTGCATACGAAGGCATACCGATGATAGATAAGCCGTGGGTTAGTACATTGCCTATCATTGGAGACGGAGTAACTACTCAAATAGATCTTGATGCTCGCGGAATTTCAGTAATACCAGATGATAGTACTATACAGACTATTTCTATTATTATTCGTAAAGCTACTAGCGATGGTAGCTTCTTAGCAGATCCAGATAGTTACGACACTGCAATCGATGGCGGCAACTTAGGATATGCTAGTGCTACTGGATTAAATGCAGCAGACATTAATATAGACGGCGACGGATTTGTAACTGCTACTACAAGTAAAGGTCCAGAAGAAATTGTCCCAGGCCAAGTACTTGATACTCTAGATATTACAGTTTACGAAAAACCAACAGGCGGCGCAAGCCAAATAACTTCGCGCAACTATATTGGTAACGGAATTGTTAAATCTTTTAAATTAAGTAACGAACCTGGAAAGTTGGAAAATCTGTTTGTTAAAATTAACTATACTATGTTAACAAAGGATGATTACACTATTGATTTTGATACTAAAGAAATAATATTTAATACTGCTCCTGCACTTAATGCAAGAATTAGCATAGTAGATGTTGGACTATCGGCAGCAGTTATACTTGATATCGATAACTTTAAAGGCGACGGCGTGACTAACAACTTTTTAACAAATGCTCGTTGGCAAGACAATGCTAATAACTTTGTTACAGTTGACGGTGTTGTTGCAGAAGTAACACTACTTGAATCAGATGAAAGTTATGCATACCCTAATAATTTTGTTATTAGATTTGCAACTCCTCCAGCAGCTGATGCTAACATTAAAGTTATGCTAGCAGTCGGCGGAGTTGAAGTTTTTGAACAGTACAGTCAAGTTTTGATTGATGAATTTGTTGCAGACGGCAGTACATTAGCTTTTGAATTAGGACAAGCACCGTTTGCATTAGAGCCTGAAAGTGCATATACTATTGTTAAAGTTAATAATAAAATATTAAATCCTGGCTATAGTGCTAGATTTGATGTTACTGCTCAAAGAGAATATCAATTAGATCTGACTCAAATTCCTGTTGCAAGTGTCAATTCATACGATCTTGCAGTATTCCTAAACAATACTGAACTTGAATATGTTCAAGATTGGGTTTACGAAGGCGCTGGTGTATTTGATTCTACATTGCTACCACAGTCGCAAGCAGGTAGTACAATAACCTTGCAAGCGGGTATCGGTGAGCCCGGCGATGTATTACGAGTGTTTGTATTAACTGACGGAGATTACAGAATGGGGTATTACACTAGTGATAACGAATATGTTAAAACTCCAAATACTATTCATCTAGATAGTTCGTATAATAACGGTGACATAATCACTGTGTATAGTTTTAATAATCATGATAGCCAAGGAATTGAGCGTCAAATTATCGATGTTGAAGAACGTACAGAATTAACCGAAGGCACTCCGCTTTATTATGAATATGGCTTATTAAAACAGGGTGTAATTACTCTGCGTAAACCTGCTAGATCTTCGCAATATGTTTGGGTAATTAAAAACGGCGACTTATTGACACCTAGTGTAGATTACAGTGTAACTGACAATAATCTTTATGTAAAATTAGTACAAGAGCCACAAGTAGGCGATGAGCTACAAGTAATACATTTTGCTAATCAAATTGTTACAAACAAGTTTGGTTTTAGAATATTTAAAGATATGCTTAACCGTACACATTACAAGCGTTTAGACGACATTTATCAATTGGCACAACCTCTTAACTGGAATGACACTCGAATTCATGTTGTTGATGCAACAGGACTACCAGAACCTGAATATAATGCAAAATATCCAGGCGTTATTTTTATTAACGCCGAGCGTATTGAATTCTTTGGAAGGTCTGGAAATGAATTACTACAACTTCGTAGAGGTACGTTAGGCACTGGAGTTAAAGATGCTTATAACGCTGGCGAATTCTTTATGGAACAAGGCGTTGATGCATCTATGCCATATAGAGATAGCGCAGATGTTATTACAGTTACCGCCAGCGGATACAGTAAGGGCAGTGAGCTCTATGAAAATAGTACAAACGTAAGTATTTCTTCGATTACATACAACTTTAACAACAATACTGCATTTCCAGTCAGGGTACCCGGTGTGTACGAACAAGTGTGTACTGTTAATGGTACAGGATTTACTGACAGAGTTAAAGTATATGTAGGAGAAACAGAATGCGATGTTACATATATAAGTACAACACAACTTAAATTTGACGTTCCTGGCTTCAATGTTCCAGGAGCATACGACTTAATTGTTGTAAATCCGTTTACTGATGTACCGATAGATACCCCGCAGACAAGTTATGTTGCACCTGGTGCTATTAAATATGTGCAAATACTTTTACCATTTGCTCCTATACCAAATCCATCAAGTGAAACAAATTGGTATAAAGAAAAAACAAAAACTAGTGTAGGTAATATTGTTCCAGGAAGATCATACTTAATTGACACAGTAGGAACAACAGATTTTACACTACTTGGTGCATTTAAAAATACAGTTGGCACAGCGTTTGTTGCTAACAATACGGTTCCGACAGGATCAGGCACAGTATTAAACTTCTCAAGTATTCCAAATGAATACTGGGAAGCGCAAGATATTGAAGTATTTGTAGCTGGACACAGACTGCGCAAAACTCCTATATCAGTATATGATTATACTGCACAGGATAGTCCAGAAGGCGACAAGCAAGTAGAAGCAGAATTTGCAGTAAATAAAAATATAGGTGCTTATGTAAGATTAACTACTCCACCGAAAGAAGGAACAAAGGTTAATATCATAAGAAAAATTGGCACATTATGGACAACGCCAGGGACTACACTAGCAACTAGTGAAAGTGATGTGGCAAAATTCTTACGTGCGAAGACAACTGACTTACCGCGATAAATAGTGTATAGGGAAGATAAAATGGCAGACAACTTAAACGATTACAACGGTGTGTTACTACAAGGGCATATCAAGATTCATAATCCAGAAACTGGAGAAGTGTTGATTGATAAGCGCAATGCTATACACTATGAAAATATGAGTATTTCATTAGCAGAAGCTCTCGGTAACGGCGGCACTGGGTGGATTTATGAAATGAGCTTCGGAAACGGCGGCACTAGTGTTGACCCTACCGGTATTATTACATACTTAACGCCTAACAGCACAGGAACCAACGCTAGTTTGTATAATCAAACATATAGTAAAGTTATTGATGATAGAAGTGTTAATAACTTAGATCCAATTCGAAATAAAATTGAAACAAGGCACGTAAGCGGTACAAATTATACCGACATTCTTGTTAGTTGTTTACTAGATTACGGCGAACCAAACGGTCAAGATGCATTTGATAATGCAACTGACGAAACTAGTTCGTACATTTTCGATGAACTTGGGTTAAGAGCGTATTCAAGCACTGGAACAGGAAGACTACTTACACACGTTATCTTTCACCCTGTACAAAAAAGTTTAAATAGACTTATCCAAGTAGATTATACTGTTCGAGTACAATCACTTAGCGGTTTTAACGAGGTGTAATTGATGCCATATACTATTCCATATTCCGACGAAGCAAATAATGGTACTATTACAGTTGTAGATAATACTATTAACAATGAAACGTCTCTTAAATTTCCTGGTAAAAACTCTACAGCATACGGTACTATTATTGCTGAAAACTTTTTACATTTATTAGAAAACTTTGCAAGTTCTACAGAACCTGTTAGGCCATCTGAGGGACAGTTATGGTACGACTCAACTCCGGGCGCAGAAACACTTAAAGTGTATGACGGCACGGCCTGGATACCAAGCGGCGGATTAAATAGAGCACCAACTGCTCCGGACGTTGCATTTTCGCAATCGGGCGACTTATGGGTAGATACTGACAATCAGCAATTGTATCTTAACTCGGGATCAGGATGGGTACTAGTAGGTCCTACATTTAGTGACGGTCTTGCAACTGGAGCTAGTCCATTAACTGTTACAGGCACTGATAATGCAGAACACACAGTAGTACAAATAGAAGTAAACGCACAGCCTGTTGCAATTATAGCAACTGACTCGTTTACACCTAAAGCAGTTATTTCTGGATTTACTACAATTAATCCTGGCGTTAACTTAGCAAATAGAAATATTACTGGCAGCGGTATTCCTAAGTTTTACGGTACTGCTGAAAAGGCAGAAAACTTAATTGTTAATAATACAAGTGTTTCGGCAGGAAACTTCCTGCGTGGCGACACTACTAGTACAACGTTATTTCCAATCAATCTTCAAAATAATACCGGTGTTATTATAGGCACTGACGCTGCATTAAACATAGGGGTAGACGGCCAAGCTGGTATTATTCGTCACCAAATTGAAGGCTCAAACATTGATATTCAAGTTAAGAACGCAGGTAGTACTAAAACAGTACTGCGTGTTGATTCTAATTTGCGTGTAGGCATTAACAACGAAGCACCAGACGAAGCACTTGATGTTACAGGTAATATTCAAACAGATTCTGAACTATATATAAACGGAACAACACAAAGTTCTACAATAGGTACAGGTAGCGCTATAATTAAAGGCGGTGTAGGCATTGCTAAAAACTTAAATGTTGGCGGCACTGCACAAATACTTGGAGTTACTACACTAGCAAACACTATTCCAGACGGCAATAACACTCGTAATTTAGGTTCAACTACTAGTAAATGGCAAAATATGTATGCAACAACATTTATTGGTAACTTAACAGGCAATGTTAACGGTACAGTTTCGGGTATTGCCGGATCAGCAAATAAACTAACTTCTGCATCAACTTTCCGTATAACAGGCGCTATCGTTGCAGACGACATTACATTTGACGGACAAACTGGTGGCTCATTAAAGACTTTTGTAACTAGAGTAGGTAATGCTATTATTTCTGGGCAAGAAACTAACTCGATACGAGGCACTGATGACTTGCTATTTAACAGAGGTGATCAGGGCCTTTATAAAGTTACTCGAAATAACTTATTAAAATATGTTCCCCAACTTCCAATTGGTGTTATAATGCCATGGGCTGGAACAATTCTTCCAGATGATTGGTTGTTATGTGATGGTTCGATTGTTCCTATCAATGATTGGAAACTATTACACGAAGCAATTGGCGACAAATTTGGATCAAGATTACTAGTACCTAGTGGTTCGTTTAAATTGCCTGACATGAGAGGCAGAATGCCTCTCGGTGCTGACAATATGGGAGGCAATCCTGCAGGAGTAGTTACATCAGACTATGCAACTAGTACTGGACAAATTGGAGGCTCAGAATCTGAAACAATTGCAATTGAAAACTTACCTGAACACAAGCACAATTTGAGATCAGGAAATACAGGAACTGGGTCACAATTCTTTGCAGTACAGCGAGGCGGCGACGAACTTCAGGAAGATACAGTATATTTTGGATTAAATCCTGCAGACTCGCAAATTTCAGGACAAGGATTACCAAACTCCGGCGGCGTATTAATTGAAAATGTTGCTGATCTTGGCGTACCACTAAACATTATGCCTCCAACAGTAACGATGAGTTACATTATCTATACAGGCAGGGATCAAATATTATGAGTTATAAATTAAACAAAACAGACGGCGAACTTTTAGTAGAATTAGCAGACGGTGTAATTGATACTGTAACAACTGATATCACTCTTGTAGGTAAAAATTATAAAGGGTTTGGTGAGTTTTTAAATGAAAACTTTATCAAGCTAATGGAGAACTTTGCAGGAACAGGAGTTCCTGGAAGTCCATTAGTTGGACAAATGTGGTATGACACTGGCGAAGCACGTATGAAACTATACGACGGAATAGCATTTCGTTCAGCAGGCGGCCCAATTATATCAAATGTTCGACCTAACATGGTTGCAGGCGATATCTGGATAGACAATGAAAACAATAAAATGTATTTCTTTGACGGCACTGATCTTGTATTAGTCGGTCCTGGATACGATGCAGCACAGGGCCAGTCCGGGTTCGAAGTTGTTTCTATTATTGATATTTCAGCTCGTGAACGTGTTATACTTAAACTATGGATAGGCGGAACGCTATTTGGAATCGTTTCGAAAGAAGAATTTCGTTTAGCAGGATCTGGTAAAATTCCAGGATTTCCAGACGATGCAGCTGATATTGTTGTTCCGGCTCGGCAGCTAATAAAGAAAGGCTTCAACGTAGTAGATGCTAGTTTTTGGTATCAAGGAACTGCGGCAGAAGCTCGTTCGCTAGTTAACAACCAGGGTGTTGCATTTACTTCAGCAGACTTTTTGTCTACTACATCTAATAGTGAAACAGTTGGAACTATTAACATTAAAAATAGTGCTGGTTTAACTGTAGGAGTAGCTGATACTGCATTCGCCCAACTAAAAATTATTAATTCAACTACTGCATTAGAAACACAACAAAGTAATACAGATCTTGCATTGAGGACTCGACAAGGCAACGCATATAAAGATGCTGTATATGTAAAAGGTGCTAATGACAGAGTAGGAATATTTAAAAATAATCCCCTATACACACTTGACGTCAATGGAACATTTAGATCAACTGGCGATGCAGTTATTGACGGAGACTTGACAGTTAATGGTAATGCAACGTATATAAATGTTTCAAACATACAAGTTGAAGATATTAATATTGAACTTGGAGTAACTGCTGGCACTTCCGGAGATGACACTGCAATCAACGGCGGCGGAATTATTTTAAGATCTTCCGATGGTGACAAAACTATACTATTTGACAATGCAACTGACTCATTTGATGCTAATCTAAATTTAAACTTAACTACTGGAAATTCTTTTAAAATTAACGACACGCTAGTACTAAGTTCTACTGAATTAGGCTCATCTATAACACTTGCAAGTGGGTTAAGTGAAGTAGGAACATTGACTTATCTAAATGTAGATAATATTAGACTTGACGGCAATACAATTACAACATTTACTAGCGGACTAACAATTAATCCGTCAGGTGATATTAGTGTAAGTACATCTAAAATTACAAACTTAACGGACCCTACGTTAGCACAAGATGCAGCAACAAAAAACTATGTTGATGTGCAGATTAGCAAGGAGCCAGTTGTAATGGCACTTGATGTTACCGGACTTTCTACGCCTACAATAGGCAATCCGTATTCAGATGTTGCAGATATTATTCAAGTATTATATCCTGCAGAGTTAAAACAAGTAGGAACAGTAGCAAGAATACACTGCACATCTTATGTAAACGTGTCGGTTACAGGCATCGATGTACAAAGTGCAATGGACAAGAGTTACTTGTCAGTATTAACAGATGATTCGTCAGCACAATCGGTAGTACAAGACATTAACTTTAGTTCAGTTAACGCTAATGCAAACTTAACGCCTGACCGATCAGTAATGACATTTGTTGTTTCAGGAAGCAACCAGTGGGATTGGCAGGGTACATCGTAATATTTACAAATACGATAAATATGTAATATAACAGGGGTTCAACAGATGGCTTATACTATCGATAGATATAACAGACAAATACTTACCGTGGTAGAAGACGGTACAATCGATCAAACTACTGATCTTAAATTGGTTGGTAAAAATTATGCAGGATACGGAGAAATTCAAAACGAGAATTTTGTTTACTTGCTAGAAAACTTTGCAGGATCAACAGCTCCGCCTAAGGCAGTTAGCGGACAAGTTTGGTTCGACTCAAACCAAAGTAAACTTAAATTTTATGACGGTAGTAAATGGCGCACCACAGGTGGCGCAGAAGTTTTAGGAGCAGCACCGGCTGGCCTAACAGAAGGCGACTTTTGGTGGGATACAGCTAACGAACAACTTTATGCGTACAATGGTACAGACTTTGTACTTGTAGGACCCCAAGACGCAGGAGACGGTATTACGCAAATGCAATCACGTTCTATACGTGACACGCAAGGTGCAACGCACTCGATAATTGTATCTATTATTAATGATACAGTTGTTCATATTGTTTCAAATGATACTGCTTTTACAATTGATAGTACTGATGCAGAAAACAGAATTCCAGGGTTTGACATAGTTAAGAAAGGTATTACATTAGTTAATACTCTTGCCTCGACCAACGGCGTAACAGGAACAGATCATATTATTTGGGGAACAGCGTCCGCTGCAAAAGGCCTTGTTGTTGGTGGAACACTAGTTGATGCTACAAACTTTATTCAAGCAGGTAATGCTTCTTTTGCTACACTTGCGGAATTTAGTGATCTTGGATTAGCAATAGGTGATTCCAACGACTTTAAAATTACAATTCAAAACGATAATGAAGCAGTTCTTTCTAATGAAGTTGGTAAAACAATAATTTTTAAAACAAAAACCGAGCAAGGCGTTCTAAAAAACCCAGTAATTATAAAATCAAATTCAATTGAACCAGGGTTGCAGTCAGATAATGTAACTACTGAAACTGTTACACTTGGGTTAGTAACTAAACCGTTTAATAATGTGTATGCAACTAACTTTACTGGACTGTCTGAAAAAGCAAGCACACTAGTTGTTAACGGAAACAATCGTTCCGGAGACGTAGCTGCTACAGCAAATAGTGTAGCAGTTCGAGACGCTAGTGGCGATTTACGTGCTAACTTGTTTCGTGGTACTGCTCTAACAGCAAAATTTGCTGACCTTGCAGAAAAGTATTCAACTGCTGAAGAACTATCACCGGGTACCGTAGTTACAGTATGCAATCATGAAGATCACGATGTTGAAGCAGCAAAAATAGGTGATATTGCAATTGGTGTAGTATCAACTGATCCGGCTCTTATGATGAATAGTAGTGCCGACGGACAGTATATAGGTCTTAAAGGACGATTACCAGTTCGTGTAATTGGTGCTGTTAAAAAAGGCCAAGCTGTGTACGTTGATAATAACGGATGTGCAAGTACAATATACACAGGTGGCAGCATGGTCGGTATTGCTTTAGAATCTAATGCAACTGAATCAGAGAAACTAATTGAGTGTGTTCTAAAAGTATAAATATACGCATATAACGAGGAAGACAAATTATGGCAGTAGCAATAGGCAGCTCAATAGCAGCGTCACAATACAATGGTTTGCAAGGTAGAATTGCAACTGTGCTAGGAACCGGTTCAGGCAATTTTGGATACGGACAAGCAGTTAGCAGCTCGCAAGTCGTTAGTGCTGCTGACACTATTAGTGCTGCACAGATGTCCAACTTGCATTCCGATATGACAAAAGCATATGTTCACCAAACCGGTTCGCTTCTTCCATTAAGAGTATTTCAAGTAGGCGATATTATAGGAGCAGATGATTCCGGAGATACTATTGAATATGATAATTTAGGCAATTATGAAATTAAAGACGGGGTAGAAGTAGCAGATAATACTGGCGGATTTAATGATTATTTAGATCAGATGGATGTAATTGAAAATAATAGATTTACAATAGATCCGGGTCAATCTGAAGAAGCTGATTTAGCAACAAATACTAGAACTACTAATTGGAATTCAGTAGTTAATATGTCATTTACTGCTACATTTGCAAGTGAAAATAACAGACGTTACTTTTTTAACTCAGGCGGACAGATACGAATACAATTAGCTTTAACAAGCGGTAGCGGCGACAAAGACGCAAATTGGGCTAGCATTTTATCTAATCCCGGACTTATATTATTTGGTTATAATTATAATACTGTTACAGGAAGTACTACTGGCGTCACTCTCTCTGGAAATGGCGCAGCTGATTTTCCTCTTAGTTTGCCACCTGGTAGCACTTGGAATCAGATATTTGTAAAGAACGGAAATTCCGGAGTATATGCTGAAAACAGATGGACAGTTGAAGTGAGAGAAATTACTCATCTGCAATTTGAGTTCCGTATTATTTTAGAAGATAACGACGTTGGCGACCAGCAAAACGACCCAATTATTGATCCAGCAGTTGACGAATTTATTACAGGTGATATTACTGCAACAATTTCAACTCGTAGGTCAATTAACCAAGTAGTTGTAACTAATCCAAGTATAGCAATTACTAATACATTCGAATAAGAGCTTGACAACTAACTCCTAATCATATATAATAGTGTATATATGATTAGGAGTTTCTTATGGATGAACGACTAGAAAAAGCATTAAATTTTTCTAATTACATGGTTACGTTAAATAACCAAAAACGTGTTTTAAAAGAAAAGTTTAGAGAACAGACTATCTACTATTTTCTTGGTGCTCAGTTTACAGTAACTAAAGAACTTATTACATTTGTTAGTATGTTAGTTGAACAAGGCAATGACGAAGACATTGTACTCGTTGACGACAACGATACACCAATTATGGTAAAAGACTTAACTGAATTTCAATCTGAAATCCTTAATACGTACTTTACAGCAGCAAATGAATACCATGCAGAGTTTGAAAAGTTGCGTAAAAACCGAAGCGTAGAAAAATTGGTAGATCATGAGTAAGGGCGTACTTCTATTTGCTCGCAATAATGCACAGATAGATTACTGTAAGCAAGCATACTGGCTAGCTAAACGTGTTAACGAGTATTTAAATCTTCCAACTACTATAGTAACAGATAGTACACCTTATCTATTGCATGAGTTTCCGGATGCCGAACATGTATTTGATAAGATTATTAGCATTGTATGGAAAAATGAAGACTTAAAAGAGAATACAACATTATCAAAAACTGAAAAACACGGCTTGCGTACATTCAATGATGGTACGTTAGTAGAAAAAAAACTTGAGTTTAAAAACGAAACTCGTACTTTGGCATACAATTTAAGTCCGTACGATGAAACACTGATACTTGATACAGATGTTGTAATTTGTAATGATATTTTTAAAGAATGTTTCGATAATGCGAATGATTTTTTAATATACCGCACAGCGTATGACTTAGCACAAATAGACCACTCTAATGCATTTGAGCGTATATCAGACACTAGTGTAGACTTTTATTGGGCTACGTGTGTTTATTTTAAAAAAACACCAACTAATAAAATATTCTTTGATTTGCTACAGCACATACAAGAAAATTGGATACACTATAACAATATTTTTCAAATTAAAAGTCCTTATTATAGAAATGATTATAGTTTTAGCATAGCAATTCATATTATGAACGGCTATCAGAGAGGCGATTTTGCAAAGCCGATGCCCGGCACACTATATTACACAACTGATAAGAGTATATTATGGAAAATAGATAGTACTAGTTTATTATTGTTGTTGCAAAAAGAAACTTACAAAGGCGAATATGTTCCGTTGAGGATTAAAGATGCTAACGTACATATAATGAACAAGTTTAGTTTGAATAGGTGCATAGATGAACAGTAGAGGATTTTTAATGTATGCTGAAGGCGATGCTTATATTAGGCAAGCATATCTTTGCGCAATGAGTATTCGTGCTACAAACAATTTATATCCAGTTAGCATTGTTACTAGTGATACAGTGCCAGAAGAGTACACTTGGATTTTTGATAAAATTATAGAAATTCCGTGGTATAAAAAAACAGAAAGTAGATTTAAAACAGAACATCGTTGGAAATTGTATCATGCAACACCGTACGACGAAACAATTGTTTTAGATACAGATGTATTAGTATTGCAAGAGTTAGATTACTTATGGAATTTCTTTAACAATTATAATATATATTATCCGACCAGGGTATTTACGTATCGCAAAGATCTAGTAACTAGTAATTTTTATCGAAAAGCATTTACTGCAAACAATCTGCCAAACATATATAATGCACTGCATTTTTTTAGAAAATGTGAACAAAGTAAAGAGTACTTTGCCTGGCTAGAATTAATTAGTAATAACTGGGAATTATTTTACGGACATTTTTGCAAAGATCATTACCCAAAAGCACCGAGTATGGACGTTACTTGCGCAATTGCAGCAAAAATTATGGATATTGACGTTGAAATAACTAATGCTAAACAAGATATGCCAATGTTAGTACATATGAAGCCTTTGATACAAGGATGGGTAAACGAAGTATCTAACTGGAAAGACAAAGTCGGTACATATCTAACTGATGATTTAAAACTTAAAATTGGTAATCATTTGCAGGATACTGTATTCCATTATGTCGATAACGAGTTTGTTACTGATACTATTATAAGGAAGTATGAACAATGTCTCAAGTAATGCAATATGTTAGATTTGATAAGGACACTGGTCGTATTACAAGTATTAGTGGCGCAAAGGATGAAACATTAAGTTATATTGAAGTACCATTAGAAGATGTTATGACAATGAAAATGGGCATCGAGCCATTTTCTAACTACAAAGTAGATTACAATCCAAGAACAAAAACACTTGAACTTGTTTCAAAAGCAGAGTATGTTTTAGACGGATACTCTGTGAGTGATTTTATCTATGAAATGCCTGATACAGAAATAAAAGATGCTGATATAACAGTAATACAAGATATTCCAAATACTTGTTGGAAGATAGCAGTAGGAAAAACACTGCGAAGAAACATACGAGAAAAAGGAATAAATCTAAATACTAGCATGATGTTTAGTGTTACAGCAAAAGGTGACCCTAATGTCTTATATAAAACTCTGTTTGCACACACTGCTCAGACAGTTAACGATAATTACTGTATAATACCTTTTTCTATGCCGTTTGAAACGACTAATGAACCTATAAGTGTTTATACATCGAGAAAGTTTGACACTTATCAATTTAAGAGAGTTATATGAGTAAAATTAGAGTAGCAGATCAAGACATTGTTTTTTTAAGTTACGACGAACCAAACGCAGAAAAAAACTACGCAGATCTTTGTCAAAAAGTGCCATGGGCAAAACGTGTACACGGTGTAGAAGGCAGTGATGCTGCACACAAAGCCTGTGCAGATCTTAGCGAAACAGAATACTTTATTACAGTAGATGCTGATAATATTGTTGATCCAGCATTTCTTAATGTAGAATTTGATCTAGATGAATTAGGACTTACGCCTGAACACGTTTTTAGTTGGTGCGGAAAAATTCACGTTAACGGACTAATGTACGGCAACGGCGGCCTAAAAATGTGGACACGTAAGTTTGTTCACAATATGAAAACGCACGAAAATTCAGATCCAACTGACGCAAAAGGTTTAGTGGAGTTTTGTTTTGACGAAAAGTATTATCAGTTTAATGAAAGCTACTCTACTAGTTACACTAATGCAACTCCTTTCCAGGCTTGGAGAGCAGGCTTCCGTGAAGGTGTTAAGATGTGCTTAGATCAAGGAAGTAAAGTCCAAGATGTGCGTAAAACCTGGTGGCAAAACTTTGATCGATTACGTGTATGGTGCTCAGTAGGTGCAGATGTTGATAACGGGCTATGGAGTGTGTACGGTGCCCGTGAAGGGTTATATAAAACAATGTGTACAGATTGGGATTATGCAAATGTGCGTGACTTTAAATGGCTTACACAACATTGGGAAAATAACATTCAATCTATATCAAACCTAAACGAATCAATTAAAGACTACGGCGATAAGTTACGCCCTGAGTTAGGAATCGAAATTGCAGAATTAGATGTACATGGAAGCCATTTTTTTAAAGAACTTTATCGAAACTCTCCACGGATTATTAGAAAGCGCAAATGAACAACGAATTAGAAAATATAAAAAAGATAATTCCGATTACTAATGCTACTATTAGTCCTACATTCTGTATGGCTAAATGGCATCATACTACAATATATTTACAAACAGGCGAAACGCACAGTTGTTATCACCCTGCTCCTCATAAGATTCCTTTAACGGAAATACATGATAACCCTAGTGCATTACATAATACAAACGAAAAAAAATTACAACGCAAAGAAATGTTAGAAGGCAGAAAGCCTAGCGGGTGCAACTATTGTTGGAAAATTGAAGCAATGGGTAAGGATTACGTTAGTGATAGGCATATTAAAACTGCGAGTATTTATACTCCCGAACGATTAACTGAAATAAAGGAAAACGGATTTGAGTATAACATCAACCCTGAATATATCGAAATTAGCTTCTCGAATGAGTGTAACTTTAAGTGCGGCTACTGCCATCCCAAAGCAAGCAGCAGATACTACAACGAAATCAAAACGCACGGTCCCTACACTAGCAGCACCGACCACAGGCAAGACATAGATTGGTTTAAAATTTATCAAAAGGAAGAAGAAAATCCTTATGTAGATGCATGGTGGAAATGGTGGCCTGAAGTTAGTAAGACACTTAACATCTTGCGTATTACTGGCGGTGAACCTTTAATGCACAAAAGTACATGGGAGTTATTTGAACGTTTAGATAATGATCCTAAACCTAAATTACAAATTGAAATAAACAGTAACATGGGTGTTAAGCCTGCTCTGGTTAAAAAGCTCACTGAAACAGTTAAACGACTCAAAGATGAAAATAAAATTCGTAGTTTTAAACTATACACAAGTATTGATACTTGGACAGAACGTGCAGAGTATACACGGACTGGACTAGATATTAAACTATGGGAAGAAAACTTAGATTATTATTTGTCTAATACAGGATGGCCTGTGACTTTTATGATTACATTTAATCTGTTCAGTGTTACAAGTTTTAGCACTTTATTGCAAAAGATTTTAGATTGGCGTACAAAATACAATGATGACACAAACGAAACACAGTGGCAACGTGTAAGATTTGACACCCCTCATCTAAAAGAGCCAACAATGTATGATATGAATATATTACCTAAAAATGAGTTTATGCCGTATATGCATGCTCACTTAGCGTTTATAAAAATTAATACAGATGATGCAAATCGTAATAAATTTACGACACTAGAATACGAAAAGTTTAAACGTGTAGTTGACTATATGGAAACTACAAATTATGAAGATCGAAAATTAAATGAAGCTAGAAAAAATTTTTATAATTGGTTTACAGAACACGATCGCAGACGCAATGTTAGTCTAACAGATGCATTTCCAGAGTTAAAGGATTTTTATGACCTCTGCAAAAACACTTAAATTCATTTATCAATGGATAGGACCACATGGCCCTATAACAAATACTAGGGTTCCAAATCTTGTTGATTTTGCTGTAGCTGGAAAGTTGGCCGGAGTAAATTCTCCGCATAATTCCGAGTTTGGCGACTTAAATAGAGAGCCTTATTTCTATCAAAAATTTAAAGAAGAAGATGTAGTTATTGCATCTACGTGTACTACGCCCAGCGGAAAATCGTTGTACGAAATGAATTTTACTAATTATTATTATAGAGATTGGAAAAAACTATTTTCAACTAATGACGGTGTTATGCAAGATCAAATGTTTTATGTTAAAGGATTTGATATTTCCAACGTATATGTGTTAGTGACTGTACTTTATGAAGGATGGGTGCATGATAAATTCTTTGATGCAATGACTGACTTTTTTAAAAAAATACAGTTCCCGTTAGATCGAGTAGTGTATGTAAACAACTGTTATAACGGTGCTGACATCTATAAAGACTATTGCAAGCGCCGCGGATATCCTGCAAACATAAATGTAGAATATTTTCCTTCTTTTAGATTTGATAAAGCAAATTTAGAGCACGTTACAGAAAAATATAAAAACTTAGAATATACTCCTGGACCGCGCAACAAAGACTTTTTATGTTTTCAACGTAGATGGAGCGATCATAGAGTTGCATTTTTCCTAGCAATGCATAAGTTAGGGTTACTTGATAAATTCCACATGAGTATGGATGCTACTCAACCAGAGTCCGGTAGATCGTTTGATAGTAATGCAAAATATCTAGCTCAGCGATATGGTCGGTTAGAATTTACTGAAACTGACATCGCTAATGCAGAACAAGTATTGCCCCTGGTATTAGATACAAGCGACTTTAGTAAATTTCCAATGGAATCAAATCAGTTCGATACCGAGCACTACTATTCGGATTCATTAGTAAATATTATTAGTGAAACATTTTTCTTTAGTCCTGAAATTCATATTACAGAAAAAACATTTAAACCAATAGCGTTTATGCAACCGTTTATAATGATGGGCGCTACTGGCACATTACAACATGTTAAGGATATGGGGTTTAAAACATTTAGCGATTATTGGGACGAAAGCTACGATTTAATAGACGATGATGTTGAACGCTTAAAAGCAATTATCAAGATCGTTCAAGATATAGCAGCTTGGAGCGATGATAAAAAGATACAGTTTAGTCATTCAGTAAAAGATATTGTAGAATATAATTGTAAGCATTTTGCTACTATGGAACATGTAGAGTTAGAAAATTTTAGGAACAAATATGGAAACTAAGCGAATATTAGTATGCGGAGCAGGTGGATTTATTGGTTATCATCTAGTAAACAATTTAAAGCAACAAGGGCATTTTGTCATTGGTGCTGATATTAAACGCCCGTTATATGGAAAAAGTACTGCTGACCGGTTTTATGAATATGATTTAAGAAATCCAACATTAGTTGCAGATCTAGTAACTTCTGACATTGATGAAATTTATCAACTAGCAGCAGATATGGGAGGCACGGGCTATATCGGAACAGGCGAACATGACAGTGACATTATGCATAATAGCGCATTGATTAATCTTAATATGATACACGAAGCAAGTAAAAAGGGTATTAAGAAAATATTGTACACAAGTAGCGCATGCATTTATCCTGAACGCAATCAAACAGATCCTGACAATCCGCTATGTAGCGAAGACAGTGCATACCCTGCTGAACCTGATACAGAATACGGCTGGGAAAAATTATTTAGCGAACGCTTGTATCTAACACATCGTAAAAACTACAACATTGATGCTAAAGTTGTAAGATTACATAATGTGTTTGGGCCACAAGGTAGCTGGAACGACGGCAAAGAAAAGGCACCTGCTGCGTTATGCCGCAAAGTTGCTGAAAGTACAGGCACTGTAGAAATTTGGGGACCTGGAACACAAACTCGCAGTTTCCTATTTATTGAAGAATGTATCAAAGGGTTGCAGTTGATTATGGCTAGTGAAATTGATTTTCCAATTAACTTAGGTAGCGAGCGCATGATTAGTATCAACGGTCTTGCAGAACTTATTGCTAAAATTGCTGGTAAAAACTCAATTGAAATTAAAAATATATCAGGACCAATCGGAGTTATGGGAAGAACAAGTCATAACAAACTAATTGAAGAAACTTTAGGATGGAGACCGTCGGAAGATTTAGAATACGGTCTTGAAAAAACTTATGAGTGGATTAAGGAACAAGTGCATGCTAGTATATAGTAAAACTGGTAAAAAATGGGGACATGATTATGTATTTGCAGAACATAAGATGTTAGAAGATGTTAATCTTGAGGAAGATAATGTAACATATTATCACCATCCTTATGATAGCTTAATGGAACACACTCCCCTTCACAATTCTTTGTATCTACAAAATTGGAACCATATAAAGAACAATCCTAGTGTAAAGTTATTGCATGAAAATAATTCAGAAACATTTGATATAAGTTTTGTTAATGACGTAGTAAAGACAATTACCATACATGATATGAATCCTGCGCAGCTAAAGATTGTAGTTATGGACGAAAATCATAAAGAATATCTTATACGAATGCTAAAAAAGAACAACATTGAAGGTGTTGATATTGGAGTATTTAACTATCTACTTAAAGAAGTTAAATTATCTCAGCAAAATTTAACGCCTACTAAGGTGTTTAGTTCTTTAAGCAGAAATTATAGAAACTGGAGATTGCGCTTATATGTAGAATTATTACAAAGAGGAATACTAGAAAAAGATTTTATTTATTCATTCTTTAATATATGGCCATACTGCAATCCTCCTAAGGTATATTCTAAAGATATTATGATAGAAGATTTGCAAAAACTAAATTTTGTTACTGTAGACAAACCTATAAGAAAGTGGCTTAAACAGTGCCCTCATGAGTTGCCAGCAGACACTAGTACACGTACACAAGATGTATTAAACAAGTGGTCAAATATTACATATGATGCAATACAGTCTTCTAATATTCATATTATTATTGAAACGCATTATGATCAAAAAGGATATTCAGAAGAAACTTCGTACGATAGAGATTTTGCACCGAGTAGCATAACTGAAAAAGCATATAAAGCTATTGCATGCCGCCGTCCGTTTATTTCATTCTCGACTCCATACTGGTTAGAAGATTTACGTAATTTAGGGTTTAAGACATTTGACGGAATAATCAATGAAAATTATGATAGAGTAACAGACAATAATACCCGACTAAATATGATTGTAGATGAAATAGAACGTATTTCAAATTTGTCTAAACCTGACCTAGACAAGTTAGTCTTAGACTGCCAGGAAATTGCAGAATACAATTATAATAAGTTAGTGGAAAAACAAAATGCATGATAAACTATATTCATTTTTTAATATACTAGATACAAAAATAGTTAATAGCTACTATAAAGATCCAGCACCGATATGGATAATTGATAATTTCCTCCCTCAAGAAATATTTGATGCAGCAGTTAACCAGATATCTAATGTTACTAATTGGACAGAGTTTTTTAATGAAAATAGCGGCAGCGGAAGAAAAGAATGTCGCAACCTCCATGAAGCACCATTAATTGAAGCACTAGCAAATGCATTTAATTCAGCAAAGGCAATTAATTGGTTAGAATCTTTAACAGAAACAGAAGGACTTATTCCAGATCCGCATTTACTAGGTGGCGGATTATGTAGCATTCTAAGCAAAAGTAAATTAGATTTACATACAGACTTTAATTGGAATAATAGACTCAAACTCAATCGTAAAGTTAATCTAATGCTTTATATGAATAAAGAATGGCACGATGAATGGGGCGGCGCATTAGAGTTTTGGGACAATGACAAAACTGAATGTGTACAAAAAATACAGCCTATGCCTAATAGACTTGCTGTTTGGATGTATGATACTAATTTAATTCACGGATTTCCCGAACTACTTAATACTCCTGAAACAGTATCAAGAGATAATTTAATACACTTTTATTATAATAGTAACTCTACATGGGATGCAGATCCTAGAAGGTCGCAGTTTGTAACCAATGGCTAATTTTCATAAAAACGCAAAAGAATTTATAGACGCACTTACTTTTAACGCAGATGAAATAGTTGTTGAAATAGGTAGCGAACGAGGTGAAGGCTCAACTGAGTGGTTTAATAACTATGTAAAAAATAAAGACATAGAGTTTTATTCTGTTGACGTAGTTGACTATGCATCAACTACATTATCGCATTTGACAAATACAAAGTTTGTTGTTACTACATCAGGTGCTGAATGGGCACATAGCACATTACCTTTGCTTAACAAAAAAATTAAAGTACTATACCTTGACAACTATGACTGGTTAGGACCAATAAAGAGTTTACGTCGAGACGAACAGCAAATTGTTGACGAATATAAACAGCGCAATGTTAATGCATCGAATTTAGATTGTCAACGTGAGCATCTAATGCAAATGATTGGATGTTTACCTTATATGTCCGACGAATCTATTATCATCTGTGATGATACACCATATCAAGAACATAGTGGAATTTATATCGGTAAAAACGGTGCAGTAATTCCGTACTTATTAAATTACGGTTATAAAATTATATTTGGGCCAGGCCATAATAGAACTTGCCTTGAAGATAATGGACTAATATTAAAAAGATGAAATTTTATTTCGACAGTAATAGTGAATTAAATTTATGTAACATCTCGGAAATTAAAGAAATACGGCCCTTAAAACAATTAAAGGAATTCTTTGAAGTAAATAATGCAGAATTTGCATACACTACTGAATATCAAACTCCTGGTATTTACTTAATAGAAGTTAGTAAACTTTCTCATCAATGGTCCGGCGGCCCGTTTCTTAATAGTTTTAATACTATTGAACATATTCCTGCGCATGTTATTGCTGCTGCAAAACAAAAAAAGATAAGAATAGTAATATTGTCAGTTGTTGAGGGCGATGCATACGTTAAAGAATATTGGGACGGATTTCGTGCGTTAACTGATTCTATTAAATTAAAAGAACTTCCGCAGTTTAGTGTATTAGTAGTTTCGGCAAATGTTAAAGCAGATGCGGAATATAAAGATTGGTGCGAATCTAATAACGAAGTACCCTATATAGAGTTTATTGCAGGCAGCGAAGGTCCGTATTCACTACCAAAAAAAGACAATAGAACTGCTAATATGGTAGCTAGAGATAATGAAGCTGCATATGCTTACAGTAGTTTAAATAGAGCACATCGTCCTCATAGGACAGAACATTTATTTGTTCTAGCCAATAAAGGATTATTGTCAAAAGGGTTAGTCAGCGGCGGCACATTTTTTAATATGCACGGCTACGGCGAAGCAAAATACATTGACGTTGACTCTAATATATGGAACAAAATATTATCAGAAAACTATCCTAAGTCGATTGATGTTAACTCGCTAGAGTTAATATCTAACAATCCTGCAAATACTATTAATACAGATATTTACAATAATTCATTATTATCTGTTGTAACAGAAACATTTTTTGAAGAACCAGGACTGTTTATTACAGAAAAGACATTTAAGCCAATTACAGTCGGAAGTCCTCAAATATCGTTAAGTCAGCCTTATCTTATTGAATACATGAAATTTAAATTTGACATTAATTTAAAATTTCCAATGCTTGATCAAGAATATGATAGGATAACAGATCCAGTAAAGCGATTTAGAAAGTTTCATTTAGCATTAGCAACCTGGTGCAACTGGCCAATTAAAATAAAACAAAAATGTTCTATAATGTGGGATGAACAACTTCTTAAAAATAGAGATATTATCTACAACACAAATTTTAAAAAAATAATTACTGATGATATTATTAAATCTACACAAAATTACTTTAGTCGTTTATAGCCCAAAGTTTTTTATTTTCTAAATCAGGGTCTCGTAACTCAGCGTTTAGTCCGTCAGATACAGGTAAATGTCTGTAAGATTTAAACCATCGTTTAATAGTTTTATGATTTGAAACGAGTTTCATATTTTCGGCATCTAAGTCTATAAAAACTTTTTTACTATTTTCAGAAATATCAACCCCGATTGCATCTGCAATCTTTATAGCTTGTTCTAAGTGACCGTACACAGTCGGATGTCCGTCGCCTATATTAGGATAAGTTGGATGAGATGTGTAAACATCATTAATTCCTGGAAATCCTTCTTTATATACACTTGCTAAGTATTGTTGCAAAGGCGATGACAGCATATTAGGATTATTTATACCTTCATGTAGATTCCAATGATATTGATATTTTATTAGATTTGAATATGCGCTATTAATTGTTTTTATTATAGTGAGCGCACGTATAAAATCGTAGTCTACGTCGTGAAATTTTTTCATCCATGTATTGTCAAAAAGTTGATTAGGAATGCCGCCGTCAGCAGTCCATTTTCCGTTAATATATCTATCTTCTCTACTCCATTGCGTCCATTGAATTATTATTTTATCAGTTGCTGGATTAAAGTTATGTTTAGCATTTGCTATTTGCATATTATACATAATTTGACTAGGACCAGTACCTTGGTGTGCATAATTAAATACAACATCGTTACCGAGGCTATGTCTTAAAATATCTGCCCAAGTTGGCCAGTAGTATTTTGTATAACTACATCCAAACGTAAAAATTCTCATAAATATTATCCTGTTAAATACAATATATTTATTAATAGATATTGGTTGACAAAAATATTAAATGTGTTATACTAGTACAATGTATGATATAGTCTTTATTAGTTATAACGAAACGTATGCTGAAGATAATTGGAAACTGCTTAAAGAAAGATTCCCTACAGCCAAACGAGTTGACGGTGTAAAAGGAATTCACCAGGCACACATTGCTGCTGCTAAAAAATGTTTTACTAAAATGTTTTGGGTAGTTGATGCAGATGCTCAATTAGTAAACACATTTAACTTTGATTATGAAGTTGATGAGTGGAACTTAGAAACAGTTCATGTTTGGCGCAGCATAAATCCAGTAAATGATTTAGAGTACGGATATGGCGGCGTAAAATTACTACCAAGAAAACTTACACTTAAAATGGATATTAGTAAACCTGATATGACTACTAGTATTTCGTCACATTTTAAAGCAGTATCCGAGATATCAAATATAACTGCCTTTAACGCAGACGAGTTTAGTACATGGCGTAGTGCATTTAGAGAATGTGCTAAATTAGCAAGTAAAACAATCAAGGGACAAGTAGATGGCGAAACAAGTGAACGACTTAGTAAATGGTGTGCATCCTTACCTAGCAGTAAGCGAAAGTTTGGTAACTATGCTATTAATGGTGCGAAGGCTGGCAGTCAGTACGGTGTTAGTAATTCTAATAACCCTGATGCTCTTATATTAATCAACAATTACGAATGGTTGCATGAACAATTTTCAAGATATACCCTTTGACAATATAGTAAGGTTTGGCCAAAAGACCCTCCTAAAGAGCCATCTTTTTACGGTTTCGTGGATCCTGGCTAGATTTTGTAATTATAACTGCTCTTATTGCTGGCCTTACGCTAGATCTAGTACCCCAGACCACCAAGATTTAGAATTGTACTTAAACACTATAGATAGTATCAAGGCACAGGCTAGAGAAAACGGCTTTACTGATTTCCATGTTAGTTTTAGCGGCGGAGAGCCTACGGCATATAAATACTTTGGGGAGCTCATAGAGCATTATTGCAGTGATGCAACGCCCGAATACCAAAGTATCCACATGACAACAAATCTTAGCCCGGGAAGCAAATGGTGGAACAAATGGTTGGAAACTACAAGCAGTCTGCAACGTAGGAGTATTACAGCAAGCTACCACAGTGAGTTTGCTAAAGAACAAGAGTTTGGAGATAAATGTCTTCAGCTAATGAAAGAAGGAGTATATGTTACAATCAATCAAGTTATGGTTCCGGAAATGTTTGACGAACTTTACGGACGTCTGGAACGATTTGCCGCCAGAGGTATTAATGTCACTCTCAAGCCACAGTCCGATCCTACCGCATCCTATATTGTTTCTGGATACACACCTGAACAAGTTGGAAGAATGCAAACAGGATTCCCTCAGCGAGTCGGAGAACAACAACTTGCACAAATAGCTTTGTATGATGCAGCTGGCAAGGAATACGAATTAGATCAAGCAGAACGCTTTAATGCATTTGGCTTTAATAAGTTTCAAGGCTGGACTTGTAATGCAGGCTATCAAGGAATAGTCATACGCGAACATGAAGTTAAGCGTAGCTATAGTTGCCACGAAGAACCATTAGGCACGCTACAGGACGGTTTTACGCTGTTTAAGACGCCACGTAAGTGTGTTACTCCTAGTTGCGTAAGTAGCGCAGACAGCAAATTGCCTAAGGTAAAAAATGTATAACATAACAGATATTCGTGCAATACATTTTGAAATCACTAGTAAGTGCCAAGCACGTTGTCCGATGTGTCCGAGACGTGTAAATGGCGGCCCGATGTCGCCCGGGGTTGAGTTGCATGAAATTACTCTTGAGCAATTTAAAGCCTGGTTCCCTGTATCATTTATTAAACAACTAAACCATTTTAGTATGTGCGGCAACCTAGGCGATCCGATCGTTGCTAAAGATACTTTAGAAATTTATCGTTATCTAAGAGAAACTAATTCTAACATTAGTTTACAAATGCATACTAATGGTAGTGGCAGGGATAGTAATTGGTGGGAAACATTAGCAAGTATAAATGTAAGAGTAGTGTTTGGCATCGACGGCCTAGAAGACACTCATGCACTATATAGAATTAGTACAGACTGGAATAAAATTATTTCAAACGCAACGGCATTTATTTCTAAAGGCGGAGATGCACGGTGGGATATGTTAGTATTTGAACATAATGAACATCAAGTTGAAACTTGCGAACAAATGTCTAAAGATTTAGGATTTAGTATGTTTATGAAAAAGCATACTACTAGATTCCGCGATGGTAAATTAAATGTACTAGATGATAGCGGCAAGACTACGCATATTCTTTATCCAACTGAGTACAGCAAGTCTATGATGGGCAGTGTAGAAAAAGCAAAGAACGAAACTACTCCAGTTATCAGTTGTAAAGCAGTTAAAGACAGTCAGCTTTATGTAGCCGCGAACGGAACAGTTACTCCGTGCTGCTGGTTAGACCAAGAATGGTATCCTGCTAACGCTCCTAGTAGAATAGACTATATGGAAAAAATTAGTACTTGGCCAAATCTAAATATTACTTCACTAGAAGATATTTTTAGTAGTGGATACTTTAATTTAATATCTAGCTGTTGGAATACAACTGGACTAAAAGAATGTTCAAAACAGTGTGGAAGTTTTGACAAATTAAATGAGCAATTTATAAAATGAAAATAGATATTCAAGACGTATTATTTTGGATGGACGCAATCCGCAATAGCGAAGATCGATACCGCACATTAGAAAGTTTCTGGAAGGGACAAGTTAATTCAAAAATTTGGCTTGTTGAAAGATTAGAAGAACTTAATTTATATCCTGCTAAAACGATTTCAATACACGGCGGGTGGAACGGAGTACTAGCTAGTTTATTGTTCAACAGCAAAATGAATATATCGCATATCACTAGTTTAGATATTGATCCTAACTGCAAAGAAATTGCAACTACTATTAATAAAAACTATGAAATGTCAGGACGCTTTAACGCAGTAACAGCAGATATGTGTACGTATACACAATCTGCTGATGTAGTTATTAATACCAGCTGTGAACACATTACACAAGAGCAATACACACAATGGCTAGGCAATGTTTCGGCTGACTCACTTATTGTATTACAAAGTAATAACTACTTTGAGTTAGATGAACATATACGATGTGCAGTAGATGTAGACGATTTTATAAAAATGAGCAATATTAATCCAATATGGTCTGGAACTTATAATACTCGCAAGTATCAACGTTATATGATTATAGGAAGAAAATGAAACCGATACAGATTATAAACAATGATTATACACATAAATTGCACATCGGTTTTATTATAGGAACTACTTGTAATTATAAATGCCATTACTGTTTCGATGGATGCAACGACGGAAAGTATCGATTTCCTGCTGATGTAGAATTGTTAAAAACAAATCTTGCGTATATTATTAATTTTTACAGAGACAACGTTAACAAGACTGATATACGTTTACACATTACAGGAGGCGAGCCTACACTTTGGCCCGAGCTAGGCGAATTTACACAGTATGTGACACAAGAAACAGGAGCTAAAGTTTCGTTGAGTACTAACGGTACTAGGACATTACGATTCTGGAAACAGTACGCAAGGTATTTTGACGATATTGGAATTAGTATACATAACGAACGATGTAACCCTAATCACATTATCGAAGTAATGGACGAAGTATATAATAATAGTCCAGATGTATTAATAAACGGAACAGTACTAATGGACCCGTTTAATTGGGACAAGTCAGCGGCTATTGCAGAACAGCTAATTGCACACCCTACTCCTTGGGTATTAAAAGTTAGACCAGTATTATTTGACGGAGAAATGAAACATTTTTCTCAAGATCAAATTGAATTTATGCGCAGAAAGGTAGAAAAAATACCCCCACTTGATCGTATAGATAGATACAAGGAGTTAGGAGTTATTCAGCAAGATGAGCCTGACATAAAAGTTTTACTAGACAACGGTACAGAAGTCAAGTATAATACATTTAATATCCTAGAAAACAACTGGCAACATTTTGAAGGTTGGGAGTGCAATCTAGGTATTGATAGATTTGCCATTGAACGCGACGGAGCAATACAAGGTGCCTGCGGACAAAAAACATTGTTTAATTTAGATCATTCTCTAAATATATACGACCCTTCTTTACCAAACAAGTATACATTAGATATGATAAGGCCTACAATCTGTCAGCAGCGTCAGTGCTTATGTGCAACTGATATAAGATTGCCCAAGAGAATTATTAAAATTTATGAATAGAACAGATACATTTTGTCCGTTACCATGGATACACTTAGCAACAAGGCCTAACGGTGATGTTAGGGTCTGCTGCACAGCTAATGCCAGCGGCGCAGGAATCGAAGACGAGAAAGAAATAGGACTAGTTAAACAAGACGGCATTAATATGAATTTGCGCGATCATACTATTGAAGAAGTATTTAATAGCGATCAAATGAGAACTACTAGATTACAGATGCTTAACGGAGAAGTCCCTGCAAGTTGCCGTAAGTGTTTTGCAGAAGAAGCTAAAGGAATTAAAAGCAAACGCAATTGGGAAACATCAGTTTGGCAAGAGCGCATTGACATAGACAGTATAGTTGCAAAAACAGATAGTGATGGCCGTATTCCTGCCGATATTCCTTATTTTGATTTACGCTTAGGCAATGTATGCAATTTAAAATGTGTAATGTGTAGCCCGCATGATTCAAGCAGCTGGATTAAAGATTGGAAGTTGCAGTATCCGAAATATACAAATATAGAGTTAAAACAAGACCAAAGTTGGAATCCTAAGTTTGATTACACTTGGTATAAAAAAGGTTCATTTATTGAATCAATGAAAGGCCAAGTACAACATATTAAAGAATTATATTTTGCTGGCGGCGAGCCATTGATGATTCCTGAACACTATGCAATACTAGAATTTATGGTTGCAGAAGGACACGCTAAAAATTGCATTCTAAGATACAATAGTAACGGCACAGATATTTCAGACAAGTTATTAAGTTTATGGGAAAATTTTAAACAAATAAAATTTAACTTTAGTATCGATGCTATAGAAGAACGTAATGATTACATTCGCTATCCTAGTAAGTGGAAAACAATTGTAGAAAACTTACACAAGCTAGATAACACTCCAGATAATATTACTGTTAATATTGCTTGCGCAGTGCAAGCACTTAACATATATAACATAACAGATCTAGCAGAATGGAAGTTGGCTCAAAATTTTAAAAAGATTAATGCTGCTCCTTACGGCGCTGGACTAATAGGATTGCATTTAGTATATTTGCCCAGTCATATGAATATAAGAGTGTTGCCTCAGGATATAAAAGCAGCAGTTACTAAAAAGATAACTAATTTTATCTACAGTGACAATAGAGATAACGAATTTATAATGAACAGTTACGGATACGACCGCTGGAAAGGTATGTTAGAATACATGAATAGCGAAGACTGGAGTGCAAAATTGCCAGCATTGCAGCAGTATCTTAAAATAAATGATAGAACTAGAGAACAAAATTTAATAGAAGTATTCCCTGAACTGGAAAGTATATATAATGGATGAAAAACAACAACGTGCATTACTATGGAATAGCCTGTGTAATATGGGCGATATGGTAAAACTAAAATTAAAAGTTGATGGACACACTCTTGTACAGCAATTAGACCAGTTTAAAGATAATTGGTGTCCTTATAACCAAAAGAAAGATGCCCATAACAATCGTTGGGGATTACCTGTTACAAGTCACACAGGTGATATAATGGACAACTATCATTTAAACAGCTTTGGTCACATGCAACGTTATCACGATGTTGAGATGAAAGAAGAAAACTTTACAACACCAACAGAAGTGTATAAGAATATTCCACAACTTGCTAGTTTAGTAGATACGTTTGCACCTGATATTGGCCGAGTGCATTTACTTAGGGTAGATGAAGGTGGGTTTTTCCCGCCACACAGAGACTTTCCGGGAGTAGGTCCAGAGTACTTTAGACTGTTATGCACATTTGGCAAAGCACAACCAGAGAACTATGCACATATACTTGACAAGCAATTAATCTACCCTGATCCAGAGTATGTACACTTTATTAACTTTCAAAAAGAGCATAGCGTGTTTAGTTACACTAATGGATTACATTCATTAATACTTACAGTTAAATTAAATCAGCGCACACATGATTTAATTATTAAGCACAGCATGAGCGAATGAAATTAACATACCTTAATCCTGCAAAAGAAAATTGGTTTCTAGTTAGCTGGACAATATCGAATAAATGCAACTATAGGTGTAACTATTGCCCTAGTATGTTGCATGACGGCTCTAGCGGCTGGCCAGAAAAAGAATCTGTTTTAAACTTTGTTAAATCATTCAATCCTCCTGGTAAAGAGATATGTTACAGGATTACAGGCGGCGAGCCTACATACTGGAAGCATTTTACTGAATTTGCAAAAACAGTTAAGTCACACGGGCACTATTTTAGTTTCCTTACTAACGGTAGTCAGTCTGTAGAATACTATAAAGAAATTAGCAAATATTCTGATGGCATTATTATAAGTTATCATCCGCAGTACGCAGACCTAGAGCATATAGCTGCTGTAGCAAACGCTGTAAGCTGTCCTGTAGCGTTGAACTTAATGCTTGTACCAGAACACTTTGATGAGCAAGTAGCTGTAGCAGAGCGCTTATATGCGCTTACAGACAGCCTTGCTATATGGCCTAAGGTAATAGTAGATAAAACAAGTATTGAATATATTACTAATGAAGTGAGTGCATATACTGACAGCCAAAAACAACAGATTAAAGACTGGCCATATTTTAGGAAACTAGATGATACAGTTTTACATCGCGGCGAATTATTATTAAATGAAAATAAAATAACAGCTAATGAATTAATTATTAATAATTTAAATAATCACAAAGGCTGGAAATGCTGGGCCGGATTACACATGATTAAAATTGATATGTTCGGTAACGTTTTTAGATCAGATTGCGAACAAGGTGGTTCAATAGGAACATTAGAAAGTTTTATTTTACCTACACAGACAATTACATGTAATAAGTCTGTGTGTGCTTGTTTAAGTGATATCTATCTCCGAAAGGAGCTCTAAATGTTCGTCAAAGCAAAATAGTACTTGAGACTTTGTTTTAATATTATACCCTATAATATGAATATAGTTATTATAAATTATAGGTCTTCCAACTAGCCATCCGTGTAAGTACTTTTTCTTAATAATAGTTCCGTCATCGGCTATCTTTAATATAGGGCAGCTCGGAGTACCACTTGGAAAAAAGTATGCGTGATTATCTAAAGCAATTCCGCTTCGATATCTATATTTTCCTCCGAATAATATTCCAATGTCAAAGCTATAACTTTCTTTAGTTACTGTATCAAAAACTATTCCCCAGTTACTGTCCTCGGCATAATCTTCACCGTACGGCAATCCTATAATTTTTTCATTTAGTAGCACTCCGCAATTATATTTTTTTGCAAAGTCCGGCACGTTTAACCTGTGCAGAATGTAAGTATTAGACACTGTGTCAAACTCAATAACTTCATTCAATCCTTTTGTTTCTCCAAAAGGCAGTGCATATAATGTATTGTCTACAATAATAATATCACTGTACTTTCTTGTAATAGAATTATCAATACCTTCTATAGGATACGATTTAATATTGTAACCATCAAAACTTAATAATAAATTATAATTTGCATCATCGCCTCTAGGCATGCTCCAATATCTACCGTTACAGTAAACAGTTCCCATATGTAGCTTTTTACCTGCAACAGGCAACGGAATAGTAGATACTGTATTATTAATATATAATCCTACATTAGTATCTTCGTATCCTAAAGGAAAGCTAAACCCAGTTGTTCCGTTGCTAGCCATACTATAAAACTGCCCTTTTCCTTTAAAAGGCAGTTCGTGATATATCGGTATTCCGTTTTTAATTTGTACAACTTTATTAAAGTCGTCCCATATACCGTATGGAATAAACCATATATCATTGTTTATTATTTCGCAAGCATTTGTTTTACTAGTTACATCTGCTAAGTTGAGATTTATATCTTGACCGCCGATGTGTTTTAAGATAGAATAGTCTTTACACAATTCGGTAGCAAATGGCGGAGTAATTAACTCGTTATTATAATCAACTAATAACAAGTGTTTTATATCGGCTTCATTATACCAATCTTCAAATGCTTTATATGTCATTTAAATCTACAGTATGTATTACTTTTTCAGACAACGTGTCAAAAATTAATACAGTTTGAAACGTTTCACTTTCGCCGTACGGAAATGCATATATAATATCATTCTTAATTATACATTGATTATATTTTTCAATAGTCGTACTGTCTTTAAAGTATTCACTAATGTCAATAGTGTAAAAATCATCAGTAGCAGTATCGACTACTAACACTTCTGCAAGATCTCCTTGGCTTTTCCACGTATCTTCGGGCTCGCATACACACCCTCCTCGAGGAATATAGTATATTTTTCCTTGACTATTTTCAACACCAGCAAAGTACTTTTTACTTTCCTTGCCAATTCCTAAGTCTTTAGTGTACCACTTATCAGTTTTACTATTAATAATAAGCATTTCGCTCCAGTCTTCGTCGTGACCTGCTGGAGGAAAAAACACTTTACCATTACTAGCAACTGTGTGCGCATAATATTTTCTACTAGTTGATTTAATACCTGTTTTTTCGCTACGCCAGTCATTGCCATTGTATGTTAATAAAATATCAAAGTTTGGATTTTCACAATAAGGCGGCGAATACATTTTACGCCCTACTCTTGCTAATGTAGTAAATTTTTTATTAGACAATAATTCTTGATCGTAGTCTTGCCAATGATTAGACATATCTATGAGATTATATCTCATAGCGTTACAGTCGTATTCTATAATATAGGGAAAATATTCTTCCCAGTTTTCGCCTCTAGGTGCTCCGTATATTATGCCGTCGATTATTTGCGTAGTATGCCATTTTTTACAATCGTTTTTTGCAAGCTCTAAATGTACGTATTTTAAAATGTGGCTGTCTAGGTCTAGATGAATTACCCAATCAAATTCAGTATGCTCCCCGTACGGAAGCGCTACTAACTGATTTCCGTGAATATGACCTTGAATATATTTTCCTTGCCCTGGATATTTTAATTCTATATATTCAACTGTGTCAGTGTTAGTATCAACTACTAGTATTTTATTTTCGTTATAAGGTAAAAAGTATATACGGTTTCTATAAGCAATACCAGTTTGCCACTTTTCTCTACTATCGTTAACTTCTAACTGTATTTTAGTAATTTCGTACGTTTCGGGATTCATTTTGATCATAAAGTCGATTGAATCAGTCAGTCCAAACGGAGCACAATATAGCATGCCATTATTGCCTAATGTTACATAACTAAACGATTGCGGAGTCATTAATTACCTCATCAAATAAATCACCAAATGCTGATCTTAGATCGCTGTGTAGTTTGTTAGTCACTTCTTCTCTAAGGTATATTCCTATATTATCCCAGTCGCATAATAATATGTTATTACCGTTAACAAACATGTTGCTCAATACCCAGTCTCCGTGTGCATAGGGTGCAGTTTCTTCTATGTTACGTAGACAAAAATCGTATATTTGTTTAACAAACTCTTTAGTATGTGGTATAGTGTTAGCAGGAGTTCCGGTAAGTGGATGCATATCTATCCACATTCCTATATCGTCACCACCGTAGTTAATTAGATAGTTAGGAACCACAGACTTTAATAAGTTAACATGCTCGTTGAGCCAAGTTAAATCTTTATTATACCAATATTTTCTAATAACCTTATCAGATGTTTGATACACTGCTCTATGTTTAGCTGCGTTTTTTTTAATTAATTCCATAAGCGTCTGCAACCTCCGGCAAGTAGTCTCTAATTCGTACATTTCGAAACTTATCTAACTTTTGTATATTATATCTAAATTCATCCTGCTTTAATATGTCTGCAGGATGATTTTTCCATTCATCTATATATTTAAATTGAGACTTTAGCGAATCGGGTGCATTTTTAACATGCAGATAATCTGGAGTTATCAAAAGATTTTCGTACACTTTAAATTTTTGATTGCTAGCCCAGTCTTTGACTTCATCATAGTATGCTGCATTTAACACACTAATGCACGGACTGACGTCTACTTTACAAAACTCTGCAAATGTATTTGCATTACGTTCAATATCGGCCCATTTACTTCCGTGTCTAATATATTCAATTCTATTACCAATCGCATCTATTGATAATGTCATTATTATTTTTTTAAATTTCTTAAGAATTTTAATTACTTTAGGATTAGTGATGGTTGCATTAGTTGTAAATCTAATCATAACGCTTGGATCAATTCTTTCTAAGAATTCAGGAAGATGTTTAATCATAAATGGTTCACCTCCTGCAAATGCTATTTCTTTAGCAGGCAAGTTTTCAAAATATGAAAAGAATTTTTCATCATACCAGTTTGCAACAGATTGAGGAAATATAGGGTGTAATGGATCTATACCGTCAATCTTCATTTGAATAGCTTCTTCGTTTATACTACTGCTAGATCCACTCCAGCAGCTAATACATTTTAAGTTGCAGCTATTACCAAATCTTAAATCTAAGTGAGAAATTCCAGGACCATAATGCTGTCTTTCTAAGCGACGACTTTGAACTCCTGCTTCTTCTTGCAACTTACAACGTACACATGCGTCTGGCCACTCGTTATTTTTTAATTGTTCTTTTGCAGTTTTAATAGGAATACTATTAAGCCATTGCTGCGGTGTAAGATTATGGACTGTTTCGCCTGTGTTTATTTCTTGACTCGTACAGCAGAAACGGTATTCTCCGTTAGTTGCAACATACACTTGATTTTCCAATAATTTACATTCCATACTATTATTTACATAAGTATTATTAGACAAAGGCATATTATGAACTTAAACAATACTAAAAAATGTATAATGCCGTGGATCCATATTAATATGGAGCCTACCGGCGATATGGTCTTATGCTGCCGCGCAGATCAAACTACAGGTTGTATGGGTAATGTAAATACTCAAACAGTAGAGCAAGTTTGGAAGGGCGAAAAGTATTCAAAGATCAGGCAACAAATGATTAATGGAGAAGAGCCTGATGCATGTAAAATTTGCTATACAGCAGAAACATTGGGAGGTCTTAGCAAGCGTGTTCGTGAAAATGAAACTTGGAAAGACTACAGCTACTTAACTAATACGCCCGAAGTTGATTTAGATATTCCATATGTAGATATTAGATTCAACAACATTTGCAATTTAAAGTGCAGATCTTGCCGGCCGTTGCACAGTCATTCTATTGCAAATGAGTACAAGCAATTAGGCAAGCCCCTGTCTCATGAAATAGTGTTAAAACACAAGTCACCTAGTATTGAACATGAATTAGATAGATTGGCTCCTACTATTGAAGAAATTTATTTCTGCGGTGGTGAACCGCTATTAATGGACGATCATTATAGATTACTTGACAAATTAATTGAAGTAAAAAACTTTGATGTAAGAATTAGATATAGTACAAATTTAACAAAATTAGAATATAAAAATTATAATGTGTTGGAACGCTGGAAATATTTTAAAAATGTTAGTGTACATGCTAGTCTTGATGGTATAAAGTCTAAGTTAGAATATATACGTCACGGTACAAAATGGAACGATATACTTGCCAATCTAACATTACTAAAAGAAAATAATATCGAGATCAAAATTTCACCAACAACATCAGTTTTTAATATTATGGATATTAGTGAAATATGCACTTATTATGTTGATAATGGATTTATTACAACAGATGATCTAGGAGTTAGTTTATTAGAAACTCCATATTATTATTCTGTACAAACATTGCATCCTACGTTAAAAGAACTTGCTAAAGAAAGAATTGAGAAATTTATGAATACCCGTAATCTAAGTAGTGATTCTAAAAAAAGATTTCAACATATAATTAACTATATGATGGAAAAAGATGCATGGCAAGATAATTGGCAAAAATTTAAAAGTATCACTACTGAATTAGATAATTTTAGAAACGAAAATTTTAAAGAAACATTTCCTGAGTTGGCAATACAATATGATTGAACAGCATAGACACATTTTAGAACAATACTGGCAACAACATAGTCGAGAATACACTTACAAGTATCCTGATATGTTTGATCCTAAGTGGACTATAACAGAAAGCGGATGGCCTTGGTTTAGATTAAGTTCATTAGACGATCAGCCTTGGAAAGAAATGCATGCAGAAGCAGAAGCATTATTAGAATATTTTAAACCACATAGAGAAGATTATGGCCACGGTTGGCAAAGTCTAACACTGCACGGATTAAATGATGATACTCAAAGTCTTAATCAATACAGCGATAACAGACAAGAAACGTTAAATCAACTTGACTGGACGTGGGTAGCAGATCGTTGTCCAACTACCAAAAAGTTTTTAACAGATGTATGGCCTGCGGAATATCTAAATCGTGTAAGATTTATGCTATTAGAACCAGGCGGTTATATCTTACCACATCAAGACAGACCCAGTGATCAAAAGCGACTAAGCGTTTGCAACATTAGCCTCAACATGCCAGATGGATGTGAAATGCTCATGAAGGATCAAGGCCGTATTCCGTTTGACGACAATGGGTCTGCTATGCTAGTAGATATCTCAAACGAACATGCAGTGTGGAATAGAAGCAATAAACCTAGAATACATATGATTATACATTATGAGCTAGGAAGAAGATTACGTGATTTTTTCTACGTACTAAGAAGTAGTTATTATACAAATAGAGAACAATGAGAGATTACAACAGCATTTCTGAAGGCGAACGATACTTTAATGCTAGTCAAGTAGATATTCCTGTGGGAGTAGGTATGCTTGATATCAGTAGAGACATTCCTAATCACTTTGTACGCGAACGTTGTTTTAGTATGACGTATTGGATGATCAACCAAAGTGTAAAACAAAATCTCTGTGAATACAGAGGATTTGATCACAGTGTTAAAGAGTTATTACTAGCTAGTAAACGTGCAGGCGATAAAGTTTGTATTATTCTGGCACAAGGTATGATGGCTCCTAGACTTTATAAAATTATTAACAAGACTGCAAAGTACTTTAAAGAACACCCTGACTTCTTTGTAGTAGGACACATTATGGCCAAGCAGGATAGATATCCTGGTTTGCACAGACAAATGCTTATAGTTAATATAGAAACCTGGGAACGTCTAGGCGCACCTGAGTTTTTAGAACAAGGATTTTTCTGGGATAGATCTCCTACATATCCTAACTATGAATTAAGTAGTGATACTATGAGTGCAGATTATACTCCTGCATGGATTAAGTCTGCTAACGGAACACAGACTTACAGTGTTGTTGAAGATGGTGCTAACTGGATAGCACTTGCACTTGAAAACAATATAACTGTAGATAATCTTGATTTTGAAATGCGTGAGTGTAAAGCATTTTTATATCCTTACGAAAATCCAGATTTGCTAGAACGTGCTTGGACAAATTTACAAGATGAATCGTTATTAGATCAGATTGAAAACTTTACTCAACGTGCTTGGTTAAGAAAATTAGGCTATCAAGAGTTTATTGAAAAAGATAGAGTATATGCATACAACACTGAACGCCTAAGTGGCGAAGGTGTAAGAGCACCTGCACCTATTGATAGCATCTTTTCAGCAGCCGCAGGATTTAAAACTTTAGCACTATTACGAAATAACGGCTTCCACGAAAACACTATAGTTAATTATTATGACTGGTGCGACTCTAGTATCAACTTTAAAAAACATCTATTAGAAACTTGGGACGGTATTGATTTTGATAAATGGTTGCTAAAGCATGATTTAGAATATAATTTTTCTAGCACTTACAGAGGTAATTATTCAGAGTTTTGGAAAAAAGAAATCGAAAAGGAATTTGAAAGCAAAGAAAAATTTAAAGAGCTTTGGGATAGATATCGAAAATTAAAACATAACTTCTTTGTTATTGACTTAGTTAATGAACCTGAAAAACTCATATCAGAAATTAATAAACAAACAGGTATTAAGGTTTTATGGACCACTAACATATGGCCTACTATGATGTTGCATTGGAATGTAGATATGGATACAATAGAACAAAAGTATCTAACATTTGAATCACTGTTGCCTAAGGATATAGTGTTATACGGACAAGACTACTTGGCAAATGATTTGCAAGATAGAATACATTACGGTATTACAGAAACACATCCTAGATTTAGTACAGCATGGAAGAAGTTATGAATAATTTATATGTATATGGATGTAGTTTTGCTTGGTCACCAGACGATGATAATGTTTGGCCTCGTAAACTTGCAAAGCATTATAATTTAGAATTAGTAAATAAAGGATTTCCAGGTTATGGAATACTCCAGGCATTTGAGGCTTGGAAACTTCTAGAAAAAGATATGAAGCCAGGAGATATGAATATAGTATGTTTGTCGAGTCCAGACCGCACTTACTTTTTTCCTGAAGCCCCCTTCTTTTCTCAATTAGCTCATGCAGATGCACCAAATATATTAGATCAACTTACTGATAATGTAGCTACTAAAATAAAAAAATCAAAATCATCATACGTTAACTATTATGTAAACTTGCACCAACCCCAACATTTTTTATGGTTAGTAGAATGTTGGTTAAGATGGCTAGATGTTAAATCTAAAGATCTAGGAGTTAAAACTATAGTAATTCCGGCCTTTCCGGAATTACTGCCTGCATTAGAAGGCAACTTTGAAAACTTACTAATATTTAAAAAATCATTAATGGATATTAGCGAAGAAGAATACGGAGATACTAAATACAGTAGGGTATTTAACGGTCCGTATGATTTAAGAGCTAATCATTTATGCATTAGCAATCATAATGTATTAGTAGCTAAAGTAATAGAATCATTAGAGTTAGGATATGTAAAAGAGTCAACCGCCGACTGGCATAGCGGATTAATAAAATCTAAAAATATCTTAGATGAAAATTGGAGAAAAAAAGAATTTTCTTATGCAAAGTTTGATGAAAAATTCTTTTACGAGAAAAACATTTATGATACAATAGTTGATCATTTAATAAAAGATAAGTTATAATATGCAGATGAAGCGTTACATAGAACAGCACGAAGTAGTAGATCTTGGTTGGACAATTAAGAAATGGTTTCCTGTTGACATTAATGAAATACTAGCATGGTATCATAATCTTGAAAGCAACTATAGCGATTGGAAATTTATTATAGGAGAACAGCAGCATATATGGCAGTTTCCTATTAGTGATCCGGCCGCAAAGACCGGCCACAGATTTATGGATGATACTGCATACTATACGCTTTGCTGGAATAGTACCGAGCCTGGACCTAAACCTTTTGAACAAGGCTGTGCAAAAGAGGAATATAGAGATAATGATAATGATGAATTGAACCCAAGAGCATGCTTTAACGGATATGCATTAGATATTGTTCAGTCAATGCCTATACGCAGTAAGAAGTGGTTAGTAACTATACATACTCCGGGAACAAAATTAATCACACATCAAGACAGTCCTGATAAAATACGTGTTCATATTCCTATACATACTAATACTGATAGCAATTGGATCATTGATGGCGAAGAATATCATATGGAACCCGGATGGGCTTACCTTGTAAATACAACTATACCGCACAGTCTAGAAAACAAAGGTACAACTGATAGAATACATTTATATGGGAAAGTTTGGACAGACGATGTACGACAACTTTTTAGTTAAAGAACTTAATATTGATTTTAATTTAAACTATGCTTTAGAATATTTAGATATTTTAGAGAATAAGTTCGTACACCTTCGTTGGGATGCAGACAATGAAAGTGACTCAGTAAGAGATGCAGAATTACAAGATAATATAAAAGGTGTATACGGTTGGGGAATTCAAAGTAATCTAGACGACCTTAGTATCCCGTGTCCTCCGTATAATATACATAAAAAGGGCAGCGATCTGTATCGCAATACGATGCTAGTATTTGGATTTGCCGAGCAGATATTAAGTCTGTTTCCTTACGCTAGACAAATGAGTATTGCTGCACATCCTCCGGGAACAAAAATTAGAACACACGTTGATTCAGATACCTGGTTAAAAATACATATTCCGTTAATTTCAACAGAAAATAGTTGGTTCATATTTGATAATGAAAAATTTTATATGAAGCCGGGGAAAATGTATCTTGTTAATACCACTGTACCCCACAGTACTAATAACGAAGGCGATGATACTAGAATACATTTATTCTTTAAAATTCCTGCAGATAAGGCAGCACTATTATGATCAATGTCTTTTCTAGAGATGCATTTATAGAATATATTAAAACCAAAGAAGTAGAATCGTGTGGAGAATACTTTATAAGTATATTATCTACCGGCGGACCTAAAGGCGTACCTATACTAAAAGAAAATACTTCAAACGCAATATCGTTAGTATTTGATGATGTCGAATACGATTGCATTAAGACTCAATATCCGGATGGCAATGGATTAAGATTTGCAATAGCTATGACCTCTACACAAGCAGATAAGTTAGCAAGTTTTATTAAACAAATACCTACAAACTCTATTATAAATGTACACTGTGTACACGGAGTTTCTAGAAGTGCAGCAATTGGCGCAGCAATAGATAATAAGCCTAATCCAGAAAAAGGAAATAGGCATGTATATAAATTAATCAAAGAGAGATTACATGGCATATCATAAAACAAAAAAAGAATTAGAACTTGATAATAGCTGGCATTTTATAGAACTAAAAAATATGCCCATTGATGTACCTAAATTAGTTAAATGGTATAATGATGTATTAGAAACAATGCCCCACTTGCGTTTTAACTTTAATAGAACCGATCTAGTGCTACCTGGTGCAATGCAAAATATTTTATTAGGGCCGATTCATAGTTTTGGAATAAGCTGGCCAGTAGAAAAAGACCTACCTATTCCGCCAAAGTATGCAGCACGTCCGGAATTGTATCCAGAAACTGTAGTTGACAATACTGTATTTGGAAGTCAGATGAAAGTTATGGAACGATATAAGTTTGGATATTTTAAAGAGTTATATGAGTTATACGGCGAAGACTTTTTTTCTTGGTCTAGAATAACAATACATGATGCTGGAGCAAAGATTGATCCTCATGAAGATGTACAAGTAGGTGACGATATGTATAGAATTCATATTCCTATTGTAGCTAACAGTGATGCAATGTTCTATTGGGGCGATACTGCGTACAATTTTGAAGTAGGTAAGGCTTATTTAATTAATACTAGCATAACGCATTCTACTAATAATAAAGGCAGCACAGAGCGTACTCATATTATTGCGCATCCAGCAAATGTAACTTGGATTCTAGAAAATCTAGTTTGATCTTCCATATATTTTGTTGAGTATAAAATAGCTCAACATCTGATTGTAATAACTCAACGATGCCTTGTTCTTGTAATTGAGGCATTACTACTTTATCTAATCTATCACTCTTACCTGCGCCGCTATTTTTAACATTAGTAGTAACTACAAATTCTGCATCTGGAAACCCTGCTTGGATAAATTTAATTTGTAAAGGCAGGAAATAACGCCAGTGATGGCTTACGCTAAAAAAGTCTTTTGATGTACCTAAAGCATATCCCGGAAGTTGCGCACCGCGAAATAATACACGCCATACGTTATTTCCAACTTCTGGAAGATGATGTACACCTGCTAGATTCCAAATACACTCGCTATTAGTATCGTAACCTATAAAATACTGCCCATACGGCATTTGCATTTTATCAAGTTTAATAGCAGCAGCATCTTTATTATTTTCTAATCCAAGAGACTTGCAAGCTAAACAAAATTTATCTAGGTCTCGATCATCGTCATTTGTTAGTAAACGAATTTCGAGGTTAGGTTTTCCAGGTATCACCATTAGAGACAGCTTTCCTTCTTAAAAATTTCTTTTGTTCTACATCAAATATATCACCGGTCTGGAATCCGTTTATAACACACTCGCCGTCTGCTGTAAATTCTACGTTGTATCCGTCTTTAGGAGTAAAGTCAAATGCTTCTGTATTGTATCCAATAAACACAGGTGGCGGCATTTCTGTCATACCATACCAATTAGCAACAGTCTGTACTCCTCTGTTTCTAAATTCATCTATCATTGTTTGAGAACATACTCCGCTGCCTACTACCATATAGCGCACACAACTCATATCAATGTCATTCCACCCTTTGGTCTTGCTTAAGATCTCGTAATGTCTAGGAATTAAACTGATGTATGTCGGTTGAAATTTATTAAAAATCTTAATATAACTAAATGGTTCAAAGTTAGCAGTGAATAAATGAGCCCCTACTGTTAGTGCAGGCAGCGCCGTTACAGTATAATTAGCAATTACATTTGCTGGGAACACATTTAGTACACGGTCGTGTCTTGTAAGTCCTATTTCTTTTATAGTACGTTGTACATGCTGTTCTATGTTTGCATGATGTATTAACTTAGGTTCGTCTGTACTACCGCTGGTAAATAATGTTAGCATTATACGTTCTCTGTCAGTATCTAATATGTTGCAAATATTTATAGATAAATAGTTATAATAGCATATAATGTGAATAACGGATATTTAATATGATTAACAAACTACACTTTTTTGGTTGCAGCGTTACTGTTGGAAATGAGCTGTGGGAAGAAGCTCATGTACCGGACTATTCAGGCATGACATTTGAACAAGCTCGTAAAGTAAGAGACACTACACATAATCACATAATTGATCCTTATAACCATGATAATTCCTTTCCAGCATTAACTGCCAAACTATTAGGGGTAGACTTTAAAAATCACGGAATTCCTGGAATTTCAAATAAAGAAATTGCTGCAAGAGCTATTGCAGCATTTCCTGAAGATCAATATACTGATACAATTGCTTTCTTGCAATTTACTACGCACAATAGGATGGTACTAAGATATAAAGAAACTGAAAAAGATTCAACAGTTGGCAGTTTTGTTATTCACCCAAAAGCAACTGATGATAGATTAACACGTAGTCAAAATAATTTATTAAAAGAAATGTTTCTTGAGTTTTTCAATGAGTCGTTACTGTCACAAGATGATCACTTCTTTATGTATTATGCAGCAGAAGTTTTAAGAAACAAAGGAATTTCAACTTATATACTTTGGTGTGACGTACAAGTAGGTGATTGGATACATTGGGATCACATTAACGGAACAGTTGATAATACTAAAGATATCACTATCAAATCAGATGTAGCACCTAATTATATGCAACCTGTGAACATGTTTATTGCTAAAGAATATCATAAATACAATCCTATCGGAAAAACGTTTAACGACATTGTAGGCGATAATGCACGATTGCCTAGGTTTCATTATACACAGGAAGCACATACAAAAATTGCTAATGCACTAGCAGAGAGGTTTAAAGATGTTTAACTGGATAAGAACACAGTATATTCGAATCAAATATCGAAAAAAACTTAAAGAACTATCAAAAAGATCACCATACATTTACAGATAAACTTATACAGGTAACCGATGAATTCTTCTAAAAAGAAAGTAGTTATATACGTTCCTGATTCTACCAGCGGTATCTATCTTCCGCTACTTTGGGCTAGTGCTAAAAGCTACTACGAAATTAAAGGCCAACGTCCTGACGAGTACGAATGGATACATCCTCGCATTAATTATGAATTTAATTTTGAAAAACTAAAAAAACAGCTTCTTAAAATTAAACCAGATGTATTTGGTATTAGTATGTATATATGGAATGACGTACAGTGCCTTGAAGCAGCTAAATGGGTTAAAGAAACTTTTCCTAATTGCTTAGTAGTAAGCGGTGGCCCTCAGCAGTATTTTAAACATGAATCTGATTGGTTTGACAAATATCCCTTTATTGATGCAAGTCTTGACGGCGGCGAATACGGCGAACTTACTATCGCAGATATTTTAGATAATTTAAGAGATGACAATACAGTTGATTGGAATCTAGTTAGAGAAGTAGTATATCCAAGCAAATCTATTGCTCCAAGTAAACGAATAATTCTCAAAAGTAGAAAAACAACTAATAAGAGAGATTTCTTTTGGGATTATAGTCCGTATGAGATGCAGAAAGACACTATACTAGAGTGTGCTAATGAAACAAGGTCCCGCACTGCTGATGGTGTCACTAGCGTTAGCACATACGTTTATGGAAAATTAGAAACGACTCGAGGCTGTCCATATGCATGTGCTTTCTGTGATTGGGGCGGCGGCATTGCTTCAAAAGTTGTTAAAAAATCTGTCGATAACGTAAAACTTGATATTAACGTTTTAGAAGAAGCCGGATGTTCTTATATCTTTCTATGTGACGCAAACTTTGGAATAATGCGCGAGCGAGATGTTGAAATTATGCAATATCTCGCAGATAGAAAAACAAAGAATCCTAACTTGTTCCACATATATTTTGGTGGCTTTGCTAAGTCAGACAAGCATACTGAAATTATAAAAGAAATACTAGATATCGATGCACGTCATAATTTAACATGGGATCTAAGTTATAAAGCTAGTATACAAAGTATACATAAAGATGTACTAACAAATATTAAACGTAGTGATATTTCTTTTGAAAAGCACATCTACTTAGCTAATTATCTAAGAGACAATTATGGATTTTCTACTTATGCAGAATGTATTAGTGGACTTCCTGGAATAACGCCAGATAAATGGTATCATGAGATGAATGTATTTGCATCTCATGATATGGATATTTGTTTATATAACTGGCATATGCTTCCGGAAACTCCTAGTTACGATCGTGCATTTAGAGAAAAGATGGGCATAAAGACTGTTGAGAAATATAACAACATGCAGAGTAATAACTCGACTATGCGAAAAAGTGAAATTGTAGTCGAGTCATATAGTTACACTAAAGAAGACTATAAAGAGATGTGGATTGCTTATAGTATTCAACGAGGCTTTTGGGCAACTGGTCTTTTAAGAAAAACAATAAAGAATATATTAAAACAATCAAATATAGGATACGGAGATTTTGTTAAATTATTTTATAATGAGTTTGCAAGAGGTAACCGTAGCCCGGCTATGGAACAGCATATGCAACAAATTAACAAACAGTTTGCTAATTATTATGATCCAGATAGTGAAGTTAGTAACTTATCGATACAATTTCCTACAGCAGTTGCACCATTGCAAAGTTCTTTTATGTTATTTTTCTTTTACAATATAGAAGAATGTAGAGATGCACTAGTGCGTTGGTTACTTTTTAAATTTCCATACCTTACTAAAAAGTCTATTAATAAAGAGCTTGATTGTTTTATTTCTGTACAAAACAAGCATACAGCTAAATTTAGTCTAACAAGGTATGTTAGTTATACTAATAGTATTGTTGATCGATTTGAACATGATACCGATGCTGCTATGGTAGATTTTTTAATTACTCAAATGGAAACTTACACTAATACAAACTTCTTAACTGCTAGGTCGATTGGAATATGAAAGTAACAAAGTTTCCTGTAGGTAATTATGGCATAATAATAGATGATCTAGATTTAGATAACATATCTTTAGAAGAGTGGCAAGAAATTGGAAAGCTACATTTACAAAACTTAGTTACAGTTATACGCGGTAGTAAATGTAATGTAAATCAATTTTCTAAACTTATACATCAATGGGGTCCAGAGTTTTGGGGCCTAAAGTATTCGTTGCTTAAAAAGTATAATTTAGATTGGAGTACTTTTCAAGCAGCAGTATTAGCAGACTTGCCTATTGTTGAGCAAGTAGATAAAGAAATTTTAGATATTCTTTACAAGGCAAGCGTAGTTGCTGATAATGGCAAGAGTGTTAATTTCTTTAGTTCTACTAAAGATGAAAAAGGCGAGTACGGATTATATGGCGGCCAAGAGCTAGATTGGCATATGCACAGCAGCGGCAATTATGTATTTGAACATGCTGTTAGTTTATTAGCAGCCGAAAACGTTGTAGGCACAGCAACTGGGTTTGTTAACACGGCAGACTACTACGAAAGTGTATCAGAAAGTTTTAGAAGCGAACTTAACGATATGGTTGTATTGCATAACTATATATCAGCTGATGTTGAGCCGCCATTTAGGCCTAGCGAAGAAGCAGTGCTCAAATTTAAAATGTGTCCTGTTGATTATACTGAAGTTCCCATGATAATACAAAGTCCAGGTGGAATTAAAGGATTACATTTTTCCCCTCCGACTATGCATAGAATTAAAGGTGCGTCAGTAAAAGAAAGTCAACAAGTTTTTAATCAAATATCAAAAGAATTGTTTAGTGAAAAATATATATATGATCATTGGTACGCTCAGGACGGCGACTTCCTAACATTTGATAATAGTATCACATTACACAGACGAGTTGGCCAAACAGCAAATAGAAAAATATTTAGAATAGAACACACATATGACAATCTATTAGATACGTTTTATGAACCATTCTTTCAAGAGAAATATGCCAAGCAGCATAGAAAAATGATTAGGCAAATTATGAAGTTAGAAAAAAATTCTGGTTTTATTAAACCGCCATTTAAGTTTAAGGATTTATTATGACTCCTAAAGAAAAAGAAATCAAAGAGTTTTATGATACAATTACATTCCCAGGTTTGTACACTGCTGATGATGTTATTGAGTATGGCGACTATTTAATATATGAACGTTATTTAAGATTTTTAGAAGAGCATGATGTTAAAACAATTTTAGATGTCGGTTGCGGCAGTGGATATATTACTAATATAATAGCAACTAATTTTCCTAATATTAAAATTGTTGCACTAGATTTTAGTGATACTATTAAGCATGGTAAAAAAATAAGTAAAGAGTTAGGTCTAAAAAATATTACATGGAAGCAAGTAAACTTTCTAGACTTTGAATCTGACACGTTTGACTTAGTGTTAAGTAACGGATCTATACATCACATGCCTAACTTTGAGATTGCTGTAGAAAAGGTAAAAGCGTTATCTCATAAGTATATTATGGTAGGGTTGTATAATAAATATGGCAAATGGATACAGCGAAATATAGTTCCTAAATTTAGTACAATATGTTTTGAATTAGATCAAATAAAGATTCCATTTGAATTAAGTTTTACTCATAAACACGCATTAAGTTATTTTACAGAATGCAAATTATTAAAAGTAACTCCTAGTGTACTAGGTTACGGTGTAGACTTTTTTAGTCTATTTCGAGGCAAATGGGGCGGATTTACTTTTTATTATTTTAAAAGATAATCTGAAAACATCGCAACAGCTAAACCAAAACTAACGTGTTTTGGCTCTGACCTTTCAGCAAGCGGAACTGCTAATGTCCAGCGTCCTTTAGGGCCAGGACAGTATGTACTATGCAACATTCCTACTTGTACTAAACTAGGAATATTTGTAGATGTTCTATATACTTCGTCGCATTGATGAGCTTCTGCTCTTAGATAATTTACTCCAAATGTAGTTGTAATTGGCTCAGGAGTAAAACCCTTTTTAGGCTTCCACCAAATAATTTCTCCATCACCATACGAGATGTTCAATCTTGCAATGTCGCTTATATGATCTGTATCCGCGTGTAACCAAATGCCGCCACCTGGCGGAGTATAAAATGCTTCCCAAGACGGAATACGTAGCCCAGATATATCTTCCATAAATTCTACAAACTCTTTGTTAAGCATTGTTTTAGGATCAATTTCTACGTGATTTAATTGATCAGGATTTTTTGGAAACAGCTTGAATAAATCAATTTCTGGCTTTACAGGTAAATTAAGATATTGATGAACGTACGGTTTTCTTTTGAATAGATTGAACATTAAAAAAATATCCTTTTTATTTCTGCTGCTATTAACTTGTATCCTTCAATAGTTGGGTGCATATCGTTAGTCATATACGTAGCAGGATATAGCATAGCTGGATAAAATTTAGCTATTGATTCGTAATCGTCTGCACATACATTATCTTTTCTTGCAAACAATCTAGCAAAGCAGTCATAATCTGTATGAGTGTGTATGCATTTATTCCAATCTATTTTATTAGATACTTCGGGACACATTCTATTTAAATATTCTTGACCTCGTATCTCAAATCCGTTACCAAAAATAAAATCAAAGTTATTTGCTTTAGCATAGTTCTGTGCTTCTAGTATACAGCAAGCAGTTTCAACAGCAGCAGCTTTTTCACTATATACTTTTTGATATAGCTTATGGATGTCTTTATGATCTAAGAACGGCCATAATGTATGAAATTTATAATGGTCGTCTTGCCAGTGTTCATTGAATAGATCAAATCTTTCAAATCCAGTAAGAATTAAAACAACTGTACCGCTTGTATATTGACTAACGTCATTTAGATATAAACTACGTACTGCTCCTCGGTTACCGATTGCACGTTGTCCAAGATTAATTGAAGCATAGTCTAAATTCTGCGCTAGTCTGTTAACCCAACTGTTTTCTTGCTCCATAGGTATTAAGTGCATAGACTCGCTTAACTTTTTCCACATGCGGCCGTTATTGGCCTTCCAAACCTCGTCGGTATAACCGCCTTCGCCCTGTGTCCAACTATCACCTATGCCTATAAGTGCTTTCAAGACTGCTCCTTGCTTACATAGTCTTGAAGTATTGACAATGCTTCACTCCAAGTTAATCGTTCAGTTTCGTCTACATTTATCAAAGGAAGACTCAGCGTCCAGCGTCCTTCTTCAGTAGGATTCCATGTACTATGAAATGCTCCGATATTTACAAGGCTAGGTTTCTTAACTTCTACTTCAAGCAGCTTCCTACAATGCCGCTCTTTAGCAGTAAGATACTGTGCTCCAAACTCTGTTTGAAAAGTTTCTATATACTTTGCATCTTTAACTTTCCACCAGATTAACGTACTGCCAGGCGCACCCCATGTCCAATTAACTTTAACAACATCAGACAGCTCGCTAGTATCTGTGTGTATTGGTATCTTTCCACCATATGGCGGAGTATAAAATGCTTCAAATGCTAACTTTATACCTAACTGTTCAAACCAAGCAACAAGTTTAGGATTAACATCACTTGCATCTATTAACATATGACGATAGTACATAGGGTCATAGTCTGTTCTAGCAAACAAATTAATCTCAGGGTCTACAGGTATATCTAGATACCTGTGGTAGATATTTTCTACTTTATTCTTTTTAAATAAATTAAAGATCGACATAATTTTCTAACTCATTGTTGCTTATTAAACAATGTTCTTTATATGTTGCTATACTACGAGTCATTACTTCGTCATACTTATTTGGATTAATCAATCCTATAACAGCAGCAAGTACTTTTTTATATTTTGGGTCATAAACGCTTCCGTGCATACATCTAAGATTATTCCACATATATGTATTAGTTGTAGGAAGATTTGGCAAAAATGTTGGCTCTTCGATCTGATAAGGCTTTGTAGGATTATCAAATACATACAATGAATTTTCAGGATTTTCGTCGTACAAGTTAATTCTAAAAGAGTTAGGACAATCAAACATTTCTGCACTGTCCCTATGTTCGCTAAATGTTTCGACTGCTGACCATAGATTAAGTGTTAGGATATCATCACACGGTAATTGATCATAAAATTGTTGCCACAGATACGGAAACTCTTTTTTAAAGTTTTCGGTTTGTAGATTTAAGTTCCAGTCATTGCCTACCTTTTGTACAAGATCAATTGACTCAAATGGAGAATTACCAGTGTTAGATGCAACTAAGTCTCCTTGTTGTTTAGTTGGCCTAATTGCATATTGTTTCCACCAATGCATGAAATGTTCTCTATCAGGTACTTCGAACACCGGTAACGCTAGCGGAACCATTAAATATTTTCCGTATTTTTTTTCTAGCTCGTATAGTTTTGGGTTATTATTAAAGTACTGTTCTAACTGTAACTTACGATTGTCGCTTATATATTTTATTAAGTCTATTGAATTATTTTTAAAGCGTTCACGTGCTGCTAGTGCATTCTGTGTCGGTGTGTATTTCAAATCTTATCTCCGTACTTTGCTTTAATATCAATATAGTCTTCTCTGTTGTAACGAATTCCTCTTGATGCTAAATCCATAGCAGGGTTAAATGGCAACTGAGGTTCCATTCCAATATGAGCCATATCTAAGTCTATCATAAAAATTACACGCCATTGGTCAGTAAAATTAAATGCACTATGCGTATGTTGATTATTAAATCCCCAAATATTATCCCATGTAACTTCTTCACCACTAGCTTCTAAGTATACTTCGCCTTCTGGAATAATCAACGGAATATGTATTCTAATGTTTTTACCTTCTCTATTTTCTGGACCACTGTGACGATTTAAAATTGTTTGCGGAGCAAATATGCTATAGTTAGCTATAGGACAAAACTCGCCGTAGCTTTTAACTAAGTTATGTGCTGTAGGATATCGTTTTGCAATGCGATCGTTGTCAGATCGATGAAATTCAAAATCAATAAAGTCATCGTGTCGCCCGTATTTAAATTGAATACTTTTCCAACCGTCTGGAGTTCGTTCAAACTCTCCTGTAGCTGGATTCTTTACTTCTACACCCTGTACAGTTTCGTCTAATCCTACTCCGAACATACGTAGGTCTAAATTATTAGTAGTATACTTTAAACAGGCTTCTTCAACAGATGCAAATCCGTCTAGGAATTCGTTGCGAAGAGCTTCTTGAAAGCTCATAAGATGATCAGCAACAGGAAGTTCGTTCCCGCGCCAGATCTTTTTTAATTGATAAATTTCTTCAATGGACATCATAATATAGCACCCTCCTACGAATGCTATACTATTTATTATGAATTTTTAAGTCCAAGTACCATCTTTGGCAGCTCGTATCCAAGTACTATCACCGTAGCAGAAATAAATGTAATCTGCATCACCTGAAATCTGACCAGCTTTACCTGCTGCTGTTGGTCCACTTGGGGTTGCTACTACACTTGTTAATGTAGTAAATACTGATCCATTAAAAAATACAGGAGCAGATCTATCAGCACCGTAACCAAATGTGCCCGTTGTTGCAATCGATGCAAATCCGCCTAGCTCTGCATCAGTACCGTTGTATACTTTGATACCTAAACCAGCATCAAACACTCCATCTGATCGAAACGTAAATTGACTATACAATCCAGCAGCGTTTAATACACTAACTTCTAATTTTGTACTAAAGTTGCCGCCGCCGTTTACTGGAGATTCGACAATAGATGTTAATATACTTGCTTTTTTATATTCAGCTCCGTTATATCCTTCAAATATCACTGAACCTAATGTATCGCTATTAAATACAGAAGTAGGAGTAATTCCTGAATAGCGGGCTGCTTGCAGTGATATATCAATACCTTGTCCGCCGTCTGCTTTTCCACGAAGACTCAACGGATATGATCCGCCTTCGATTAATAACGAGTGCGCCTGATCCTTAGTACCAATTACAATAATTGGGTCTGTTGATGACAGGTTTGTATCATAAGAATTTGCAGATGTAATACCAATAATAAAATCATCAACTAGTGATATTGTTCCGTTACTAATATTGCCAGTGATGCCGTCGACTAGTGTAATTGAGTCGTCTCCGAATACTGAACCTTTTATACCAGCAGCTTCAACAACGCCTGATACTGTTAAGTTTCCAGTAGCACCGTCATATATAACTGTACTGTCTGACTTAATAATACTTCCATCTGTAACAATCGATCCTGCACTTAACTGACCGTCAATTGTTGCACCGTCTGCGTTAATTCTTACTGTGTAAATATCGTCCCATTTAGCAAGACTGTCGCCTAAGTTAAAAGAGCTTGTAACACTTGGTATTAGCGAACTGGCAATTTGTCCACCAACTATAACGTTATCTTCTGCACCGTCACCTAGATTAATATTACCAGTTGCAGTAATAGTACCGTTAATGTTAATATTACCTGTGCCAACTATATTATGTCCGCCTAGTGACAAGTCACCGCCTAGCTCTGGGTTAGTATCGTCTATAATCTGTGACGATACTAGTACGCCGCCTTCTATAAGGCTGCTGTTTTGGCTTGCACCAACGTACACTTTTCTAGTATCGGTTACGTAGATAAGTTCACCTTCTAAAGGTGTTATTGATTGTCTTTCGACGTCGGTTCCGCGTCTTAATCTTAATGCCATGTATATGCTCCTGGAAACAGTCTTCTCATATTGTATTTATGTCTTTTTGTTAAAAGCTACTTTCGTTTTTTCATAAATGTTGCAGTACGCTGTTTAATGTCGGCTTTAACACGCTCAGTATCAAGCCGAAAATCAACGTTAGCTATATGATCTTCATATTCGTCCATTAAACTTTCAATTGCTTTTTCGATGTCAACACCTTCTGGATTCTTAGCAGTATCGATCTCCCAAACTTTGCCGTCATTAAACGTAATACGTACTGAGTGTAAGTATTCTATTGGCACTGCTTGAATATTAACATCTTTAAAGACTTCTGGCCAATGATCTATTACATCAGGGGGGAGTGTTTTCTTTTTAGACACTTGTTAAGATTTCTTTGCTTTCTTTGTAGGAACAAGATCTTCTGCTTGCCTACGCAAAGCTGCTGCTTCCTTGCTCAATCGATCTGCATCGCTACGATATTTCGCCGCAAGTTCATCATCTGTTAATACTTCTGTCGAAGCTAGCTGTGCTGCTTGTTTAACTTCTGCTGGAGTATCTAAATCAACTTCTTCTAAAACAACATCTTGAGTTGGTATAGCTTTTGCATTTTTATCTTTAAGTGCTAAGTCATCAACACTAACACCTCTTTGTTCAGCAATAATCTTGTTAAGTTCTGCTAAATTAAGAGTAGTTTTATTATCTGGAGTCATTTCGACAGCAGAACTAGACAACTTAATCATTTTACCAGTTGCATGAAACGCTGCAAGCATGTTACGTCCATCTGGAAGTACTACTCGTGCCATTGCCTCTCCGAACTCGTATGCACTTTGGCCGGCATCTGATTCAACAGCTTTAATTAAAGCGTCATGTTCTTCAGCCATTAAATTTTCAGTAGTAACAATAATGCAAGACTCTGCATCTCCAGGTACTACTCTATATGCTACAATTACTTTTCTTTTATTAGATTTAACTCTACCTACGTGCTTTAACGCCATAGTTATTCTCCTTGTGGGTTCTGTTGTGCTTGTACCGCAGTTAAGAACGTTTCTAATTTATTATAAACAGTACCAACTGTCATCATTTCGTTTGGTTTGAAAGCGCCACGTTGACTTGCAACATCGATAATAGCTTTCAACGAGGAAAGATCTTGTACAGTTAATTCTGGACCCTGATCTGCTGCCGGAGCAGGCTGCGCTTCGGGTGCTTTTTTTTCTTCGCTCATATTAATCTCCTTGTTAAGTGCGTATATTATTTACTTGTATTTTAAAAATGGACATGCCAAAGTGAAATAGCTAAGTTCTTTTGGTTGTTCAAATGCAACTTTAATTGCACGTTGAAATTGATTATTTGAATCTAAAGCAGTAACATCTCCTATATAAAATCTACCTTTTAAATTTTCTATAATCCATTTTGTCATAGTTCCTTCTAAATTGTACAATGACATTTCCAACGTCATTGATTCAAAATGCGGAGGAGGAGTTCGAACTTGTCGAACCCCAAAAAAGTTTAATGGATTTGGTTCTGTTATGTTACGCGGTTTCGTAGTCATAATGTGCAGTTACCCCAAACGGTGCTTCTAAGTTTTTATCAGGATGACTATGAATAATAAACACTGTGTCGCAGTAATCTGCATCACCCCAGCTATCCCAAGGATAGCCATCTGTAAACATAATAAACTTCTTAGGCTGTATATCGTTTTCTTTCATATAAGACCAGTTTGCATCAAAGTCAGTGCCACCACCACCTTTGATCTCATAGTCCATCAAGTCATCTCCGCCTTCTGCACTAAAGTCTTGTTCGTTATACACCTTAGTATCAAAACACCACAGTTTAATATTGTAGTCCCGATACTCGTCCATAATACCTTTTACTTCGCTCAAGAAGTCAGTAGCTTGCGCATTGCCAATACTACCTGACATATCTAATCCAACTGCAATATCGATTGTGTCTTGAAAGTTCATACCGGGAAGCACTGCACCACTCATTTGTCCTTTACGGCTAGGGCGCATAAACGTATAATCGCTTTTAATAGTGCTTTGAATTTGTTGACGTAAAATTTCACGCCAGTTCATCTTAGGCTCAGTAAGCGCTTTAATCATTCGTTGGATTTCGCCAGGTGTATTACCTGCACCAGCTGCTTGAGCTGCCTGTAACATACCTTCTTTAATCTCATCTTTGATCTGTTTCATTTCCTCTTTCGAGTACTTTGCAGGTTTTTTACTTACATTGTTGCCGTTGCCGTCTTTTCCTTCTTCACCTTCGTCGCTTCCGTTATCGCCTTCGACATCAAGGTGCTCGTCGAGCATTTCGCCAAGTGCCTTTAAGAACTCTTCACCGTTCTTTTCTGCTTCTTTAAACAGTTCATCGTATACTTCTTCTGAAGACCATCCGTCATATTTAAAATCTTGGTAGCAGTCTACAATTTTAGGCTTTTTACCAATGCGATCACGTACAAGTAAATTGTTTACAATATAATCTGCGGCAATGTTGTGGAGCATAGGATTACGTTCTTCACGTCGGCCTAAGTGATCAAACACCATATGAAGAATTTCGTGTGCAACTACAAACTCAATTTCCTTATTGTCCATTGCATTAAAGAATTGAGTGTTAAAGTAAAGGTTACGTCCGTCTACAGCGGCAGTGGGCAACCAATCATCTGCTGCCAAAATACGCAAACGTGTAGCCATGTTACCAAAGAAAGGATGTCGCAACAGCAAACCTACTCGAGCAACAATAATGCGGTCAAGTACTTCTACACGCATTGTTTCTAATTGCTCAGTAGTAATATCTGGGTTTGGTTGCCAGTTCTTAAGTTTGCTTGCAGTTTTCTTAACAGACATAATTAAACCTCTTTTTAGTTTCTATACTAACATTATAACATATTTACTTACAATGTCAACTAACAAATAAAAAAAAGAGCAGTAAGACCTGCTCTTTTTGTTCATTACACTGCGTTTGCAGCCTTAATGTATTTGCCAAAGCGATCGTGGAACTCATCAAAGCACTCTACTTCGTCTGGATCAATTGGCAAAGAGTACTGAGTAATTGCAAGTTTAACACCCATAACAACCAATTCAGTATCAAAGTTATCCATCATAAAACGCAAAAAGTTATTAACTTTTGAGTCAAACTTTTTATCGTTCTTGTCTGCGCTTTCTTTAAGTTCGTAGCAGAGCGAGACAGTTAAGGAATACATAGCACTGATTTCTTTAGTCTTTAGCTCTTTAACTTTACCTTCCAAAATGTCACTAGGATTAGGCATCATTGATGCTACTTTACGGTGTGCCATAAACTTAATACCAAGACCTTCTCCAACTGCTCCTGATACAAGATCTGTAGTGGTACTTTCGGCAATTTCATCTTCGATAAGTTCTGATACAAACGACCAAGAACGCGGCGTAGCAAAACTACGGCTTGGGCTCTTAGGATCAAAGTCGTACAAGTCTTTCTTAGAAAACGTCAAGTAACCTACAACATCTTTATGGATACGGTTGTCAGCAGCCCACTGGAACCAGTCGTCAAAGCTAACAGCAAGTTCCAAGTGGATAAAGCGATTAGCCAACGGAGCAGGCATACGATAAGTAACACCTTTGTCAGCATCTCGGTTACCAGCCGCAACAATTTTAACATTGTCAGGCAGCTTGTAAGTGCCAACACGACGGTTAAGAATAAGCTGATATGCTGCCGCTTGCACACTAGGAGCCGCACTGTTCATTTCGTCTAGGAACAAAACAATAGTATCGTACTGTGCCGCAAACTCTTCTGTAGGAAGTTCTGAAGGAGCACCCCACACCATTGTACCACTGTTGCTGTCAAAGTAAGGAATACCTTTAATGTCTGTAGGTTCCCAAAGCGACAAGCGAATGTCAATCAAGTGCGAATTTGTAAAACTGTCAGTAATTTGACGTACAATATCACTTTTACCAATGCCTGGAGGCCCCCAAAGAAACAGTGGACGATTTTTAAGCATTGCATGTTTAATGCTTGCTTTTGCGCTATTTGGGCTAACAGTGCGTGTTGCTACATTTTCCATTTTGTATTCCTCGTATACATGTGTTAATAAGTCAGTGCTGTTTCTAACTATGTATATATTATAGCATCTACAGACATAATGTCAAGAGGTTTTTTTGGTTAAACGTCTTTTTCTTGACGTTGCATTGCTTTGGTTAGCCCGTACTTACGTATATCACCTGAGAAAAGATGAAGCTCGACTGCTTTCTTTTCGTCCGTAACGGTAATACTGCGCTTGCCCATATAGTAGGGACAATTAATAAACTTGTCTAAGAAGATTATAGTTTGGGTTGTTAGTTCAAAATCGTGCGGATAAGGAACATCGTATGTTTGTAAGTCTAATTCTTCTATAATAAACCGAAGACCTTCGTCGGTTAATCTTAATCCACCAGTTTCCTTTATTCGAGTATTTTTCCACCAATTAGGCATATACTCTTTTATTGAAACTTCATTAATAGATTTTCCCGATTGCTTTAAAAAAATCTTAGTATATGTTTCTTTCCAATTCATGTCAGTCTAACAGAACGCTCTCGCCTTGAGTTAGTTTTACAACAGTAAACTCATCACTGTTGAACATATCGTTTAATTTTTTTGCTAGATTAATTGCATGCCCGGGATTAGAAAAGGAAACTTTCTTATATTTTGGCCCGGGATAACTTGTAAGCATATTTGATGACTTTAGATTAAACGGTTGATTTTTAAAAAAGACTGCCCAAATTGCATCAGCTTGTAAGACTTGTTCACTTTTATATGTCTTTTTATCAACATGTTCTAATAATATATTTGGCTTTGGCCTACTCATATGCGTAATTCCTTTTAATTAACTACGCATATATTTATCTTTTTTTTAAGTTATCTGCATACTTTATATAGATAATGTTTTAACATATTCTAATATTTCACGATGCGGTAGCCTTAAACTTTTCTCCATTAAATCAACGTTTACAGTTTTTGTATTGTGTAATATACTATACAATTTTGCATTAGAAAGATTATTTTTTATATTTTTACTATCAAAAAGATCTAATCCATGCATAACTTGCATCCAGTTCAAACTTTTAAACATGCTAAAATAGCCATTAAACGCTAATAGGTTAACACCATTAGATTTAAAATCTTCTAAATATTCTTCTACAAACGGAGTTTTCTTTATATTATGTTTTGCCCATTTCCAAAACTCGCTATCGTTGCGTTTTGTAAAATAATGCAGTTGTACAAAGTCAATAATATTACTTGCAACAATACTTGTCTCTATGTTAAAAACTTTTTCGCTTTGCGTAGTATTTTTTGTGTAGTTTACAACAGCAGTACTAAAGCAAAATGCCTGTTGTATAGTGCATCCTATGCTAGTTGCTTCTAATGGCTCTACAAACATTCCGCTAAGACCAATGCTTACACAGTTTTTATGCCAAAATTTATCAACATATCCGGCAGAAAACTTAATCTTTTTACCAACATTAATAGGTTCGTCAATATATTGTTGTGCTTCTTTTATTGCGCCTTCTTCGGTTATAAAGTCGTCACAGAATACATAACCGTTTCCAAATCTGTCTTGAGTAGGAATACGCCACATCCATCCAGATGAACAAGCTCTAGCAATTGTATGTGACGGGATATCTTTCTTATATCCCGTAGGAAACGCAATGGCTGAGTTCATTGGTAGCTGATCTTTGCAGTCGATCCATTTAACGCCAAGTTTAGATGAAATTACTCTATTAAATCCGCTTGCATCGGCGTAAAAGTCAGAAATATATTTTGTACCGGTACTACCAACTAATGATGCAACATTACCTTGCTCATCGAGATCGACTTGATTAATAATATCGTCTACGACTTTAATACCGCGTTCTTCTGCAATCTTATGAAAGAATATGTTTAGTTTATTAGTATCGAAGTGAAATTGATGTACCATTCCGTATTCTGGATACGTATGCTCTGATGTTAGATTGAACGGATAAACAGTATCAAGCGGAGCATGATTATCTGTAATGGCTAGCAACATATTAGGATGAACACCTAATCGCTGATCATATGTAGATATATCGTCAGCTAAAGAGTGCCAATATTCAGTTCCTTCGCCGTTCCAGTTAATAAATCGAATACCAGTTTTATATGTTGCACCGGTTTCTTTTATTATTCGCGAAGTGTGAATATCACAGTATCTTAAAAAGTTTTCAAAGTGCTCAGTAGAGCCTTCGCCTACTCCAATAATGCCTAATTGCTTAGATGCAATTACAGTTATATCTAGTTCTGGAAATGCAGATTTTTGCATTAATGCAAAAATAAATCCAGCAGTGCCGCCGCCTAGTATAGTTAGTGATTTAATCATTTACCAGCCCGTACCGCCGTCTAATTTAACTTCTATAACATCGTCAGCACCACTGTTTTTCTTCGCTAGCAAGACTTCTAAATCGCCGTTTAAGCGTGTCATAACCTCTCCTAAGGTAAATGCTAGTCTTTTAGCAGACTGTATGTCTAAGCGTATTTCGCGTTGATTGCTAGCATCTGCACCTTTTACCTGCGATAAAAACTGTTGAATTGGAGAAGTGTTAAGGGGTTCATTTGTTGACACGGCTTAACTCCTGACGCATTTCAATTTCGGTTTTAAACGGACCCTTTGTCTCGTATCGTTCTACAGTAATTTGCTTAGGACAAAAACTCTTAACCCATCCTTTGTCAAACTTAATAATATAGTACCCTGCACAGTATAAACTTTTTGATTTTTCACTTTTAGTAAACAGGGGTAGTTTGCGCTTCACATCAAACATTGAATTAAACGGTTCGCAACTTGTTGGATAACCGTGAGCTTCTTTAACTTTAGATTCTTTGATAGATAGTTTTTCCCAAAGTAGTTGCTTTCCTAATTTTTTCTTTAATTGTTTTTCAGTATAAAAGTAGGTTCCGGATTTATCACTTAGCATATATTGATCGTCGTTCATAGACAATGTACCAACCCGTACTCCTGCATTTTCAACAATCCAAAACTTGCCGTCTAATACTTCTTTAGCTGTAATTTTATTATCCATAAATTATCCTTATATTGACAAATGAGTCAATGCTTGTTTACTTATATTGCCTTTAACAAACGTATTAAAGGACAACGAAATTCGAGGAGTTTCTCCACGATAGGTCTCGACTAGATGTTCAGTGTCAGAAGGAAATAGTAACATCTGGCCAGGGATTGGAGGCAAGCTCCAACTCTTGCTATTATATAAATTAGGCTGCTGTATATCGTATTCAATAGTATTATAGCTACTAGTAATAAACATTGTTTCGCCGCCTTGTCCTATTTCAGTGTCTATATAAACAATAGCAGATACAATTGAGTTTGGATGCCAATGTCTATGATGTACTTGGTCTTTATCAGTTTTATTAAACCAAGATTCAGTAATATAAATTTCAGTATCTGGAGTAGAACTCATTATATTATAAAAGTATTCATTAAGCCCGTTGTAACATTCTTTTTTTAGTGTAGAAAATTCTTCTAGCTCTAAAACGTTTTGACTAGTACTAATACTGTTAGTATAATTTTTGCCCCACTTAATATTGCTAAGATCAACACTAGAAACGTCTATACTTAACGTCATAATAGGTTTAGAAAATAATGGATATACTTCTATCATTTAGGATACTTCGCTTGTAGTGCTACTGCAAATGACTGTGCTTGATCTGCAACACGTTGCATATCCCACTTAGCACAGAACTTCATAAGACGCATACCAACTTGTGTAATGTCTTTAGGTTCTACTTCTGCAATAGTATTATTAATTATCTCTCTAATTTCTGCAGGCTGCGCAGTCAAATCACATAATACAACATTGCGATTGTAATCATCTAGCACACGATGTTCGACACCTTCATGATCAGTCCAACGTTGTAGCATCATGTTGTTCCAGTTAAAGCCTTTTGTAGCTTTGTCTTCAAAAGCTTCTGTAAGACCAACTTTGTTCTTAGTGCCTTTTACACGCACACCAGGATAGGCACTAAACACATTATCACTAGTGTCACCTCGCATACACTTTTCAAAGATTTGCCACTTAGGATTAGGAGCAGGCTTTACTTCTTTTGTCTTCTTGTCAATAATAGGCTCACGCTTCTTATCATCAAAGTAACCTTCGTGTGTAATAATAGTGTTACTAACGCCGTTGTACTGCTTTACATTAGGAGCAATAAGTTGCGCAAAGTCACCG
>TARA_R110000868_G_scaffold268953_1_pt1 | contig 83248 bp, 69 predicted proteins | sample TARA_R110000868 | Tara Oceans TARA_R110000868 (sample SAMEA4397489) | marine metagenome | biome: Polar Biome; feature: [SRF] surface water layer (ENVO:00010504); material: water (ENVO:00002006), including particulate matter (ENVO:01000060) such as... | depth 5 m | reverse complement strand
ACAGCTTACAGCTTACAGCTTACAGCTTACAGCTTACAGCTTACATCACCCATGACACTTCTTATGTTTTTTACCACTACCACACCAACAAGGATCGTTGCGGCCTAGTTTTACCGGTTGGGCTTGGTGGCTGTTAGAGACCGCGCCGTCTAGGTAATACCAGCGGCCATCCTCTTTAATAAAACTTGATTTTTCGCACAGCTGAAACAGTTGTTTGTTTTCTTGATACTCGGCAATAAATTCTACTGTACCGCTGTCATCATTGGCCTGGCCTTGTTGGCTTTGCACTATTTGTAAACGCAGCCAACGGCAGCTGGCTAAAGTTTGCCTAAGCTGTTCTTTATCGTCGTCTTCACGTTTTGAAGGATGGTGCGTGGCAATAAGATAATCCACATCATGCTTACAAAAGGCGCTATAGCGCGAACGCATTAATTGCTCGGCGGTTTGCGCCTGTTGCTCACCTATTAACAGTGGCTGGCAGCAGTCGGCGAAGTTTTTCTTGCTGCCGCAGAGGCATAAGGGAGTCGCAGTATTCATACCATGCTAGCTCTTAACTGAAATATTTTGCCGCGTAGTGTAACGGTGGTATTTAGCGTCAACACTTATTCGTAGGTGCAAAAGTAGGCGGTTTCAACCATAACTTTAACGTCAAATGATGAGTTGGCAGTAATGGTAAAACTCTCACCTGCTTGGTAATTTACCCATTCACCGTCACTCTCTAGCTTAACGGTTAGGTCGCCACTGACAACAGTCATGACTTCTTTTTGAGTGGTGCCAAACTTATAGCTGCCTATAGCCATTACACCTACGGTTGCAGGCAGGTTAGAGGTTTGAAATGCGATAGAGGCAACCTTGCCGTCAAAGTATTCGTTAATTTTAAGCATATGCTGTGTTAACTCCGGTAACTATTTGATATGTAGATAAGTAAATTTTGAGTACCTAAGGCCTGGCTAAGGTTTGGCTTTGGCCAGCAGCTTATCTAAGCTATTGGCAAAACGTTGTTTGTCGCGATTGTCCAGTGGCGGCGGGCCACCGCTAGCTTGGCCGGTGCTGCGCATCTCTTCCATAAAATTGCGCATGGTGAGCCGCTGTTGAATATTTTGCTTAGTGTACACCTCGCCTCGCGGGTTGATGCCATAGGCACCTCTTGCGACTATATCGGCTGCCAGCGGTATGTCGGCGGTAATCACTATGTCACCGGGCTGAGCCTGTTGCGCAATATGGTCGTCAGCTACATCAAAGCCCGAGGCCACCTGTACACAATTAATATAGGGTGAAGGTGGGGTGATCAGGGCATGGTTGGCCACTAGGGTGAGCGCTAGTTGGGTGCGATTGGCTGCTTTATACAGTATTTCTTTGATGGCCTTGGGGCAGGCGTCGGCATCGACCCATATATGCATCTGTGTTCCAATGTAGTGGCGTTTTTAGTGCTGTGGTAGAAAGGCGCTATTTTTTAGCAAAAGGCTAAATAAAGCAATTGCTAGCATGGCTTTGTGTTATCTTTTTTTTGCTGATTTAGCAGTAGAACAGGCAGGTATTAATGGCTATAGCGCACAACCCCCTCACTATCCCTATTTTACAGCTGTTAAAACAGCAGGGCGCTGCCATGACCGAGCATGAGCTGCTCAGCCAGCTGCAACAGCGGGGCGAGTTTGAGGCGATACTGCCAGCGGGCCAAGCGGTGGCCCTATCTAACGATTTAGCTCTGTTTCAACGTCACTTCTTAATTATGAATGCGCTCTATCAGCTGCAGGCACAATTATTGAGTGAGCGCTTGCATTTGCACATCTCACCATTGCGTATTTATTTGTCCTTGCTGCAAGAGAGTAAGGCTAATAGCTTAGCTGATGTGCTGGAGTCGCCTGCGTTGGCAGAGTACTACGGCAATTTCGCTAATTTTAGTGACACTGGCGAGCAGGATGTGCAGCGATTGCTTAAGGGTTTTTGGCAGCGCTATAGGGCAGAAGATAAACAGCTGGCCGCGTTTCAGCAGTTGGATTTGCCTGCAGATGCCAGCTGGCCGGAGGTCAAACAACGTTATAGGCGTTTGGCGAAGCAGCATCACCCCGACCACGGTGGCGACCATGAGCAGTTTATCGCGCTTAGGGCGGCCTTTGAGGTGTTAGGGCAGGTATTGAATTAATCACTGTTGCGGCTGATAATTTCGTCGAGTTAACCATCGTAGGCTTACCTAGTTTTATTGTTCGCTTTTGCCCCTGTAATGACTCCTCTAGTAGTCCACTCCGTAAATCACTTTAGCTGCGCTTTGGCCTAAACCAGGCTGGCGCGACTAAAGGTTTCCGTTATTGACGCCTGTTCATTTATTGTGCTAAATGCTCGTTGTTGTTTGGCCCGGTGTGATGTGGTGCTGGGTAATGTTGTGCTCACTGATGCAGCGCAGGTCAGGTTCTATAGGCTCGATAGCCATAGGGCTACCGAGAATGGTTTCAATGACGTATTTACAGGGAGAAGGTCATGGACTTTCAACGTGGTATAACAATAAAACGGCTTAAGGGATTATATAGGGGGCTATGTAGGAAACTATATAGAGGACTCTGTTTTACCTTTATGGCCACACTGGTGCTACTAGGCTCCAGTTCGCTTTTTGCTGCCGATAGTATTACGGCAACCAAATCTAAAAACCCCGATAACACTTACTCAGTCGGTGGCACCGATACCTTTACTATTGCCACTAATCAAACAGTGCGTTGGACGGCTAACTATAATCCCTCGGCAGCTAATGAGGGCAATGATTTTTACCTGCATCAATCGGGGCAACCGCTTAATCAAATTGCACTGTCCACCAACTTAAACAATGGCCTAAACACCGGCGATGTGTTTTTAAATGCCGGTACCTATATTATCAGCACCACCTATTTTGGTATGGGAGTGGGCAGCTATACCATAGAGTACAACCGCACGGCGTCGATTAGCCTTAGCCCTGGCAGTCACAATTTTGGTACGGTGTTGGCGGGCGGTAGTTCGAGTAATAAAGTTTTTAGCATCAGCTCTACCGGGGATTTACCGGTGACCATTACCGGGGTAACTTTTTCTGACCCTGCGCATTTCTCCATAGTGGGAGCAGCACCCAGCGGCACCGCGCCTAGCAGTTTTAATGTGCGTTGTAATGCAGGGCCTGCTGCGGGCATATTTGGCTCTACTATTACCGTAACCGGCACTAACCCTTCAGTAGCTGTAGCCTCACCCACAGCAACAGTGAATTGCACGGTAGAGCTGCCCGTGCCCAATATTAGTTGCTCGGGCAACCCCAATTTAGGTACGGCTGATTGGACTACCTCGCAATCTATTAATGTCAGCCGTAGCTATTCCAATATCGGCACCGCTGCTTTGGCGATTAGCAATGTGCAGGTGGTTAACCTGTCAGCGCTGGTCCCTTTTGCACTTAACGGTGCGCCCAGTTTGGCGCCTTTGGCCAATGGTTCTAACCGCAGTGTAGCGATGACCTTTACCGCTCCCAATGCCGGTGGTGAAGCGACTTATAGCGGCCAGCTGCGCATAGACTCTAACGACCCCGACGAACCGGTTAAGCTCTGCCCCTTTACGGCGGTGGCGCATCATCCCGAGCCGCGCATGTTATTGGATGACACGGTATTGGATTATCACCAAGTTGAATTAGGTTTTGCCTTTACCAAGGCCATTGTTGTGCGCAATGCCGGTGATGCTAACCTCAACGTAACCGTGGCCGACATTTTGCCCTTAGGCGCCGATGCGCCGCAGTGGTCCACCCGCGAAGTAGGAGCCGCCGTGGTAACGCCCGGTAATCAGGCCGTGTTCAAGCAGGTGTTTGAGCCTTTAGCTACCGGCAACTACAACATGCAAATGCGGGTAACCGGCAACGATCCCACCAACCCTGAAGATATCGTCACGCTAATGGGCGATGGCATACCCCCTATCCCCATTGCTGCCGTGCCAGTGTTAGATCGCAGTGGCAGCATGAGTGATGCTGCCGGCACCGCGGGCAGCAAGCTCTCGGCCATGAAACGCGCGGCGAATTTATTTACCGATTTAATTGCTCAGCGTTCTGACGGTTTACCGGCTGCCGATGCGGATAAATTGGGGCTGGTGCAATACAACGAAACCAACAGTCAGTTATTAACGCTAGATACCTTGCAGGGTGCGCAGGTTACCGATGCGCATAATGCGATTAACGGCCTCAGTGCCGGTGGCGGCACAGGTATAGGTGGCGCTATACAGCGTGCGGGCACTATGTTGGTAGGGTCGCCTAGCGGTCGCAAGCATGTGATGGTGGTGATGACCGATGGGAAAGAAAACGTAACGCCTAATATTATCCCCTCTGTGGAAATCGTTAGAACCAACGACCCCGCTATTAAAATGTACAGCATAGGGTTGGGCAACGACATAGAGCCCGGCAAATTGCAGGCCATTACCAATATCACTAACGGCTATCATCAAGTAGTGGATGATTTAAGTGGCACCAGTATTTTTGATTTAGAAGCTTTCTACTTCAAAATATTTGCTAACGCCACCGGTATGGAATTAGTGGTGGACCCTACCGTCCCCGTCAATCTTAATAACACCGCACCTATAGTGGTACAACAGGCGGCGATTACTAGCTCCGATAAAAGCGCCACCTTCCTAGTGTTAGATGTGCCGTCGTTGCGGCCCTACTATGCCTTGGAGTTGATTAGCCCTAGCGGCCAAATCATTATCCCTGGTGTGTCTATAGGCGGTGTCGCCGTGCATGAGTTAGCTAGAGATACCTATAGGCTAGTGCGAGTAGTCTTCCCCAGCTTGGCTCACACCAGCGATTATGTGGGCCTGTGGCAGTTGCGCTTAACCGCTAAAGGTTTGCCGAAAAAAGTACCGGGTGTTGCAACCCACGATAATGCACCAATGCCTAATGACGCTGTATACAACCCTAATGCAGGGATAGTGCCTATAGGTTTTGCGGCGGCGGTATCCTCCGACTACCGCATGGCCGTTAGTGCTACGGCCTCTAGCATGCAACCCGGTGCTAGAATCAACCTAAACGCTAGTTTTAGCGATAGGGGTTGGCCAGCAGCGAATGCCCAAGCTCGCGTCACCATCACCTCACCTTCGGGTACGGTATATGGCCCGCTGAGTTTATACGATGACGGCACTCACGATGATAGCGAAGCCGGTGATGCGGCGTTTACTAGTTATTTTATGCAAACGGCGGAGTCGGGTAGTTATAAGTTGTTTTACCAAGGCCAAGGCTATAACGATCGTGGTGAGCTTGCCCCTAGGGAAGCAACTCGCTATGTGAGTTTAGTGCCACCCACACCGCCAGAGCGCGAAGAAGATTGCATACCCTGCCATATTTTAAAATGGTTATGGACAGTAGTGATTGCTTTGTTGCTGTTGGGTTTGTGGTGTTGTTATCGCAAGCGAGGCAGTTTGATAGTTTGATTTTTTGTGTTTGTAACGGCTCCTGATTAGGGGCCGTTTTTTTGTGGTATGAGTGTGTTTGTCATGCCGAAGGACAAGGTGAATTGGGCAGCAAGAGAGGGCACTCTGGGGTGATTCTGTAGCTATTTTTTTGTTTTATATTTAATAATTATTTAATACTAGGCTTTTGTTTCGTCTTGCCTAGCGATAGGGGGCCAGCTTTCAAATAGCATCTGTAGGGTAATATTGTGAAATCTAATAAATGAGTAAGTTTTCAAGTGAAAAATGAATCGTTGGCATTTGGGGAGTGTAGCGAACAAGGGGGCGTGGTGACTGATTTATCTAAGTTTTTGACTCGCTAGGTACGGTATTAGCTGCCTATAGCAAGGCGCGGTAGCTATGTTCAGTCATTAGATATATTTGTCATGATTGTTCTCAGTGCTTTGTTTACGTTCTTAACTTCGCTGATGGTTAGCCCTTCATAAGCAGTGTCGTATAATTTTGAGGTGTCCTTAATAGCAGATTCAATTATGGCAGTGCCTTCTTCAGTTATGGCAACGATTGAAACCCTGCCATCACCTTCAGAGGGCCTTATCGTAACAAGTCCTTGGTCCCGCATTTTATACACCAGTTTAGTGATCGTTGGCATTCGAGCACCTGCATGAGTTGTGATTTCGGTGACGCTTAATGATCCGTGTATATGAAGAATCATGCCTACGCGCCAGCCAGTAATATTCAATCCAACCTTTTTAAGCCTTTTTTCCATTTGCTGTGTGTAGCGATTGCTCAACTGCATCAACCAATAGAAGGGGGATTGGCTATAGTCGAAATCTTTACTAGCCGGTTTATAGGTACTATGTTGTTTAGAGTTTCTCTTCATTATGGATCTTAAGTTGACGGTTAGATTTAGAGGTTGATGTGCTGGTCAGCTGGTGTTGGGTTATGATTTTAGCAAGTTTAAGCTAAGAAATCCTTATGACGTAGGCGAATAACACCAAGCGGATAAGCTATGTTGATGTTGTCTGTGGCCAGTGAATATAAATAGATGGATACCCTTATAATATTACTTTACTTTTCAAGTGAAATATATCAGTATTATTCTTGTGTGTAAGTAATGGATTTAGTGTAAATGGTAGTTTTCATAGATAAGTTCTGTCTAGGGGGTCCTGGGCCTAGGGTGGCTATTAAGGACTCAATTGATGTTGAGGGGAGGGTCACTACGTGCGGTAGTGCGGCTTACGAGCATCATCCAGCGGCTAGTCAACATGCCGAAGTGGTCGCTAATGTGATAGGGGCTGGAGGTGAGCTTGTTGGCAAGACCACTATGCATGAGCTTGCCTTTGGTATGAGTGGTGTCAATGCGTGGGCAGGTACGCCGACTAATACGCACTACCCGGAGTATATACCCGGTGGATCATCAAGTGGGTCGGCAGTGGCCGTTGCGAATGGCGATGCGGACTTCTCTATAGGGACTGATACCGGGGGGTCGATTCGAGTACCTGCGGCGTGCTGTGGTGTTTATGGCTTCAAACCGACATTTGGCAGGGTGAGTCGTAAAGGTGTGATGCCAAAAGAAAGCGAATTGGATTGTGTCGGGCCCATGGCTGCAAGTGCAGACATGATCATTACTGCAATGAGTATGATGGATCCCAGTTTTATCAAGGTTTCAGGGTTGAAGGTGTTTAAATTGGGCTTAGTCAAAGCCGATGTTGATGCCGGAGTCAAATCAGTCTTTGAAAAGGCAATAGCAAAACTTAATTTTGAATTGGAATATGTTGAGTTGCCATTAATGAGTGCGGCTTACGAGGCGGCCTTATCATTGATAAATGCCGAGGCCTGGAATGCTTATGGTGGTTTATTAAATACAGGCAGTATCGGTAATGATGTCAGTGCACGTTTGCTAGCGGCAAAGAACGTAACAAGTGAAGAGTTAGACGCGGCAAAACAAGTAAGAAGTTCATTTGACGAAGATGTGAATAGTGCGTTCAGAAATGTCGATTTCTTGATAATGCCAACACTGCCCAGTTTTCCGTTGAAGCTCGATGATGCGATAAGCGGAGCAGTTGATTTAAATATTAGCAGGCTTGTTAGGCCTTTTAACTTATCAGGTCATCCCGCAATAACAATACCTATACAGCGTTCTGGTGGTCATCCGGTGTCTATACAACTTATAGCAAAAAAATGGAATGACGAAGAATTGTGTGAAGCAGCCAAAATAATAGATGGTGTCATTAACTAATCAATTGTACTAGTTACGTGGTTTTACTAATAAAGAGAGAGAAAATGTCAATAGCAATATTAGATAAATCAAAATGGGGTGGTAGCGAGCAATTCGACAATTTGCTGAGTGATATACGGGTGCGCCGTAATGAGTTTGATGAACAGCGTTATATTTCTCATGATGTTGTCGAAAAGTTTAAGAAAATCGGTATTTATCGTGCCTTTGCCCCTGAGCAATTTGGCGGTGATAACAAAACCCCCGCTGAGTTTTTGCAAGCGATAGAGGCCATCTCGGCAGCAGATGGTTCTTCAGGTTGGGTTGCCAGTTTTGGCATGAACCCTGCCTACTTAGCCGCCTTGCCCTTGGAAACGATTGAGAAGGTGTGGAAGGATAGTCCAGATGTTGTTTTTGCAGGTGGGATATTTCCTCCGCAACCGGCAAAGAAAGTTGATGGTGGGTTTATTATTAATGGCCGTTGGCAGTTTGCCAGTGGTTGTATGGGGGCCACAGTACTGGGTGTGGGTATTTTACCTGATGTCGAGGGTGGCTTACCTCGCATGGCCGTATTGCAACCTGATCAAGTTGAAATTGAAAAGACTTGGAATGTACATGGCATGGTTGCTACCGGTAGCTTTGACCTAGTGGTGAAAGATGTATTTGTGCCAGAAGAGTGGACCTTCGTGAGGGGGGCAGCGCCAGTTTTAGATTCCCCATTTTTTCGTTACCCATCAATTTCTTTTGCCTCGCAAGTTTTATCTGTAACAACGTTGGGGCTTGCCAGAGAGGCCCTGGATATTATTGTGGCAATGTCAGAAGTCCGTAAGTCAGTAACGGGGGCGCCGTTAATAGGTGATCGCGTCTATGCGCAAATTGAAATGGCTAAGGCAGAGGCTAAGCTTCGATCATCCAGAGCTTTCTTTTACGAAGCAACGGAAGATGCTTGGGCTGCGGTTACTGCAGGGGGTAAGCCCACTCCTCAACAAACTAGCATGATTCGTTTGGCAACAACAAATTTAACCCGTGAATGTGCGGAGGTTGTTCAAACCGCCTATAGATTGGCTGGGATGACAAGTACTTATTATGATCATCCGTTATCACGCATTTTTCGAGATTCGCAAATGGCAACTCAGCACGCTTTTATGGGTGAGATAACCTACCAAAATGCGGGGTCCATGCTGTTTGGACATAAACCATTACCTGGTTATTTATAATTTTAATTAAACAAATTAGGAGAGCGGAAATGACAGATGTAAAAACACATAGAGTTTTATTTTGTATTGGTATTAATCAAAACTTCATGGATGCAAAAAAAGAAGAAATGGGGGATGTTTGGCAGGCATTTAGCGCTTTAATGAGCGGTATTTCTAATCTTCCCGGCGTGAATGTTTTGGGTGTTATGGATGATGACCGTATTCAAGTTGGGCCATCAGCAGATGCACCCTGGACAGCGTATATTATGGCTGATGTGCCTGATTTAGAAACCATTATTAGTGCTTGTGATTTCTGCCGTTCAACTCCGGTTGGCGATGGTACTTATAAGTTATGGAAGTACTGCAAAATTGAAGCAAGAATTGGTCGCGCTTTAGTCATTGGCGGCTAAAAGGTTAATTATTATGTCTGTGGAAAAAACGATTGACGCTTTAGAAAAAAGGCTAACCGCACTTGAGAGTGAAAAAGAAGTAAGAGAGTGCATGAACCGATATATGTATTTTTGTGATGATATCGGTATCGATTTCCCATTAGAAAAGTTAACCCAACTGTTTTCAGAGGGTGCGGTGTGGGAGGGTAAAGGCGGCCGATACTCAAAAAGCTTTGGCCGATGTGAGGGACGAGATGCTATCGCACAAATGTTCAAAAAATATACCCTACCACCTGCACACTTTGAATTGAATGTTCATGTGCTAGGCAATGAAGTCATTAATGTTGATGCTGATAGTGCAACTGGAAGTTGGGTGTTAGTACAGCCTTCCAGTTTTACCAGCGGAAAATCTCAACTGAGTTGTGCGCGCATAACCGCTAAATTTATAAAGAGCAGTGAGCGATGGTTGATAGATCATTTTCAAACTGAGAGTTTATTCAGTCGCCCCATGTCAGAGTCATGGGATCAGCCGGCACCATTACCTGTTCCAGATTAAAAAGCCAGAGTAAAAAAAGAATATTTACCTTATTAGGAGGCTCACATGAGCGCTGATGTAATTGCAAAATCGACGAAGACCAGTGCCGCTGATTTGGTGCTTGAAGATAGAGTGCATAAGTCTCTATATTCTGATCCAGAAATATTTGAGGAAGAGTTGGATAAAGTTTTTAATAATACTTGGGTGTGGGTTGCTCATGAGAGCGAGGTTGCAGAAGTAGGGTCATACAAAACGGCAAAAATCGGTCGTCATCCGGTTATTATTTCTCGTGATCGCAAAAAGAATATCCATGTTTTACTTAATCGCTGTCGTCACCGTGGCGCCACAGTATGTGAAGGCAATCATGGTAAGACTAAGGCGTTTACCTGTCCGTATCATGGTTGGGGTTACTCGTTAGACGGAGAGCTGCGCGCATTACCTAAACCAGAAGAATATGAAGGTATTTTAGATAAATCAAAGTATAGCTTGCATAGCTTACGCTTTGAAACTTATCAGGGAATGATATTTGCGACCTTTAAAGACGACATTGAGCCTTTAGAAGACTTTTTGGGCGGCGCAAAAAAATGGATAGATTTATTCATGAAGCAGGGGGCTGGATACCCCGTGCAAGCATTGGGTACCCATCGTTTCCGTTTTCCAGGTAATTGGAAGATTCAGTTAGAAAATACCACCGATGCCTACCATTTCCCTATTGTTCACAAGTCATTTATATCGTCTGTCGATGAGGCAACTCAAGAAGTATTTGATTTCTTAGATGGCGAAGGGTTTGTTGAAGATCTGGGTAATGGCCACAGCGTGATGCTGATGATTCCTGAGCTAAGGGATTTAGATAAAGGCTTGGATGATCCAATTCCTGATCGTTTTAAAGAATTCGCAGAGTCTTTGAAAAAAGAGGGGTGCAGTGATGAAGAAATCAAGCGCATGGTTAAAGCCGTTGGCGGCTGTGGTTTTAATTTAAACCTATTTCCCAATATTGCTTGCTCAATGGCTTTTTTCAGGAACTTGGTGCCTATTGGCCCAGCAGAAACTGAAATTCACCATATTGCGATTGGCGGCCAAGGCGCTCCAGCTGCTTATAACCAAGAGCGCATGCGTTTGCATGAACATTTCCAAGGCCCCATGGGTTTTGGTACGCCTGATGATGGTGAGGCGTGGGAGCGTGTACAAGCTGGTTCTATGGCAGGGACAGACGGTTGGATTATGGTTAACCGCGGTATGTCAAAATTGAGAACATCTGAAGATGGTAATGTACAAGGCGCTGTTTGTTCGGAGACAGGCATGCGTGCCGCTTATCAGCAATATAAAAAACAGATGTCTATCTAGAGTGGGAATAAATAATGAATATTGATAGTCAACTAATTACAGAAGTCACTCATTTTATTAATCAAGAGTCAGATATGCTTGATTACAAGGAGTACGCAGATTGGTTAAAACTTTGGTCTGAAACGGGGTTGTATATAGTGCCGGTTGATCACAGTAATACTGATTATAAAAATTCGCTGAATATAGCCTACGACGATGCGGAAATGCGCGTTATGCGTACGGATAGATTACTAAGTGGAGAGGCTGTTTCTACACAATATGCTGAAAAGACTGTTAGAACTCTGTCTCGAATTCGAGTTGTTGGTGAAGAGGATGGCTTGATAAATGTTCGTTGTGCTTATTGTTTGTATGAACATAAGAAAGGAAAAATTAGAAGCTTTCCAGCCAATGTTGAATTCAAGTTACGTCGCATGGATGATTCCTTTTTGATTGAGCAAAAAGTTATTAATATATTGCTGTCAGATCAGCATCTTAAAACAGTCAGCTATATATTTTAGAGGTGTTTATGTCGAAAGTTGTTTTGATAACAGGGGCTGGGCAAGGGTTAGGATTTGCTATCGCTCAAGGTTTTTATGATGCGGGCTATAGTGTGGTGTTGACTGATGTTGATGAGAATCTTGTTGCTGAGGCTGCAAAGTCAATTGACGACAGTCGCAGTCGCGCCATAGGATTTAAGCTAGATGTGCTAAAAAAAGATGACTTTCAACAATCCCTAGATTTTGTAATAGACCGTTTTGGGCGCTGCGATGTGCTTGTTAATAATGCTGCGATGACGCCAACAACACCAGTTTTAGATATAACTTCGGAAGAGTTTGATGCGGTAATGAGTGTTAATCTCCGTGGTACATTATTTGGTTGCCAGGTGTTTGCTAAGTACTTTTCAGAAAATGGTTTTGGTCGAATTATTAATATGGCTTCATTGGCAGGTCAAATGGGTGGCACAGCATCGGGCGCTCATTATGCTGCATCGAAAGCTGGCATAATGACCTTAACAAAAGTGTTCGCTCGTCAGTTTGCTGATCATGGCGTTACGGTAAATGCCGTTGCTCCAGGTCCAGTGGATGTGCCTTCGGTAAGAGATAAAGTGCCAGCTGAAAAGCTTGAGCACATAATCAATACCATGATTCCAGTTAAAGCGATGAGTAGCCCGGGATTAATTGCCAGTATGGTTGTTATGCTGGCGAGTGAGCAGTCTAGTACTGTGACTGGAGCTTGCTGGGATGCCAATGGTGGTATTTATATGCGCTGAGTTAGCATAGCTAGCCGACAGCGCCAAGATTAGAGATATATTATGACGATTAAATTAATTGATGTTGTGATTACTGCTAGGGAAGACCAAGGTGCGGGTATTGCCGTTCTTGAGCTTGCGAGACCATCAGGGGATGAGTTGCCGAGGTTTGATGCGGGCGCTCATATAGACGTGCATATAGGCGATAATTTTATTAGGCAGTATTCCCTGAGTGGAAATTCAGAAAATAAAAACAGTTACCGTCTAGGTGTTTTAAATGATCCTAATTCTCGAGGTGGTTCTGTAAAGCTTTATCAAGAGTTTAAAAAAGGTCAATTAATAAAAATAAGTGAACCAAGAAATCACTTTCCTCTAGCTGCTGATGCCAAAAAAACAATTTTGGCTGGCGGCGGTATTGGTATTACACCGATGATTTCGATGGCTTATACCTTAAGGTCACAGGGTAAACCCTTTGAGCTTCATTATTGTACGCGCACAAAAGGCGCAGGTGCTTTTGAGCTGGAGCTATTGCAGGAGTTTCCAGAGCAAGTTATTTTCCATTATGACGACGGTGGAGACGAGCAATTATTCTCGCCAGAAAAACTGTTTCTTCCTTATGATGCCGATTTACATATTTACGTGTGTGGTCCAACCGGTTTCATGGACTGGGTGATAAATAATGCAAAATCATATAATTATCCATCGGAGCAGGTTCACTTCGAATATTTTAGTGCTGATGTCGATGTCACCGGTGATGCGTTTGAAGTTTACTGTGCAATCAGCGATATCACTGTTTCTGTCGGTGAGGAAGATACAATTGTTAGAGCGCTGGCTGCAGCAGGCGTGAAAGTCGATGTTTCTTGTGAAGAAGGTGTTTGTGGTACCTGTATTACTGACGTTTTAGAGGGTGAACCCGACCATCGAGATCATTTTTTAACGGAAGAAGAAAGAAGCGATAACGATCAGATGGCGTTGTGTTGCTCTAGGGCGAAATCGAAGCGCCTAGTTATTGATCTTTAAGCGTATATGAAGACAGCTAATATGTTTGTTGTTTAGAAAAATATTAATAGGAATCGCTATGCCTTTAGTAAATGTACAAATGATGGAAGGTCGCACTGACGATCAAAAAGAAGCGTTGATAAAAGCCGTTGCTGAAGCTGTAATGGAGTCAATAGGTGCGCCCGAAGAAAATATTAGAGTCTTAATTTCGGAATATCCTAAAAAACATTGGGGTATAGGATCAATTCCTGCTCACAAGGCGGGTCGTTAACGAAAAAAATAAAATTAGTGAGTGTAGATTAATGAATACTTCAGCGTTTGATAGTAAAGAATTTCGTCCTGCATTGGGTCAGTTCCCAACCGGCGTAACCGTAATAACCACAGTAGATGAAAAGGGTGAATCTGTTGGCGTTACAGCTAGCAGCTTTAATTCAGTTTCAATGGATCCTCCGCTTATTCTATGGAGTGTCGATAAGAAAGCTTACAGCGCTTCTATTTTTGAAAGTGCAAGTAATTTTGTTGTTAGTGTGTTAAGTCGAGATCAGGTCTCAATATCAAATCGTTTTGCTGGCCGAGGCGAGGATAAATTCGATGGTTTGGACTTGCCACCGGGTATCGGTGGGTGCCCGCTTTTGGAAAATTGTGCAGCACAGTTTGAGTGTAAAACATGGAGTGTTTATGAAGGTGGCGACCATCTTATTATTGTTGGTGAGGTTATTAAATACAGCCACGATCAGTCTAAATTGCCTTTAGTATTTTCACAGGGGAGTTATGCGGTATCTATGCAGCACCCTGAGTCAATAAAGCGCAACAAAGTCAGTGCTAAACCTAATGATTTTCTGGCCGATTACTTGCCGTTTTTGTTGCACTTAGCCTTTACCGGGTCTGGAGCTGAGCTGTATCCACAGTTCATGGAGAGATATCAGGTAACGCCAGAAGAGTGGAGGATATTCACTTTATTGGAGTCTAGGGGTAGCAGTAACCTTTCGGATATCGCAGATATGTTAATGCAACCTATGGTTATTCTTGCCTCCGTGACAGAAAAAATGACGGATAAAGGTTATTTGAAAGCTGAGTCTACTGCGGTGTTAACGCTTACCGAGAAAGGTTTAGAAATGAGCCAGAAGTTATTCGCGCTGGCTAAAGAGCATGAGAAGATGACGCTTACGTCGCTAAGTGATGAGCAACGTACTGAGTTGAAATCTTCACTAAAATCTATTTGCGGTATTAAATAAAAATCCTGTTTTATTTTTTTATTTCATATAAGCATGATAAAAAATATCTGATAGGGGTTTTTTACAAGCTCTAAAAAATAAGCGCCACTTTGGCTGGCGAAAAATATTCCTTTAAAAGGATTAGATCATGATTAAACATGACGTATTTATTTGTGACAGTATTCGTACCCCCATAGGGCGCTATGGTGGTTCGCTTTCTTCAGTCCGTGCTGATGATTTAGGGGCTCACTCGATTCGTGCTTTATTAAATCGTAATAAGCAGCTAGATCCCGCTAGTATTGATGAAATAGTTTTTGGCTGTGCCAATCAGGCCGGTGAAGATAATCGCAATGTGGCAAGAATGGCTGGCTTGTTAGCCGGTATTCCACAATCGGTTCCGGGTGTCACACTTAATCGTCTATGTGGTTCTGGCATGGATGCGGTGGGCAGCGCAGCCAGAAGTATTATAGCGGGTGAGTTGGGGTTGGTGATTGCCGGTGGCGTAGAGTCGATGTCCAGAGCGCCGTTTGTTATGGCCAAAGCTGACACCGCTTTTTCGCGTGATTCGAATTTATACGACACGACCATGGGGTGGCGATTTATCAACGACAAGCTACACCGTGAGTATGGCACCGATACCATGCCTGAAACAGCTGAGAATGTGGCTGAAGCTTTTTCTATTTCAAGAATGGATCAAGATTTATTTGCTTTACGCTCACAGCAAAAAGCAGCGCAGGCAATTAAGGCTGGCCGTTTTCAGGCAGAAATTGAACCGGTCGTGATTCCGCAGCGTAAAGGTGATCCTATCATTGTTAGCGTTGATGAGCATCCGCGCGAAACCAATCTGGAGCGTTTGCAGTCACTGAAAACACCTTTTCGTCAATCGGGCACAGTTACTGCCGGCAATGCATCGGGTGTGAATGATGGTGCGGCAGCCATGTTTGTCGCAAACGAAATATCAGCTGCTAAAAATGGTTTAGAGCCGGTTGCGCGATTTATCACCATGGCAACATCAGGTGTTGAACCTCGATTGATGGGTGTCGGGCCGGTAACTGCTTCATTGAAAGCGCTCAAAAATGCGGGCTTGAGTATAAACGATATTGACGTCATTGAGCTGAATGAAGCTTTTGCCAGTCAAGGTTTAGCCGTCTTAAGAGAGCTAGGGGTTGCAGACGACGATGAACGAGTTAACCCTAATGGTGGCGCGATAGCTTTGGGCCATCCTTTAGGTATGAGTGGCGCACGATTAGTGATGACAGCGGCGCGAGAACTATCATTAACGGGTGGTCGTTTTGCGCTTTGCACAATGTGCATAGGCGTGGGGCAGGGCATCGCTATCATTTTGGAGCGAGTATGAAAGAAGTCAGTATTATTTCTGCGCAGGAAGCTGCACAAAAAGTTAAATCCGGTGATACATTATTGGTCGGCGGCTTTGGTATGACCGGTAACCCCGTGCAATTAGTTCATGCCTTGGCAGAGAATACATCGATTAATAATTTGACCTATGTCGGTAACAACGTCGGCGAAGCCGGTTTGGGTGGTGGTCGCTTGTTACGAAATGGGCAGCTAAAAAAAGCGATTGGTTCTTTTTTTACCAGTAATCGCGAAGCGGTAGAAGCTGCGCAAACAGGAAAGATGGAAGCCGAGTTAATTCCACAGGGTACATTGGCAGAGGCTTTACGAGCGGCAGGTGCAGGTATAGGCGGTTTTTATACACCGACCAGTGCCGGTACTGTGTTAGCCGAACATAAAGACTGCAAGCACTTGGATGGAAAAGATCAGGTTTTTCAAAAAGCGATTCATGGTGATGTGGCATTTATTCGCGCCTGGACGGCAGATACTGCCGGTAACTTGCAGTATCGTTTAACCGAGCGCAATTTTAACCCCTTGATGGCAACGGCAGGAAAAATAGTCATTGCTGAGGTGCAAAACATTGTAGCAGAAGGTGAGTTAGATCCAGACCAAATTCATACGCCGGGTTGTTTTGTGGATTACATAGTGCAAGCGGCGTTAACGGAAGAAGCATTAGGCTCATCTGCCAATGTGGCCAGCAGTGATAAGGTGGTAAGCCCAGAGCGTATGAACATGGCGCGCGCAGTATTGGGTGAATTACAGCGCGGTGATGTAGTGAACTTAGGGATAGGTATTCCAACCTTGGTTGCAGATCTTATTACACCCGATCATGGCATTATTTTACATAGCGAAAACGGCATGTTAGGCGTAGGCCCTGAACCGAAAAGTGGTGGAGCTATGGATTACCCGGTAAATGCCGGGAAAATTCCGGTAACCGCTTTGCCTGGTAGCAGCTACTTCGACTCCTCTGAATCGTTTGGAATGATCCGCGGCGGGCATATCGATGTTGCCGTTATGGGCGGATTAGAAGTGGATGGCAATGCTGACCTTGCTAACTGGGCAGTGCCGGGCAAACCCTTGCTTGGTGTTGGTGGTGCAATGGATTTAGCCAGTGGTGCAAAGCGTCTGATCGTAACTATGACCCATACCGATAAGAAAGGCCGACCAAAGCTGGTAGCTGAATGTCAGTTACCACTCACGGCAATTGCATCGGTAGATGTCATTATTACTGAGCTGGCTGTTTTTCATCGAGATGGAAATATTTGGAACCTAACTCAGTTAATGCCGGGTATTGAATTGGCAGAGGTTAGTGAAAAAACAACCATGCCATTTAAGGTTTCTCTCAATAAGGTTGAGTAACTGCTTACTGAACAAGAAATTATCAATAATAATTGTTGGGATTAGAAATTATTTTGATAATGGTAATCAGTATGAATAAGTTTTAATGTTGGTTTATTTATGTAGAGAATATCAAGGCTTGAAATTACTTTTTGAATTTTAAGTTTATCGTGACTGTTTCAACAAACATTACATTTTAATTTATTCTTCAAGGTTAGGATGAAAAAATTCGATGAATGTTAACTTTAATCACCTATTACAATGGTTCTTATAATGAATGCTACAGAATTAACAATAGAAAAATTCGAATCTTTTTTGTTGGATGTTCCAACAATACGTCCTCATATTTTATCTATGGCCACCATGCATTCACAAACTATTGTTCTGCTAAGAATAACATTCTCTGATGGAACGGTCGGTTTGGGTGAGGCGTCAACTATTGGAGGGCTAGCTTATGGTGATGAAAGCCCTGAAGGTATAAAGGTGTCACTTGATAGCTATTTTGCACCACTGTTACTCAATCAACCTTATAAAAGTGTTGGTGGTACAATGTTGCGAATTAGTAAAAATATTGTCGGTAATAGATTTGCTAAAAACGCCATTGAAATTGCATTAATGGATGCTATGGGACATCGCTTAGGTGTTCCTGTTTCGGAGTTGCTAGGTGGTCGTATAGTGGATCATATTCCGGTTCTTTGGGTGCTTGCGAGTGGTGATTTGAGCAAAGATATTGCCGAAGCGGAAGAAATGATTGCTAGCAGGCGACACAATGTTTTTAAAATAAAAATTGGCAAGCGATCAGTGGATCAAGATGTTGCCCATGTTGCTGCTATTAAACAGGCTTTAGGTGATGCGGCTAGTATCCGTGTTGATGTTAATCAAGCATGGACACGTTGGCAAGCTAATCGCGGATCCGCGATGTTAGCCGATGCAGGTATTGACCTGATAGAGCAACCATTAAGGCATGATGATATTGAGGGTATGAAGCAGTTAGTTCAACAGGGAAGAATCGCAATTATGGCCGATGAAAGTGTGCAAGGGCCAAAAATTGCTTTTGACATGACAACAGCTTATTCCGCAGATGTTTACTCGATTAAAATAGCGCAATCAGGTGGGTTATCCGAAGCAGCTAGAGTTGCATCGATTGTTTCCATATCGGGAGCTGCTCCTTATGGCGGTACTATGCTTGAACCTCATATTGGAACAATGGCGTCTGCACAGTTATTTTCTACCTTTCCTAGTTTGGAGTGGGGGACAGAGCTTTTTGCGCCACTATTATTAAAAGAACAATACGTAAATGAAACGTTGGATTATGTTGATTTTGGTTTAACTGTTCCTAATAGCCCAGGTTTAGGTATTTCTTTAGATGAAGATAAAGTAAGTTATTTTAGTCGCAAGTAAAAAAATTGTATTTTTTGGAGGTCTAAGTATGTTGTTTAAAGTAGAAATGGAAGTGATTGTTCCTCATGATGTGGACCCTGAAGTTTTTGAATCGATAAAAAGTAAAGAAAAAGAATATGCCAGTGAGTTGCAGTCTAAGGGTGTGTGGAGGCATCTCTGGAGGGTGGCTGGAGAATATAAAAATATCAGTATTTTTGATGTTGATAGCAATCAGGCGTTACATGATACGTTAATGGGGCTACCTTTGTACCCCTATATGAATGTTGAGGTAACTCCTCTGTGTCGCCACCCATCATCAATTCATAACGATGATAGGTAGAGTGTTTTAAATCTATTTAGCTATAATAAAATGAGGTGAATCTAATGAGTAACGAAATAACTGATAGTGTTGAAATTCAAAAATTTCTGGATAAAGTTGCAGGTTTGGATAATGACCAAGGGAATCCGCGTATTAAAACGATCGTGCGTCGCTTAGTAGGTGATCTATTCGCAGCAATTGAAGATTTAGAAATTAATGAAACTGAGTTTTGGAAAGGTTTACATTTTATTCAGGCGGCCGCGCCCGAATTGATTTTAATTTCTCCGGGTTTAGGCTTTGACCACTTTCTTGATGTGCTGATGGATGAAGCTGATAAGAAGGCCGGTAAACTTGGTGGCACGCCACGGACTATTGAGGGCCCATTATATGTTGAGAATGCCCCTATTAGCGATGGCTACGCTGAGATGGTGACTGATGAACCCGGTGACCCAATGGAGTTGACTGGTGTGGTTAAAGATCAACAAGGAAACCCTATCGATAACGCTCTAGTTGAAATTTGGCATGCGAGTGAAACAGGTGGTTACTCACACTTTGACCCAACCCTTGCGGAGTTTGCTTTCCGTCGCGGTATTCGCACAAGTGCTGATGGTGCATATAAAGCGAAAAGTATTATGCCCTCTGGTTATGCAGTGCCTCCTGGAGGTTCAAGTGAGACTCTTTTAGGTCAACTAGGTCGCCATGGTAATCGTCCTGCACATATTCATTTCTTTGTTTCAGCGCCTGGTTATAAGCATTTGACAACACAAATTAATATTGCCGGTGACCCGTTCACCTACGATGACTTTGCCTTTGCTACTCGTGATGAGTTGGTAGTTGAGTCCAGTGATGTAGATGGTATAGCTAAGGTTAAATTTGATTTAACCTTAGTGAAAAGCGACGACGATGACGATACCGCTCGTGCTGCTCGTAATCGGATGGCTGGTTAATTCTATGAGCTTAAATAGTTTAGCTATAAAGTTTATGGAAAATGATGGCTGTAATATACATTACAGCCATCATGTTAATGCCGGTAAGCCAACACTCGTTCTATCAAATTCTTTAGGTACAACAATGGCTATGTGGGAACCTCAGTTAGAGGTTTTAAAAAATCATTTTAGTGTTGTTTGTTATGATTCTCGAGGCCATGGTTGTTCAGATGTGTTTCCGGGTTCTTACTCACTAGATCGACTAGGTTGTGATGTTGTTGAACTTTTAGATTTTTTAGATCTTGATAAGGTTCATTTCTGTGGTCTTTCTATTGGGGGGATGGTTGGTCAATGGTTAGCTGCTCGTTTCCCAGGTCGAATTAATTCTCTTGTATTGGCAAATACCTCAGCCTGTATAGAGCCTTCCTCTATGTGGCAAGATCGCATTAATCATGTACAAAAAGAAGGTTTACTCAGTATTTGGGCTAATGTTCTGGCACGATGGCTGTCTGCGGATTTTATTAAAAATAATGCTGAAGAAGTTGGCAGTATGAAGGCCATGTTTAGTAGTATTGATAGTGATGGCTATTGTGGTTGTTGTGCGGCTATTCGTGATATGGATCTGCGTCAAGTCGCTAATTTAAATAAGCTTCCTACACTAATTATCGCAGGAGCTCAGGACCTAGCAACGCCTATTGAGCATTCAGAATATTTACTGAGTCAATATTCTGATGGCAAGCTAATCACATTAGACGCGGGTCATCTATCAAATATTGAACAAACTGAGGGGTTTAATCAAGCTATCCTTGATTTTTTAGTTGAACGCTAATCCCTCAATTCATAGTGGCAATAGCTGGATTTTTATATAAACGACTATGAATCGGTGGGGCTGGCATACTCAGAATCGGCGTGGTTCTTGTGTTGTGGTAGGGGGTAGTTAAACTGCAGCTACAGAAATAAAATATATCATCGGGTAAGCGCCAGCTATTTAATTATAATACGTGGCATTTATTGTATTTATACGTCTGCCATTCACAGGGATCAGCTGCCCGTTCCGATTCTTATGCAAGTTCTTTTACAGTTATTAGTCTATCTCATTGCTCAACACAAACTATTTAAATAAATATAATGTTGTAGGAAATTAATGAGTCAATTAACGTATCAGATAGGTAAAAAAGAGTTTATTTGTGTCATGGCTCTGTTGATGTCCATGGTGGCTTTATCTATTGACACAATATTGCCTGCACTAACTGAGATTGGTGGCGATCTAGGTGTTGGAGATGCCAATAATATTCAGTTAATTATTTCAGCCATCTACTTAGGTATGGCAGTTGGAATTATCTTGTTTGGGCCTTTATCTGATTCTTATGGTAGGAAGAGGGTTATCTATCTGGGCATAGCTATATTTTTAATAGGTAACTTAGTCTCGGTTTTAGCAGCTGACTTTAAGGTCATGCTTATCGGCCGGCTTCTCCAAGGTTTTGGAGCGGCCTCATGCCGAGTGCTTTCATTGGCTATTATTCGGGATAGATTTGAAGGTCAGGAAATGGGGCAGGTGCTGTCTTTAATAATGTCATTCTTTATTCTAGTGCCCATCATAGCGCCATCTATAGGGCAGGTAATCTTACTTTTTCTAGATTGGCGATTTATTTTTATTTTTACTTCATGTGTTAGCTTAGTAGCTTTTACTTGGTTGTATGTTCGGCAAGTGGAAACATTGCCCTTAGATAAACGTCTACCTTTTACCTTTAGTGTTATTAGGTCAGGGATGGTAGAAACGCTAAGCAATAAGTGTTCGTTTTTTTATATGCTTTCGTCTGGGTTTATATTTGGCGCGTTTATTTGTTATATCAGTCTGTCCCCCCAGCTCTTGAAGATTCAATATGATCTGGGGAAGTTGTTTTCTGTTTATTTTAGTGCCTTAGCGCTAGTTATAGGCCTGGCATCGTTTCTCAATTATCGCCTTGTTACAATTTTTTCCATGCGAGCAATTTGTTTGGTTTCAGTAATAATGTTTGGCCTATCGTCAATTATATTTTTAATTTATGTTGAGGCATTAACTGGGCAACCTGAGCTTGCAGTTTTATTGGCCTATCTGTCAATTATGTTGTTTTGTTTTGGTGTGTTTTATGGGAATGTTAATGCGCTTGCTGTCCAGCCTCTAGGGCATATAGCAGGCCTTGCCTCTTCAGTGGTAACGTCGGTACAGACGTTTATGGCTATTATTATTGCGGGCGTTATAGGGCAGTGTTATGACGGAACAGTACGGCCTATTGTGATTGGTTTTTTGATTTGCGGTATGCTTGGATTTACCTGCCTTCTTTGGGCGGGAAGGTCGAGGAGTAGATAATAAGTTGATAGTTCGTTGTTTTGTGGAGAGGTTTTAAGGGGGCGAGTAGCGCTGGGAAGACTCTAAGCATGCTGATTTTTACCCTTTAGTTCCTTATAAACCATTTTTTTCTTCGCTGAGCGCCAAGATTCTATAGGCGACACTTTGGTAGTCTGGTTACACACAAAAAATACAATAATTAGGGGAATCTATGAATAAGCAATTTAGGAAAAAGTTAATCTGTGCTTTGGTGCCTGTTTCTTTGATAGCAAGTGCAAATACCTATGCAAATATTTTGGAAGAAATCATTGTAACTGCACAAAAGAAAGATGAGACTATTCAAGACGTTAGCGTTTCAGTAACTGCTTTTAGTGGTACGGCACTAAAAGAATTGAATATGACGAACAGTATTGATATTGCGGCCCAAACCCCGGGTCTAAATATTGGTACTCCGGTTGGGGAGGGCAATAATCCGTCGATCAGCCTTCGTGGCGTCGGCCTTAATGATTTTAACGATAATAATGAAGGGCCTATCGCAATTTACCGGGACAATATTTATCAGGCGGCGATGCCTGGGCTTACTTTCCAGTTGTTTGATTTACAGCGCGTAGAGGTTTTACGCGGGCCACAGGGTACATTGTATGGACGTAATGCCACTGGCGGCCTAGTACATTTTATTTCCAACGCGCCCACTGAGGAATTTAGCGGTTACGCTGATGTGACACTTGCTGAATACAATCAGGTAAAACTCGAGGGGGCACTGTCTGGCCCTATCACTGATAGTATTTCTGCAAGGTTGTCGGTGGCGACCAATGACCATGACGGCTATGTTAAAAACCGTATTGGTCCTGATGCCAACGAGGCTAACAGCGAGGCCTATCGACTGCAGGTTAAGTTTCAAATTAATGATGAATTATCTGCATTAGTCAATGTGCACGGCGGTAAAACAAAGACATTAGCTCCACAGTATCAGCATGAGGCCACCGATGATGGTACGGGTACGGCGGGTGTGACTGATCTTTATGGTTATAGTGATACCGATGGTGATCCATGGGCAGGTGATTATAATCGCAAGGGCATCTTGGATATCGACTCTCGCGGTGCGTCTTTGACTGTAGATTGGTACGGCGAGGATTATGAGTTTGCCTCTATCACTGCGATTGAAGATGTAGAAAAATTTCACCAGGAAGATACCGATATGGGGCCTTATAGTGGTATTGAACCTAACTTTGGCTCTGAAAATGAACAGTTTAGCCAAGAATTTCGGTTGAACTCTTCGCAGGATGGCTACGAATGGCTGGTCGGTGCTTTCTACTTTGAAAATGAAGTGGATGGGGATCTCTCGTTAGGTGTTTCCCACTTTGGCCCAGTGGTTGATGGCATCACGGGGGCACCAGCAGGTACTTTTGGTACCGATTTAGTGAAGTTTTTTGATTATAAAATCAATTATTTACAGAAGACCGAATCGGCGGGGCTTTTTGGCCAGCTTGATTACGACCTTAATGATGAATGGCTAGTTACCGTGGGCTTACGTTATACACAAGAAGAGCGCAGTATGGATTATCAGAACCGCACCGACGGTGATCCTAGCGCAGTGCTTAATTCTTGTTTGATTCCAGCGGGTGATGTTTGCGGGTTCGGTTTTGGTAGCTCTTTCCCCGGCACTAATACCTTCATGGATTTTACGGATAGCAACCCTGTTGTTGCTGCTGGCGATTTAAATGAGCTGGATGTGGATAATGTATCCGGTAAGATAGGTTTAGATTATCGGCCCTCACATGACCTTCTAGTGTTTTTTAATATTGCCCAAGGTTTTAAAAGTGGTGGTTTTAACGGCGGATTTTTAGATTTCACTGATGGTGTTTCCGAATTGGATATACCTTTCGATGAAGAGCTATTAACCAGTTACGAAGTGGGTTTTAAATCAACTATGGCTGATGGGGACCTGCGCTTGAATGGTACGGCCTTCTATTATGATTATAAAAACTATCAGGCATTAACTTTTGCTGGCTTAAGCCAGTTCATCAACAACTCCGACGCCACTGTTAAAGGTTTGGAGTTAGAGATGGTGTGGATGCCTAGTGAGAGCTGGGATATTAGCTTGGGTATGAGTGCCCTGGATACCGAGGTTGATGAGGTCATTGTCCGAGGTGTAGGCAGTGTGACTGGTAGCGAAATGGTGCAGGCACCAGGGTTTACTGCTAATGGTTTAGTGCGCTATCAGGCAACTGATCAGTTATCGCTACAGGTTGATTTTAGTCACCAAGCCGACCAGTACTTTGATCTTAGTAATAGTGACCTAGCGAAGGAAGATAGCTATACCGTGTTCAATGCCCGCGTTGGTTATGAGGTGAATGAGAACCTAACGCTATCTGCATTTGTTAAAAACTTAACTAATGAAGAGTATCGTGTATACACGTTTGACTTTACTGGCCCTGCAGGGTTTAACCAGCAATTCTTTGCGCCACCACGTTGGGCGGGTGTTACTGCCAGCTATAATTTTTAATCTGTTAGAAACTGAATCAGCCGAAAGGCTGGTTCAGTTTTTTTGATTTAGAAAATAAAACTCCGCTATTTCCAGTGTTGTTTAGCTGGCCCATTTGACTAATGTCTAAGTGTTAAGTTTATGAAAAAATTCAATATGACTATCAACGGTCAGCAAATTATTTCAGACAGTTATTTTGATGTCATTAATCCGGCAACTGAACAGGTCTTTGCGCAGTGCGCAAAAGGAAGTGCAGATGATGTGGATCGCGCGGTGGACGCTGCTAGCGAGGCATTTAAAAGTTGGAGCATAATGGCTGACGCTGATCGTAAGGCAGCACTACATGCCGTGGCAAGTTTGCTTGAAACCAATATGCCCGAACTAATGGAGTTGATAGTACAGGAGACTGGTAAGCCAATGCTGGGTTTGAATCAGGTTGGTGCGGGTATGGAAGTTGGCGGTGCTGCAGCTTGGGCGCACGTTAATGCCGATATCGATTTACCGGTTGAAGTGATTCAGGACAATGAAGATGCTCGGATAGAGTTGCATCGTAAGCCGTTAGGGGTGGTGGCGTCTATTACACCGTGGAACTGGCCTTTGTTGATTGCTATTTGGCATATTATTCCCGCGATGCGTGCCGGCAACACGGTGGTGCTTAAGCCTTCACCCTTAACGCCAGTTACGACTGCGCGTTTTGTGGAGTTGGCGAATACGGTATTGCCGCCGGGAGTGCTAAACTTGGTGTCAGGTGATGGCGACGTGGGTGCGGCAATGACCGCCCATGAAGGTATTGCCAAAGTTGTCTTTACCGGCTCTACCGATACCGGTAAGCAAATTATGAAAGCGGCATCTGGCAACTTAAAGCGGCTGACGTTGGAGTTAGGCGGCAATGATGCAGGCATCGTCTTAGACGATGTTGATCCTATTGCTATAGCCCCTAAATTGATTGGTGCTTGCTTCCACAACAATGGCCAGACTTGCGCGGCATTAAAGCGGCTCTATGTTCATGAAAGTATGTACGAGTCTGTCTGCTCTGAAATGGCTAGGTTAGCCAGTGGCTTGGTGGTAGGTAATGGCTTGGCGGAAGGCACTGAGCTTGGTCCCGTTCAAAACCAAATGCAGTTGGAGATTGTAGAATCATTGGCTGAATCGGCGAGAACCGAGGGTGGCCGCTTCCTGTGTGGTGGTAAGAGGCGCGAAGGTAAAGGCTATTTCTATGAGCCTACTATCGTTGCAGATTTGGTTGATGGCAATCGACTGGTTGATGAAGAGCCTTTTGGGCCAATTGTCCCGGTGATTAAATACAGTGACATCGATGAGGTTATTAAGCAGGCTAATAGCAGCCCTAATGGTTTGGGTGGTTCCGTTTGGTCAACCGATACTGCCCGTGCAGTTGAAATTGGTAAACGTCTTGAGACGGGCACAGTATGGATTAACGATCATGGTGCAGTGCAACCCGATATGCCATTCGGAGGTGTTAAACAGTCAGGTTTTGGGGTGGAGTTTGGATTACATGGTCTACAGGAATTTACCTCCATCCAATCCGTAAAAATTGCTAAATAATGATTGTTTTTCGGCTACTACTCTTGAGGAAAAGGGCAAAGAATGAAATTTGAAACTGTGAAAAAGCTGGTTCTGGTTAGCGCAGTGCTAACGGTTCTTTGGAGCTGCTCAAAAGATGAATCTTTAGTTGTTACCACAGAACAAGCTCCAGCCGACGCTAAAGTGGAAGCAAAGCCCAAAGGGCCTGCTATAACGGGCGCAGATTCTCTGGCGCCCCATGAAAAACCTCAGATATTGGCGGATAGCACCAGGCCGCCGTTGCCTATTGAAGAGACGGGTAATGTTGCTAGATTACCTCGCAGCTACCCTGAACACTGGATGATAGTAAGAGAGGTTAACTTTTTCAACCATCTTTCCGGTAAAGTTATCGTGCTTGATGTGGCTGAGACCAAGCCGGAAAAGCGTATTAAGGGAATGATGGACAGTAGTTTGCTGGGTAATTTTGGGCAGTCCAAAACCCGCGGTGAACTTTATATATTAGAGTCCTTCCACGAACGGGGAACTCGTGGGCCCAGAACGGATGTGTTAGTGATTTATGATAAAGAGACGCTCACGATTAAGAAAGAAATTGTTTGGTTACAGCCCAACCGTATTATGGCGTTACCTGAGCGTTATTCGATTTCACTCTCTAAGGATGAAAAATTTCTATTTGCTGCCAATTTTAGCCCAGCGGCGTCGTTTACTGTTGTGGATTTGGATAAGCAGGAAATAGTCACCGAGATTGGAACTCCCGGTTGTGTGCTGACCTATCCCGTCGGTCAGCGTACTGTTGCTTCGCTTTGTAGTAATGGTGGCATGTTAAGTACAACGGTGAATGAAGATGGTACATTGAAATCTCAAAAGCGTCTTAAACCGTTCTTTGATACCGATAAAACACCCATTTTTGAGCATGGCGTATTCTTCAATGGTCAAGCTTTTTACCCTAGTTTCACCGGTTTATTACATGGTTTTGATGTTAGTGGCGAAGAGGTGAAATACTTGGGTAGCAGTAGTCTGGTTTCAGAGGATGAGCAAGAAAAAAACTGGCGTCCTGGTGGCTTGTTCCTTAACGATGTCGATGATGCTGGTTTAATGTATACCATTTTTCAGCCTGATGGTCATGAAGGCACCCAGACCCATGGTGGCACAGAAGTTTGGGTACATGACTTAAAAACGAAGCAGCGTGTTCGTCGAATTGAGGTGCCTAACTGGGCAGTTTCTTTGGTGGTGACACGGGGTGAAAATCCACTTTTAGTGGTCACTAATGGTGAAATGAATCTGGATATTTTTAATGCCAATGATGGTTCATTTATTCACACGGTATCTGACTTTGGCAATGTCACACCATTGGCCTTAGAGAAGTCTTACTGAGTAAGGGCGTTGTATGGAACTATTATCTGCAATGAGTAATTCCGTCGCCGTGTTTATGCTCTGGCTGTTTGTTACGGCGGGTATCAGCAAACTAATGCCGGCTAACCGGGATTATTATATCGAAGTGATGGCCGGTTACGGTCTTGTATTGCCTGAGTTAGCTAAAACATTGCTAGTGTTGGTTGGCTTGGCTGAAATTGTTACCGGGGTGCTAACATTAATCCCGCATACTCGTCTGTTTGGTGTGATGGCATCTGTGTCCATTTTGTTAATTTATTTTGGCGTGATGGCGGACAAAGTTATAGCTGGCGAAAAAAACATACGTTGTGGTTGCTCCGGACCTGGCGTCAATATGAACGTCAGCCCGGTGTTATTGGTTCGTAATGCTGTGTTAATCGCCTTGCTTATTTTTTCAGGTATGAATATTTATAGCGTAGATGTAGATGCAAGCTTGTGGTTTGTGTCAATAATATTTGCGCTTATTTTTATTATTGTTAGTTTGAGTGCGGAACAGCTAATCATTAATGAACAAAAAATAAAAGTGCTTAAAGCGCTTTAAATTGAGGATGTGGTTGTGGATGTATTAGTCGTTTCTAATATTTTGTTGTGGGTTGCTGTGGTGATTATGGCAGCGGTCATATATGCCTTAACCCGGCAGATCGGCGTGCTTTATGAGCGAGTTGCCCCCGCCGGAGCTTTGGCGATGAACAAGAACATAGACGTAGGGCAGGATGCGCCAGAATTGTCGTTACCAACGATCAACTCTAAGTTGGTCACTGTTGGAGGTAAATCTGCTGATGGAAAATCTCAGCTATTGTTTTTTGCGTCGCCCGATTGCCCCGTGTGTAAAACACTGATGCCGGCGTTGAAATCGGCAGCCAAGCATGAAGCCGATTGGGTTAATTTAATTATTGGTAGTGATGGGAAAAATCAAGATCATAAGCGTTATGTTAAAGAACAAGGGCTAGAGCCTTACCCCTATATCGTTTCTGAGTTATTAGGAAAAACCTACGGCGTGGCGAAACTACCTTATGCGGTGATTATCGACGAGCAGGGTAAGGTGGCGTCTATGGGTATAGTCAATTCTCGAGAGCATATCGATAGCCTTTTTGAAGCCAAAGAAAGAAAAGTCGCTTCAATTCAAGATTACATGAGCAATAAAAATCAGCAATATTAAATAACGGGTACAAGGTTTAACAGTATGAAATTTCTTGATCGTTTTTTTGAAAAGTCTGCACGCAGTGTTGCTCAGAGGAGCTCTAGAAGAGGCTTGTTGAAGACGCTTGGTACCGGTTTGGTTGGTGCAGCATCGATTCCTCTATTGCCAGTAGCACGGGCTTCAGATGGTGCTCCGAAACAACCAGTGGATGAGGGTGATCCAACCAGTTGTGACTATTGGCGTTATTGTGCAGTCGATGGTTTTCTGTGTGAATGTTGCGGTGGGACTTATAATACCTGCCCTCCGGGCACAGAGATGTCACCCATTACTTGGATTGGCACGTGTCGCAACCCGGTAGATGGCCGTAATTATGTCATTTCCTACAATGATTGTTGTGGTACAACACAGTGTGGTAGCTGCCTGTGTCAACGAGATGAGGGGGATAGGCCGCTGTATCGATCGGACAAGTCTAACGACATTAATTGGTGTTTGGGTTCCAGTAGTAGTGTTTATCATTGCTCTACTGCTGTGGTGGTTGGAGTGGCTTTCGAACAATGAAATGGTTGCTAGTGTTAGCTGTAGCAGTTATTGGGTCGACGCATATTTTTGCGCTTGAGGTGAACGAGCCGCGAGCTAAATTCAACTATCAAATGTTTTGCCAAGGCTGTCATGTTGGTGATGGTTCTGGACATAAAGGCGTGCCTGAAATCAAAGATTTCATTGGTAACTTTTTGACTTTTCAGGAGGGGAGAGAGTATTTGATCCGTGTGCCGGGATCAGCAAACTCTGCGCTTGATAGCTATCAATTAGCTGAGTTAATGAATTGGATGATTGTGACTTATGGTGGTAGTAGCGTGCCTGAGAAATGGGCTGTTTATACTACAGAAGAGGTCGAAAAATATAGGCAAGAACCTTTTTATGAAGTTATTGATTATAGGAAGAAGTTGGTCGATTTTATATCGGAAAATAATAAGTAATGGTACGAGTTATGAAAATAAATCAGTTGTTGGTTATGGTGTTGACCGTTTTGTTAATGGCGATAAGTGGCTCAGTAATAGCCAGTGAAAATATCGATAAAGCGGTAAAGGCTTGTGCTGCATGTCATGGCGCTAATGGCGTTTCTAATAATGGCCAGTGGCCGAATCTGGCTGGTCAAAAAGAGCAATATTTAATTAGCCAAATCAATGCGTTCCGTAACGGTAGCAGAAGTGATGCCTTGATGAACGCAAGTGTCCAGGGCTTGTCAGATAAACAAGTCGCTGCGATTGCCCGATATTTTTCCTCGCTAAAGAGAGAGCAGAATGTTCCGGGTGACCTTGCTCTAGAGGGTCTCAACGTACGAGCCCGGTGTGTTTCATGCCATGGTATGAACGGCCGTACGGTTAACACTGAATGGCCCAATTTAGCTGGTCAGAAGTATGAATATGTTAAAAAACAGTTAATGGACTTTAAGTCGGGAGCTCGTAAAAGCCCCATTATGGAAGTGATTGCCAATGAACTAAATGATGAGCAGATTGCAGCCGTAGCCGATCACTATAGTAAATTATAATTGCCCATATCTTTTTTACCCTTTCTAGGTCGCCCCAGCCCCCGCTTTGTGGGGGATTTGCGTGAGTTTACCGCTGGCTAATCAGCCCCTATGTAGTCTACTCTAACCTTATGTTTGCTGTTTTTCCCGCTCGTTGTGAGAGTTTTCTTGGGGTTAGCTGAGGGTGCTGATTGGGTGTGCATTATTGTTAAGGCACACGCGCCTAAGCCACTACGTCCTATAATTCCCAAACTTTGTTAGAGATAGTGTCCGTTAAATCGGGGAAGATTTAATGTTGGCTTATAAGGATTTGTTATAAACCATGGCTATGGTTTAGTTGATTATTCAAGTAACTGCCAGTATGCTTGATCATTTTTAAGGCGTTTGATTCAGGTTTACGGTAATAAATATTAATTCTATTGGTAGATTTGAGTGAGTCTTTTAAGGGGGAATGTTCTTCAGCTCTGTTTTTCTCGTGAGCTGATTCCCTCTGGCGCTAAGCTGTATATGAGAGGGGAAGCTATCAAGTTGTCGAACGTTATGGTTTTACGTAACGAGGATTGAGGCCTAGCCTTTGTTTTTTGTATTATCAAGACAGTATGTTTCAGGGGCGTTTTTATGCAGATGAGATCCACTGCGCTGATTTGTGAGCAGTTCCAGGGTGATACAGCTATAGAGCAGCTGGGGCAAATGGCGTCAGAAACTTTTTGCCCGATGAGTTGTTGGGCTAACAATTCAAATTATTCTGGCTATTTCAACCAAGGGTGTTTGGATAGAGTTACATTGTCCGATGTTGGCGGTAGCGCCCTTGAGGTTGATAGAAGAAAGCAGCATATATCCCAGGTTGCAGATAGTTATTATTTGGTGAAATTTCAATTACATGGTATGTCTAAGCTTCAACATATGGGGCGGGAATCTATTTTACATCCAGGGGATTTTATCCTCTGTAATAGCTCTGAGCCCTACAGGCTTAGCTTCAAAGATAATTATCGCCAAACTGTGATGGCCATCCCTCAGGCACAATTAAATACGCTAGTAAGCGATGTTGAAGACAGTGTGGGGTATACAATGTCTGGTGATAGCCCTGTTAACGGCATGTTAAGCCAGTTTGTTTCATCGTTGATGGAAAACTACAATACCATTCCACCTGATAGCTTTCGCCGCCTAGAAGCTAACGCTTTAGACCTATTGGTGACTTCGCTAGAGGCTAGTAAAGCTCTTGGCTCTAAAGAGAAGCGGTCGGTAAAGGATGATCATTTCATGCGTATTAAGCAGTTTATTTTTTTACATTTATCGGACTCGCGATTATCGCCTGATTTTATTGCAGATATTGAAGGTATCAGTACACGTTATTTACATATGTTGTTTAAGTCGGAGGGTGTTTCTATTTCACGTTACATCCAATATCTGCGTCTTGAGGCTTGTGCTAAGAAGTTATCTGATCCTCAATATAATCGTGCATCAGTATTAGAAATTGCTCTTGATCAGGGTTTCAATGATGTATCGAGTTTTTACCGATCCTTTAGAAATCACTTCGGTATCACCCCTAAGCAATACCGTGTAAAAACACTTAATAGCTAATAGCTAGCGCTAGACTCTTTCGTAGAGATCAATAATTACTAAATAGGCAGTGTTTATTGCTCTATCTCTAACTACTTCCATTTCGAAGGGCAGCAATTAATTTTTTATTGTTTTTCATGTGGGGCGTTACGTATTCGATTACCGTTCACATAAAGGCTAATCTAAACTCATTAATTGATAAGCGGTATTACAAGACTTGAGCCTGCAGGGCCTAGCGCGCAACAGGTGTTAAATATTCGTTAAGCTGGCTAAAAGCGCATTATGTTGCAACGATCCATTGAGTCAACACGGAAGTGAGCTGCATAAAAAACAAACCCCACACCCCACATACAACAATGCCCGCATCAGCGGGCATTGTTAACAAATCAAATCAGCTAAACATCAATCCTTTTTAGCTTTCCTAGGCTTTTTACGTGGCGCTTTATTATGCGCACCCGGTGCACCGCTACGCTTACCGGGCTGGCGTTGCTCACGCTTAGCTGGGCCTACTTCGCTGATGTTAATCGGCAAGTTACGTACGGTTAAGGTTTTTAACTTAGCGACTAATTCTTTAGGTAAAGCTAAAGGTAAATCCACAGTACTGTGGTCGTCGTTTAGTTTGATGTGGCCTATATCGTTTTTGTGTAGGTCGGTTTCATTCATGAGCGCACCTACGATGTCGCCGGGGCCTACTTGTTGATCACGGCCTAGCTCTATGCGGTAGCGCATCATTTGATCGCTGTCGCCTGTTCGTGATTGGCGATTTTCTTCTACGTTGGTAAAGCCTTTTTCTTGGCGACCTTTTTGATTGTCTTTTACTTCTAGCGGGCGCTCTAGTTGGTGTAAATAAGCTAGGGCACAGGCGATATCTTCGGCAGAGCAGTCATGCTCGGTGCTGTACTCGCTGAGTATTTGAAAGAAGTAATCTAAATTGGGCTGTGACGCCAAGGTGTCAGTTAGCAATTGTTTAAATTGCTCTACACGACGGCTAGACACTTCCTTGCCGCTGGGCAGCTCCATAGGTTCGATTTTTTGGCGGGTGTTTTTTTCTATAGAAAATAACAAACGCTTTTCGCGTGGCGCAACAAACAAAATCGCGCTGCCATTGCGACCAGCGCGGCCGGTACGGCCTATGCGATGTACATAAGCTTCGCTATCGTAGGGGATGTCGAAGTTGAGTACGTGGCTTACTCGCTCTACGTCTATACCGCGAGCGGCTACGTCAGTGGCGACCACTATGTCTAGTTGTTTGTTTTTAAGGCGGCTGATGGTGCGCTCGCGCAGTTGTTGGTTCATGTCGCCGTTTAGGGCTGCGGCGGAGTAGCCGCGGGCTTCTAATTTTTCGGCTAATTCTGCGGTAGCAGTTTTGGTGCGCACAAAAATAATCATGGCATCAAAATCGTGGGCTTCTAGTATGCGGGTGATGGCATCTAGTTTGCGCTCAAAGCCATTTACAATTAGGTAGCTTTGTTTAATGTGGGAGCCGGTTTGGGTGGCACTGGCTATGCGTACTTCTTTAGGGTTGCGCAGATAGGTGTCGGCTACTTTTTTAATGGGCGCTGGCATGGTAGCGGAGAATAAGGCCACTTGGCGCTCTTTGGGGGTGTGTTCTAGTATCCACTCTACGTCATCGATAAAACCCATGCGTAACATTTCGTCGGCTTCATCGAGCACTACACACTTAAGTGCGCCTAGCTTTAGGCTACCGCGACGCAGGTGATCCATTACTCGCCCTGGGGTGCCAACAACAACCTGTGGGCCGCGCTCTAATTGCTTTAATTGGCCGCGCATGTCTTGGCCGCCGTATATAGGTAATACTTGAAATCCCTTCATTTCACAGGCGTAGCTTTTAAAGGCTTCAGCTACTTGTATAGCCAGTTCGCGGGTGGGGGCTAATACCAATACTTGCGGTACTTTGTTTTTTACATCAATGTTGCTTAGCAGTGGCAGGGCGAAGGCGGCGGTTTTGCCAGTACCAGTTTGTGCGACGCCTAATAAGTCTTCACCGTTTAATAGGTGGGGGATGCTGGCAGCCTGTATGGGGGAAGGTTGTTCGTAGCCTACATTTTGTACGGCTTTTAACACTGGCGCAGACAACGCCAGGTCAGTAAAACTGATTGTTTCAGGGGATGACATTCAATATTCTCTATCTAGAGGCGGTAATGCAGTTGGCGCAGAGCCAAGGGATGACCGCATATTATAGGCGCTATAGGGCGTAGACGCTATCGGATTCTCCCCTTTGATGGGGTACACTGGCCTAATAAAGCTATAAAGGCGCTAATATTTTCTTAAGTTCTCTTAAAAAACTGGCTTGGTGTATCGTCGTTTTCATATATGAGTAATTTATTCACCCGTTTCCAGCAAGGCTTCCCCGCGAATAGGCAGCAGGCTTGTATTATCAACCCTGATGACAGTGTCATTAGCTATGGCGATGTGCAGCGCTTGAGTAGCCAGATGGCCCACTATTTTGTAGGCCTAGGCTTACAGCCGGGCGACCGTATCGCTGTGCAAGTGGCGAAATCCCCTATGGCGTTGCTGGTGTATTTAGCCGCCCTGCGAGCGGGCTTGATCTATCTGCCTTTAAATACCGCTTACACCGATGCTGAAATGACCTATTTTATAGCGGACGCCCAGCCTAGTTTATTGCTGTGTAGCCCCCCGCGGCAACAGGCCTTACAAGCTGTGCTGACCGAGGCTGGCAGCGACGCCTTACTTGAGGTGTTAGATGAGCAAGGTCAGGGCGATTGGCTGGCGCAGTTGCCAGCACTGCTAGGCGAATTTGTCGATGTGCCCTGTGAGGCTGACGATATCGCTGCCATCTTGTATACCTCAGGTACCACCGGCCAGCCTAAAGGCGCCATGCTTAGCCACGGTAACTTAGCGGCCAATGCCTATACCCTAAAGGCGATGTGGGGCTTTACTGCCGATGATGTGTTGCTACATGCCCTGCCTATATTCCATGTGCATGGCTTATTTGTTGCCTGCCACTGTGTGTTAGCGGCGGGGGCCAGCATGCAGTTTTTAGCCAGCTTTGATCTAGATAAAGTTATGGCGGCACTGCCCAAGGCCACCGTGATGATGGGGGTGCCTACTTTTTATACGCGTTTGCTGGCCGAGCAGCGCTTTAACGCTGAGCAGTGCCGCAATATACGGGTATTCATTTCCGGTTCGGCGCCTTTATTGGCCAGCACTCATCAGCAGTTTGCTGAGCGCACAGGCCATAAAATCTTGGAACGATACGGCATGACCGAAACAGGTATGTTAATCTCTAACCCCTTGCAGGGTGAGCGCCGTGCGGGCACGATAGGTTGGCCCTTACCCGAGGTGTTAGTGCGCATAGTGGATGAGCAACAGTTGCCGTTAGCCAGTGGTGAGATAGGCAGTATTCAGGTTAAAGGCGCAAATGTCTTTAAAGGCTATTGGCGCAAACCAGAAAAAACTGCCCAAGAGTTTACCTGTGACGGCTATTTTATTACCGGCGATCAGGGCTACTGCAGTGACGACGGTTATATCAGCATCGTCGGCCGCGCCAAAGACATGGTGATTAGCGGCGGCTATAATGTTTACCCTAAAGAAGTAGAGCTAGTGTTAGATGCCATCAAAGGGGTACAAGAGAGTGCAGTGATTGGTTTACCGCATGCTGATTTGGGTGAGATGGTGGCCGCAGCAGTGGTGATGGATGCTGCAGCTGACGCGGCGCTTGATGAGACTGAGCTTATCGCTCAAACTAGGAAAAAACTGGCGGCCTATAAGGTGCCTAAAAAAATATTCTTTGTGGATGCCTTGCCTAGAAATACCATGGCTAAGGTGCAAAAAAACAGTTTGCGCGAGCAGTTTACCCATGCTGTATAGCGTTACATTATGAACAATAAAAAACGAAATTATCGATGAGGTTGTTATGACTGAGCAAGCAAAAGAAATACAAATTAATTTTTTTCAGGTACTGGATGTTATGGGCGGCGTGATGGGCCGTATCTTGGTATCCGCACCTAAAGAAAAAGCTAAAGCTGCCTTTAAAGATTTAAAACAGGGTAAAGTGTTAAGCGTGGGGGCCATCAATCAAGGCGAAAAGCTGAAGCTAGATTGCAAACTCAAATTAGATCACAGTGAGTTTCAAGGCCCCGGTTTTAACTATGATATTTTTAAGGTAGCTTTAGGTGGCTTGCTTAATCGCATAGCGGTAGATCTGAAAGCCAAAAAAGATATACGTATTATGCACAGCGAAGAGGGATTGCAGTTAGTCGGTATCCCCGGCGTAGTGCGCGCCCATGAGCAAGAAAATATACTGATGATAGCGCTAGAGTTTGCTAAAGACGCCTCTATAGTTGCGCATATGATGTTTATGAATCCCGAGCAGTTTAAAGCCGCCGCAGAGCAGCCTGCTGAGCACACTAGTGATACTGGTGACTAAGTGATGCCTGCATTAATTCCTGCCGCCACCGCGATGCTGATACGTGATGGTGGCCAGGGTTTAGAGGTGTTATTACTGCGCCGTTCGCAGGCTATGGATTTTGCCGCTGGCTACTGGGTCTTTCCCGGCGGCCGTATTGATGCCGAGGATTACCCCGGCAGCCATTCCGATCAGCATCCAGATAATCAAATCAACAAGCTCTCCGTCAGCCAGCCGCCCCCAGAAGCTATACACACCGCCGCCAGACAAGCAGCGGTGCGTGAAACCTATGAAGAGGCACAGCTGCAGATTTGCCCACAGCAATTAATCCCCATGTCGCAGTGGTTAGCGCCTAAAGGCATGAGCAAGCGTTTTAATACTTGGTTTTTTATTGCTGAGCATAACGTGAATGATGCGGTGCAGGTTGATAATTATGAGATTGATAATCATCGTTGGTGTCGCCCGCAACAGGCACTAGCTGACTTTGAAAACCAGCAATTAGCAATGATGCCACCTACTTACGTGAGTCTGTTAGAGTTGGCGCGGCAAGCAACCGTTGCTGAGGCGCTGGCCTTTTATCAAAGCAGAGAGCCGCTGCGCTATGCTGCCAGCTATTGGCTTGATGCCCAGCAGGATAGATGTATGCTCTATGCCGGTGATGCTGGCTATGAAGCGAATAATGCCCATATTGCCGGTGCTAGGCACCGGCTGTGGGAGAATGGTGGTACTTGGATTTATGAATGTGATTTTTTATCTTGAGATAATACCAGCAACGTATAGCGTGCAAACGCCTTTGCTTTCCTGCAAGCAGTTGCCAGCATCCGCTTACCCTGTCACATAGCGCGTTATAGTTTACGCAGCGTATTGCTATCTATCCGGGTGGTACCACAACTAGTTACAGCGGCTGACAGCCTTGGGTAAGCAGTATTAAGTTAGCTGCATTTTTCGCCCCGTCATAATAGGCGCTGGGGTCAGTGTTGGGATTTTGTGCCAGCACTAAACCTGAAGCTTTGGCGATATCCCCTAAGGCACTTAACGACACCTTATCGGCATTGTAGGCATCAAATACAGCATAGACTTGGCTACATGAGTAACTTTCAGCAATACTTTTTTGGCTGGCGCTCTGTAATGTGCTGGCCGTTTGGCAGGCGCTAATATTCAGGCATGCGGCTATCATCAGTATTAAATAGACAGATTTCATTGTGTTCTCTTTTTATAGGGCCGTTGAGCCTTCAGCTGCGTGAAGGCTCATATTAGCCTGTATTTATTCAGTGATAGGGATGAGGGCGATTTCTACACGGCGGTTTTGTTCACGGCCGGTGGCGGTGCTATTGCTAGCGATGGGCTGGCTAAAGCCAAAACCTATATTTTCTATCCTATCGTTAAGTACGCCTTTCGATCTCAAATGAGTGGAGACTGATGCGGCGCGTTGCTCTGATAAGGTTTGGTTGGTAGTTGCCGAGCCGGTGTTATCGGTATGGCCAGACACGATAACTAATGTTTGGTCGTATTCTTTCAATACTAAGGCAACAGAATCTAATACCGAGTGAAAGTTAGGGTTTAATGTGAACTTGCCTGTTTGAAAAGTGATGTTGCCAGGCATAATTAAATTAATATTATTGCCCTCTCTTTCTATGCTCACGCCACTGTCGCGCAGTTGTTTACGTAATTTGGCTTCTTGGGTATCCATGTAGTAGCCGATACCGCCGCCTATGGCTGCGCCGCCAGTAGCCGCTCTTAATATGCGTTGGTTTCTCTTTCTGGCATCATCTTCATCTTTGTTGGCAGCATAGGCGACTACTGCCGCAAGGCCTGCACCTATACCTGCACCTTTTGCGGTGTTAGAGGTTTTTTGTTCGCCGGTATAAGGATCAAATGTTGTGCACGCGGATGCGCTTAACAGCGCTAGGGCGATAATGGGAGCCTTTATAATTGCTGCGTTCATAATAATACCTATGATTAGTGTGGTGGAGTTTAGACTTGCAGTATGGATAAAGCGGTAAATTAAGTAAACATGGGCTTGTAAAGGATTGTAAAACTTTGCGGTACAGCTAGTTTTTAAAAAATGACAGTAAAGGCTTGTTGTATATTTAACCAAGGCCGCGGCCAGTTTGGCTATAACCCCCCCCCTTGAGCTAAGCGCATAGGTTTATCAGCGGGGGATGATAACTTTCTTATAAGTAAGTTGCTTACAGGTTTAAATAGGCTTTTATTAGCGTAGTGTTTGCTAGCTTAATATCACGTAAAGTTAAATTTAGTCCGTGTAAATGAAAACCCTATATAAGCTGGTGGCTTTCAGCCCATTACTGTAAATATTTCTTTAAATATGAGGGGGCGGTGCTGATATCCATAATAATGCCTAGCACCCTATGAGTGGCATTCAGTATAGATACCCTTGCCGGGTGTTCTAATGAGTTAGATTTACACCCTGTTTTTTTGAAAGGAGTGCTGCTGGTTTGTTATGGCCCTTTGCTTTCCTGCAGGCAATTACCGCCATCCACGACCATCATTTGCCCTGTTACATAGCTTGCACCTGGTGACGCCAAATAGGCAATCATGGTGGCCATTTCCATGGCGCTGCCGCCGCGCCCTACCGGAGTGTATTTTGAAGCTATGGCTTCTTCTTCGGTTTGTGAGGCGGTAGCTACCCAGCCCGGGGCAACGTTATTAATCGTGATGTGATGCTTGGCTACATCTAGGGCTATGCTGCGGCTCATGCCTATCATAGCTGCCTTGGCGGCGCTGTAAGCCGCCTCGCCTACGTTGCTCACCAGTGGCCCGGTTACCGATGAAACATTGACTATGCGGCCGTACTGTCTATCCACCATGCCGGGTAATACTGCGCGGGTGACGTTGTAGCAGGTGGTGAGGTTGCGTTCTATGCCCGTGTCCCACTCTTCGTCACTGCTTAAGTGAAACAAACCATACACCTCTTCCGAGCCCACCATAGTCATGCCGGCGTTATTGACTAATACATCAATTTTGCCAAAGTCCTGCTCTATGGTTTTAATTAATTCGCGGGTGGCAGGGCGGTCGGTTAAATCACAAATATAACTTTTTACTTTTGGGCTAATGCTGGCCAGCTCTTTGGCGCGCTGGTGTATGCGTTCAGAGGTAGCGGTAATGGCAATCTCTGCGCCTAGCTCCGCTAAAATTTTTGCTGCAGCAAAGCCTATACCCGTATCACTGCCTGCGCCGGTAATAAAGGCGACTTGGCCTTGTAGGGAAAAGAGTGGGTGCATAGTAGTAACTCGCTATTAGGAATCATTATTAGGGGTGTTGAATCTGTGTAGCGATAGTAACGCTGCGCAGCGCAAACAGCTAGGGGGGGCAGCTAAAAACAAAAAAGGCCCTAACCATAACAGCTAGAGCCTTTGCGAATACGGTTTGTTGTTAGCTGTTTTTTCTACGAATAATTACTAAGCCAACTAAACCTAAACCTAGCAGTATGATAGGTGAGGGCTCAGGCACGGCGGTATTACAAGAGCCTTGGTTAATAGAGAAGTTACCTGCGCCCCAAATAAATGTGGGGTCAATTACGATGGATGATAGGTAAGAGCACTCTTGGCTGCTGTCGGCATAAACACCAAAGCCTGGGGTGTTGCTGGCGCTGGGGCTAAAGTAGTGTCTGCTGTTACCACTCAAACCGCTGCCATTGGTTTCAAAAGTATCTATCCAGCCTTGTGCATTTTGGTTAGCACCTACGTTAAAGGCAAAAGCTAAGGTGTTTTCGGGTAATACGATAGTGATGGTGTTAGTGCCTGTTGTGAAAATGTTGCTGTCGTTGGCTTCGCCGTTTACCCACCACGTTGTACTATCGGCAAAACCTAGGCTAACAGGGTTGCCATATTGATCGCTAAGGCCAACGCTGCCGCTAATCGGTGAGCTGATGCTAGAAATGGCGTCGCCAGCATTACCTGCAATGAGGTTAAAGTCCGTCATAGCGTAGCCGCCAATAGTATTGGGGTTGGCTGAGCCTGAGCTGTAGGTCTCTAATATTAACGAGGCAGAGGCTGGTAGCGACACGAGGGCGGTTACAATAGTCAGGGCAAGAGCTTTTAGCATGGGTGGCACCTTAATCATTATCTTCGTACTGGAAATTGACCAGTGTTGTTTTACTATGATTTAGATATAGCATTATCTGTGCCAAGTTATTAAGTTCTTATTTAACAGTATGTTACTGTTAAATATACTAACTTATTGCTCTGTGCTGTAAGATTTTTCGTCACCTGTTATTTGGTTTGCTTTGGAAGTTTGTATATTTTTAAAAATTTACTTATAAGTTAACTGGGGTTGGTTTGCTGCCACTCGCTAATAACTTCTTGCGCCGCTCGAAAGGCTTCTTGGGCGGCGGGGGCGCCACAATAAACTATAGAGTGCAGTAGCACTTCTTGTATTTCTGCCACGCTACAGCCGTTATTGAGTGCACCGCGCACGTGGCCTTTTAATTCGGTAGGGGTTTTAAGTGCCGCTAGCATGGCGATGGTAATTAGCGAGCGGGTTTGGCGGGGCAGGGTGTCGCGCTGCCAAGTGGAGCCCCAGGCATGCTCGTTAATCCAGTCTTGCAAGGGTGCAGTCAGTTCGTTGGTATTGTCTATGGCGCGCTGCACAAAGGCCTCACCCATCACTTCAGTTCTTACTTTTAGGCCGTTTTTCTTATCGTGTTCTGACATTGTGTGTCACTCAGTTTGTTTGTTAAAGCCTACAAATATAACAGGTTTTTATACCAAATTAGCAGAGCCATCTAGTAGGTTTATGGGGGTAGCGGCTATATGCTGCATCGTTATAGCCCCAGGCTGCTTCAGATAAAGCTAGTCCTAGCGCTTAGGCCCATAGCTGCTAGGCTAGGGTGACGTAATAGTATGTTAATAGGTGACCATATGGGTTTGACTATAGGTGAAACCACCAACAACGAGAGCTTACTCAATAATTTGCAAAAAACCGCAAAGAAAGAGAGTGAGGGCTTACAGCCCTTAAGTTCGGGCAAAAAAATTAACAGCGCCAAAGATGATGCCGCGGGCTTAATTATTTCCCAGCAATTGCTAAGCGAGTTAACCGCCTTAGACCAGGCCGCACGCAATGCCAGTGATGGTATTTCTTTAGTGCAGGTGGCGGACGGTGGCCTGTCATCTATTACCGAAAATCTCACTCGTATCCGGGAGCTTTCCCTGCAGGCGGCCAACGGCACCTTAGGTGGCGCACAGCGCAATGCCTTACAGGCTGAAGTGGGTCAGCTGCAAGAGCAAATTAGCAGCGTGTTGGATAATACCAGGTTTAATAATGTCAATTTGCTTAACAGTAATACAGCTATAGATTTACAAGTAGGCGGTGAAGCCGGCGAGAAGCTGACTGTGCAATTACAAGATGTCAGCAGCAGCTTAGCGACAACGCAGGCGGTAGATATTTCCACTGCGTCAGGTGCCAGTAATGCCTTGTCGGTAGTTGATACGGCCATAGCTGCAGTGGATAGCTTTCGTGGTGATTTAGGTGCGGTGAGTAGCCGTATAGAATCGGCAATTAATAATAATCGCAGTAGCGCCGAGAATATTGCTGCTGCGCGCAGCCGTATTAGCGATACCGACTATGCCCAAGCCTCCAGTGAGCAAGTCAAACAATCACTACTCAAAGGCACTGGTAATGCTCTGCAAGCGCAGGCTAATGCCAGTTCACAGCTGGTGTTGCGCTTATTATCGTAAAGTGCGAGTGCCTGCCATAAAGTAAAAAATAATGAATATAGTCGCTACTTTATAGAGCTTACAGACGGCGCGCTGTTAGAATGCGAGCTCTATGACAGTTGTATGAGGTAGCCATGCAGATACGCCCCCGCCGTTCCGTTTTATACATGCCCGGTTCACATCCCAGAGCCTTACAAAAAGCCCAGCAGCTAGCAGCCGATAGCCTTATTTTTGATATGGAAGATGCGGTGGCACCTGCAGCCAAAGTGCAAGCCAGAGAAATTATTACATCAGCGATACAGTTGGGCGATTATGGCACTCGTGAAATAGTGGTGCGAGTTAACGCGCTGGATACCGAATGGGGTGAGGGCGATTTAAAAGCCATGGCCCGCAGTGGTGCTCATGCCATCTGCCTACCTAAAGTTGAAACCGCAGCGGAGGTGGCAAAGGCGCTGGCTATTTTAGATAAAGCACAGGCACCGGCCAGCCTGTATTTATGGGTGATGGCTGAAACCCCTAGGGGCGTGTTAAATATTCAAGAGGTGTGTGGTGCCAGCACACGCATTGCTGTGTTGATGATGGGCACTAGTGACTTATCGAAAGAGCTACGCCTGCGTAATCGTGATGATCGCTTAGGTTTAGTGGCCTCGCTTAATTTTTGTGTGCTGGCAGCGCGAGCGCATAACCTAGATATTATTGATGGCGTGCAACTGGATTTAAATAACGAGCAGGCTTACCAGCATAGTTGCGAGCAGGGGCGAGATTTAGGCTTTGATGGTAAAAGCGTGATACACCCTAAGCAAATAGCCTATGCCAATCAAATGTTTTCCCCCAGTGCTACCGATATAGAGTGGGCGCATAAAGTGCTAGTGGCTTGGCAGCAGGCTGAACAAGTCGGTGAGGCATTAGTGCTGTTAGATGGTCGCTTAATAGAAAATCTACATGTAGATGAGGCCAAACGTACTTTGGCTATAGCTGAAGCTATAACTGAGCGGTGATCTATTAGCGTGGTAGTAAAGCTTAATATCCATTGTTAGGTTTTGTGCCTAACGGTTGGTTGAGCTAATAGATGCACGGAAAATAAAGCAGACATTTTACCGTCAAGGTCTACACTTAGCATCAGTTGAACTAATAGGGAGGAGGACGCCTCCCGTTATGTTATAGGAGTATGACGTGTCTACAGGCAACAATAATAAACCCATTGATGTACCGAAAAGAAAGAGTGTAAAAGCATTGGCCGCCTTGGGTGCTTCGGCCTGTATTGCAGGTAAGGCGCCTTTTGTTTTTGCCCGTAATAAAACCACCCTGCGGGTACTGGGTACTCATGTCACCTTGCAGGAAGAAATACGTCAGCAAGCTATGGCGGATTTAGGTATTAATATAGAGTTTCAGCCAGGTGGCAGTGCTGCTGTATTACAAAAAGCGTTTATGGCGCCACAGTCTTTTGATCTGTATGAGCAGTGGTCTAACAGTATTAATGTGTTGTGGCGGTCGGGTTCTATACAATCTATCGATAAAAAACGGCTGCGTTACTGGGATGAAATTAATGATCTTAGTAAAACCGGCAAGCTCACTGTGCAGGCAAAGCTGGGGGCGGGGGATGCGCCATATAAAATATTACATGTGCAGGCTAATGGTCAATTAGGTACAGAGCATACCGACAATATTAGCTTTTTACCCTACGTCCATAATGTCGATTCCTTTGGTTATAACACCGATGTTGTAGCTAAAGGCATACCTTATGAAACTGAGAGTTGGGGCTGGTTATTGGATGAGGCCTATGCGGGTAAGGTGGGTATAGTTAATGAACCCACCATAGGCTTGTTCGATTTGATTCTGGCGGCACAAGCCAAAGGGCTGGTGCAATTTGATGATATAGGTGAATTAAGCCGTGTTGAATTGGATGCCTTATTTGAAGTGCTTATAGCTAAGAAAAAAGCTGGGCATTTTAGTGGCTTTTGGAATTCGGTGCCGGAGTCGGTAGATTTTATGGCCAATAAACGCGTTGTTATAGAGAGTATGTTCTCGCCAGCGGTATCCGCGCTTAATGGAATGAATGTTCCCGTTACCTATGCCGCGCCTAAAGAGGGTTATAGGGGGTGGCATGGGGTAATGTGTTTATCTGCAGCTACCGAAGGCAAAAGAAAAGATGCCGCCTATGACTATATGAACTGGTGGCTGTCGGGCTGGCCCGGGGCTTTTATTGCGCGCCAAGGTTATTATATTTCTAATCCGCAGCGCTCTAAATCACAATTAAGTACGGCGGAATGGGATTATTGGTATCAGGGTAAAGCAGCCTCTGAGGATTTGCGGGGCACTGACGGCAAGGTGTCTGTGCAGCAGGGCGAGATGCGCACAGGGGGTAGTTATGACAGACGTTTTAGCAATGTGGCGGTTTGGAATACGGTGATGCCCAATTACGATTATAGCCTGCAAAAATGGTATGAGTTTATCAGTTCATAACTTTAGGGAAGACGATGTTTCGCTCATTACAGATACAAATACTATTGGTTGTTGCCTGTTTAATATCCATTTTGTTGGTGCAAGCTTTATTGTCTAAGGGGGCACAGGAAACCCTGATTGATAATCAAAGCCTCACCATGCAAGCTATGGCTAATATTGCCTTAGTTAATCGGCTAGAGCGCGATGTGGTCGATTTAAAACGTAATGTATTAATTTACAAAGACACTGCTAGTGAGTCAGCTGTGTCACGGTTTGATGAGCTTATCGACAGCGTTAATAAAGATCTGGGTACCTTTGAAAATAATGTCTCGGATATTAACGATGAGAGGTACAAGGATTTAATTAGGCGTATGCGTTCGCACTTGAAAGATTATCAAGATAATTTTGTGAGTGTTGTCAATGGTAGAGCTAAGCGTGAAGATATATATAAAAATAAAATAACTAAAGCTTTTGATTATTTAGATGGCTCTCTAGGCCTGCATCAGGAAGATGCGGGTAATTATAAGATGCGTTATGAGTTGATGTCTGCTAAGCGTTATATGCTGGGTTATATGTTAGACCCCGATTATCAATTAATAGAAAAGTTTAATGGTCATATGGCTGCGGTGGAGGCGTACTTAAATAATAGTTACCCTAATAAAGATACGATGCTCGACACATTTCGTCACTTAAGTGACGATTTCAACCAATTAACCCATGTGACCAGAGGGTATATATTTTTGGTTAATGTGGTGATGGCGGGTTCTGCTAATGAGTTTTTATTTTTAACGAAAGAGATTACAAAAAGTTTTACGGATAAACAGCAGATTAATAACAACAAAATAATTTCTGATGCAGCTAAAACAAAACGTAATTCCAGATTGGTTGTGGTGGCTTCTGTAGGTTTGTCAATTATGGTGGCTGTGTTTTTAATACTACGAATTATTATACCGGTTAGAAAAATTACCGATGTTTTTCGCAGGCTTTCTACTGGCGGAAATGTTGAGGAGATTCCCTGTGTTGATCGCAGTGATGAGATAGGCGACTTGGCTAAGGCGGCTAGTATTTTTCATGATAAAAATAAAGAATCGGTGGAATTGTTAGAGAAAACACAAAAGTTACATTTTGAACAAGAGGTTTTGAATTTAGAACTGGCTATAGAGAAAGAAAACGCCGAACTAGCAGTAGCGTCAAAAAGTATATTTTTGGCTAATATGAGCCATGAAATACGTACCCCTATGAATGGTATTATTGGTTTGGTGCAGCTGGCTTTAAGAACTGATCTTGATGAAAAACAACGTAGTTACTTGGATAAAATCGCCTATTCTGGTCGTATTATGATGGGGGTTATTAACGATATACTGGATTTTTCAAAAATAGAAGCTGGCAGGCTGGATATAGAGCAGGTAGATTTTTCGATAAATACTTTAATAGAAAACTTAATTGCTTCTGTGCGCGTTAAAGCCAAAGGAAAACAGTTGAATTTTCGGGTTAACTTGCTGACTAGTATGCCTGAGCATCTATTAGGCGATCCTTTACGTATCAGTCAGGTGTTATTAAATTTATGTAATAACGCAGTTAAGTTCACTGAGCAGGGTAAAGTGACTGTGGATATCAGTTTTTCCCCTAAACCGGTAGATGGCTCGGCATATCTTGTGGTTGATGTAAGCGATACCGGTATGGGTATGAGTGAGCAGCAATTGGAAACGGTGTTTGATTCTTTTACCCAAGCCGATGACTCTACCAGTAGACGCTTTGGTGGCACGGGTTTAGGTTTGGCTATTGTTAAGCAGTTGACAGAGTTAATGGGTGGAGAAGTTAAGGTTAAATCGGAGCAAGGGGTAGGTAGTTGCTTTACGGTAAACTGTAGCGTAGCAGAGGTAGAGAGCCTATCGGTATCGAGCGAGTTAGATGAGCGGCAGTTACATGCTTATTATTTACCGGCAGGTGATAATGGTCTTATTTCGGATAATTATTTTAAATTTAGCCGTATGGAAAAAACAGCGCTTAGCCTAGAGCCGTTGTCACAGCTGCCCTTGCCTGTAGGCGACGGTAAAACCTTGGTGTTAGTGGATGTAGTTAGCCAAAGCTTTGTTGACAAACATCAGGTGTTGTTTGAACAGTTTTTTGATCAGGGTTATCCCATAGGGTTTATTACCGATATGCAACCAGCCACTATAAGGCACGCGTTAAAGCAGCACTTTAAGCTGCCGGTATTGTCGCACCCGTATTCGCCAGCTGATTTCTCACGTTTCATCCTATCTATGATTTCTGGCGCTGCGCAGCATAAAGAAGGCGACGTTATAGAGTCGCGCGGTAATTTATTGTTCCAGGGTCATGCTTTGGTCGTTGAAGATAATCGTATTAACCAAATGGTTGTGGGTGATATGTTAACTGACATGGGCTTGAGTTTTGAGGTGGCCGAAAATGGTGAGGTAGCTGTTGAGAAAGTGACTAATGGTAAAAGCTATGATTTAGTTTTTATGGATATACAAATGCCGGTAATGGATGGCCACACTGCCACCAGACGCATACGAGAAGCGGGTTATGCTGATTTAGTGATCTGTGGTTTATCAGCGAATGCCATGGCACATGATGCGGCCGACGCTAAAGTGTCAGGGATGAATGACTATGTCACCAAACCCATAGAGTGGGATGATTTGGTGGCGGTTGTTGGCAAGTATTTGAAAAGGGGGAGTCGCTAGTTGACAGCCTCTAGTCGCCAGCTAATAGTTCCTAGTTCCTAGTGAAAAGATTAAAAAGAGCTGGACGCTGACGGTGGATGTCGCAAGATTTTCACTACCGACTACCGACTACCGACTACCGACTACCGACTACCGACTGACCTAAGCTTTCTCTTGTTCGCGCAGTCTCGCCGCCATTCTTGATAGCCGCTCTGAGGCGGTGAGTTCTTTGGGTTGTTCTGGGGTTTGTTCTGGTTCGGCGTCAGATTTTGGATCTGTAGTGCTGTCTAGTTCTTGAGGCTGTTCTTGTTCTGGCTCTTGTTCTGTCTCTAGCAGTTCGCTTTGTGGGCTGGCTACTTCTAGCGGTACTGTTACTTCTACTGTGGGCAGGCCTTTGTCGTTTAGCTCTACCAATAAAGTGCTGGCGCGTACGTGTATGTCTTTGGAGCTGAGTTCAAATACCAGATTGATGGCTTCGTCTTTGTGAGGGCTGCGAAATAATTGCTTGGGGTCGCGGCCATCTAACCACACTTTTTGTTTGCTGGCGAAATAACCGTCTTGGTTGGTCACTACGTAAACTTCACTCATGCGGTCACTACTCACTACTATTTGTTTATTGCGCTATGGCTGTTGCTAGAGGGCGATATTTTAGCGCGATTTATCCTTGCGAACCATGTTTTTAAGGCAAGGTTTTAAGCTAGATGTTTAAGCAAGATATCTTTGGCTTGGTTGATTTGTGCGGCTAGGTAATCATTACCGCCACGGTCGGGGTGCATTTTTTGTATTAGTTTGCGATGGGCGGCGATTACCGCGTCTGTGTCGGCATCGGCGGTTAAACCCAAGATTTGGTAGGCCTGCTCCACGCTAAGGTCTACTGTACTGGCCGGTGGGGCTTGCTGGTCGTTGTGCGTTTGTTGGCTAAAATGCTTTCGCAAAAAAGGCAGATGCTGTAACACATGGGGCAGGGCTGACCGCAACAGCGGCACAGAGGCGGCAATGAGGCCGCCTATCCAATGTATGCGCCCGGTTAAGGCTAGCAAAACCACCACCGCAGCGCTTAAGCCTATGGTTAGCTTGAGATAAAGTTTTTTACGCTGGGCGGGCGGGGTGTTTTTAACTTGCTTAAGTACTATCACTATCGCCACAACAATGGCAATAATGAGGATGAGACGTATCATGCGACGCTTAACCTTATTTTATCTACGGATAAGCGCAGGATTCTATAGCTTATGGCTGGGGCTGCATAGTGCTTAAATAGTGCTTAATCATGCCTCAATGCAGCGAGCCTTGCTCTGGTTGTAGCTGGTCTAGCTCCTGTTCATAGTGACGGCGTGTACGCAGGGTAATTTTAAGCTGTGCCTTGTCGTTATAGCTAAGATTGTTGTTGTGGTTTAACAGCTCCCATAATTTGCGGCTGCTGAGGTTATTTATGTCTAAGACGGTGTCTTTGTTTTTATCGATTGCTCTCATAGTATCGCTCTCTTATTCTCCTTATTTATCGTTTCGTGAGTCATAATGCTTGTTATAGATGTCAGTTTGATGACAAAAGTTCCAAGTTTATTCAGTTTTAACAGAAGTATTAAGAGGAGAGCGCCATGCCTACGCATACGGTGTTAGCTAGTAATATGCAGCCGCCATTTCCACAGCACTGTGAACAAGTGTTGTTTGGCATGGGTTGTTTTTGGGGGGCTGAGCGCAAGTTTTGGCAATTGCCGGGGGTGTACACCACCGCCGTGGGCTATGCTGGCGGCACTGGCGAAAAGCCCAGTTATAATGATGTTTGCAGTGGCTTAACCGGCCATGCCGAAGTGGTGTTGGTGGTGTACGATCCCCAACAAATAAGCTTTGATAGCCTGTTAGGCTGCTTTTGGCAAAGCCATAACCCCACTCAAGGTATGCGCCAAGGCAACGATACCGGCTCGCAGTATCGCTCGGCCATCTATGTTAATAATGACAGCGCGCTAGCGCAGGCCGAAGCTTCCCAGCAGTGTTACCAAAAACAGTTGGATGCGCAGAGTCTACCTGCTATCACCACCGAAATATTATTAATGCCACCATTTTATTATGCCGAGGACTATCACCAGCAATATTTGGATAAAAACCCCAATGGCTATTGTGGCTTGGGTGGCTTAGGGGTGGCCTACAGCGGCGTATAATAATAAAGCAGGGGGTGGCCGCCACGGTTGCCCGTAACACGATTAGTTATTTTTACTAGGAACAACAAAACACGCAATGGATTATCCCGCCTGGTTAGATTTGCAGTGCCGTATGCTGCCCAATGTGCAGCGCGCTATCGTGGCGTTAGCGGCTGAGCCTGGCCAGTCGCTACAATTAATGGCTAGCTGGCCCCAGCAAACTATAGCGACCAGTGATCTATTAGACACCGCTAATTTGGCTGCCAGTCGGCGGGCACCGGTAGTCAGCGTGGCCGAAGATGCTAGCGGCCGCAGCATGATGTTGTTAGCGCAAACGTTAGCTACCCCGCAAGCGGCCGTTATTGTGGTGGAGTTACCCGCCCAGCATGAGCAACAAAAATTACTGCTACAGTTATTGGCGTGGGGCGAGTCATGGCTGCAGCTATTGGCGCAACAGCCAGCTAGCACGGCTAGTGGTGATATTGAGGTGCCCGAACAAGATTACAGCGTGCTGGCTGCAGCCTGCAGCGAGCCGTTACTCAAACCTTCAATAGAAGCTGCCGCCACCTGTTTGGCGCAATTATTTGGCTGCCAACAAGTCGCTATAGGCCTAAAGTCAGGTGAGGATGTGGTACTGCAGGGGCTGGCCCATAATACTGCTTTTAACGTCAAAACCAATATGGCCCGCAGTGTCGAAGAGCTAATGGCCGAGTGCCTACAGCACGGCCACGCGCTACAGGCGCCGCACACTTTAGCGGCTGCACAAACCATCGCCTGCCCTGCCCATCAACATTATGCTAAGTTACATAAAGCCCCGATTTATAGCTTGCCTATGTGTAGGCAAGATCAGCAGTTGGGGGTGTTATCGCTGCAACGAGACCAGCCCTTTAATACCGAGGAAGAGCAGCGTTTGGCGACGCTTAGTGGCTTTTTGGGTGCATTATTTGAGGCTAAGCAGCTAAGTGAGCGCTCGCTAATACAGCGCGGCCGCGATAGCTTGCGGCAGGGCTGGGCGGCAGCAGTAAGCAGCCACGATGGCCGCGGCAAATACCTGTTGGTGGCGGTGGCGGTGTGCTTGGGCTTGTTGCTTATGGGCTCAGGCACCCACCGAGTGGCGGCAGCGGCTAAATTAGAAGGCGTGATTCAACGGGCGGTGGTGGCGCCTATAGATGGTTATGTATCACAGGCGCATGCCAGAGCCGGTGAATCGGTAAGCTTGGGGCAGGTGATCGCCGAGCTGGATGATACCGAGCTGAAACTGGAATACCGACGCTTGCAAAATCAGCACGATGAATACCAACAGCAATACCGCAAAGAGCTGGCCGATAGAAACCTGGCGCAATCGCAAATCGTTCATTCACAAATGGCGCAAGCGGCGGCCGAGCTGCAATTGCTACAAGAACAGCTCAAGCGCACTCAGCTTACGGTGCCTTTTGATGGCGTTATTATAGAGGGCGACTTAAGCCGATCACTGGGCGCACCGGTGAGCAAGGGCCAGGTGTTGTTTGAAATTGCGCCGCTCAATGAATATCGCTTGGTGCTTAATATAGACGAGCGCGATGTGCCCCATGTAAAAGCCGGCCAGCACGGTCGTTTATTTCTTAACGCCTATCCCGATACCGCTATTGAATTTGAAGTGAGCGATGTGGCCACCGTGTTCGAGCGCGACGGCGCGCTCATCAGCTACCGCACCGAGGCGCGCTTACTAAAAAACGCCTTATTTTTACGCCCCGGCATGCAGGGCCTAGCCAAGGTGGACGTGGGTGAACGCCGCTATAGCTGGATGCTTAGCCACAGCTTTGTGGATTGGCTAAGCCTTAAGTTATGGGCCTGGTTGCCATGAGCTCGCCCGGCGTAGATGCAGGTATAGCTTCGGCCAGTCCCAACCCCAACCCCAACCCCAACCCCGGTGTCGGCGTAGGTGCTGATGAAAGTATGGACCCCGCCAGTTGGGCGCAGCTAGCTGTTTTAAAGCCCCAGCTGCGGCCGCATTTAGAGTTTTATCTGCATCATTACCGGGGCCAACCTTGGTATGTGTTAGCCGATGAGTTAGCGGGTAATTATTTTCGCCTACCCGCTGCGGCCTTTCAGTTACTCAGCTTGTTGGATGGCCGACATACCGTGGCCGAGGCCTATGCTCAGCTAGCGCAAACCGGCGTGGCGCCCAGCCATTACGAAGTAGCCGTGCTGCTAGGCAAACTGCACAACGCCCGCTTGCTACAGGGCGATATGCCCGCCGCTGCGGTGGGTGCGGCGCAACAGCCGCTACCTAAAAGCAGTGTTTGGCAGCGCCTGCGCCAGCCCTTGATGCAGCGTGTTGCGTTGATAGACCCCGACCGTTTGCTCAGCCGCTTACTACCGTGGGTGCAGCCAGTTTTTAGCCCGGTAGGTTTTATGCTGTGGTTGCTAGTGGTGTTGTCGGCGTTATTGCTCGTGGGCCAGCATAGTGGCGCTATTAGCCAGCACTTAGCCACCCGTTTTACCGATCCGGTCAATATCCTACTGTTAGGTTTGGCTTATCCCCTAATTAAAGCGCTACATGAACTGGCCCACGGTTTTGCCACCAAGGTATGGGGGGGCGAGGTGCATGAAATGGGGCTGATGTTTATTGTGTTTATACCGCTGCCCTATGTGGACGCCACCGCCAGCAATGGCTTTTACAGTAAGCGCCGCCGCATTTTAGTGGCCAGCGCTGGCATTATGGCGGAGCTATGGTTGGCCGGTGTGGCTTTCTTGTTGTGGTCGCAGCTGGACACGGGCTTATTAAAAGATTTTTGTTTTAATGTGGCGGTAATAGGCAGCGTTTCCACGTTGTTGTTTAACGGCAATCCGCTGCTGCGTTTTGATGGCTATTACATCTTGATGGATATGCTGGAAATTCCCAATCTGGGCAGCCGCTCCACCCAATACCTAGGCTACCTGTGCAAACGTTATCTCTATGGCTTTACCCAAGCGGCGTCGCCGGTAAGGGCTGAGGGTGAGCGCGGCTGGTTGCTGGGCTATGGTGTGGCTGCGGGTATTTATCGTTTGTTTATTAGTCTGGTGATAGCGCTTTACGTGGCCAGCCAATTTTTCTTTATAGGGGTTGTTTTGGCGTTGTGGGCGCTGGCCAACCAGTGGCTGCTACCCACTATTAAGATTGCCCGCTCGCTGTGGCAGCAGGCACAGCAGGCGCAGTTGCAAAAGCGTTTATTGGCGGTGACCGGCGGCTTGGCGCTGGCCTTGTTGCTGATGCTATTTGTAGTGCCGGTGAGCGATAGCAGCTATGCGCAGGGGGTGGTAAGCCTGCCAGAGCAATCCATAGTGCGTGCCGGTGCCGATGGTTTTATGGTGGCAGTACAGGCCCGCGATGGCGACGAAGTGCAGGTGGGCCAGCCCTTGTTCAGCCTCACTAACTATACCCTAGCGCAGCGTAGCCAGCGCTTGCAGGCTTATGGTGATGAACTGGCAGCGCGCTATCAGCAGGCGCTAGTGCGTGACCCTGCCGAGGCGCAAAAATACGCTGCCGATCAGCGCCTTAATACACAGGGCTTAGCCGATGTGCGGCAACAATTAGCTTCGCTGCAATTACTCAGTCCGGTTGCGGGGGTGTTATCCATGGTGACGGCTAACGATATGCCGGGGCGCTATGTAAAGCAGGGCGATATCTTGGCCTATGTGATAGACAAGCAGTACCTGACGGCGCGGGTGGTGGTAAGCCAAGCTGACGTTGATAAGGTGAGGCGCCACACCCAAGCGGTACAGGTAAAAATGCATAACCGGCCCCAGCAAACCTGGCAGGCCAGCATCGTGCGTGAAGTGCCGCAGGCGTCTATGCGCTTGCCCAGCCGCTCGCTGGGTACTCAGGGTGGTGGCAATATAGCCGTAGATGCCAGAGATGATGAAGGCTTGGCGGCATTAAATAGCCTGTTTCAATTCGATATTATCTTGCCCGCGTTGTCGCCAGAGGCGGCGTTACCCCATCGTTTGAGTGTGCGTTTTATCCATACCCGCCGGCCGCTGGCCCAGCAAGGCTTAGCGTGGTTGCAGCAGTTTCTGATGACTCGCTTTCAAATATAGCCAACTTATTGAATAGTATGATTTTTTTAGCTTGGTCGCTTTCAAATTAGCACTTAGCTGTTATGCTTTAGGGGTTGTTTCGCCCATATGAGAATCGCTACGTGCATTGCCACAATCTATCAATAATAAAAAAACCATTAAATCGTCTATTCATACTGTGTTTCTTATTGGCGATCAACGTGCCCTTAAGCTGGGCTGAAGATAAACCGCTGCCCCCCTTAGACTGCGTAATCAGCCCCTATCAAACGGTGGACTTGTCTAGTTCTGTGGCTGGGGTGTTGGATAAAATCTATGTAGAAAAAAGCGATTTCATTGCTCAAGGCCAAGTGGCGGCAAGCCTAGAGGCTGGGGTGGAAAAATCCTCAGTGGTGTTGGCCAAGGCCAGGGCGGATATACAGTCCGAAGTTGAAGTGAGTAAGGTTAACAAAGCGTTTGATCAGCGCCGCAAAGAGCGTATAGACGTGCTCTACGAAAAGAAAAGCGTGTCCTTTGATACCAAAGATCAGGCTGAGCGCGAATACAATTTATCCACCTGGCGTTTACAGCAATCTCTGGATTTAAAAAATATACGTCAATTGGAGCTGCGTCGTGCGCAGGAACAACTCAAACAAAAAACTATACGCACGCCTATAGATGGCTATGTACTGCAAGTGTTTAAAGAGGCCGGTGAATATGTAGAAGACCAACCCATTATGCGTATAGCCCAACTAGACCCACTGTATGTTGAGGCCATAGTGCCTATAGAATTTTACGGCCGCATTCGTGCAGGCATGACGGCACAGGTACATCCAGAAACCAACGTGCAACAACCCAGAGAGGCGGTGGTAACAGTGGTCGATAAAGTGGGTGATGCCGCCAGTGGCACCTTTGCGGTAAGGCTTAACTTACCCAACCCAGATTATCAGTTACCCGCGGGCTTAAAATGTTCGATGAAGTTCACCGAATCAGGCGCAGTTGCTAGCAGTGCCCAGCAACCGAGCACATCATCAGTTACGGCCTTGGCCAAATAAACAGCGTGTAAGATCCCTATACTGGCCAAGGTACCGATATGTTATTACTGATGCATAAAGCGCTAGCTTGGAGTGCAAACTATGAAGCCCCTTAGTATGATTTTTCGCCGTAAAGCGTCCGAAAAACTCCCCGTGGCGATGTATAGTTTAGAACCACTGGAGCCTAGGTTACTCATGTCTGCCGACCCACTAGGGGCTGCCGATCCTACCGGCTTACTAGGACAAATAGACGACCAACTACTACTTGATGATCAAGCTGCCGCTGAACAACTGCTAAAAGCCATAGCCGACAGCGTCCAAAACACGCCCATAATAACCACCGCTAGCCCTGATGCTATTAATCTCAGCAGCCTAGGGCAATTGTCCTATCAAGACACCCTGAACGGCCCACAAACCACCACGTTCCACAGCGCCGATTCAGCAACGGATGGCAGCACGGCATTAATGGATGACTTGGCTGCACTACTGCCTACCGCCGAGGACAACATCCGCCAAGAAGTTATTTTTGTCGATACCAGCGTAGAGGATTACCAAACGCTGCTAGCAGGTATACCCAACAACGACGAACAAACCCATTACACCATTATAGAGTGGCAGCCCGGCGACGACGCCTTGGCTGAAATTACCAGCACCTTGCAAGCCTTAGGCGAGGTTGATGCCATACACATCGTCAGCCACGGTAATGACAGCGGCTTTGCCTTGGGTGACGAGTGGCTAAGCAGCAACACCCTAAACGACTTTCAACCATCGCTTAGCCAGTGGCGCGAATTTTTAGACAGCGAAGCCGATTTATTAATTTACGGTTGTGAATTGGCTGCAGGTGAAGCCGGCCGTGACTTATTAACCAGCCTAGCCACTATCACCGGTGCTGATATAGCTGCCAGTGACGACTTAACCGGTGCGGCAGCATTAGGTGGCGATTGGCAGCTAGAGCATCACACCGGGCAAATCGATACGGCTATCGCGATTAATTTATCGGCGCAGGCAAACTGGAATTCTACTCTTGGCCCACCGGGAACGGTGGATGCGCTTTGGTTAACCACGATTGGCGATGTGTCTGGCGCTAGCTCCCCAGGCCTCGCTAACTGGAGTGCAGGTGAGCTATTAGAGGTTGCCGACCCTAACTTGCGATTTGAGACTACACCGGTACCTGCTACCGGTACTACTGATGGTACCTTTACTGCTATTGTCGATTTCGATGATTTTAACCCCGTTAGCGTGGGTGGCGATGATGATGTAAGCATTCGTTCTATGCATTATGTGTCTACCAATATTACTGTAGGCACTAACGACACCTTTGATTTACAGGTAGGTGATGTGCTGGTGTCGGTTAACGACGCCGAAACCCTTAAAAGTACCAACACCCTCGTAGTGGGTAAAGAAGATGTATTTGTCTTTAGGCCCGACACTGCCAATGACTACAGCTCAGGTAGTTTTTATATGTTACTTCAGGGCCTCGGTACTTTGGGCGATGAAGTAAGAGCTATTACTTTAGTTGAGCAACAAACGGACGTGGGGGGTACCACCCTCAATGCGGGTACTTTCTTATTTACCCAAAAAAATGGTGGCGGTTTTAATCACGAAGATATTTTGACCTTTAGCGCCGACGAGGTAGGGGCCGGTACCACCTCGGGCACTAAAGCCGTGCTGATTAGCGGCGCTGATATTGGTATTTCAGAGAGTATTTCTGGTTTGGAGCTGATCGAAACTGATACCACGGTTGCGGGGGCCCCGTTAACTTCTGGCAATATTCTGGTGAGTATCCGGGGCAGTGAGGATGTAGGCGATAACAATTTAGCCGCAACTGAATATGATGTATTTGTTCTCGATATCAGTAAAACTAGCTTAGAGGGGCCAGGGTTTACTGCTGAGGGTAATGCTTCACTGTTATTTGATGGTGACGATAATGTCAGGCTAGACAGCGGCGGTGCACATATAAGCGGCCTAACGCTGGTGAGTGCGCCTAATGCCGAGCCAGTCTTAACCGCCACTGGCAGTGACCCAACCTTCACCGAAGGTGGGGCAGCAGCTAGTTTATTTAGTGGTGCCAGTGCTGACACCATCGAAGGCAGTCAAACATTTATCGGCATGGGGCTGACCATTACCAATGTTAATGACGGTAGCGATGAAAAACTCAACCTTGATGGCACTGCTATTGAGCTCACCAATGGCAATAGCGGAATCACCGCCACCAATGGCTTGGTCTACAATGTCAGCGTAGTGGGTTCTACTGCAACGGTGACAATTACGGGTGGCAGTTTAAGTGCCGCTGCTACCCAATCCTTAGTCGACAACATTAGCTACGAAAACGACAGCGATGACCCCAATACTAGCAATCGCGTTGTTACCATTACCAGCTTGCAAGACAGCGGCGGCACAGCCAATAGCGGCGACGATACTGCTGAGTTAAGCATAGCCAGCACCGTTACCCTGGTCGGTGTTAACGATGAGCCTACCTTAACCGCCACCGCCAGCAACCCCACCTTTACCGAAACGGGGGTAGCCCAAGGCCTGTTTAATGGTGCCAGTGCCAGTACCGTAGAAAGTGGCCAAACCTTTACCGCGATGACCTTAACCGTTTCCAACGTCAATGATGGTAGTAATGAAAAACTCAACATCGATGGCAGCACCATATGGCTAGTTAACACCATTCTTCCGGGGTTCACTGCTAACAATGGCCTAGTCTATAGCGTTAGCGTGGTGAGCGGCACGGCGACGATTAGCTTGAGTGGCAGCCTAAGTGAAGCAGAAACGCAAACACTGGTGGATAACATGAGCTACCGGAACGACAGTGTTGTCCCTAGCACCAGCGATCGGGTAGTCACTATTACCAGTCTGAGAGACAACGGCGGCACAGCCAATAGCGGCGATAATACCGCAGCACTCGCCCTTAGTAGTACGGTAACTATGCAAGAGGTGAACACTGAACCCGGTTTTAGCACCACGGCCACCGACCCTACGTTTATCGAAGGAGGGGCTGCTGCCAGCCTCTTTAGCGGTACTAGTGCCTCGACTATAGAGCTGGGCCAAACACTTACGGACCTGAGCCTCACCGTCACCAACGTTAATGAAGGTAGTGACGAAGTACTTAATATAGATGGCACAGCCATTGCGTTATCCAACGGCAACGGCGGTATTACGGCCAACAATAGTTTAATTTACAGTGTGAGCCTAGTGGGCAGCACAGCCACCGTGAGCTTGGTGGGCGGCACCATGACGGGTGCGCAAATGGAAGCGTTGGTTGATGGCATGGGCTACCAAAACAACAGCGACGACCCCAGCACCAGCAGCCGGGTAGTTACACTTGCCAACCTCAAAGACAGTGGCGGTGTTGCCAATGGTGGTGACGATACCGCCGCGTTAGGCATCGCCAGTACCGTAACCGTGCTAGCCGTTAACGACGAACCCACGCTCACCGCCACCGCCAGCAACCCTACGTTTACCGAGGGGGGGGCTGCGCAAAACCTATTTAGCGCAGCGGCAGTTGATACCATAGAGGCTGCACAAACCCTTAGCGAACTCACCCTAACGGTAAGTAATGTTAATAACGGCGCTGATGAAATCCTAAACCTAGACGGCACGGCCATAGCGCTCACCAATAGCAACAGCGGCATCACCGCCACCAATGGTTTGAGCTATAGCGTGTCGGTAAGCGGCACCACAGCCACCATCACCCTAAGTGGCGGCAGCATAAATGCAGCCGCTACGCAAAACGTGGTTAATGGTATTAGCTACCAAAACAACAGTGAAGCACCTAATACCAGCAACCGAGTGGTGACCATCACTAGCTTTAAAGATAGCGGCGGCACGGCTAATAGTGGCGATGATGAAGTGGCGTTGAGTATTAGCTCTACCGTGATTGTACAGGCGGTAAATGATGTACCTACCGGCAGTGTCACTATTACCGGCTCGGCGGTGGAAGACCAAAAACTCACAGCTAACACCTCCACTATCAGCGATAACGATGGTTTGGGAACCTTTAGCTACCAATGGCAGCGCAATGGCGTGGCCATTAGCGGCGCTACCGGTAGTAGCTACACCTTAGGCGATGCCGATGTCGATAAAGCGATAAAGGTAGTGGTGAGTTATACCGACGGCAGCGGCAATGCAGAAAGCCTCAACAGCACGGCAACAGCAGCAGTGGCCAATATCAATGACCCGTTAACCGGCAGTGTGGTTGTGGATGGCAGCACCTTTATTGGCAGCACGGTAACCGCTAACACCTCAGGGCTGTCGGATGGCGATGGCCTAGCCAGTTTTAGCTACCAATGGTTGCGTGACGGTGTAGCCATTAGCGGTGCTACCGGCAGTAGCTATTTGTTAAGCAGTGATGATGCGAGTAGCGATATCAGTGTGCGGGTAAATGCTACCGACAGCCACGGTTCAGTAGAGGCTCGCACCAGTGCAGCGGTGGCGGTTGAGTCTGTGTTTGTAGTTGTAATTGAGCCGGTAGTACCAGAGGCACCAGCGCCTGAAAACCCAGACTCAGAAGAAAGCACTGAGGATCCAGACGATAGCAGCACAGCAGAAGAATCAGAAGATGATGAAGAGGACGACGTCGCGGCCTACGTAGCGTCAGAAACTGAAACGTTCGATAACCAGAGTCCAGCCTTTGATAATTTGCAGGGTGTCGATTTAGAGAGCTTAACCGGTTTTGCTAATGAATTTGCTACTGGTGACAATGCATCCGCTAACAACAATGGCAGCGGTATTAATGTGCGGTTGCTGAATAAAGATTCCGCCTTAGCCTCTGCGGTAGAGGCCAGTGTGTCGGGCGGCGTGAATACCGTTTTTTCTTCTTTTGTTGATCCTTTGGTGTTGGTGAGTTCGCAAAATTTATCGGACAGTTTGGATAGCATGAGGCAAAATTTTATTAGCAAGGCTGATCGCAGCCAATCCATCTTGGGTGGCACAGTTACGGCCACGGCGGGTTTGTCCGTGGGTTATGTGGTGTGGCTGATACGCAGTGGCGTGTTATTAAGTAGCGCTTTAAGCGCCTTACCCGCATGGCGTTTTATTGATCCCCTACCCATATTGTCGCAGGGTAAAAGCGGCTTGGCGGGCGGAGATGATGAATCACTAGAGTCTATAGTGGCCAATAAAGGTAATGCCGCCAATGATCAGTCCGAGCAGCAAACCGATAACAATAATAAGTTGAGTCACTAAGCATGCAGGTTTTGAAACAATTTTTTAAAAGTAATGGCACTACCTTACGCCTAGCAATGGGGCAGTGCAGTATATTAATTACCTTGCTATTAGTGGCGGCGTTTTTTGGTTTAATCCCTAACCGCGATCAAGCCATAATAGATGGCCGCGTGGCCGTGGCGGAAGCAATAGTCTCTAATGCTTCCATATTTATTACCCGTTCTGATCTAGGCCGCATGGAGGCCAACCTACGCTTAGTGCTAAGCCGTAACCCTGAAATATTATCGGCGGCTATACGCAGAGGTGAGGCCAAAGCCATAATGATAGTAGGTGATCATGAGGCTAACTGGTTGGTAGATGGCGATAATAATAGTCAGCTGGTGGTGCCTATATGGGAAGGTGAAAGTCAATGGGGGCAAATAGAGTTACGTTTTGAGCCTCTACGGCCGCAAGGTTATTTGGGTTTTATGCTTGAGCCCATTTTTTTACTGATTGCGTTTTTATCGTTTACTTGTTTGTTGCTGTTTTTTCTTTATTTACGAAAAATGCTCAAAGATTTAGACCCATCACAGGCGGTGCCTGAGAGGGTGCGTTCAGCTTTAGATACCATGGCTGAAGGTTTGTTGGTGTTAGACGCCAAACAAAATATAGTCTTGGCGAATGAGGCATTCTCAACCTTGGTGCAACTCACGCGCGAACAATTGTTTGGTAGAAAGGTGTCGCGATTTGAGTGGCTTGATGGTGAAGATAAGCCCCTAAGCCAAGTTAATTACCCCTGGACCGAGGCTTTAAACGACAGCCTCGCACAAAAGGGCCGCACCATTAAGCTGCGCCTACCTGGCAACAGTAACCGTACCTTTTTAACGAATTGTTCACCGGTATTAGGTAGTGATGATAAAGCCGGCGGTGTGTTAATTAGCTTTGATGATATTACTGAGCTAGAAGAAAAAGAGCAGCAGTTGCGGATATCAAAGCTGGAAGCTGAACAAGCCAACCAGGCCAAGAGTGACTTTTTGGCCAATATGAGCCATGAAATCCGCACCCCCATGAATGCCATTATGGGCTTCACCGAAGTGCTAAAACGGGCTTACAGCAACCGCAACAGCGATAAAGTACAGGGCGATAGCCTGCAATACCTCAACACTATCGCCAACAGCAGCCAGCATCTGCTGGAGTTAATTAACGACATACTCGATTTGTCTAAAGTAGAAGCCGGTCAGGTGGAGGTGGAAACCCTGCCGTGTTCGCTACACAGCATTATTCACGATGTGATACAGGTTATGCGGGTAAGGGCGCAAGAAAAAAACCTGAGCTTGGAATTTATACCGGAAGGTGATTTTCCCGCGACTATACAATCCGACCCTGGTCGCTTGCGACAAATCCTCACCAATCTTATCGGCAATGCTATTAAGTTTACCGAGCAGGGTGGCGTGAAAGTGGTCACGCGCTTAGTTAGCGGCGGCAAAGATTCTATTATAGAAGTTGATGTGTTGGATACCGGTATAGGCATGACCGAGCAACAGACCAGCGCTATATTCTCACCCTTTGTGCAGGCCGACAGTTCTATTACCCGTCGCTTTGGCGGTACCGGCTTAGGGCTAACCATCAGTAAACGCTTTGCCGAAGCTTTGGGTGGTGACATTGTGGTTAGCAGCGAGCAAGGTGCGGGCAGTTGTTTTAAAACACGTATCACCGCGGGCGATATTAGCGGGGTAAGCCTGTTAAGCCCTGAGCAAATGACCGCGGCGAATAAACTAGAAGAAACCCATAGCCACGGTCGCTGGTTGTTTAAACCCGCTAAAACTTTAGTGGTTGATGATGGTGTTGAAAACCGTGAGCTGTTGAGCGTAGTGCTTACCGAAGTGGGCTTGGCTATTGATACCGCAGACAATGGTTTACAAGCCTTAGAGGCTTTGGATAAACAACGCTATGATTTAGTGTTAATGGATGTGCAAATGCCAGTTATGGACGGCTTTACCGCGGTGGCTAAAATGCGCCAGCAAGGCTTGCAGATACCTGTTGTTGCATTAACCGCTGACGCCATGAAAGGTGCAAGGGAAAAATGCCTACAGGCTGGCTATTCAGGCTATATGTCTAAGCCTATTAATATAGAAAAACTATTAGCAATGGTAGCGCAAGAGTTGGGCGGCCAGTGGCAGGACGATGTTGAACTTGAAGATGCGGTTGAGAGTGATTCCACAATTCCCACCTTAACGGCAGAAAGTAATGATGCATCCACCGCTATCGATAACAGCCCTATAGTGAGTAGCTTGTGGGCCAACAAAAAATATCAAGCGATTGTTAGTAAATTTGTGCAGCGGCTACAGCAACAACTTAATACTATAGAAATTGCGGTACAACAAAATGACTATAAAACCTTGCAGGACCTAGGGCATTGGCTCAAAGGTTCGGCGGGTTCTGTGGGTTTTCATCAATTTGACGAGCCCGGTAAATCGCTAGAGGATTTTGCAAAGCAACAGAATAGCGCTGGGCTAGAGGCAATCCTAGTGCGTATTAAGCATCTAGCCCTGCGGGTGCAGGCAGGTATAAACGATACGGAACCCGCAGTAGTTCCGCGCCAAACCGCGCCAGCGCCACAGGTTACTAGCTCAAACCATCAGCTCGCTGGAACTATAACATCATCGCTGATAGGCAACCCGAAGCTGCGACCTATTATAGAGCGCTTTGTCACCCGCTTAGAATCGCAATTGCAAGCGATAGATGAGGCTGTAGAGCAGCAAGATTTTGTTAGAGTCGGCGACCTAGCCCACTGGCTTAAAGGGTCGGCGGGCACAGCCGGTTTTGGTGTATTTACCGAACAGGCTGCTGAATTAGAGCTGCAGGCTAAGCAGCAAAGCGTAGAACAAGTTAAAGCGATTATGAAAACCATTAGAGCGTTGTTTGAGCGTATAGAAAAAACCGAAGTTAACGACACAGTTTAAACCCGTTAAAAGCTCGCAAGGATATTTATGAACGATATAGTTTCTAAGTTACACGTCGACGAACTTTATACACAGCTTAAAGATTCTGTGATTATGATGGTTGACGACGAACCTTTACTGATGGAGTTGTTGCAGGCCTTTTTAGAAGATGAAGGCTATAAAAACTTTATTGCGGTAGAAGATTCGCGCAAAGCAATGGATGTTCTGGATACAAAGCGCCCCGATATTTTATTGCTGGATTTAAACATGCCGCACGTGGATGGTTTTCAGATACTGAATTCTGTTCGCAAGCTTAAAATGATGCAAAAAATACCGGTGATAGTACTGACGTCATCCAGTGATGGTGAAACCAAACTCAAAGCATTAGAGCTAGGGGCAACAGACTTTATTTCTAAACCGGTAGATTCTAGTGAACTGGCGCTGCGTTTACGCAACACCTTGATGGTTAAGGCTTATCAAGACCAGCTCACCTACTACGACGCGCTTACCCACTTGCCCAATCGGCAATTGTTTTTGGATAGATTAGAGTGGTCTCTCAAAAAAACGCGTAGAGACAGTGAGCGTATGGCACTGTTAAATATAGGCTTGGATAAGTTTAAACAGGTCAATGACAGCCTAGGGCCAAGAGTTGGCGATGAAATATTAACGGAAGTATCCATGCGCTTAATTGAAAGCGTGAGAGAGAGCGACTTAGTGTCGCGCTTAGGTATTGATGATCTATGGCGTCAGTTGGCCCGCTTAGGCGGTGATGAGTTTTCTATATTATTGCCACAGGTTGCGCAGGATGATAGTGCCGCCTTTGTCGCCGAGCGCATACAAAAATCTTTGGCCAATCCGTTTGTTGTAGACGGTGAGGAGATTTATATTAGCGCCAGCATAGGCATAGCGCTATATCCCAATGATGGCACAGAGAGCGATGTGCTAATGCAAAATGCTGGCGCTGCCACGGCCTATGCTAAACAACAGGGTGTTAATAGCTATGCGTTTTATTCCAAAGAAATAAATAAGTTATCTAAGAAACGCCTTAGTATGGAAGCTGCTTTGCGCCGCGCCGTGGAAAACAACGAATTTGTTTTACACTACCAACCCAAAATCGATGTGCCAACCGGTAGGGTTAAGGGCTGTGAAGCGTTAATACGCTGGAACAGTCCGGAGATGGGTATGGTGCCGCCGTTTAATTTTATATCTATAGCTGAAGAGAGCGGTTTAATTGTCCCTATAGGTGCTTGGGTAATTGAAGAGGCTTGTAGGCAACAGGTGGCGTGGCGTGAGCAAGGTTTAGGTGATTTAATTGTGGCGGTTAATGTGGCTGGCCCACAATTTAAAAAGAATAACTTGCAGCAGGTAATTAGCTCTGCTGTCGATGCTTCAGGTATAAATCCTCATTATCTACAATTAGAAATTACCGAAGGCATGATGATGGGGGATGAGGATAGCTTAATTAAAAAGCTTAATGATATTAAAGCTTGCGGCCCTAGCTTTTCTATAGATGATTTTGGGACCGGTTATTCCTCATTAAGTTATATTAAACGTTTCCCTATCGATGAGTTGAAAATTGACCGCTCTTTTATTACTGGTGTGCCTACAGCTAAAGATGACTCAGCCATAGTGACGGCGATTATTGCGATGTCCCATAGCCTAGGGTTGAGTGTGGTGGCAGAGGGGGTAGAGGAGGCTAACCAGTTAGAATTTTTAAGAGGTTTGGAGTGCGATGTAATACAAGGCTTTTATTTCAGTAAGCCTTTACCCGCGCAGGAGTTTACTGATTTTGTTAAGTCCGAGTCATACATAGTCGTATAGGCGCATACATCACACCTACTTAGTTAAACAACTTAGCGGTTAATACAGTCAATGCATTTTCCACTTTTAAAATGCGCGGCCCTAGGTGTATACCGCTAAAGCCCGCTGCTAAAAACTTATCTACCTCATAAGGTGTGAAGCCACCTTCTGGGCCTATGGCTAAGGTGGTGGGGCAGTTAATGGCCAGTGGGCAAACCGTACCGATATCGGGATGGGCGATGAGTTTTTTACTGCCGGCACAGAGCGTGGGTAAGTCGTCCTCTACAAAAGGCTTAAAGCGTTTATAAAAGCTAACCTTGGGTAACACGGTATCTTTGGCCTGCTGTAAGCCATCGATTAAATAGCCGTGCACCTTAGCTTCATTGATCGCAGGGCTTTGCCAAAAACTTTTTTCAACTTTGTAGCTGTTGATAATGATTAATTCTCTGACGCCCAGTTCGGCAATAGTGCGGAATATACGGCGTATCATTTTAGGCCTGGGCAGGGCTAGGATGATGGTTAAAGGAATCTTCTCTGGTGCTGTAGTGCTGAGGTCTATCGCTAGGCTGACTTGCTGCTCGTCGATAGCTAAAATTTGCCCTGTGCCCATTAGGCCGTTAATCATGCCCACACGTACATTATCGCCTACTTGTGAGCGGTGGATATGGCGTATTTGCTGGTAACGCTCATCGCTTAAGCGCAGCTGTTGCTGCTGATTAAGCTCATGGGCAGAAAATAAGATTAAATTCATGGTGTTGAGCAACGTCGTGTGTGAACATAAAGGGTAATTGTACCGTATATTAGTTGTGATCATAACGATGGTGATTCTTTAAACCTCAGCTTGATCTAGCTACTGTTTTTGGTTATGTACACAAGTTGTGTATTTACTAGCTATTGAGTTATTGCGGTGTTTAGGTATTTGAGGCTTTTAAAGATCAGCTTATGAAACAACTCTCGCGCTTACAATTATTGCTTATCTGCCTGCTTTTGGCGGTGGCTAGCCAGCAGCTGTTTAGTTTTATGGTGCGGCTAATTGATGAGGCCCACTATTCCCGCCAGCGTATGGATGTGGCGAATCAGCTGGGGCGTTTCCGCTTAGATTTAGAGCAACGGTTAAATTCCACCTTTTATATTACCCAGGGCATAGAGATATTAATCTCCACGCTGATAGTTGAGGGCACCTCGCTATTAAGCCAGCAGGATAAGATAGAGGCTTGGGCAAGAGAGGCGACTACAAGACTGCCTTATATTAATAATGTCGCTGTGTCAGAAGCCTATATCATACGTTTTACCTATCCCATGGAGGGTAACTCCGCCGCTCTTGGCCACAATTATCGGGATATACCCACGCAATGGCCTACTGTGCAACGCGCGGTACAGTCGCGTATGCCGGTTGTGGCAGGCCCGTTACAATTATTACAGGGCGGCACGGGGATTATTTGTCGTATCCCTTTATTTAGTCATGCACAGGGCAAAAACCATGGCCAGTTTGTCGGCATAGTGAGTATGGTGATTGATTATCAGGCCTTGTTACAGAGTGCCGGCCTAGTGGAAGCTGAAAAAACCTTAAGCATAGCTATGCGCGGTAAGGATGGCCTAGGCGCAAGTGGTGATATTTTTCATGGGGAAAACGCTTTATTTGCTGCGGTTAATATTAGCCAAAGTGTCAATTTTCTTGGCGGTGAATGGCTGTTAGCCGCCAAGCCTAAAGCTGGGTGGTCGCATGAATCTCCTTATTCTATGAGCCTTAGTATATTGGGTTATTTGGTGTCCTTGCTGATTGCGGTGCTGTGTTATTTGGCTGTGCGCGGGATGCAATTACGTATAGAGGCCGCTGAACATTTTTCCAAAGACTTGGAGTTGCGCGTTGCCGAGCGTACTCAACAGTTAAGTATAGCGAAGACCGAGGCGGAAAAAGCCAATGAGGCTAAGAGTGACTTTTTGGCAGTGATGACGCATGAGTTACGCACACCACTTAATTCAATTTTAGGCTTGGCGCAACTGACTGAAGCTATGGAGCTGGGTGATTTGCAGCGTAGCTATATTGCTAAAGTTGTTTCCTCGGCAAACTTATTGCTTAGTTTAATTAATAATATTTTGAGTTATACCAAGGTGGAGTCCGGTAATGTCGGCCTTGAGCTGCAAGCGTTTGTTGTTGCCGATATTATGCAGAAGCTGAATGATGTTTTTGAAATTCAGGCCACGGAAAAAGCCTTGTTGTTCAGTGTAGAGGTGGCCTCTGACGTGCCCAGTTTTATTGAATGTGATAAAGGTAAATTATTACAGGTGCTGACAAATTTATGTGGCAATGCTATGAAGTTTACCGAGCAGGGGGCAGTTTCGCTTTCGATAAGCCGCATAGCCAGTGATGATGAAGGTGATGATAATTGTTGGCTGCGTTTTGTGGTGAGTGACTCTGGCGTAGGGGTTAGTGAGCAGGATCAGAAAATAATCTTTAAGCCTTTTAGACAAATAGATAGTAGCGTAGCTAGGCAATATCAGGGTTCAGGTTTGGGCCTCAGTATTTGCCAGCGTTTTGTGCAGTTGATGAATGGCCGTATAGGGGTGACTAGCCAGTTGCAACAAGGTAGTCAGTTTTACTTTGAAATACCTGTGCGCCCATTAGCCAGTAGGCCTGCAGAAAGTGATTTGTCTTCTGCGCAGCGCTTGCAAAAAGCGGTAGCTGCTAGCCAGCCCCTGTTGCAAGGGATGACGGTAATATTGGCGGAAGATAACCGCTTTAATCAAACCTTAGCGGTAGCCTTATTAAATAAAGTTGGGGTCACGGTTAAGGTTGCCGAAAATGGTTTGCAGGTTTTATCGCTATTAGAGCAGATACCTGTGCATGGCATTTTAATGGATATACAGATGCCGAAAATGGATGGCTTAGCCACCACCGAACAGTTACGTGCTGATATGCGGTTTTATGATTTGCCGATTATCGCCATGACGGCTAATGCCATGCAAGAAGACAAACAGAAGGTATTGGCGGCTGGCATGAACGATTTTGTTGCCAAGCCTATAAATTTTGAGCATTTGTACCGGGTGCTTATCAGCTGTTTACAGTATGAAAAACTATATCCTGAACAGGCCTAACTTAGGCCTGTTCAGCTTCATAATCCGCCTCGTCCTCATAAACAGGCTCGGCCCACAAGTCGTACTCATCAGCGCCGGTAATAGTGACCAGCAGTGCATCGCCGGGGAAGGTATCGGTAAAACCATCGAGATAAACCTTACCATCAATTTCTGGAGCATCTGCATAGCAGCGGCCTATAGCACCTTGCTCGTCTACCTCATCAATCAACACTTCAACTTCTTGGCCTATGCGCGCTTGTAAGCGAGCGCTGGAAATCTTTTGCTGAGTTTCCATAAAGCGTTCCCAGCGCTGTTGCTGGATATCTTCTGGTATGTGGTCAGGGAGTTCGTTAGCGGTGGCGCCTTCTACCGGTGAGTATTTAAAACAGCCCACTCTATCGAGCTGCGCCTCTTCTAACCAATCCAGCAACATTTGAAACTCTTGTTCCGTTTCACCGGGGAAGCCGACGATAAACGTTGAACGTATAACTAACTCTGGGCAGATTTCGCGCCAAGCTTTAATGCGCTCTAATACTTTAACTTGGTTGCCGGGGCGCTTCATTAATTTGAGTATGCGCGGGCTGGCGTGTTGGAAGGGGATATCCAAATAGGGCAGAATTTTGCCTTCTGCCATTAGCGGAATCACTTTATCCACATGCGGGTAGGGGTACACATAATGCAAGCGCACCCATACGCCTAGCTCACCCAAGGCTACCGCTAAGTCTTGCATGCGGGTTTCATGGGCGCGGCCATTAACAAAATCTAATTTGTATTTTACATCTACGCCGTAGGCGCTGGTGTCTTGTGAAATTACCAGTATTTCACGCACGCCAGCGGCTACCAGTTTTTTGGCTTCGTCTACCACTTCAGAAATAGGGCGGCTAACTAAGTCGCCACGCATGGCGGGGATAATACAAAAGGTGCAGCGGTGGTTACAGCCTTCCGATATTTTTAAGTAGGCATAGTGCTTGGGGGTGAGTTTAATCCCCTGTGGTGGCACTAAGTCTATTAGCGGGTTGTGCTCGGCAGCTGATTTTTGCTCGATAGTGGGCGGGATATAGTCATGCACCGCGCCCAAAACCGTGGCGTAATCGGCGGGGCCACTAATGCTGAGCACATTGGGGTTCGCCGCTTTAATCGCCTCGGCATCGCTGCCCTTACCCATACAGCCGGTAACAATCACCTTGCCGTTCTCCTTCATGGCCTCGCTAATGGCATCCATAGACTCTTGCTTGGCACTGTCTATAAAGCCACAGGTGTTCACCACCACCACATCGGCACCGTCATAGCTGGGGCTAATGTCATAGCCCTCTAGCTTGAGCTGGGTCAGTATGCGTTCGGAGTCAACGAGGGCCTTGGGGCAACCTAGGCTAACAAAGCCGACTTTTTGTTTGGGTGATGACGTTTCAGGCGTAGATGACATGGGCAGTACCGATTGAGCGCTTGTGCGGGGCTGGCTAAAGGAGGCGCATTGTACAGAATTGGGGCGGTGTAGGCTATTGAGTAGTTATGCCTACCGGGGCTAGGGACATACGGGTGCTAAGGCAGTACACGCTAGCTCAATAAGCCTTGCCCCTAGCTGAACCTAAGTTCTATACACCGAAACCTAGATATTTCCCCCGCGCCCTATAATGGCCGCCTTCGATATTGCTAGCTTTAGCCGTATCTTCGTCAGCTAGCTATAGGGCTAATAAATGGACAGTGTTATTCACCATATAAAATCATTGAGGTTGAGAGACCTTACCCTTTTCACCGTCTCCGCGATTTTATTGCTAGATACTCTAGCCGCTGCTGCCGCGGTGGGCGCGTCCAGTATTTTTTGGTGGCTATTTCTAGGGGTTATTTTTTTTATACCCTTTGGTTTGATCAGTGCCGAGATGGGGACCACCTATCCCGAGCAGGGCGGCATTTACGCCTGGGTTCGTGATAGCTTTGGTGGCCGCTGGGCCTCTAGGGCAACCTGGGGCTATTGGGTGAATACGGCATTATGGAATCCCGCCATTTTTATTTTGTTTGCGGCGGTGTTTAGTCAATTATTTATCCCCGACCTATCACTTAAATGGCAAATTGGCCTGGGCATAACCCTGTCTTGGATTGCGGTAGCCATTAATATTATTACCTTAGAAGTGGGTAAGTGGATTCCTAATATAGGTGCAATTTTAAAAGTGGTTATTTTTATTGCGCTGATAGTCGGTGGACTGACTTATACCCAAGATCACGGTATGGCTAACCAAATAACGTTGGCAGCGCTAAAACCTAACTGGGGAGAGGGTATGCAATATATCCCCGTGATTATATATGGCATGTTAGGTTTTGAGTTGATGTGTGCTGGCAGTGACGAGATACACGAGCCTGCCAAAAATGTGCCAAAGGCGGTTTTGTTTTCCGGCCTAATTATTATCAGCCTCTACACCTTGGGCACGGCTGCCATTTTAGTGGCTATACCAGCGCAGGAAATCAACCTTGTTGAAGGTTTGATGAATACCCTGTATTTATTTTTTGGTGGCTCTGTCTGGGGCGATGCTTTCGCTTTGTGCTTGGGTGTTGCTGCGCTATTTACCTTCTTTTCTAACGGCGTGACTTGGTCGCTGGGTTGCAATCGTGCAATAGCGGAGGCGGCTAATGAAGGTGAGTTTCCGGCTTTCTTGGGTTATGAGCATAAGGTATTGGGCACGCCAGTAGGTGCGGCTATTACCATGGGTTGTGTCAGTACCTGCGTGCTAGTGCTTTACGGCTTGATGGCGGGTAGCAGTGAAGATTTATTCTGGTCGCTGTTTTCTTTTAGTGCCGTAATCGCGCTATTGCCCTATATAGGCATGATGCTCGCTTTTATAAAAATGCGGGTGAGTGACGGTGACCGCCCTAGGCCGTTTAAAGTTGCAGGCGGCATGGCAATAGCTGGCCTGTGCGCCTGCTCTTGTATCTTCGTGTTGTGCCTATCCATAGTGTTGTTTATTTATACCCCCAACGAAGGCATGCAGTGGGCGGTATTTATTGGCGCTATTGCGGTGCTTATCATAGGCGAAATTGTTATACGTAGCGCCGAAACCCGTGTCGTTAAGCCTAGAAGTGCTTCTTAAAATAAATATTACTTTCAATAAATGATCCAATACTACTGCCCATCAATTGGGCTTGTTGTAAATAGAGGTAACAGTAATGAATGAATTAAATAGCGATAACCGTATCTTAACGCGTAGTACGCCAAGCTTTTCTATGGATGAAGTGCTTGCTATCGCCAAAAAACATTTTGCACTGAGTGGCGTTTTTAAAGAGGTTTCCAGCGAGCGCGATCAAGGTTTTATAGTCACCACACAGAGTGAGGAAAAATTCATATTAAAAATTTCAAATTCACAGGATGAATTTGGTGTTATTGATTTTCAAACGCAAGTGTTAAGGCATGTAGAGCAGCAGGCCCCTAACTTGCCTATTCCCCGTGTGATTCTTAGTCAAAGCGGGGCTTGCGAAGAAATAATACAAGGCAGCAATGGCGAAAAGCACGTAGTGCGCTTGCTAACCTTTTTGCCGGGAGTCATGGTAAGAGACCGTCCTGAGCTTAATAGCAAGGAATTACGCCGTGATGTGGGTGCTACCGTAGCCAAACTTGATAAGGCCTTGCGTGGTTTTTTTCATCCCCATGCTAAAAACGTTCACCCCTGGGATGTAATGAACTTTATGGTTCATCGTCCGCATACCGATTGTATTGCCAATGCAGATATTAGAGAAAAAGTCGAGACCGTATTTGATTATGTTAATAAAACAGTGGCGCCAAAATTAATACAGTTGCGTCATCAAGTGGTGCACCAAGATGCCCATGGTGGCAATGTGTTGTTAAATCCTGAAAATCCTAATTGCGTCGCAGGATTAATTGATTTTGGCGATATGTTGTATTCGCCATTAATCATGGAATTGGTTGTAGCTTGCAGCATGATGATGGAGCAGGTCGACGACCCCGTTAGTAATATGTGTGACATTGCAGTGGGCTACGATAGAGAGCTGGCGTTAGAAGAAGAAGAAATAGACTTACTTTACGATCTTATTTTAGTGCGCGTGTGTATTTATATTACCCTCTGCGCCTGGCGTTCTGCGATGACACCTGAGCAAGAACCCTATGTTAAAAATATAGAGTTGTACTGGGCATTGTTAGATAAATTATTAAATCAAGGGCGGCATGCGGTTAGCTCACGTTTTAGAGCGGCCTGCCGTTTCCCCGCCTATAGCCCTGCTATTGGTGAACAAGAGAGCGTCAGTGAAAGCGCTGAACGGGACCTGTTAGAGCAGCGCCATCAACTGCTAGGCGAACAAACCTGGCATTTTTACCAGCGCCCTTTACACGTTGAGCGGGCGCTGGGGCCATGGTTATATGGCGTAGACGGTAAAGCCTATTTAGATTTATATAATAACGTGCCGCAGGTTGGCCATTGCCACCCGCATGTGGTTAGGGCGATTAGTCGGCAGGCAAAAGTGCTTAATACTAATACTCGTTATCTGTATCGCAGCGTGCTGGATTATGCCGAACGCTTAACCAGCTTAATGCCCGATCACTTAAACGCCTGTATCTTTTTTAACTCTGGCAGTGAAGCCAATGACATAGCTTTGCAAATGTCACGTTTGATTAGCGGCAATCATGGCGCGATTGTGGTTGAAGATGCCTACCACGGTATTAGCGAAACCATTCGAGATTTATCGCCTAAAAGCCGCCCGCAAACCGCTAACCATATCGCCACCTTAGGTGTGCCATGCAGTTATCGTGGCCCCCATGCCGGTAAAGAAAATAGCGCCGAGTTGTATGCACAAGATGCCGATGCTGCCATCGCTCAATTGCAGAGTAAAGGCATCAAGCCCGCCTGCTTTATGGTGGATACTGCGTATTGCTCTAGCGGGGTGATAGATGTTCCTGAAGGTTACTTGGCACTGGTAGAACAAAAGGTACGCGCCGCAGGCGGTTTGATAGTCGCCGATGAGGTGCAGGCAGGCTTCGGCCGTTTAGGGCAAATGTGGGGGCATGAGGCGCGCGGCTTAAAAGCGGATATCGTGACCATGGGCAAGCCGGTGGGCAATGGCCATCCCTTAGGCGTGTTGGTAACCAGCAAGGCGATTTTAAATCGCTTTATCGAAGCAACCGCGATGTTTAGTACCTTTGGTGGCAACCCGGTGTCTTGTGCGGCAGGTATGGCGGTGTTGGATGTTATTGAAGATGAAGATCTTATTAACAATGCCAATCAAACCGGTGACTATTTGCGGGAGCAATTGCGGCAGTTGGCCACCAGCCAACCGTTGATAGGCGATGTGCGTGGCCAGGGCATGCTGGCATCGGTGGAGTTTGTGACTGACCGTGTCACTAAGGCACCAGCCCGTGAGCAAACCTTTGCGCTACTAGAGTTGATGCGAGAGCAAGGCGTGTTGATTGGCAGCTCTGGGCCTTTGCGTAATAGCTTGAAGTTGCGGCCGTCTTTGGTGTTTAGCAAACCGCAGGTGGATATTTTTAAACAGGCCTTGGATACATGTTTAAGCCAGCTTAGCTGATCAATAGGCTTGTTTATAAGTCGCCATCTTTACTAACCGAGTGAGTAGAGATGACGTTTATTGCGTGCTAGCTAAGAATGTTTTTGTAACACTTTGTTGACGGCTGCAATAAACCTATCCCGTGCCGGGTTGTAAGTTTGGCTTTTGTTGGTGATGGCGTACACATCGTTGCAAGTGCTCATAGTCTCTGGCATTAGCGCGCGAATTTTTTGCGTTTGCGTCCAATGCTTTGCCATATGGCTAGGTAAAAATCCTAGGTATTGGCCGCTAAGAATCATGGCGGCTCGCATATCGAGGTTACTGGCTGAGGCGGTCATGCGGCAATCGTCTAATAGCGCTTCTAGTTTTGGGTCGCGCAAGGTCACTATGCGAATAAATTCGTAATGCTTTAATGTTGCTAGCGATAACTCTTCGCAATTGGCAGAAAATAACGGATGTTTATCCCCGCAATATAAAAACAAATCTTCTTTATAAAGTGGCAGGCAGTTTAACGCTGCGGACTGGCGCGGTAACACATCAATGCCTAGGTCTGCTTGGCCGCTCAGCACCGCTTGGGCAACTTCATTGGGGCCACTGCCGACTATATTAATATAAATATTGGGTTCAGCTTGGTGAAAGTTGGCAATCACTTCAGATATATCTAATTGGTGATCCCATACCGCATTATCGGCAAGGTGAAGATTAAGCTTACCGGTGAGTTGTGATTGCGCCTCGTGGGTCTGCTGTCGAAACAGCTCTATATTAGCGATCAGCTGCTTGGCTGCCGCATAGATAGACTTACCCTGTTCGGTGAGTGAAAAACCACTAGGCCCGCGGTGGCATAAGGTCATACCTAGTCGTTGCTCTAAGGACGATAAGTCCATGCTAATAGCGGACTTGCCTTTGTTTAGCCTTAATTCTGCTGCAGTAATACCACCACATTCAACCACGGTTTTAAAAACGGTGATTTGTCGCAGCTCTACGTCAGAAATATTTTCTGTATTAATGGGTGATTTAGTCATGGTTTTATTTTAACAGTAAGCCCAGTACGTTAATAAGCTTTGTTTTCAAACTTGTGTAGATCGCTAACAAAAGTTCTGGACAGGTATTTGTGCAGTTAACGTTTTCCCTGCCGCGCGGGGAAGGCAGCTTTTAATTGAATATTTTTAAAGCCGAAGATAAAAAACCGGAACATTGTTTTTAAAAGTATTTGTTAAGCTTGTGGGGTATAGGCACTGCGAGTGCTAGCTTATAGCGGCTAATAACTCACAGTGCTGTTTGTCAATAATGTTATTAGGGCTAGTCGTTACCATCATTAGCCGCCGAGCTATTGAGCAGCAGAAAGTCACTAACGCATTGCGCAGGCAGCGGTCGGCTTAATAAAAAACCCTGCACATCATCACAACGCTGTGTTTTAAGCATATTCAGCTGGCCTTCGGTTTCTACCCCTTCGGCGGTGACGGACATGTTGAGGCTTTCCGCCATAGCGATAATAGCGGTGACTATAGCTTGGTCTTCCGTGTCTACATGCTCTGCAGAAATAAAGGCGCGGTCGATTTTTAGCTTGTCTATAGGAAAGCGTTTGAGATAGGCCAAGTTGGAGTAGCCGGTGCCAAAGTCATCTATGGCCAGTTTAACGCCTAATGCCTTGAGGGCGTTTAAGGTGGTGAAGGCTTGGTCGCCGTCTTTCATTAATACACTTTCGGTAATTTCTAACTCTAGTGCTGCAGGCTCCAGCCCCGTCTCTTGTAAAACTTGCTGCACCAGCGGCACAAAGCCCACGTGAGAAAATTGCTTAACCGACACATTCACCGCCACTTGCGGCAAGCGCATGCCGGCATCGCGCCAGCTTTTTACTTGTGTGCAGGCGTTGCGCAATACCCATTCCCCTATGCTGTAGATCAGGCCGGTATCTTCGGCGACGCTAATAAACTCCACTGGTGACACTTCGCCTAGTTCGCTGCTATGCCAGCGCAATAGTGCTTCGGCGCCTGATACTTTGGCGCTGCTAACATCTAACTGCGGTTGGTAGTGTATAGAGAGTTCGTTGCGCTCTATGGCGCTGCGCAGGCCTTCTTCTAATTCCATATGCCGTAAGGCAGTGGATTTCATGCTGGCCGTGTAAAAGTTAAAAGTATTGCGGCTTTCTTGCTTAGAGGCGTACATGGCCAAGTCAGCACACTTGAGTAAGCTGTCGGCATCCTTGCCATCAGTAGGGTAAACCGCAATACCTATGCTGGAGGTGACGATCAGCTCATGGCCATCGAGGCTGATGGGTTGTTCCAGTGCTTCCAATACACGTTTAGCAACGATGGCGGCATGGGTGCCATCGGCGATTTCGCTGAGTAATAGGGAAAACTCATCGCCGCCCATACGGGCTAAATGTTTATTGTCTAGGCTGTTGCTGTGCTTACTGGTTGTGGGCTTGTTTATGTTTTCGTGGGCATGGCCTGAAGTGATGGCATCGGTATCGCGTATCGCCAGTAGTAAGCGCTTGGAGACTTCATTCAACATAATGTCACCCACGGCATGGCCTAGGGTGTCGTTAACACGTTTAAAATTATCTAAGTCTAAATACAAAATGGCTAGGCAGCGTTGATTGCGCTCAGCATTTTTGAGGGCAATTTCTAGCCGGTTTTTGAATGAGATGCGATTGTGCAGGCCGGTAATGTCATCGAAGTAGGCCAGTTGCCGCATGCGATCTTCGGCTTGGCGGCGACGGCTTAGGGCGTTGGCGAGCTGGCGTATTTCATGTACATGAAAGGGCTTTTGTACATAGAACAGGCTGTCGGCTGGCGGCACTTGCGCAGAGATTTCTTCGGGGTCTATATCGGAATAGGCGGTGACTATGACTATGTCTAAACTGGGGTCCAGCTCGCGTATACGGGTGGCGGCCCAAGCACCGTCGGGGCCAGGTGGCATACGCATATCAAGAAACACCAAGGAAAAGGGCTGGCCAGTTTGTATTGATGTGCGTACGGCTTGCACCGCTTCTTCAGCGCCACTGCATAGCGTCAAATCAAAGCGGGATTTTGTTTTGGCGGCCTTGTTGTTATTGAACAACCGTGCACGCATTTCTTGTAGGTCGTTACTGGGCTCAGGATCATCGGGCTGTAGAATGTTTTTATAGCTTTCACGGATACTGGCTTCATCGTCGGCGATTAAAATCCGTATGTTGGTTTCGCTGTCGGCCTTGTTACTCATGTAGTGTTCTCTAATTATTGTGTGTTGCTAGCGGCAGCAGCAGGTGCATACAGGCGCCTAGCCCCAGGCCATCGCTGGTGGCGTAGATGCGTCCGCCCATGCCCAAAATCGTATTGGCGCACCAGTGTAGTCCCACGCCTGAGCCTCTCAGTTTAGTTGAAAAGTGGCTATCAAACAGCTGTTTAATATGTTCTGGGGCAATACCTAGGCCATTGTCTATAAAGCAGAGGTGTAGAAACTCATCGTCGCTGTTTTTCTGCTCGTCCGTCATTATACGTATCAGGCCGTTATCTGCGGTTTTGCCGCTGGCTTTAATGGACTCTGCAGCATTAATGAGTAGGTTATTGACCACTTGTTGCAGGGCGATACGGCCGGCAAACACTGGCTCTTGTTGTGCTAGGTCTGGGTCTAATGCTATTTGCGTGTAGCGTAGCAAATTGTCGGGCATAAGCTGCACGCTGTCGCGCAATAGTTGGTCTATGGCCAGTGGTTCCAGCAGGCGCTCGGCTCGGCTAAAGCGTTGTTGGTCGGCCAACACCGATTGCACGTGATCAACTTGGGTGCGCATACTATCCAGCTCTCCGCCGATACGTCTAATCAATGCTACTAACTCTAGGCTGGCTAGCTCTTTAAAGGCTAGCAGGTCTGCGCGTCTGGCCTCAGGTGTTGTCGGGTCGGCGAGTTCACTGGCGGCTATATCCATCTCGGCCAGTGGTGCATCCTGCACGCTTTGCTTGAGCATGGTTAGTTTAATCCCCAGTGGCGTGACAGCGTTGCCTATATTATGCAATACGCCACTGGCCATTTCAGCAATGCCGGCTTGGAAGGATAAGTCTGCCACTCGCTGCTGAGCGTCATTAAGCCGTTTAACCATTAGGTCTAGTTCATCGGCCAGCAGCCCAATCTCATCACTGCGGTTCATATTGAGGGCTAGGTTGAGCGTATTGTTACGGCCCATGTTTATGGCGTGGTTGGTGAGCCGAGTAACCGGGGTAAATACGGTGATGCGCAGCAGCACCAAAATAAAAAACAAAATACTTAAGGCGGCCACGGCCATAGAGATATTGGCTATCATCATGGCCTTGTGGCCGCGGGCAGTAATGGTGCGTGGGGTAGAGACCATAAGTTTGAGTGCGGGCTGGCCTTGTATATCCAATAGCGTGGTTGAGCCGATTAGCATTGTATCGCCCCCTTGCAACTGTATAGCGCTATGCGACAGCTCATTGTTAGAGGACTTTGCCGCGGTTAGTGGCTCGCTGTTATTGGCGGGTTCGGCATAGAGGGTGATACGTGATTGGTTGGCAATGCGGGCTATGGTTTTGCTGTTTAATAGTCGTCCAAAAATTACATTGCCTCTAGCGGGGCCCTCGCCGTTATCCGTCAATATAGGATGGGAGACAAAGAGCATAGCGCCGCTGGGGGTGTTAATAATCCCTTGTATGGGGGCGGTAGCAGAGGCAGGGCTTAACAGCGGGTGGTTGGTGCTGAGTTTTTTAGGTAAAAACAGCGTGTAGTCCAATACCTCTTTGTTGCTTAGATTCAGCCCCATCCCCCACACCAGATCGCCATCGAGGCTGTAAAACGCTTCTAGGTTTACACCGATAGACAATACCGCACTGGCATATAAATTGGCGTCTATATAGGCCTGGTTATGGTCAGCCATAAATTGATAGCTATTATCCCAATTGGCCCAGTCAGCTGCTTGCGGCCGTAAGGCGTCTAGCTCACGTCGTATGGCGAGTATGGCGCGCTCAACATTTTTTTGGGCAACCTCTTGCTCTAATTCTTCGAAACTGGGGTACACCACATAGCGCTGGCTAATGTAATTAACACTGGCGAATATACAAAAAAGTATTAGCAGTAGTGAGACCACTTTACTGCTGAGTGAGGTGCTCACGCTGTTTTTCGGTTTCGTTTCTGGGTGGGGCTTAATCGAGTTAGTCACAACCAGCTCTCAAATATTATGGTGTTTAGTGCTTTTTGGCACTGCCTTAACGGCGTTGTTCGCGAGGCTGATTATTGATATAGCAGCTGCAAGTTTATTAATTATAAGAACAAGCTTAGCTGGGATTGCCTGCAGCTACAATAAACACTGCTGTTTAACGCTGGCAATGCTAATGCCAGCCGTTGATTGAGGCTGGATTATTGGTACTAATAGGTTAAGCGGCCCTACTGTATTCAATACACAGGCATGATAATTGCTGTATATCGCTTATAGACAAAATAATGGCATAGGGTCAATCATGAGCAGTATAGATTTGCTTAACATCGCCGCGATCAGCAGCAATACCAGCGCTACCAACAGTAACTCGCAAACCGCCTTAAGTACGGCCGTTGATAGTGCAGCCAAAGCCGCTAGTGCAGTGCTTACCGATGTAGCTGCAGAGGGCGAGGGTAATGCCGAAACGGTGCAAATCTCTAGCCGAGCGCAGAAGATACAAAAACTGAATGAAGAGTTTTTTTCTGACGGCCCCCGTGCGATCAAAATAACCCCAGCATTAATCGACCGCCTTGCCGAGTATGGCTTGATTACGCAGCAAGAGGCTAACAAGCTAGGGACGGGGCTGGCAACCGATAGTGGGGAAAATAATTCCGCGGTGGCAGAGCTTTCAAGCTTTATCGATAGCTATGTAGCCAGTGTCGAACAGCTGGACCCGGAACACGGCATTATTGACACCCTGCGACAAGCACAAAGTGTGTTAGACAATTTTAATTTACCCACCGCCAACAGCCGCAACATAGACATTCCGCAAGTGGTAGAGCAGTTGCAAAGCCACATGGATGAAGTCGCCGCAGCACTACCGCAAAGAGATCAGCAATCCTTTAGTCAGTTGTTATTAGCACTAGGGGTGGCGAATGTGTTAACCCCCGGCGTCAATTCGACTACCCAGATCGATAAGTATTTAGCGGTTTCTGAATTGTAGATTGGCAGTGTTTATAGATGCTTTATTTATACTGCTTGTAGCGACGGCGTTCACGCACTAGATGTTTAACGCCGCTAAGGCTGAGTGTGATTAGCGCCAGCAGTATGAGTATATAAGTGAGGTATTCGCCGGGATGTATGCTCTCGTTTAAAAAGCCTATACCTACCAGCATAATCAGCGGCGGCTCTAAATAACCCAGTAGGCCAAACAGCGCTACAGGTAGCAGGCGGCTAGCATATAGCATGCACAACATACCCAACGAGCCTAAAATCCCCAGCCCTAAAAATACAGCCAGCTCTTGCCAGCTATAAGCAAAGGGGTGGGCCACCTGACCATAGTGTTGGCTGGCCCACCAAGCTATGGGTAGTAGCAATAGGTTTTCGATAAAAAAGGCACTCATTACCGGTAGCGATTGCTTGCGGCGTAAAATAAAATACAGCGGATAACCCAAGGCAATGACTAACGCCACCCAGGAAAAGCTGCCGGTATACCAAAGGTTGTAGGCTATCGCTAGGCTGGCAAATACCGTGGCCAAACTTTGCGCAAGGTTTAGCCTTTCGTCATAAAGCACACGCCCCACCAGCACCAAAGTGAGTGGCAATAAAAAATAGCCTAGGGAGACCCCTAAAGTTTCATTATTGAGTGGCGCCCATGAAAAAACAAACCACTGCATGCCTACCAGCAGCGAGCCGCAGATTAACCCCGGCCAATTGCTAAGTACTGTTAAGGGCTTGAGGCTGTTAAGCAGTTGTTTATTAAATAACAGTACGCAGGCAATAAATAGACTGGTCCAAATAATACGTTGGCCGGCAGCGACATAGCCGGAGCTGGACGGCAGCCACTGCAAGTACAGTGGCATCAGTGCAAATAATAGTGAGGCGCCTACGGAACTGGCTAGCCCTTTGGGGGAAACTGCAGTAGTCATATAAATTCTTCGCGTGGTGACAGGCGGCTGTTAGGCACAGCAGCTTAGGTATTAAGTGTAGGGTATTTGGCTTGTAGCCTTAGTCTTTAGTGGCTAAGGCTACAGTGTAGTAGGTAATAAGGTGAGAGCTTATTGCGATAAATAACGGCGTGTATCAGCGTTGTTAACCGCCAGCTTTGAGTTCTTTAATAAAGCTGTTGGATTCTTGTATGGCTTTTTCCATGGTGTTGATTAGCGCGCTAACATCACGATTAACCGAACTGAGCTCACTCTTGAGTGAGCTAATGGCACGGGCATTGAGGTTATGTTTTAGGTAGAGGCTATTATCGCGCAGGGTATTGAGCACTGGCGTGATTGCACTTTCGGCTTTGCGCATAGCTTTTAGCAGGCGGCTATAACGCTGCTGGGTTGCTTTAAGCTGTGCGGCGCTGCTGCGCCTAAGGTTGCTATTGGTATATTGCTCCAGTTCATCCTGCCACTCATCAAACAGGGCATTGGCTACCGAGTCTACTTTTTCTATGCGTTTGCTAATATTATCGGCGGCATCGGCGCTGTCTTCATAGGCGCTGTTGAGGCGGTTGTACATTTCCTCTAGCTCGCCGCCATCAAAATTCACCACTGCTTTAAATTGCTCTAGGGCGGTTTTGAACTGCTCTTGCCCCTCTTGCTGCGCATCTTGTGCGTCTTCTATGCGGTCTACCAAGATATCGCGCTTGTGCACGCCCAGCTCTTCCATAGCATTAAAGTAGGTGCTTTCGCAGGCGGTGAGGGTAAACAAAAAACTGACAAATAATAGACGCAGCAGCATGGGATTAACCTTTGTTGTTAATGGCATCGACAATTTTTTGGGTTTGTTTATTGTTGAGGTGGTTGTGCACCACAAATAGCGCATGCACTACGCCAGGTATCCAAAAACAGAGGGTGAGTATGATGTTTAAAATGCCCACCATGGGTTTGCCACAAAGAAAGACGGCTACCGGAGGTAGAAGTATAGCGAGTAAATAGCGCATGACTTGATCCTTGGTTTGGTTAATAACGCAGACCTTACTATATACGCTGAATCTCGGCAATCTAAAAGCAGGGTGATTAATAGCCGCTGCTACCCAGCGATGAACGCTTGCCGATTGCTGAGCCCGATGACACCATTGTGGCTAAGGATAATGAGCATAGGCATGGGTTGTTAAAAACGCGCTGTGGGCATGTGATTAATATAATAGTAGAGGGTATTAGTATGACAAAGTATTTGATTAGCCCCGCAGCGTTAGCCGCATTGCCCGGCGAGCAGCGAGTGATTATAGATTGCCGCTTTTCCTTGGCCGAGGTTGAGGCTGGCCGCAATAGCTATCAACAGTCTCATATAACTGGCGCGCATTATTTGCACTTGGATGAGGACTTATCGGGCACCAAAGCTGCACACGGTGGCCGCCATCCTTTGCCGGATACGCAACAGTTACAGCAGCGCCTGCAACAACTGGGGCTGAACAAGAATCAGTTGGTAGTGGTGTATGACGATCAGCGTATGGCCTTTGCCGCTAGGTTGTGGTGGTTGCTGCGTTATATGGGCCATGAGCAGGTAAAAATTCTAGAGGGCGGTTATAGCGCTTGGCAGCAAGCGGGTTTGCTCTGCGACAATGTGCAACCGATCAGTACCCCGGGAGATTTTATGGCCAGCCCTAAACCCGAGTGGGTGGTGAGCCGTGAACAGGTGCTAAACCGTGCTGCCGACACGGTGTTAATTGATTCCCGCGAAGCAGCTAGATACCAAGGTTTGGAAGAGCCTATAGATCCTGTTGCTGGCCACATAGAGGGTGCAGTTAATTTCCCCTGGCAATCGGTGACTGATGAGCAGGGTTGTTTTGTTAACGAGCAAGTGCAGCCGCGTTGGCAGCAGTTGTTATCTAGCAAAGAGCTAATGGTGTATTGCGGTTCAGGAGTTACCGCCTGCGTTAATTTATTATCGTTGGCGGAAGCCGGGCGGGATGATGCCAAACTCTATGCCGGTAGTTGGAGTGATTGGTGCTCGTATTTATAAATGCGATTTGAATTATAAATCTTTTAAAAAGGGCAGGGGCTATGGCCCTGAATTAGCTCGCCCGTAAGCGGGTGGTGGAAGTGCAGCGTTTCGGCGTGCAGTAATAGCCGTGGTGACATGGCTCTAGCTTGCTCATGGGCATAAAAATCACAGCCTAGAATAGGATGACCTATTTCGGCTAAGTGTATACGCAGTTGATGGGAGCGGCCGGTGATGGGGGTGAGTAATAGCCGGCTGTTGTTTTGCTCGGGGGTTCTACTCAATACCTGATAGTGGGTGAGTGCGGCTTTGCCCGCTTGGTGATCCACTTTTTGCAGCGGCCTATTGGGCCAGTCAGTCATTAAGGGTAGCTCTATGCTGCCCTTATCTTGCGCAACTATGCCAAACACTATCGCGATGTAGCTTTTCTCTGTTTTTCGTTTTTCAAACTGTAGGCTTAGCTGCCTGTGGCTATCGGCGTTTAGCGCCACCACCATAATTCCCGAGGTATCCATATCTAAACGGTGCACGATTTTAGCGCTAGGATATTGCTGTTGCAGGCGGCTAATCAAGCAGTCTTGGTTGGCTGGGTGGCGACCCGGTACGGATAATAAACCTGCGGGTTTGTTGACCAGTAAGCAGGTTTTATCCTGCCATAGTATTTGGATGTCTTCGGTGCAAGGGGGGGCAATGAAATCGCTACCAGTCATAGGGATAGTGTGTAAGTTCGTTGGGAGGATTGAAAGTGGTTATTACTAATAAGGTGCGCAGTGTAGCACGAAAACTTAGCTCATTTGATCCATTAAGCGGTCAGCTATCAATCCAAAAAAGAAGCGCTGGCTGTGGCTGCTGCGGCAGTATTGGTAATACCAACCTAGGTGCTCACCGCACTCACTACACAGAGCTAGCTGCCATTGGTAGCCAGCAAACCAACTGTATTCCTCTGTGTAGCGGCCGCGAATGCTGCAACCGTGGGCATTGGTAAAACAGCGTAAATGGTAGGTGATACCGACAGGGTTGGTAAAACGGTGATGGCTGTTATTACCAATAACAGCTTGCTCGTGTTGGCTGGTAATGGGCGCGTGACAGCTGCGGCAAAACACTAATGGGCTGCCGCCGTTATCGATGCCTTGTAGCAGGCTATCAAAGTCTATCTCGTTTAGGGTTTTCATGAGAGAGAGTATAGTACAAAGGCTGGATTTGGCTTGCTTGAGGCATGGTTTGTAGGGATATAGTTTTTAACGAGTTCGTAACGAGCTGAGCCGCGTATTTCTTACTAAGGCACGCCGTGAATACGTCCCTGTACCCAAAGCACTCGCGACGCTCATGGGGCATATATGGACGCTCTATTAAAATCAAGGCACAAAAATCCAAAGGCCTTTGAAAACAGGTTTTGTTTGTTCAATGCATCCAGCCTTCAGGTAAGCATGGCGTAATTTAACGGTAACGTTGGCATATATCCGGCCTCTCAATGAGGGGGCTTTTATTACAAGCGTGCCCCCTCGGACCCTAATGAAATCCGCGACTGGCCACCTAAAACAGGCT
>TARA_R110000868_G_scaffold15373_7_pt1 | contig 83269 bp, 77 predicted proteins | sample TARA_R110000868 | Tara Oceans TARA_R110000868 (sample SAMEA4397489) | marine metagenome | biome: Polar Biome; feature: [SRF] surface water layer (ENVO:00010504); material: water (ENVO:00002006), including particulate matter (ENVO:01000060) such as... | depth 5 m | reverse complement strand
AAATCAATAAAAAAGCTAACGTTTTGATAACCTAAACTTTAAAAACAAAAAAAATTATTTTCGAGTAAGCATTCTCTTAATTTCATTGAGTTTCATCAAAGCTTCAACAGGAGTTACGGTATTTATATCAAGATTTAAAATCTCTTCTTTGATTTCCTCCAATAAAGGATCGTCTAAATTAAAGAAACTCATCTGCATTTCGTCCTTTTCAGATTTGATTCCGTTCAACATATCACTAGAATGGTTCTTCTCTAATTTTTTCAAGAGCTTTTGCGCTTTCAAAATTACGATTTGAGGCATTCCAGCCATTTTTGCTACATGAATTCCGAAACTATGGGCACTTCCTCCTTTTACCAATTTTCTAACAAAAAGAACCGTGTCTTTTAACTCTTTTACTGCCACATTATAATTTTGAATTCGAGGCAATGACTCACTCATCTCATTTAACTCATGATAATGTGTGGCGAATAATGTTTTAGGTTTAGACGGATGCTCATGTAAGAATTCTGCAATTGCCCAAGCAATCGAGATTCCGTCATAAGTACTCGTCCCCCTTCCTATTTCATCTAGCAAGACCAAACTCCTGTCTGAAATATTATTCAAGATCGAAGCCGTTTCATTCATTTCCACCATAAAAGTAGATTCTCCCATCGAAATATTGTCGCTGGCACCCACTCTGGTGAATATTTTATCGACTACTCCCATTCTCACGCTGTCTGCAGGAACAAAACTTCCCATTTGAGCTAAGAGCACAATTAAAGCCGTTTGACGTAAAATAGCTGACTTTCCAGACATATTAGGACCAGTGATCATGATCAACTGCTGAGTTTCTCTATCAAGAAAGACATCATTAGCAATATATGGCATACCCACTGCTAATTGTTTTTCGATAACAGGATGTCTTCCGTTCTTAATTTCAAGCTCGAATGTTTCATCTAGTTCAGGGCAAACATATCTATTCTCAATTGCCAATTGAGTAAAAGAACACAAACAATCCAACTGAGCTACTAAATTAGCATTAAGTTGAACTGGTTTTATATACGTTGCAATCCAAGCAACCAATTGCTCAAACAACTCTGATTCTATTTTATGGATTTTTTCTTCGGCACCTAGAATTTTTGCTTCGTATTCCTTTAGTTCTTCAGTAATATAGCGCTCTGCATTCACTAAAGTTTGTTTTCTAATCCATTCGGTAGGCACTTTATCTTTATGCGTATTTCGAACTTCTATATAATAACCAAAAACATTATTAAACGAAATTTTCAACGAGGTAATCCCTGTTCTCTCCGACTCTCTTGCTTCGATTCCTTCTAAAAACTCTTTTCCTGAAGTAGAAATAGCACGCAGTTCATCTAATTCGGCATTAACACCTTTTGCAATAGCATTCCCTTTAGCAACAGCGACCGGTGCATCTTGATTTAAGGTAGTTTTTATTTTTTCCCTTAATAGGTCGCAACTATGCAAACTATCTCCAATAATTTTAACTGCTTCTTGCGAACTCTCTAAAGCCAATCCTTTGATAGGAATAATCGCGTCTAAGGATTCTTTCAAATAAACTACTTCACGTGGTGATACTTTTCCTGCCGCTATTTTAGAAATGAGACGCTCTAAGTCAGAAATTTGCTTAATTTGATATTGCATTTTTTGCAATACTTCCTGATTTTCCTGCAAATAAGAAACAACCTGATGGCGACTTCGTATTTTATTGCTGTCCTTTAAAGGCAGTGCCAACCAACGTTTCAGCAAGCGACCACCCATTGGCGAAAGCGTTTTGTCAATAACATCAAGTAGCGTGACTGCATTTGGGTTGTAGCTATGGTATAATTCCAGATTCCGAATCGTAAATCGATCCATCCACACATAAGCATCTTCGGCAATTCTTTGAATCGCTGTGATATGCTGTACTCTATTGTGTTGTGTTTCGGACAGGTAATATAAAATAGCTCCTGATGCTATAATTCCTTCCTTCAAATCCTCAATACCGAATCCCTTTAAAGACGCTGTTTGAAAATGCTTAGTTAGGATTTCGAATGCGTAGTCTTCTTTATAAATCCAATCCTCTAAATAAAAACAGTGATAGTCATGTCCAAAGTTTTCTTTGAAATCATTTTTATTATTTTTTTGAATCAAAACCTCGCTAGGGCTGAAGTTTTGCAATAGTTTGTCTATATATTCAGCATTTCCTTGAGCCGTAAGAAACTCCCCGGTTGAAACATCTAAAAAAGAAATTCCGATTGATTTATTAGCAAAAAAAACGGATGCCAAAAAATTATTTGTTTTAGATTGTAAAACCTCATCATTCATAGAGACTCCCGGAGTCACAAGCTCGGTCACCCCTCTTTTTACAATCGTCTTAGTCATTTTAGGATCTTCGAGTTGATCACAAATGGCGACACGAAGCCCTGCTTTTACTAATTTTGGTAAATAAGTATTTATGGAATGATGCGGAAAACCTGCTAATGCCGTCTCTGTTGCAGAACCTGCACCACGCTTTGTCAGGGTTATTCCCAATATTTTTGAAGCCCTGACAGCATCGTCTCCAAATGTCTCGTAAAAATCACCTACTCTGAACAATAAACAAGCATCGGGATACTTCCTTTTGATTTCGTTATATTGCTTCATTAACGGTGTTTCCTTAACCTCTTTATCTTTAGATGCCAACTTATATTGTATTTAATTAATGTAAAATGTGACAGCGAATTTAAATATTTTATAGTGAATAACTATCACTTCAAAAATTAAAACCATTTTTAAGGAAAAATTAAGCAATTGGCATGATTTTTTCTTTAAATTTGTTCTACTAATCATTAAAACGAATAAAAATGAAGAAAATATTTTTACTTGCGATGCTAACTGTTCTTGGAGCAGCTACTTCTTGTGCACAAGAAACTACAAAAAAAATAAAAGCAACAGCTGCTAAAGTTGCCAAAGTAGACGGAGCAGGGATGGTTTTTGTTTCTGAAACAATTGATTACGGAACAATTGCACACAATTCAGACGGAAAACGCGAATTTGTTTTCACTAATAACGGTACTAAACCTTTAATTATCACTAATACTCAAGGTTCATGTGGTTGTACTGTTCCTACGTCTCCAAAAGAACCAATTGCTCCAGGAGCAAAAGGAATTATTGGTGTAAAATATGCAACGGACAGAGTTGGAGCCTTCACTAAAACAGTGACAGTAACTTCAAATGCTGACGGACAAGCAACTAAGATCCTTACGATAAAAGGTGTTGTTTTAGGTGATGATGCTTCAAAAAGCTAAATTTTAATTACAATATTATAAAAAAGCTTCCATAGTTCCGGAAGCTTTTTTTATTTGAATAAACCCCAAAATAATGAGAAAGCTAGAAAACAGCGAATTAGAAAGAAAATCCGTTGAAGATTTTAAAAGTTCAGAAAAGACATCTATTATTATTGTCTTAGATGACATCCGCAGTTTACACAACATTGGCTCAGTATTTAGAACTGCCGATGCTTTTTTAATTGAAAAAATATATTTGTGCGGTATCACCGCAACACCTCCAAATAAAGAAATTCACAAAACAGCGCTTGGAGCAACCGAAACGGTAACCTGGGAACATAATGAAAGTGTTCTTGAAGTAATTGATAAATTAAAAAAAGAAGCCGTTACTACACTCGCCATTGAGCAAGTGGAAAGCGCTATTTTTCTTCAGGATTTTGAAGTGGAGAAAAACAAAAAATATGCTTTGGTCTTTGGGAATGAAGTCCATGGTGTCTCTCAAGAAGCAGTTGCATTATGTGACGGATGTATCGAAATTCCACAATTAGGGACTAAACATTCTTTAAATATCTCGGTAAGCGCCGGGATTGTAGTTTGGGATTTATTTCAAAAAATGAATTGGCCGAAGTGATTTTTGATTAAAAAATCAATACTTTTATCGCATGAGTAATTCTTTTTTTTCCAAAATAATTTTAGTGTCGTTGATTTTTATTTCAAATACGAATTATGCGGCAACTCCATATAGTTTCATAAAAAAAGACTATCCTTTTTCCAATCACTACTATAAGAATAAGTCAACCTCTTCATTTGCGAATATCGCACCTGAAATTGTAGCAACTGGGAATCAAGTCTACTGCCCGCAAACCAATATTAAAATCGTGACTGATGTCACAATAACAGATCCAGACGACAGCGGCACCGATGCAATCTATATCCAAATATCTTCTGGTTATATAAACGGACAGGACAATATAATACTTACGGGATCGCACCCTACCATTACTTGGAGTTGGGATGCAACTGCAGGAAAACTAAAATTATTCAGTCCAACAAACACACAAGTAACCTACACCGATTTTATCGCTGCTATAAAAGATATTGAATATTACAATTTGTCTATTTCTCCATCTGGAATACGAAATTTCTCCATCAGCATAGGGCAGGCTAACTATTTGCCATCAAACGGTCATTATTATGAATATGTTTCCAGTCCCGGAATATCTTGGACAAATGCAAAAAATGCTGCTGCTTTAAAAAGCTATTATGGGCTACAAGGTTATTTAGCCACAATCACAACTGCAGATGAAGCGCAGTTAACAGGAGCCCAAGCGGCCGGAAATGGTTGGATTGGTGGTAGTGACCAGCAAAGCGAGGGAGTATGGAAATGGATGACAGGCCCAGAAGTTGGTACTGTATTTTGGAATGGAGGAATAAACGGTTCAACCCCAACCTACGCAAATTGGAATATAGGAGAACCAAACAACAGTAATAATAACGAACATTATGCTCATGTGAAAGCACCAGGAGTTCGTGGGACACCAGGTTCTTGGAACGACCTTCAACTAAACGGAGATGCAACAGGCGATTATCAATCAAAAGGTTACATTGTTGAATATGGCGGAATGGCTGGAGATCCTATTTTAAAAATAGCAGCTAGTACTACAATAACAATTCCCAAAGTAACAAGTACAACTGCAAACTCTCGATGTGGATCAGGAACTGTCACTCTCCAGGCAACTTCTTCAGACGGTGCAATAAATTGGTACGCAAATGCAAGTGGAGGGACTTCTTTAGCAACAACTAACAGTTTTACAACTCCAATTTTACCAACGACAACTTCCTATTATGTTGATGCTACAAATGGAAATTGCCCAACTACACCTAGAATAGAAGTTATTGCTACCATAAAACCATCGCCTACAATTACAGCAACTACTCCAGGTTCAGTCTGCATTTCTGGAACTGCAACTTTAGGAGCAGTAGCCTCCGCGGGAACGATCAATTGGTATAACGTTTCCACTGGCGGAACAGCTTTGGCCACAGGAACAACGTTCATGACCCCTAGCATCTCCACCACAACAACCTATTACGTTGACGCCATTTCAAATGGTTGTACAACTCCATCACGAACTGCAATTAGCGCTACAGTTAATAATGCTCCCACGATTATAGCAACAGCTGCGGGATCTCGTTGTGGTTCTGGATCAGTAATTCTAGATGCAACTCCTTCGGCGGGAAATGTAAACTGGTATGATGTTGCCACTGGTAGCTCGCCATTATTTACTGGAAATTCATTTTCGAGCCCAAGTATCAACACCACAACCACCTATTACGCCGAAGCGATTTTAAACGGGTGTGCTGGCTCAAGAACCCCTGTAACAGCCTCAGTATATCCAATAAATGCTTCAACTGAAAAAATTATTTTATGTCAAGGTCAAACCACAATATTAGATGCTTCAATACCAAATATGCTCTATTTATGGTCACCAGGAGGAGAAACTACTCAAACTATTGCAGTTTCAACAATAGGTAATTTCAGCGTGACAATTAGTTCCCCTACAGTTATTTCTTGTGACTCGAAAACGAATATTAGTGTAATGGAGCATCCCCAACCTATCATCAACTCAATTACTGTAGACGAAAATTCAATCGTCATACAGCTCGAAAACCCCGAAAGCTATTTTGAATACTCGATAAACGGCGTAGATTTCCAAGCTTTAAATCAATTTTCATATATCCCTACTGGTCAATACACCGCTTTTGTAAGAGACAATAACGGTTGTAATATAGTAACGCAACAATTCACCATCTTTACTATTCCTAAATTTTTTACACCAAATAATGACGGTTTCAACGATGTATGGGAAATAAAAGAGATGGGCGACTACCCTAATTCAAGCACTCAAATTTTTGATCGATATGGTAAATTAATAATAGAATTAAACGCTGTTAATTATAGTTGGGATGGAAAATTCAATAGTGAAAATTTACCTGCAGATGATTATTGGTACCACTTAAAACTAGACAATACTAAGCCCGGAATAAAAGGCCATTTTACATTAAAGAGATAGTTAACTCGCAATTTTCTTTCTGATTTCTTCTAAAATATAAAGATAATCTTCTTGATTTTTTACGAAATCTTTGTCGGAAACATCAATAATCAAAACATTCAATTCCGTCTGTGATTTAATATAATCTAAGTAGCCGCTATTAATTTTGTCCAAATAATCCGCAGGGATTTTTTGTTCGTAGCTTCTGCCCCTTTTCTTTATATTTTGCAAAAGGCGTTCTGAGTTTTGATATAAATAAATATACAAATCCGGTTTAGGCATTTCTCTATAAACAATATCGAAAAGATTGCGATAGAGCCTGTATTCATCTTCTGCTAACGTTATTTTAGCAAAAATCAATGATTTAAAAATATGATAATCTGCAACTATAAAATCTTTAAACAAATCAAATTGCGCTAGATCATCTGACAACTGCTGATACCTATCGGCCAAAAAAGACATCTCAAGCGGAAAGGCATAACGATTTTGATCTTTATAGAACTTTGGTAGAAAGGGATTGTCTGCAAAGCGCTCTAGCACCGTTTTAGCATTAAAATCTTCAGCAATTTTAGTCGCTAAAGTTGTTTTTCCTGCTCCAATATTTCCTTCTAATGCAACATAATTGAATTGTTCCAATGCAATACTTTGCAATGGACTTTCTACTGTTTCTATCGCTTGACACACACTCTGATCTGAAGAAATATCCACCAATTCTGAAATACTCTTTTTCAAAACAGGATGCTTCCAATCCAAATTTAAGTCTTGAATCGGCAACAAAACAAATTTTCTATCTTGCATCAATGGATGTGGGACTTGGAGCTTTTCAGAATCTATTATTTCTTCATCATAAGCAATCAAGTCAATATCGATAAGTCGAGATTGGTATCCTTTTTCATCAGTGCGAATACGCCCCAATTTCTTTTCAATCTTTAAGGCTTGAGTAAGAATCTTATGTGCCGAAGTAAAAGTGTGTAAAACTAACGCACAATTATAAAACGCGTCACTATCGAAACCCCAAGATGGAGTTTCATATATTCTGGAGACTTTAATTACCGTACCAATTTCTTGATGTATCAATTCTATACAATGCTTCACGTTTTCAAGCCTATTCCCTTGATTACTGCCTATGGATAAAATAACTTGATGTTGTGATTTCATATTAGGCACAAATTAACTAAAAGAATTTTAGAATTAGCGATATATTTGTACAAAGTGTATATGCTAATTTCAGTTTTTGCAAATGTAAATCTGTAACGATTCTACATTTTTCGCTACTAATAAATAAAAATATAATTATGAAGTTTTTAGGAAATGTATTGGCGACCATTATCGGTCTATTTATTTTTTTTATGTTGTTCTTTTTTGGAATACTAATTATCGGAGCAGTCTTTGGTGGTGATTCCGAAACGATAAAAGTCAAAAATAATTCTGTAATCGAATTAAATCTCGAAGATATCAAGTATGATTACGCCGGGAAATATGAAGATCCTTGGATCACTATTTTTGCCGATAAAAAAAGCGTAGGACTAACTGATGTTATCAAAGCGATAGAAGAAGCCAAAACAGATGATGATATTAAAGGTATATCCATCTTGAACAACCAATCTTCCTTAGGAATGGCACAAAGCAAAGCCTTGAGGGATGAATTAGAAAGTTTTAAAAAATCAGGGAAATTTGTAATGGCTTATGCCAATTCCTACACCCAAAAAGAATATTACCTTAATTCAGTTGCTAGCCCTATCTATATAAATCCTGTAGGAGATATGGATTTCAAAGGATTATCTGCTGAACTTATGTTTTTTAAGGATTTTCAGGAAAAAACTGGAGTAAAAATGGAAGTGATACGCCACGGAAAATACAAAAGTGCTGTAGAACCTTTTCTTGAAAATGAAATGAGTGACGCCAACAGAGAACAAGTTACGGCACTGTTAAATTCCGTTTGGAATTCAGTTACTGCCGATATTTCGAAAAGTAGAAACATATCAGTTGATAAACTTAATGAAATTGCAAATGGCCTTCTTGCTCGAACTCCAGAAATGGCAAAAGAGCAAAAACTAGTCGATATTATAGCCTATGAAGATGTCTATCATGATGCTATCAAAAAAGCGTTAAAAGTGGAAAAAGACGAAGATTACAACAAAGTTAGCATCTTTGACTACACAAAAAAGATGACTACCACTGGAATAAGTACAGATTCAAAAAATCAAATTGCCGTTATCTATGCACAGGGAGAAATTCAAAGTGGTGAAGGCGATGTCAACACTATAGGAGAAGGTTCAATGCGTCGCTCTTTGCAGGAAGCAAGAAAAAACAAAGATGTAAAAGCGATTGTACTTCGTATTGACAGTCCTGGAGGAAGCGCACTTACATCAGATCTAATTTGGAGAGAAGTGGAACTAACTAAAAAAGTAAAACCTATAGTAGTTTCTATGGGTAATTATGCCGCTTCGGGAGGATATTATATCGCTTGTAATGCTAATACTATTTTTGCACAAAACAATACTATTACCGGCTCTATAGGTGTTTTTGGTATATTACCAAACTTTAGTCAGTTGACAACAAAACTTGGCATCCATACACAGCAGGTAAAAACACATGAGAATTCTGCTAGCTATAGCCCATTTGTTCCATTGGACGAAAAATTTAAAGCGGTAACTCTAGAAGGTGTAGAACATATTTACAAAACATTTGTAACTCATGTAGCTGAAGGACGAAAAATGACTTTTGCTCAAGTAGACTCCATTGGACAAGGAAGAGTTTGGGCAGGTTCAGAAGCTATTAAACTAGGTCTTGTAGACAAAATAGGAGGCCTTGATGATGCGATACATGAAGCAGCAGCTTTAGCAAAAATAAAAAGCTACAAAACACAGAACTATCCTGAATATAAAAAAGATTTAAATGATCTTTTTGCCGACTTCCCTTTTTCACAATCCAAAGAAACCTTTATAAAAGAGGAAATAGGAGAAGAAAACTATAAAATATTACAAGAAATAAAAAAGATAAAATCTCAAAAAGGAGTCCAAATGGCAATGCCATTTGAAATAAACATTCAATAAGTAAGATAGCTTTAAAAACTAAATCCGTTTGATCTCTTTTCAAACGGATTTTTTTATGCTTCTACAAATTAGTATTGTCATGTAATTTGTCAGTTCATATATAATGAAAAAGGAGCAATACATTATTTATGAAAACTTTAGAGTATCACTAATTCATAAAATGTTATTTTTGTAAATAAAGTACGGCAACATATTTGCTATATAACCTGAAAACAAAACATCTAAAAACATATGCTAAGTAAAATTTTAAAAATAATCGGAAGTATACTTATTCTCCTTGCGGTAACTTTATTTGCGGTTCCTTATTTTTTCAAGGATCAAATAAAAGCTAAAATTACAGAAGCGATAAATAAAAAAGTAGATGCAAAAGTCAGTTTTGAAGATGCTGATTTGAGTCTCTTTAAAAATTTCCCCAATGCTAATGTTACTTTATACAGATTGAATATTATTAACAAAGCGCCGTTTGAAGGCGACACATTAGCATCAATAGAAGAAATAGATTTAAAAATGTCTATTAAGGAACTTTTTAAAGGAAAAGACAAAGCCATGGATATTCAAGGAATAGCTACAAAAAATGGTATGATAAACATTTTATTCAACAAGGACGGAATTGGCAATTATGACATTGCCATAAAAAATGATGATACGAGTAATGCAAGTAAGCCTTTGACGCTAAACATTCAAAAGTATGAGCTTGAGAACTTCAAGTTCAAGTACTTTGACGAAAGCTCCAAAATAAAAATGGTGATTGACAGTATAAACCATGAAGGAACTGGTGACTTTGCAGCCTCAAAATTGGATTTGGTTACAAAATCTACCGCAAAAATAACCCTTGACATGGATAAGGTCAACTATATGCAAAATGTTCCTTTGACATTAGACGCCGTTTTAGGGATAGATTTAGAAAATAGCAAATATACTTTCAAAGAAAACAAAGCGCTAATCAATCAATTGCCCTTAGAATTTGACGGATTTATTCAACTCGTCGATGCTGGTCAGGAATATGATTTAAAATTTAAAACACCTACGTCCTCCTTTAAAAATTTCCTTGGAATTATCCCCGCAGTATACGCTGCAAATTTAGATAATGTAAAGACTACAGGTGATTTCACCGTGGTTGGTTTTGCAAAAGGATTGTATTCAGATACAACGGTACCAAAATTCAATATCGACATCGCTTCAAACAATGCTTCTGTTCAGTATCCTGATTTACCAAAATCAATTCAAAATATCATAATCGACAGTAAAATTATAAATGAAACTGGAATTTTAAACGACACCTATATCAATCTTGACAAACTGTCTTTTAGAATAGATCAAGATGTTTTTAATGCGAAAGCAAACATTAGAAATATTACTAAAAATGCAGTTGTTGATGCTGTATTAAAGGGAACAATCAATTTAGCAAATGTATCAAAAGCTTATCCTATAAAATTAGAAAAACCGTTAACCGGAATTTTAAAAGCGGACGTAACGACTAAGTTCGACATGCAGTCTGTGGAGAAAAGCCAATATGAGAATATCAGGAATGCTGGTAGCATGAGCTTATCCGATTTTAAATATGCAGATGAAAACGGTAAAACAATGAACATTAGCAAAGCCTTGATTCAGTTTAATCCTAGTCAGGTGAATTTAAAACAATTTGACGCTACAACTGGAAAAAGTGACTTAAGTGTTACTGGAATTTTAGAAAATTTTTATGGCTTTATTTTTAAGAACCAAGAATTGAAAGGAAATTTCAATCTGAATTCAAATCAATTAGACGTTAGCGATTTCATGACTACAGCAGAAGCCGGTAATACAGATACAAAAACAGAAGCGATGAAAATCCCTGCTTTTTTAAATGCTTCGCTTACCGCCAAAGCTAATACGGTATTGTATGATAATTTAACATTGAAAGACGTATCTGGAAAATTGATTGTAAAGGACGAGAAGCTAACAATGGAAAACATAAAAACGTCTATTTTCGATGGAGTTATCGGCTTAAATGGAGCTGTTTCCACAAAAGAAAAAGTACCTACTTTCAACATGGATCTTTCGCTGAAGCAAGTGGATATTGCAAAGTCATTTACCCAATTGGATATGTTAAAAAAATTGGCTCCTATAGCAGGAATTATCAATGGTAAATTAAATTCCACAATCAAACTGAACGGAAATCTTGACGCCACTGCCATGAGACCTGATTTAAAAACATTAACGGGGGATTTATTGGGACAACTACTTTCGACAACTCTAAATTCTACCAATTCCACTTTATTGACTGCATTAGGTTCTAATTTAAAGTTCATCGACGTAAGTAAAATCAATTTAAACGATCTAAAAGCGGCTATTACTTTTAAGGACGGAATGGTAAGCGTAAAACCTTTTAACATCAATTATAAAGATATTAAAGCAACTATAGGAGGAACGCATGGTTTTGACCAAACGATGAACTACAATATCAAATTTGATGTACCTGCTAAATATTTAGGGACAGAAGCCAATGCGTTAATCGCAAGACTGACTCCGGCAGAAGCAGCTAAATTAGAGAACTTTCCAGTTAATGCTTCATTGACCGGAAATTTTACGAATCCGAAAATATCCACAGATATTAAAACTGCAGTTACCAATCTGACCAATCAATTGGTACAGCAACAGAAAGAGCGATTATTAACTCAAGGGAATTCTGCTTTAAGTGATTTTATCACTAAAAACAAAAAGCCAACCGACACGACACAAGCGGTAATTCCAGCCACAAAGGAAGCTGTTAAAGTACAAGCCCAAGAACAAATTAAAACGAAAGCAACCAATTTGCTGAATGGCTTGTTAAAGCAACCTAAAAAAGCAGTAGACACCACAAAAGTGAATTAACAATTATAGAGACAGTTTGTCATTTTGACGAAGGAGAAAATTTTTTAACGAAATTCCTCCTTCGTCGGAAAGACAATATTACTCTCGTTTTTTTAACTATTAAATTGCCATTACTACTTTTCAGCTAAACCGAAATCGTTACTACATATCCCTCAGAACTACGGATATTAAAAACGGTTCCATCTTCAAATAAAAGATACTGCCCTTTTATTCCAGTTAATTTCCCCGTGAAATTGGGCGTCTTTTCTAGGCTTAAACTTTTTACTTTTGTTGGGTACTCCAACACTGGATAATGCATTTCGTATAAATCATTTTTATTCAAAAAGAAATACTCCTGCACTTCTGACGGAATTAAATTTTCAAGTTTTAATCTTTCGGCTACTAAATCAACGTGTTCTACGTTATTGGTTAACATCTTACGCCAGTTGGTTTTATCAGCATAATGATTTTTTAACGCTACCTCAGTGATTCCTGCTAAATAACGATTAGGCACTTCCACAATAGAGATAGCTTCATTTGCGCCTTGGTCAATCCATCGCGTAGGCACCTGTGTTTTTCGGGTCACTCCTACTTTTACCTCACTCGACAAGGCTAAATAAACAATATGCGGCTGCAGTTGCACTTTTTCCTCATAAGCTAAATCTCTATCCTGAATCCCGAGATGAGCAGTACTCAGCTCCGGTTTCATAATCCAATCCCCGACTGCCGCACTCGAATAAAAACAATCGTAACAAAATCCCTGACGGAATATTTTTTTCTTCTTTTTACAATTCAAACATTGGTATCCCACGAAATTGATTTCAAGGTTTTTATCCAATAATTGATTCACATTTAAAAAACTGTCTTCAAAAACTAAATAATATTGAATTGGGTTCCCGAATTCAGTTTGCATTTTAGTAAGTACTCCTTCGTATTGCATAGGTTTGATTGTGGATTATATTTTTTATCTTTAATAGATAGATTTTTTAGAACTGCCTATTTCATAGCTTGAAATGATAGGCAATCGTTAGGAATTCTATAATTTTTTACTATTTTTGATAACGTTGTAAAGTTAGTATTTGTTATTTGATATTCAAATGCTAATTCTAAAAAGCCAATCCTAAAACCCAACCTTTAAAAATGCCAATTCAATTAATAAATTCATTTGCCTCTTGGGTTCTAAAACAACGAATCCATCAGATCGAACTTTTCCTGAAATACCCAAATGAGGTACAGGACGAGTTACTTATGAACTTAATTCAATCTGCAAAAAACACAGGGCTAGGCAAGGAATATGACTATGCTTCCATAAACTCTTACACTACTTTTGCCGAAAGGGTTCCTATCAGTACGTATGAAGAATTCCAACCCTTGATCGAACGCACCCGCAACGGGGAACAAAATCTATTTTGGGAAACCCCTATTAAATGGTTTGCAAAATCAAGCGGAACGACTAATGCCAAAAGCAAATTTATTCCAGTAAGCCCAGAGGCCTTAGAAGATTGTCATTATAAAGGAAGTAAAGATTTGTTGTGCATGTATTTGAACAACAATGAAAACTCTGAACTCTTTACTGGTAAAAGTCTTCGTTTGGGAGGTAGCTCTCAAATATACGAGGACAACAACACTTTCTTTGGTGATTTATCTGCGATTCTAATTGAGAACATGCCTATTTGGGCTGAATTCAGCAGCACACCGAGTAATAAGATTTCACTTATGAGTGAATGGGAATCAAAAATTGCCGCTATTATTAATGAAACCAAAAAAGAAAATGTAACCAGTTTTGCCGGAGTCCCTTCCTGGATGCTAGTTTTAATGAATAAAATGCTCGAGGAAACGGGAAAAGCAAACCTGCTTGAAATTTGGCCAAACCTCGAAGTTTATTTCCATGGCGGCGTGAATTTTGAACCTTACCGTGAACAATACCAAAAAATACTCCCTAAAAAGGATTTTAAATATTACGAAATATACAATGCTTCCGAAGGATTTTTCGCCATTCAGGATCTCAACAATTCAAGTGACCTATTGTTAATGCTCGATTACGGAATCTTCTATGAATTTATCCCAATGGATACTTTTGGAACACCGGATCAAAAAGCAATCCGTTTAGCTGATGTAGAAATTTTTAAAAATTATGCGATTGTCATCACGACTAATTCCGGATTATGGCGTTATCTGATTGGTGACACGGTTCGTTTCACTTCTTTAAGTCCTTACCGTATTCGAGTGACCGGAAGAACAAAGCACCACATCAACGTATTTGGAGAAGAGTTAATGGTCGAAAATACAGATCTAGCTATTGCCAAAGCCTGTAAAATGACCCAGAACGAAGTTGTAGATTACACCGTTGCTCCAGTTTTCATGATTGACAAAGAAAAAGGAGCGCATGAATGGATGATTGAATTTAAAGAGACTCCAAAATGCATTGACACGTTCCGAAACATATTAGACGAAACATTACAAAATCTAAATTCTGATTACGAGGCCAAACGAAGCAATAACATGACGTTAAATCCGTTAGTTATTAATGTAGCCCGCAAGAATTTGTTTTACGACTGGTTAAAGCAAAAAGATAAATTGGGAGGGCAACATAAAATTCCAAGATTATCTAACCAAAGAGATTATTTGGAACAATTAAAAAATATGCAGGTTAAAATATTATGCTAAAGAATGATTAGAAAATTATTTTACATCTTAACAGCACTACTTCTCCTCAGTTCCTGTGGACCGCACCGCATGGGTTGTGGAGCACGCGGAATTTGCAACAGTCCACAACAATTAGAATCGGTACAACCTGAAAAGAGTATACCTATTAAAAATGTCGGATAATAATACAAGTTAAAAACAGCAATAAAATATAAAAGTCCCGTGTCATTTTATAACGACACGGGACTTTTGATTTTACCCCACTTTCAGCGAGGGAATTCTGGCACCAAATTGCGTCCAAACACGCCAAATTGACAAACTAAATCGACCTACCATCATGCGTTTCTAAGCAATCGTAAAAAAGTAAAAAATAGACTAAGTTTGCAACTTCAATATCCCGTTGAAAAGATTTCTCTAAGTAGAAGAACTCTCAAATCTTATCTTTTAAATACTATAACAATGTCCAAAAAAATTATTGGTATTCACGAAAAACCTTCCATATTGGAAAGCATACCTCTCAGTTTTCAGCATCTTACCGCCATGTTTGGTGCAACTATATTAGTTCCGATCTTACTGGGTGTTGACCCCGCTATTGCCTTATTGATGAACGGAATTGGAACTTTAATCTATACCTGGGTAACCAAAGGTGGTATTCCAGCTTACTTGGGATCGAGTTTTGCCTTTATTGCTCCTGCTTCATTGATCATTAGCAGTTATGGCGGTTTTGGACAAGCACAATCTGGATTTATATTTTTCGGCTTGTTCTTTGTCGCAATCTCTTTTGTTGTAAAAAAATGGGGCATAAAATGGATCGACGTAGTAATGCCTCCGGCAGTAATGGGTGCAGTCGTTGCGATCATTGGATTGGAATTAGCTCCCGTTGCGGCGCAACAAGCGGGACTTGCACCATGGCCAACGGACATAGGTAGCGTTGTAGCTCCTTTTGTCACGGACAGTACTGTGATACTGGTTTCGATGTTTACTTTGGGTATCGGGATTATAGGAACTGTATTGTTCAGAGGCTTTATGCAAGTGATTCCAATTCTCTTTGCCGTGGTTGCAGGCTATTTTCTGGCGCTCTTCATGGGATTAGTGGATACTGCCAAAATCAGTGAAGCAGCCTGGTTTGCTCTACCTAAATTTCAAGCTCCAGTTTATGATATAAATGCCATCATTATTATTGCTCCTGCCTGTATTGTAGTGTTAGCCGAGCACATAAGTCATCTGATCGTCACGGGTAAAATCACCAATACTGATTTAATGGAAAACCCAGGTCTTCACCGCTCTTTACTCGGTGACGGAATCAGTAATGTTTTATCTGGTATGGTGGGTTCGCCTCCCAATACTACTTATGGTGAAAATATAGGCGTCATGGCTATTACTGGTGTGTATTCGGTTTGGGTAATCCGTGGAGCAGCACTTTTGGCAATCGCTTTTTCGGTTGTCGGGAAAATCTCTGCCGCTATATCTAGCATTCCAACTCCAGTAATGGGCGGAATAACCATGTTGCTGTATGGCGTAATTGCAGTACAAGGTTTCAGAATGTTTGTGGAACAAAAAGTAGATTTCAGCAAAAGTAGAAATATGGTGTTAGGTGCTATTACATTTATTATCGGTGTCAGCGGCGCCAGAATAACTCTTGGAACTGTTCAGCTAAAAGGGATGGCTTTTGCCGCTATTGTTGGTGTATTGCTGTCGTTAATTTTCTGGCTATTAGATAAGATTGGTGTAATGAACGAAGAAGCTTAACGAATTACTTGTTTTTTATGTTCTAGAAAGAGAAAATCCACGTACTTCGCTAGCTTGTTACTTTTGCATACAATCAACGTACATCACCAAATCTAATTAAACTAAAACAATAAAACCACTCGAGCTGAGTGGTTTTCTGTTTTTATAAAAGTATGTGATTATGATTGATTATATAGTTACATCTCCATCATATCAATATGTCTGTCGTGGTATCCTAATAAATATAAAACACCGTCTAAGCCTAAGCTAGAAATAGAACTTTCTGCGCTTTCTTTTACGGTCAACTTTGCATGAAAAGCAATTCCTAAACCTGCTAAATTCAACATCGGTAAATCGTTAGCTCCATCTCCAACGGCAATTGTTTGGTTGATGTGGATGCCTTCTTTTTCTGCAATTGCACTCAAATATTCGGCTTTCTTTGCACCATCTACGATTTCGCCCAGATACTTCCCCGTTAATTTACCATCTATAATTTCTAATTCATTGGCATGAACATAATCAATCCCCAATTCTTTTTGCAGGTATTTACCAAAGAAGGTAAACCCTCCTGATAAAATAGCCGTTTTATATCCGTAATATTTTAGAGCTTTCATTAAACGATGCGCTCCTTTTGTAATTGGCAAATTTTCAGCGACACCTTGTAGTACTTCTTCGCTTAAACCTTCTAAGAGAGCCATACGTTGTTTAAAGCTTTCTTTAAAATCAATTTCGCCATTCATCGCCGCTTCTGTAATGGCTCTTACTTGCTCTCCTACACCCGCCAAATCAGCGAGTTCATCAATAACTTCGGTTTGGATTAGTGTAGAGTCCATATCAAAACAAACCAAACGTCTGTTTCTTCTAAACATATTGTCTTCTTGAAAAGAAATATCCACATCCATAGTTCTGGAGATTTCCATAAAACTGGCCGTCAATAAAGCCTTGTTCTCCATAATACCTGACACAGATAACTGCACACAAGAACGAGGATATTCTTCTTTAACAACAATAGAAGCTCTACTGGTTAATCTTTTTATGGAGTCAATATTCAAATGTTGGTCGGACATTATTTTAGTCACCGCAGCAATTTGTTTAGCAGCCAATGTTTCTCCCAGAATATTAATGATATATCGTTGTTTGGATTGTGTTTTTACCCAGCTTTCATAATCCTCAATAGTAATGGGAACGAACTTTACTTTAATCCCTAATTCATATCCTTTAAACAACAAGTCTTTTAAAACGGGAGCAGAAGTAGAACCTGCTTCAATTTCGAATAAAATCCCTAAAGACAGTGTTTCATGAATATCAGCTTGGCCAATGTCTAAAACAATCGCATTATAGTTAGCTAATACTGCTGTTAAGCCAGCTGTAACACCTGGTTTATCCTGTCCAGAAACTTTTAATAAAATAATCTCTTTGTCTTCTGTTGCCATTTTATATCTCTATTGATTTAGAAGTAACAAAAATCGGTAATCTATTTGTTTATAAAAAAGAATCCCCTTCCTTTTTTCAAACAATAACAAATAGTTCAGATTACCCACAAAAAAACCCGCTCAATTGAATGAACGGGCTATTGTTTTTGAGAAAAATGCAATTTCTATGAAGCAATTTCTAATCGCTTCAATAAATTCTTATTTAAAGTTTCTATCGCATAGTTCTTATCAATTTCTAATACTTTAGTATCTGAACTTGGTAATTCATACATGGCATCTGTTAAGACCGCCTCACATAACGAACGCAATCCACGAGCTCCTAATTTGTATTCTAATGCTTTATCAACAATAAAATCTAACGCTTCGTCAGTGATTGAAAATTCAACCTCATCCATTAAAAACAATTTTTGATATTGTTTGATTAATGCATTTTTAGGTTGAGTCAAAATCGCACGTAGAGTTTCTCTGTCTAAAGGATCCATGTGTGTTAATACCGGCAAACGACCAATTATCTCAGGAATCAATCCGAAATCTTTAATGTCTTTAGGGATGATGTATTGTAGTAAATTCTCTTTATCAATATTATCTACATTTTTTGATGTAGAATATCCAACGGCTTGACGATTTAATCTTTTAGAAATAATTCTTTCGATTCCGTCAAAAGCACCACCGGCGATAAACAAGATATTTTGAGTATTTACCTCAACAAATTTTTGGTCTGGATGCTTACGTCCTCCTTTAGGCGGTACGTTTACAACTGTTCCTTCTAATAGTTTCAATAATGCTTGTTGCACTCCTTCACCAGAAACGTCACGGGTAATAGACGGGTTGTCGCTCTTACGGGCGATTTTGTCTATTTCATCGATAAATACGATTCCGCGCTCTGCTTTGGCAACATCATAATCCGCTGCTTGAAGTAAACGTGTCAAAATACTCTCTACGTCTTCTCCTACATAACCTGCTTCTGTCAATACAGTTGCATCAACAATAGCTAAAGGAACGTCAAGCATTTTAGCAATTGTTTTAGCCACTAATGTTTTACCAGTTCCGGTTTGTCCCACCATGATGATGTTACTTTTTTCAATCTCTACCTCATCGTCCAGTTGCTGTTGCATTAAACGTTTGTAGTGATTGTAAACCGCAACCGACATTACTTTTTTAGTTTGGTCTTGCCCGATTACATATTGATCTAAGAACGCTCTAATTTCCTTTGGTTTCTTTAAAATAAGATCCCCAACTAATTTTGAACTTCCGCTAGATTTCAATTCTTCTAAAACAATTCCATGTGCCTGCTCAATACATTTATCGCATATGTGCGCATCAATTCCAGCAATCAATAAATTGGTGTCTGGTTTTTTCCTTCCGCAAAATGAGCATTCTAATTTTTCTTTCGCCATCTTTTATTGTTTAAAGTTTAAGCGTTTAAAGTTTAAAGTTACCTTGGCAACCTTAAACCTTACGCTTTAAACTTGTAACTATTTTATTATCCTCTTCTTAAAACTTCATCAAGCATTCCGTATTCTTTTGCTTCGTCAGCAATCATCCAATAGTCACGTTCGCTATCGTTATGCACTTTTTCAAATGTTTGTCCTGAGTGGTGAGAGATAATTTTATACAACTCATCTTTCAGTTTCAACATTTCACGCAAGTTGATTTCCATATCAGTAGCAACACCTTGTGCTCCTCCAGATGGTTGGTGAATCATTACTCTTGAGTGTGGTAATGCGGAACGTTTTCCTTCGGCACCTGCACATAACAATACAGCTCCCATAGAAGCTGCCATTCCTGTACAAATTGTAGCAACGTCTGGCTTGATGTATTGCATCGTGTCATAAATCCCTAATCCTGCGTAAACACTTCCTCCAGGAGAATTCAAATAAATTTGAATGTCCTTAGAAGCATCAGCGCTTTCTAAGAATAACAATTGTGCTTGAACGATATTTGCAATTTGGTCATCAATTCCTGTTCCTAGGAAAATAATTCTGTCCATCATCAATCTCGAGAAAACATCTAATTGAGAGATGTTCAACTGGCGTTCTTCAATAATATAAGGAGTCATATTAGTTGGGTTCATTGCTGCAACGATTTTATCGTAATACATGGCATTTACCCCGTGATCCTTTGTAGCAAACTTTTTAAATTCTTTACCGTAGTTCATATTTTATTTGTTCTAAGTTTTACGTTATATCTAGTAGCCTTCTCTAATGCAAAGGTCATACCTCTTTATAAATGATGTCAAACTGTCTTATTTTTAGCCCAGGTAGCAGTGAAAAGCTTTTTGAATTCCGGTTTTTAGTTTTTTTATTCTTGTAAAGCGACCAAAGGAAGCTCTTGCTAGAATTTTAAAAACTAAAGCGGAAGAAAAAACTTGTAACGCATAACTGGATTAGCTCCCCAAATTAATTGAAATAAAAGAGCGCCAAAAAGAATTTTCCTTTGACGCTCAAATATACTTAATTTTTTAGAAATTATTCTCCGTAAGACGCAGCAATAAATTCGTCGTAAGTAACTTCTTTAGTTGTTGGATTTGCTTTTTCTTTAAACAATTCTAACAATTTTTCTGCTACAACTTGATCAGAAAGTCTTTTTACTTCGTCTTGGTTAGACAATACTCTCGCAACAATTCCTTGAACTTCTTCGTCCGTTGGGTTTGTTTGTCCGTATTGTGCCATTTGTTGACGGATATTTTTTGTAGTGAAAGTTTTCAAGTCTTCAAAAGTGATTTTGATGTCAGATTGAGCCATTGCTCTACCTTCGATCAATTGAAAACGCAATCCTTTTTCAGAACGCGCATATTCAACCTCAGCTTCTTCAGGAGACAATTTTTTCTCTCCTACAGTTTGCAACCATTTTTTAAGAAACTCTGAAGGCAAATCGAATTTTGTGCTTTCGATTAAAAATTCAGTAACATCTCCTAATAATTTTTGGTCTGCTTGAGTTGCAAATTGAGTTTCAGCATCTTCTTTGATCTTAGCTTTCAATTCGTCAAGAGAAGCTACTGCTCCTTCTCCGAAAAGTTTGTCAAACAACTCTTGGTTTAATTCAGCCAATTCAGTTGTATTGATCGCTTCGATTGTAAAATCTACATCCACAGCAAGTGTGTGAACGTCATCATGACTTACTTTCATCACGTCCATCAATTGATGTGCGTCTTCAAATAAACCGTTAGTATTTACAGTAACAACGTCACCTACTTTTTTCCCGATGAATTTATCAGCAGTCGCTTTGTCTTTGAAAATATCCAAAGAAACAGTCGTTCCACTATTGATTCCTTTTTCTTCGTTTAAGAAAGTTCCAGTTAAATCAGAACCTGCTACAACCACTTCTTGAGGAACTGCAGTACCAAATTGTTTTTGGATACGCTCAACTTGACCGTCGATTAATTTAGCATCAGCAGAAACTACATATTTCACGATGTCGTTTTTAGCCTCTAAGTCTAAAACGAAATCAGGAACTAGTCCAATTTCGTACTCAAAAACCAATTCTTCAGCATCCCAAGAAAAATCTTCGTTTACTTTAGGAAGCGGAGTCCCTAGAAGGTTTAATCTTTCAGCTTGTAAAAAACGCTCTAAAGCTAAATCAACCACTTTAGTAACTTCTTCTACTTTTATTGCTTTACCGTATTGTTTTTCAACAAGATCTTTAGGCACAGCCCCTTTTCTAAATCCTTTAACGGTAGCCAAAGGCATTTTTTCGTTTATTCTTTTTTGTACTTGACCTTTGTAATCCATGTGTACAACTGTTATTACAATCGTCTCGTTTACAGCGTCTATTGCTACTCTTTTGATATCCATCTTCTTCTTTACTTTACATTATAAATTCAGAGTGCAAAATTATAAAATTTTTTGAAGCCATCCAAGCTTTTTAATCCCGAACCTTCACCGTTGAATTCCAACCCATTCTAAGCCTAAAAATCAACGGCTTTTGCTTGTTTTGGGCGTGCCCCTTCCGCTTGCTTCGTCGTTCCTCCTTGCCGCTGCGGGTCAGGCTGTTCGTTCCCGCTTTTATTGTTTTGCCCTGCGGGACAAAACAATAAAGAGCTCCACTTCCATCCTTCACGCGAGACAAAGTAGTCATCAACAGAAACTCCTTCAAGAATTTATCAGATAATTAGTATATATTTGATGTGCTTAGCTATTTAACATCAGGAACATAAAAATCAACTACTTAATGAAGTACAGTAGAAAACAAATTTCAAAAGCTGGAGAAAAATTAGTTACATCTAAATCAGAAAATGATGTAGAAGAAGCGTTAAATTTAATTAATAACTGGAGAACAAATCATTTACATCCTTTAGTAGTGTTAAAAAACAGCTTATTAAGGCTGTTGACGAAAAATAGAATCGAGCCAAATTTGGTTTCACAGAGATTAAAACGGTTAACTTCCATAGAATATAAATTAGACTTGAATCCAAGTATGAGATTAGGAGGAATGCAAGATATTGGAGGATATCGAGCTGTACTAAAAGACGTTAAAGATTTAAGAAAATTAAATGATGCTTTAAGTTCTCAAAAGATGGCTCATAAACTTGAAAAAGTTATGGATTACGTTAAAAATCCTAAAAATACTGGATATCGCAGTATACATTTTATTTATACCTATTCTTCTACAAAAGATATATACGACGGCTTAAAACTTGAATTACAAATAAGGACAAAATTACAGCACAATTGGGCAACAGCAGTTGAAACAGCGGGTATAATTACAAAGACTTCTTTAAAGTCTAATCAAGGTCCTGATGAATGGCTTGATTTTTTCAAAATTGTTAGCTCACTATTTGCACTTAAAGAAAAACTTCCCTTAATGGATGATCATTCCGAATTTACAATGGAAGAGCTAATGATAAAGTGCTATAATTATTGTGAGGAACTTAATATTTTAACTAAACTGAAGGCTATTCGTGTTTCAACTAATAAGATTGAATCTGATAATTTTCCTGGTGACTACTATTTATTGAACATAAACATAATTGAAATGTTTGTAAATATTCAAATCTTCAATAAAAATCAGTTCGAGTATGCTACTAATGAATATTTAAAACTTGAAAAAACTATTAACGAGAATGAAAATGCTGTCGTTTTGGTTTCTGCAAACTCTATTAAAACATTAAAAAAAGCTTATCCTAGTTATTTTTTGGATACTTCAGAGTTTATACAAGCAATTGAAAAAATGAATTCTAACTGTAAAGAACGTAAATACGTATAAAAACGTTGGCTAACAGCACCCCTGATGACGCGAGCGTCTCGCTCGTGAACACAAAGCTTAAAAAAGAGGAACAAGAAATTTAATTAATTAATGAGTATGCTACTTTTAAAATAATTAGCAATTGAGTTTGATTATGGGCACGAGCGAGACGCTCGCGCCAGCTGCGATAGTAAATCTCATAAAGAAAATTCCCAATTGTCACTCGCAAATTAAAAAATAAAAACCCGATCGCTCGGATATGCACTAACGACTGTGGTAAAACTGCCCGATCGGATGTTTTTTTCAAAAATAAATTAAATCACTTTTATTTTCCTTACAACGATATTTTTCCTAAATTTATACTAATCAATACACTATATTATTATGGGAAAATTTGTAATTACTAAATCGGAAAATGGATCGTTCCATTTTAACTTGAAAGCAGGAAACGGCGAGATCATTCTGGCTAGCGAAGCATATAACTCTCGAGCAGCCTGCGAAAACGGAATGGAATCTGTGCGCAAAAACGCCTCGGAAGACGCGAACTACGACCGCAAAGAATCGTCCATCGGAAAGCCGTACTTCAACTTGAAAGCAGCTAATCATCAGGTCATCGGAACGAGTGAAATTTATTCAAGCGCGGCATCAAGAGACAAAGGAATTGAATCGGTTAAGAATAATGCTGCTGAGGCAACAATCGATGATCAGACAGCCTAAGTTGATTTTACAGACTTAAGTTCATAAAAAAACCGATCGCTCGAATATGCGCTAACGACTGTAGCAAAACTGCGCGATCGGAATTTAAAAAAAAAATAAAAATCCAGTAATTAACAAAGAGTTTCTTTTGTACTTTTGAAGTATAATTCGAATCAAATAAATTGACCAAATATTTAAAATATCTCTTTTCTCTCTTTCTGGCTTTTGGTCTGATGGTGAATGATGGTATTTTAGATTCTCGCTCAAATACAACCCCTTACGATCAGATTTCGTACCTCACGATTAGAAAGGATTTCAATAACTCTAAATCATACCTTTTCAATCAGATATTTTCATCTGAGAAAACTTCATTGCCAATTCCTTTGGCACAGCTGCAGTTGGAAGATATTTATAGTCTTCAAACTAAAGTGCTACTAAAATTGCGAATTGTCCTTTATCAAAGCATTAGTGCAATCAATGCACAACAGGTTTTTCTGAGTAAAATATATACTTCAAGCAATCCTTATTCCAGTTTATACATAGCCTAGAACAGATTTTATTTTCTAAGCATTTATGCAATTCAATGCATAACGATGATAAAAAAATGTCTAATCATTTATCATTTACACCATGTATAAACACAACAATACAACACGTTTAGAGTCCTCTAAACGACCTACTCTATGGATGAAAAGAAAACTAATGCTATTTATTACCGCCTTTATGATAGGAATGTCAAACGGCATGAACATCGGAGATGAATCTGTCCTCAGAAAGCAACACCACACGGAACAACAAGACAAAAAAGATTGACATTGAAATTTATAAATAGCTTGTGAAATACCTCGATATCTTTCTCTTACTGAGTAAAACGAAGCTTCGAATCAAAAAACTGCTTACTAAAATTAAAGAAACTGAACTTCTGTTTCTTGTTTTCCATAAATTAAAAAAGGGGAAATGTTTTATCATTTCCCCTTTTTAATAATCAAATATTCAATACTAACATTAATTTGTAATCGTAATCGTTCCAAACATAGAACCATGAAATTGACAGTTGTAATACAGCGTGTTTGGTGCATTCATAGGAACAGTAAACGTAATTGATCCTGATACCGCCCCATTATTTGTAACTCCAGAGTTGTATGCATTAGCAGTTCCCGTACCTTGAACAGAGTTCAAATAGAAAGGGTGCCCTGCAGCAGTCACATTAAAAGTATATGTACTTCCCCTTTTAAACGTAAAGTTTGGATTATTAGAGTTTGTAAGCCCTTCACCGTTAAAAACATAAGCCGTAGTTCCACTAGCCGTAACATTATATGTTTTTGCTTCCGCACTTCCCACGTTTGAACCTATATTTCCTTGAGCAACAATAGTGGACAAACCAGCACCATCATTTAAATGAACATTAACGTATGCGTTACGAGTTAAAAACTGAGTGTAGGTGATTGCAGCACCGCCCACTAAAGCTGATACTTGCGTTTTGCTAATTCCGGTAGTTCCATCTACAGGATTCAAACCTGCAATGATATTACCTGTTGTAGCAATATTATTCTCATGAATGTGCGCAGGATGACTTCCTCCTGCAGTAGTACCTACAAGTTTAATAGTTACTAAAGTAGTTTGATTAACTCGTTCAGCGAATTCAACAGTACCACTAATACCTGGAACGTCTTTTTGGGCTAAAACATAGCTCATTTTTTTACCAGTTAATTCATTTTGACCTATATCACCTTGAGCTACTAGGACACTCAATTCAGTCGCGCTTTTGTGAAAATTAATATATCCATTATAAGCAAGTACTTGATCGTATCCGAAAGCGCTACCGTTATCTAACTTAGCCACATTAGTTGTGCTAATTCCAGTGTCTCCATTCACTGCATTAAAGGTAAATGCAATTCCTCCTCCTTGCGCAGCTGTGTTTGCATGGATGTGACCTGGATGTAAACCGCCAGCAGGAGTATTACTCAACTTTACAACGGCCAAAGCTTCGCCATTCACTCGTTTGTAAAATGTCGCAGTACCAGATATTGCTGGAACAGCAACACTTCCCAAAGGAAAAACTTTAGAAACTCCAGTAAGGTCGTTTTGTCCAATGTCACCTTGCGCAACTAAAGTGCTTAATTTGTCGGCACTCAAATGAACATTTATATATCCGTCAAAAGCAAGTAACGCCTGGTAAGTAATGGCACTACCATCATTAAGTGTTTTAAAAGTGGTTGTACTTTTTCCAGTGGTTCCGTCCACTGCTTTCAAGGTTAATGCTATTGCGCCTCCCTCAGCAGCAGTGTTAAGGTGTATGTGTGCAGGATGAGAACCTCCTTGAGGAGTATTTTGTAATTCTAATTCTATACTTAAAGTCGCATCACTGTTTTCAATGAACTTAGCCGTTCCAGATATTCCTGAATTCCCAACTGCACCAAGATCGTAGACTTGTGAATTGACTATCGTTACCATGGGAGCATCATCCTTACTACAGCTACTAAAGAGGAAGGGAGTCACCATCACAATCGCTAAAATGCTTTTTCTAAAATTTCTCATTTGTTTAAGTTTTTCTTATTAATGTTAAACAAATATAAATAAACAAAAGCTTGATTTCCTAATTTATTTAATAAAAAAGGAAAGGAAAGGATTTAAAACAGAATGAAAGTAGGTAGCGATTTTAACCTCAGAACGCGACATCACACAGAACAACAAGGGAAAAAAGATTGATTTATATCTTTTTATAATAGCTTGTAAAACAAACAAATACCTTTCTCTTCACGAGGAAAAACGAAGCTTCGAATCGAAACACCGCTTAATAAACTTAAAGAAACTGACCTTTTGCTTCTTGCTCCCCATTAAAACAGAAAATCAATATTCTGTCTAAATAATTGTTATATTTGAGGGAATGAAAAAGGATGATACTTGTAAGACTAATCTGTATACATAAAAGTAGATCAGTCGTATTTGATCAGACATATCCACAAATTACACACAATGCTAGTATGAAAAAAATCCTCCAATTAACACTCCTGACTTTTATACTTGGATGTTCTCCAAAAATTAAATCAATAACGGAGTACACTAACAACGAAACCAATTCAACTATAAGTCGAGTTGTAGAATTTGATAAAAATGGAAATAAAATCTTAGAACGAAACTTTGGAAATGTAAGAAGCAATAGAATTGTCAGTATAGCGTATCAGAACGGGAAAAAAATTAAGGAAACCGACTGTGATTATTTCGAAAAACAAGATACTTGCGTAGTTAGACAATTTTCAGTTTACGAATACGATCTAAAAAATAAGATGAAGACACAGACCAGGTATGAATCGGATTCAGCGGTACGATTCATTCGAAAATATCATAAAACTGGAAATCTAGAAGTCATAACGACTAACAGTTGGGAAATGTTTCCAACTAATAATCCAAATCCAGAAAATGCAATGAAACTAACTGATTCTGTATTTTACGATTCAAAAGGAAGAGAAATTAAACGACTTCATTACAACGAAGACCTCAAAGAGCCTTGGACAGAAAAATTTCAGTATTCTACTAATGGTTACACAAAAGAAATAGCGGGAACTAGAATGGACACAGTACAATTTTATGAATATTCAAAACTTCAAAAGCTAGCCAATAAAAAACATATTGACTTCGAATTTAGAGATGCAACAAATTATAAATACGAATTTCAACGGTACTAAAATCGATTTCACTTTAAAGTACGATTAAACTAAAAGAATAACAAACTCATCCACTTTTTACATACATTTCCGTTAGACTTAATACCAACAAAACCGCTGGCAATCCTATAAAATAAATCTAATTAACGTAAATTGCGGTCTATCTAAAGATAAAATCATGAAAGACAATAAAATGCTAAATTATATAAAAGAAGTATTAAAAAATATGCCAGCTGGCTGGTTGAGTACAACAACGCATCGACTAGATATTTATGACGAAAAACTGGCTAAAACGCAATTCTTAGATCAGTTTGAAGCCTTATACAATAACAATAATTCGGAATCTTCAGCTTTAAATGCGTTACCCACTGCTTACGACTATATTCGGCTAGGACATCCTTTATCATGTGTACTTGAATGGTCAATTGCCAAGGTAAATAATCTAAAAGCAGAAAATGTCATCAGTTTTGAGTCAAAGACAGTCCCTGTTTTGGCAGTGCTAAGAAAAAATTTATTAGATAATAGAAATACCCAAGTCCTATATACTGGTGAACTACCTGATTTTTTTGATGTTGATGTAATAAAAAATATCTACGGTTATCATTTTGATTTAAAACATATTGAGAATACAGAAGCTATTCCAGTATTTAATGGCAGTACCGTTTTAATTTCGAAAGAAGAAAAATTTGGTGTAATTGACATTCCTAATGGTGTTGATTTTTTCATCAGTCTTCATGGTGACTTAGGAAGTGTTTTATTTGTAAATGGAGAGAAAAACGAAAGTTACATTTCAGATATTCAGCATGTAAGAAGAAGAGAAACCATTGCAATGACACCTGCTGATTCTCTTACGGCTTTGAAGTCATTAGTAGCACAATCTCTTATTGAAACTACAGAAAGTAATATTGAAGCAGATAAAAAAGCAGTCTTAGATTCGATTAAAACAATTACGAATTCGAGTACAAAGCCATTAGTTGCTTCTAGTGGATTATCTATTCAGTATGCGATTTTAATGGGGTTAATTCATGATGCCGTTGAAAAACATAAAGGAAAAGCGATTAAAATCATTGTCCCTCCAAATTGTTATGGAGGAACAAACGACCAAGCACGACGTGTTGCTGCTTGCATTGACAATGTTGAAATAGTGGATTTACTAGTGGATGGTGACAACGACATGGTGCAAAGTATTGATACTGTTTTAACCCAAATTGCTAATGAAGATGCAGTTCCTTATATCATTGCTGAGATTCCAACAAACCCAAGAGTTGAAGTGCCAAATCTTATAGATTTAAAAAATGTTTTAAGTCAAGAACGCAAAACGGCTGCCGGCACAATAGCGATAGATCCCGTTTTTATTTTAGATCAAACATTTTGCCCCAATGTTCACTTTTTAGGCGAAGAGGATATTCTTGCAACTGTTAGAACAATTTCATTTGCTAGTGGGTCAAAATTCCCTAGTGGTGGGCAATGTACTGCTGGCTACTGTGTAGGAAATAAAAAAACGGGTGCTTTGATGGGAAAAATAGCCTTGCATCTAGACCTATGCGATAATGAGGCTACAGCTTTGCAATATGAAATACTAGCCAAACAATTGCCTTCAATGAATCAAAGAATCGTTGATGCTTATAAAAACACACGTGATTTTGTAAACTTTATCAAAGCTACTTTACCCGAGGCAAAAATTAATTTTGTTTCAGAAGCATTAGCAGAGCAAGGGTTTACCCCTTCTGTTTTCTCGTTAGATCTTCCTACTAAGGGGAATACTAACGAAGAAAAAGAAGCACATAAAAGAGACTTGAATTTAAAATTAATCAATTTGATGATTACAGAAATCCCTAATGAAAGTAAGTTCTGCGTGAGCTACGGACAATTAAAAGGATGTTACTGGACCATACCTGCGACATCTACTCAAGGGACGACTAAAGAAGGTGACAAAGATTATATTGTGCGTGCCTCACTTTCTCCTAATATGGATCTTGAACTACATAAAAAAGTCTTTTTGAAATTTGTTAAAAGCATGTAAAACATGCTATAAGCCGTTCCGTCTTACCCAAAGACTTCTCATTCTAACCGCTAACATAGCGAAGGAAAAAGAGGAACCTTGAAGTCAAATATTTAAAAAACTTTAGAATTAAACTCAGCTGCTAAAAGCCTCCTGACTTGACCTTTTAAAAAATCATCTTATAAATTACAAACACCATTAGCTCTTATGATATAATGGTGTTTTTTTGTTAATTGTATTTCGTATTTTGCAACAGCATTTAATAGTAAAATAACAATATGAATACAACTCATACCGATATTATCATAATAGGAGCAGGCTTATCCGGTATAGGGGCTGCCTGTCACTTGTCTCGTAAAAACCCCAATAAAACCTATGTTATTTTAGAAGCAAGAACAGAACTTGGCGGTACCTGGAGTTTGTTTAAATACCCCGGTATTCGCTCTGATTCTGATATGTATACCTTTGGCTATTCCTTTAAAACGTGGGAAGACCAAAAGTCTTTCGCTGACGGACCTTCTATCTTGAAATATATAAATGAAGCCGCTGACGAATATAAGGTACGCGATCATATCATCTACCAGCAGCGTGCTCTTTCTTATAACTTCGATACAAAAGAGAAATTATGGACGGTAACTACTGTAAATACTGCAACAGCCGAAGAAACGGTTTACACCTGCCAGTTTATCTTTAGTTGCAGCGGTTACTATAATTATACCAAAGGGTACACCCCCGAATTTAAGGATCAAACCAGCTTTAAAGGAGAAATAATCCATCCTCAAAAATGGCCTAAAAACTTAGATGTTACTGACAAAAAGATCATTGTAATTGGTAGTGGAGCGACTGCTGTCACCATTGTCCCCGAGCTTGCCGCTGAAGCCGCACAGGTTACTATGCTGCAGAGATCGCCAACTTATATTGCTGCTTTGCCCAATAAAGACAAGATTGCCGCTCGATTGAAACGCCTATTCCCAAAAAAACTAGCGTATCGATTGATCCGCTATAAAAACATTTTATACACTATTGTCTTTTTCAATCTCTGTAAGTACTATCCTGAAAGAATGAAAAACTTCATTATAAAAGGTGCTAAAAAAGGTCTAGGTGACTTTCCTGTCGACCCCCATTTTATACCAAATTACAATCCATGGGAACAACGTTTTTGCATCGCCCCAAACGGAGATTTTTTTAGAGCTATCAGAAAAGGGAAAGCATCAGTAGTTACTGACCATATCGATCGTTTTCTAACAGATGGGATTTTATTAAAATCGGGGGAGACACTAGCTGCCGATATCATCATCACGGCAACAGGACTTGATTTAGTGGCGTTTGGAGGAGTGAAAATTCAATTAGATTCAAAGCCATTTGATGTTTCAAAATCTTTTGTCTACAAAGGCCTAATGTTAAGTGATCTTCCCAACTTCTTTATATTTGTTGGTTATACCAATGCTTCTTGGACTTTAAAAAGTGACCTTACCAGTGAATATATTTCTCGCGTATTGAAGTACTTGGACAAACATAATTACAAATCTTTACAGGCAAAAGTAACCGAGACTAATTTAAAACCAGTTCCATTACTCAACCTGAACTCTGGATACATTACAAGGGCAGCCAATATGCTTCCCAGTCAGGGAAATAAAGCCCCTTGGCGCATATACCAAAACTATATTCTGGATTATAAAATGCTTAGACTGGATGCCGTTAAAGACAAACGAATCAGCTTTTTTAAATAAAGGCTGTTAAAAAACCTTCGAATATCATATCAAAATAGTATCCTTAGTTAACGATAAGTAACTTTCTAAATGAACCGCATAAAAACCATACTACCTATAATTGTCGTTGCTCAGTTTTGCTGTACCTCTCTTTGGTTTGCAAGTAATGCTGTGATGAGCGACTTAGTAATCAATTTTGGTCTTACTGAATCTGCAATTGGTCACTTAACCTCATCCGTACAGTTTGGTTTTATATTAGGAACATTAGTTTTTGCAGTATTAGCAATAGCAGATCGCTTTTCTCCTTCCAAAGTATTTTTGATAAGTGCACTCCTTGGAGCGATATGCAATTTAGGCATACTATGGGAAGGCAACACTTTGACTACGATGCTCTCTATCCGCTTTCTAACTGGCTTTTTTCTTGCTGGAATCTACCCTGTTGGAATGAAGATAGCCGCTGACTATTTTGACAAAGGGCTTGGTAAATCGCTGGGGTTTTTAGTAGGCGCTTTAGTAATTGGTACCGCATTTCCACATTTATTAAAAGGGTTAACAAATTCATTCCCATGGAAACTAGTGATACTCACCACTTCTTCCCTTGCCGTTCTGGGTGGTTTGATGATTTCCCTTTTCGTTCCTGATGGCCCTTATCGAAAACAAAGCCAAGGCATTAACTTGTCTGCTTTCTTTGGTATATTTAGGAACCAAAACTTACGTTCTGCTGCCTTTGGGTATTTTGGTCACATGTGGGAGTTGTATGCTTTTTGGGCATTTACACCATTAATGCTTAAAACATATAGCGACTTACATCCAGAAACAACCTTTAATATTCCTATTTTGTCTTTCCTCATTATTAGTATTGGCGGACTTGCTTGCATACTTAGTGGCTATCTTTCTCAGACCTTCGGCGCAAAACGAATTGCATTTATATCACTACTACTGTCTTGTACTTGCTGTCTTGTTTTTCCTTTTCTATTTATAGTTCAATCAGCAACTCTCTTTATTACTTTCTTACTTTTTTGGGGAATGGTCGTCGTTGCTGACTCTCCACTTTTATCGACATTAGTCGCTCAAAATGCTCCTGCAGAAATAAAAGGAACCGCCCTTACAATTGTGAATAGTATTGGCTTTGCAATTACAATAATTAGTATTCAATTAATCAGTGGATTGAAAACAGTAACAGATACAAACTATATTTATATTTGTTTAGCTATTGGTCCTATTTTAGGATTATTGGCGTTAAGCAAAAAAATGGAATAGATAATTTAGTGGGATTTAAAAACACTTTCGCCATCAACAAAAAAGCCTCGAAAGGTTTAATTTTCGAGGCTTACTTTATGTTTTTAAGAGGTAAATTGAAATTAATTTACAAAATCAAATGGCGAAGTCAACTTTCAGAAGATCTGAATTGCAACCTGCAAATATTGTAGCCCGTAGCGGAATCGAACCGCTCTTACATGGATGAAAACCATGCGTCCTAACCGATAGACGAACGGGCCTTTATTCTCTATTCCAGGTGCAAAAATAGAACTATTTTTGAGATGTGCAAAACCAAATCCTACAACCAGTGATAATAAATCAGCATTTTTCTATTAGCAAATTGTAATTAATTCATAATTAGTACTTAGCACAAAAAAGCAATACGAAAAAAAAATCTATAAAAACAACAGCGAGACACAACGCAAAAAAGCTATGACATCACATCATAGCTTTTCTTATTTTTAAAACATGCGCAGCGCACTTGTTCCATTTGTCTGAAGTTTACTAATAACCATGACTTTAACCATTCATAGTCTTTTGACTTCTAATTATTAACAAATTCAAGCTACTTTTTATTAGCATCATTCATCATTGGCATTCCTTTGCTATCCATCATTTTCATGCTTGATTGCATACATTCTTTACTCATCATACCACCTTGTTGCATCATTTGCATCATGGCAGTCATGGTTTTGCCGTCCTTCATCATTTCACCCATCATGGATTGCATCATTTCTGGATTAGCCATCGTCCCGTGCATGAAATTTTTTGTCATCGTACTGTCTTTCATCATCATTTGCATATCGGTAGATCCCATCGAATTGCCCATCATCATTTTATTCCCTTGCATCATTTGCATAGCATGTGGATTATTTTGCATTTTCCCCATGAATTCTGTCATAAAATCATGATTATTAGCAATGGCGTCAAAAATTTCAGTCCTTGATTCCGAGTTTTCAAGAATTGCTTTACTGTCCGTTTTTTGGTTACAACTGCTTAATGCTACCAAACTGATTACCGAAAAAATAATTACTACTGTTCTCATACTATTTGAATTTAATTAAAGATTACTATTTATTAATTAGCCTACTAGTGAAACTCTTGTCTTTTTTTATTTCTTCCTCTGTTAGGTTGTTGTATCGCAGAGTACACTATTTCAAAATCCCTTCCACAACCAATGACCATAATCTGAAATAATTATTTCTATACTTTATATCCGGCTCGTAAATAAATCTACGCTTATCGATTTAAAATCTAACGGACAACCCGCCACCTGCACCGAAACGGTTATCATAGCTTCCCATTACTGAAAAGTTTTTTGAGAACATATACTCGACACCAGCGCTCCAAACAGTATCTGAGGTGTAGTCTTTCGCTACCGGAAGATCATTCACCAAGCCTAAATCCAGTTTGTATTCATAATATCCAAACACTGAAAATTTAGGGAATATCATTATACTTCTTCCTAATGCTATTCGCGGTCTCAATTCATTATCAATTCTCGCATCAAGATTAAATAAATAAGGAGTCAAATATCGAATCCCAACGACTGCCGTGGTCTTGAACGTATCAAAACTATCTTCCTTTTCATTTTCTATGTTTATACCACCAAAAACCCTCAAGTAATCATGTAAATATCTTTCGTAGGTAACTTCTCCCTCCAGGTTTTTGTTCCATCCATATTCCATGGACACGTTAAATTGGTTTCTCAGGTTGGAAGCCGTTAATTGTAAAGCCGTAAAATGAGATGCAGCATCTACCATACCCCAAGAATAATATCTGTTGGTTTCAGCTACTAACTTAGCTACAGGAAACCCTTTCATACGCGTATCTCTTGGTGTATCATAGCTAAAAACTCGTGCCATACCGCCCATCATATGATATAATATATGACAATGGAAAAACCAGTCTCCATATTCATTTCCGTAAAATTCTATTGTGACATTCCCCATTGGAGGCACATTTACGGTATGTTTTAAAGGCGAATATTCTCCGTTTTTATTGATAACTCTAAAGAAATGACCATGTAAGTGCATCGGGTGATGCATCATGGTTAGGTTATTCAATGTTATTCTTGTAACCTGCCCTCCTTCAATTTTTATTTTATCAGTTTCAGCTAGCGGCACACCATTCATACTCCAGATATAGCGCTGCATATTTCCCGTTAGGTTCAACAGGATTTCTTTCACAGGCGCATCAGCAGAATAGTTCGTTTTTACCGGTGATCTTAGGTAATCATAATTGTATTCTGAAAACAGATCCATTCCTTCCATTTTCATTTCGCTTCCCTTCTTAGAATCAGCTACTACCGCATGGTTTTCTTGCATACCATCCATTTTCATTTTCGAATGATCCATTTTCGAATGATCCATTTCCATTCCTTTCATTGTAGAATCTTTGGGCATATCCATTTGCTTGTGCTTCATGTCGTCCATCTTCATCCCTTTCATTTTAGAATGATCCATTTCCATTCCCTTCATTGTAGAATCTTTGGGCATATCCATTTGGTTGTGCTTCACGTCGTCCATTTTCATCCCTTCCATTTTAGAATGATCCATTTCCATTCCCTTCATTTTAGAATCCTTGGACATATCCATTTGCATGCCATATTCGTTCTTTATTTTGAAACGTTCGTCTTTTTTCGGACGGTACTTTATTGCATGAGCTCCCATTTTCATGTCCATCTTCGCCATCTTTTGCATCATGCCAATTTTATCTGGTCTTGGAACAACTGGAGCCGCTAAGGTTTTACCACTTCCTAGAAATGCCGAAGCGGTACCTGAACCATCCTGTGCCGTAATTCTATATTCAATTTTACCGTTTTGTGGAATGGTAACAATGAAATCATAGGCTTCTGCGATTCCAATAAATGTTTTGTTTTTTACAACTGGCACTACGTCTTGACCGTCTGCCGAAACCAGTATTGGATCTTCTCCGCCAAAAGTCATCCAAAAAGAAGTAGAAGCACCGCCATCAATAATGCGCACTCTTATCTTTTCTCCAGGTTTAAAATCGGGATAGTCAACGGACTGTTTTCCATTAATCAAAAATGCAGGATAGTAGATGTCGGCAATATCAGCACCTACCATACGCTGTCTCCAAAAGTTTAATTGCGCTCCGAAGGCACCTCTTGCAATAACTCTATTGAGCGGAGTTGCAGTACCTTTTTTTATTTGATACCACTCTGACCCCCTTTTTAAAGTTCGGAGTACGTTCAGTGGTTTTTCATTAGTCCAATCTGATAACATGAGTACCAATTCTTTATCGTACACTAATGTTTCTTTTTTGGGATGAATAACGATAGACCCATACACACCACTCTGCTCTTGCAGCATGGTATGCGAATGATACCAATAAGTTCCCGCTTGTTTTATAGCAAATTCGTACTTCAGCGTTTGTCCCGGCTTAATAGGCGGAGTAGTCAAATAGGGAACTCCGTCATAAAAATTAGGCAGTATTATACCATGCCAATGAACGGATGTTTCCATATTCATCTCATTCTTTACATAAATAACAGCATACTCTCCTTCCGTAAAATCCAATACCGGACCCGGTATGCTTCCATTTACAGTCATTCCTTTTACCGCCACTCCTGCTTTATTAACTACTTCCTCCCTAATGGTCAGTGTATATTCTTTCACAGGAAGATTATCAACGTTTCCTTCTACTGCCTGACCAAAAATAGATTGAGATACAATCAAAATTAACAATGCTATATATTTAAAAGTATTCATTTTATTATTTTTAATTATTAATCTTCAATGCTATTTTACTTGCGTGATACGTTTTACCGTTACAAAAAAAACGGTTACAAATTATTAATTATTTTTTTTAGGCTGTCTCTGATTTCTGTTGCGATTCCCACAAGTTCAGTATTTTCTACCGCTTGCATAGAAGCTGCCGGATCAACCGCCGAAACTTCTATCTGACCTTTTACTTTTTCCTGAACAATCACATTACATGGCAACATCGTTCCTATTTTATCTTCCGCCAATAATGCTTTGTACGCAAAAGGCGGATTGCAGGCACCCAGAATGGTGTAATTATAAAAGTCCACATCTAGTTTCTTCTTTAGTGTTGCTTTTAAGTCGATTTCTGTTAATATTCCAAATCCTTCCTCTTTAAGCGCTTCCGTAACTTTTACGATTGCATTTTCGAAACTGTCGTTAATTGTTTTACTGAAATAATATTCCATGCTTTTTTATTTTTAAAATTAAATTTATTTTCTTTTTCTATATCGGTGGGCTGTCACTAATAATATCAATGCAAAAATCAATATCGAGCCCCACCAAAACCAATGCATTCCCATAAATGAGTAGCCATCCATATGCATTCCTCCATGTCCTGTATTATCCATAATTTCAAGGTATTAGTGTTAAAAAATTAATGATGGGCTTTATGATCTTCTTTCTTTTCCATTTTTTTATCCATCGCTTTCATTTTACTCTTATCCATTTTTTCTGCCTTCATTTTCTCCATCATTTTCATCATTTCTGGATTATCCATCATTGATTTACACATATCGGACATCATAGCATCATCATTTTTAGCTTTTTCCATCATGCCCTTCATCATACCTTTCATCATATCTGGATTATCCTTCATCATTTTCATCATTTCAGGCATCATACTTTTCATCATTTCAGGATTTTCTTTCATCATCCCCATCATTTTAGCATGGCTTTCTTTCATCATTTCCGGATTATTTTTCATCATGTCTGCCATCATGCCTTTCATCATTTCAGGGTTACCCTTCATCATTTTCATCATTTCCGGCATCATACTTTTCATCATTTCAGGATTTTCTTTCATCTTCTCCATCATTACAACATGATGTTCTTTCATCATCATCATTTTACCGCTTTTGCTGCTCATCAACGCACCCATCATCTCTTTTGACATCATTTCGTCATTGGCGATAGTGTTCATGATTTCGGTTCTCTTCTCTGATTTTGAAAGTACCTGATTTGTTGACTGACAGGAATACAATAGTCCAATTAAACCGAATGCAAATGCAAATTTCTGTAGTGTTTTCATGGTGTTTTATTTAGAGATTAAAATTTTTATATTAAAAATGTACTTTAGAGTATTACAACTTCAAATTTCGCAGTCGCAGTGCATTTGCAATAACGGAAACCGAACTAAAGCTCATTGCCAAAGCAGCAATCATCGGCGAAAGCAAGAGGCCGAAAAAAGGATATAAAACCCCTGCTGCGATTGGAATTCCGAGTACATTATAAAAGAAAGCAAAAAATAAATTTTGATTGATGTTTTTCATCACGGCATGACTCAGTGCTTTAGCCTTTACAATCCCTTGCAAGTCTCCTTTAACCAAAGTTATTTTGGCACTTTCTATTGCTACATCGGTTCCAGTTCCCATCGCAATACCTATATCAGCTTGTGCTAATGCTGGAGCATCATTAATTCCATCTCCTGCCATAGCTACAATTTTACCTTGGTCTTGTAATCTTTTAATTTCCTTTAATTTATCCTCCGGCAGACAACCCGCTATAAACGAACTCAAATGTAATTCGTCAGCGACTGCTTTGGCGGTGTTCTCATTATCGCCCGTAAGCATAATCACTTCGACTCCTTGATTCATTAATTCCTTTATTGCCGCCACACTCGTACTTTTAATAGCATCTGTTATTGTTACATAACCCAAAACCTGAGTGTCTACAGAAATATAAGACACTGTTTTTCCAAGTTTCTGCTCGGCTACTATTTTTGCGGTTAAATCATCTGAAGTTTTCGAATTGTTTTGCTCCATCAATTTTGCATTTCCAAGTGCGACTTTTTTACCATTTACGGTTCCAACTACTCCTTTTCCTGTGATGGATTCAAAGTCTTTCGCTTCTAATAAAGTAACCTTTTTCGCTTTTGCAAAATTGACTACGGCTTCCGCCAAAGGATGTTCGCTATATTGATTCAACGAAGCAATCATTTGCAACAAATCTTCCTCTTTATTTTCAGTCGAAAATACTTTTTCTACAGAAGGTTTTCCTTCGGTAATTGTTCCCGTTTTATCAGTAATCAGAACATTTACCTTATTCATATTTTCTAAGGCTTCCGCATTTTTTATCAAGACTCCAGATTGCGCTCCTTTACCCACTCCTACCATCACTGACATGGGGGTTGCTAATCCTAAAGCACAAGGACAAGCGATAATCAAAACAGCAATTGCATTTATGAATCCGTAAACGATTGCTGGCTCAGGGCCAAATTTTGCCCAAACAAAAAAGGTGATTACTGAAACTGCCACTACTATTGGTACAAAATACTTAGCGATTCTGTCGGCCAGTTTTTGTATTGGCGCTCTAGAACGGCTGGCTGAATTTACCATTTGTACAATTTGCGAAAGCAAGGTTTCTGAACCAATTTTCTCGGCAACCATAACAAAAGATTTGTTCCCGTTAATTGTTCCTGCAATAACAGAATCGTCTGCTTTTTTATCCACGGGAATGGGTTCACCCGAAATCATAGATTCATCGATAGTAGTTTCGCCATCGGTAATTTTTCCGTCAACAGGAATTTTTTCACCTGGTTTCACCCGAAGTAAATCGTCTTTTTTGATATCATGAACAGAAATAACTTTATCGCTTCCGTCAATGACCAAAGTGGCCACCGTGGGCGCTAATTTCAATAATTCTTTTATAGCACCGCTGGTTCTGCTGTGTGCTTTAGCCTCTAACAGCTGACCTAGCAAAACCAAGGTTAGTATCACCGTTGTTGCTTCAAAATATAGATGTACCGTTCCGCTTTCTGTTTTGAATTCATTTGGAAAGAGTTCGGGAAAAAATAAGCCAAACAGGCTAAATAGAAAAGCCACACCGGAACCAATTCCGATCAGGGTAAACATATTTAAGTTCCATGTAATAACCGACTTCCAGGCACGTACAAAAAACATCCAAGTAGCATAAAAAACGACCGGAAGCGACAAGGCAAACTGCACCCAGTTCCAACTCGAGGTGTCCATTATCTTCAGCAACGGATTATTAGGTATCATTTCTGACATCGCTATAATAAAAATAGGCAGGGTAAAAACAACGGCTATTTTCATTTTACGTACTAAGTCAAGATACGTCTTGTTGTCTTCGCTTTCGCTAGGCTCCATAGGTACTAAATCCATTCCGCATATCGGGCAAGAACCCGGCCCTTCCTGGATTATTTCAGGGTGCATGGGACAAGTGTACATTGTTTTCGCGGGAATTAAATCGGGTGCTTTTACCAGATCCATTCCGCAAACGGGACAATCTCCCGCTTTGTCATATACTTTATCGCCTTCGCAATGCATGGGACAATAATATTTCCCTGCCGCATTCTCAGGAATTCCAGCTTCCTCTTTATGATGTTGATGACCGTCTTTGTCTTGTTGATCTTTTGTAGTACCGCAGCAAGATTTCGCAGTCGGCTCCTCTGTAGTTTTTTCTGCAGCAGCTACTGGCTTGCTCATCTCAATAGAATAATCCCCGGCAGCGGCTAAGGCTTCTTGCAATTGTGTAGTCGGAATGTGTTTATCCATTGTGATGGTAGCTACTGGGGGCTCTAACGAAACAATAGCCTCTACCCCTTCAATAGCATTTAGTATTTTCTCCACTTTGCCGCGACAACCATCGCAACTCATTCCGGTAATGGTATAGGTATGTTTCATTTCTTTGCAGTTTTAAATTAACATTACAAATATCCGAATGAGACTACTTTATTTTGTTACACAATTCTGGGTAAGCTTTGTATAATTTACAATTCATCAATCTGTGTTCTCTTTTTATCCTTCAATTGCTTGAAATGGGTCGGGGTAAAACCGGTAGTCTTTTTAAATTGATTGCTTAAATGTGCTACATTACTATAATTGAGCTGAAATGCGATTTCACTTAGCGTCATTTCGTTATAGATTAATAGTTCTTTTGCCCGTTCAATTTTTTGAGCAATAAAATAATGTTCAATTGTTGCTCCTTCTTTTTCTGAAAATAGCTTACTCAAAATACTGTAATCCTGCCTTAAATCGGCGGCTAAATAATTTGACAAATTACTTTTCAGTTGTTCCTTTTTATAATGTACTAAATCGATTATTAAATTTTTAATCCTTTCGACAGTCTTATTTTCCTTATCATCTAACAATTCAAAACCAAGCAAGCTCAGGTTTTTTGACAGCAGTTGTATTTGACTTTCGTCCAAATCAGTTGCAATTTCTACTTCCCCTAATTGTATCGCAAGAATAGAAATCCCCATTTTTTCCAATTCTGCCGAAACTGCCATTTCACAACGACCACAAACCATGTTTTTTATATAAATTTTCACTTTATTATTTTTTGCTTTCGAGACGAATAATCATTTCATTCATTTGCTTAATTTCTCTTTCTTGAGCCTCAATTATATCTTCAGCTAATTTTTTAGCCTCTGGATCTTTAAAATCGACATTACTACTAGTCATAATAGCTGATGAGTGATGAGGAATCATAGCTTTCATATATTGTACATCTCCAATAAAAGTTTGTGTCCTTAATAGAAAAAGTGTTCCAAGAAATGTAGTAGCAGCAAAGACTATTATCATTACATTGACTTTATTATTTGGATACATTTTCCACATCGATATTAACATTGTAATTGCCATTGTAGCAATCATTAAAGTAGTCATATAAAAGCGAGTTATACTATTATAAATGTGACTGAATTCAGCAACATTTAAAAACATGACTAAATACATAACGACAAATGAAACGGCCATTATTAAGGCAAATTTCACATAAGGATTAGTTTTTAAGTGTGTATTATTTTCTTCCATGATTCTATTTTAATTAGAGTTTTTGATTGCTAATCAATTTAACTTTCGGATAATGTCCTTTTTATAATAATTTTAATATCAAAAATACTTTCAAAGCTCATTATAACAGAACTAAGTTAGCTTATTTTAACATTTTAACCTATTAATAAACAGCCTATTATGCTTTGCTTCCTATTACATCTTCATCCCCGCCATGGGATCACTCCCTTTACGGAATATATATTCACTATTAATGGCATAAGCACCGGTAACAACGACTTTCTTCGTACTATCTAAATCCGATTTGATTTCGATCATTCCATTGGCTTCCACCCCGGTTTCAACCATTACATTTTCAAAAATGCCATGACTTTTTTCAACCCATATATACGTGGCATTTTCATCCCTAATAACAGCATCTGTTGGAATAAATAATCCTTTCTTATTCGATTGAGTTAATTTAGCCACTGCTTGCATTCCCGGTTTTAAAAACAAATTAGGGTTGGCAATTTCCATTCGAATCAATAGCAATCTAGAGTCTGGATTAATCTCAGGATTAATAAATGAAATTTTTGCCTGCATTTCTTTAGCGGGATAATCTGTAAAAGAAACCGTAGCACTTTGTCCAATTTTTAATGATTTTGCATAACTCACGTTTACTTGCGTTTCAAGCCAAAGCGTACTTAAGGCAGCCAACTTAATTATTGCGCCGCCTTCCATGATATAACTACCTTCTGTAGCCGCTATCTCCGAAATATATCCGCTATATGTACTATAAAAAGTAGTGTATGGTGAAATTTGGGCATTGCCTTTAATACTTTCAATTTGCGCATTGGATAAACCATAGAACAATAGTTTTTGTTTGGCAGCTTGAAGCATGCTTTTCGCATTTTTTCCAAAATCACCAGGCATAGCCAATTGCGAGTACGCAGCGTAATAATCCTGTTTGGCAATCGCTATATCTTCGCTGTATAATTGATAAATAGCTTGATTTTTTGTAACATAATCACCCGTAGTTTTAAAGTACAATTTCTCAATTCGCCCCATCGCTCTTGCTGAAATGGTTTTGATTTGTTCCTGATTAATTGTTAAAACACCTGTATAGTTTTCTTCCAGACTGCTATTGCTTTCTTCTATGTTTTGGGTAGTTATGTTTCCCAATTTTATTTGCTGGTCACTAAGTGCTATTTCATTAGAGGCAGAATTATCCTTTTTCATTGGGGTTAATTCCATATGGCAAATAGGACACTTTCCAGGCTTATCTTCCTTAATTTGGGGATCCATAGAGCAAGTGTAATACGTGCTTTCTCCGTCCTCATGTTCACTATGGTCTTCCTTGTTCTTATCATTACAGCCCATTAAGACAACAAATGCCACTAATAGTAAACTGATTTTTTTTACCTTTTGCATAATTATTCTGTTTTAATAAAGCTTTCGCTGTCCATTAAATATTGTGCATTGTCAGCTATTGCATCTTTTACAGACAGCCCTTCGATGACCTGAACAAAATCATTGATTTCAATTCCTGTTTTTATTTCTTTTGCTTTAAAACCATTCTCCATTTGAATAAAAACCACTTTTTTACTACCGATGCTAACTAATGCTTGCTTACGAACCCAAATTCCTTGTATAGGATTTGTTTCGACAATACCTTGAAGCCGCAAGCCTATTGGAAATTTCAGATTGTTATTATTTAAATATACTCGAATCCTATTCGTCTTATCGGTTTCGCTGAATTGAGTTTCTATAAAATTTACTTTGGCGTTTATAAAATCATTTTCATCTAATTCTGATGAAAACCGAATGGGTTGATTAATTTTTATCAAACTGCCTTGTCCTTGCATCACATTGAAAACACCCCATACTTTATCGGTATTTACTAATTTAAAGACAACTTCATTCTGTTTAATGTAATCCCCTTCTTTCAATGTTAAAGAAGTTGTTGTGGCGGCACTGTTTTGCATAGATCCTTCGGCAGCAGTCGTCATACTTTCGGTTCCTTGAACTATTCCATTGGTGGGACTATAAATAGTGATCACAGGATTTGTTTTTTTGGCTGCAGCCAATAAATTAATCTGATTTAAACTCATTCCATAAAGCAGTAATTTCTGTTTCGAAGCCTTTATTATAGATGTATTTTCAGAATCATTGGTAATTAAATAAATGAAATTTTGCTGTGCAGTCAATAATTCCGGACTATACAAATCAAAAAGTCTTTGTCCTTTATTTACTTTTTGGTATTTATAATTCACATACATTTTTTCGATTCGGCCACTTATCCTTGCCGCAATATTTACCGATGAATTAGGATCATAAGCTACAATTCCAGGTAGCTGTATTTCACTGCTAATAGCGGTGTCTTTTGGAGTTGTAGTTTGAAAGTCTCCCACCACAAAGCTATCAGTTGGCCTTAATAAATGGTCAATTGAGTGGCTTTCCGTCGGTTGCGCTTCGGTTACTTTTTTAATCAAAGTCATTCCGCAAATTGGGCAATTTCCCGGTTCGTCCCTAATAATTTCAGGATGCATCGAACAGGTATAAACCTCCGCCTTTTGCTCGTGATCTGCTTGACTATTGAATTTGCTTACGCCATAATAGACCCCAAATCCAACCACTAAAACGGCAATAGCCAGCAAACTATATTTTACATATTTGTTCATAATTATTTCGTTTCCAGTTGTTTTTCAATGGCTACCTGAGTACTCAATATGGCCTGCAGCTTGTCTAATTTTTCTATTTGCGCCATATTCAAGGCTTCCCAGGCATCCAACACCACAAACAGATCTCCCGTGTTATTTTGCCATTCGATTATAGACGTGTCATAATTTCTTCGCAATGCCGGAATAATGCTTTTGTCGGCAATTTCATATTGCTTCTTTAAGTTAGTCAGCTCCGCTTGCATACCTGAAATCATTCCTGTTGCCTCGTTCAGAATCATTTGTTTTTGCCAATCCAGACTTTCATTTTTTATTTTAAAACTACTGATGTTCGCTTTATTCATTTTTGATGACCAAGGCATGGGAATTGTAATCATTCCCATCAAGGAAAATTGTTGCGGACCATTTCCAAAGGCAAACATGTGATCGTACTTCACACCAAACTCGGGTAATAATTTTGCTTTCTCGGTTTCTATTTTCAACTGATTTAAGACAATTGTTTTTTCAATAGCTCTTACATCGCTTCGGCTTTCAGAAAGCGACACAGTATCCGATTTCATAAAATTATACTCCTTCAAAGCATAAGTGGGATCGATTTCAAAAACAGTGTCTTTGTCTCTTGCCATCAAAGTATTCAGCATAATTTTCTTTTGCGAAATCTCATTTTTCAGCATTACGACCATGCTTTCTAAAGCGCTATATTGTGACTTTGCTTTATAATAAGTAGGCAATTTGTCCATATTATACTGATAGCGTATCTCCATGCTTTTGATCATGTACTCTAAAAGCAATAAATTCTCATTAGCTATTTTTATTTTTTTATCCAATACGATCCATTGGTAATAATTCGTTTTTGCCAACGCATTCAACTGATTCACGGTATAATTTTTATTTTCTGCCTCTACCGAAGACATGGCATTCATGTAATTAGAATCGGCTTTTAGCCTTGAAGCGTTTGGTATCATTTGTGTAACGCCTATCATATAAGATCCCATACCAGGATTCATTTCGTCTCCCTTCCACATTTTAGTATTATAAGGAGTCATAAACAAGCCCGTGTTCACTTGAGGTGCCATCCAACTATTAGCCCCTTTTGCCGCTGCATCCATACTCTGTATGTCGGCATCGTACATTTTTAATTGCGGATTATTCGTTTTAACGGTAGTCAAAACAGCATCCAACGAAAGTGTTTGCGCTACTGTAGCATTGGTATTTAACAGCAAACAACTGATTATGATATAATATTTAATGTGTCGCATCGATAAGATCTATTTTGCCTTTTGTTTTTAATTCACGTTGTTTTGTCATTTCAAAAACAATAGGGGTTACTAATAATACATATATAACAGAGGTGATTGTTCCTCCGATAAGCGGAACTGTAATGGGAATCATCACATCAGCGCCCGTTCCTGTCGCCCAAAGAATGGGTACTAATCCAAATAGAGAAACCGATACCGTCATTAATTTTGGTCTCAGCCTTTTTGCCGAACCATCAATAATGTATTCTCTTAAAATATCGGTAGTGATTGCCTCACTGCTATTACCATATTTTGCAACCATTTTATTCATGGCCTCATTCAGGTAAATAGTCATTATCATCGCCGTTTCTATCGCCATCCCAAACAGCGCAATGAAACCTACTGCCACGGCAACGGATAAATTAATCCCATAAAAATAAACCATAAAAATCCCTCCTATTAAAGCAAAAGGAACCGTTATCATCGTTATCAAAGCTTCTTTCATTGAGTTGTATGTAAAATACAAAATCAGGAATATGATAAGAACAACGATAGGTAATATCAGTGATAATGTTTTATTGGCTCTAATTTGATTTTCCCATTGTCCGCTCCATTCGACATAATAGCCTTTTGGAAGTTTCGTCATCATGGTATTGAGTTTATCTTGTGCCTCCTCTACCGTACTTCCTAAATCGCGCTCCCTAACATTAAACAAAACACTCCCACGAAGCATCGCGTTTTCGCTGTTTATCATCGGAGGCCCATCACTTATTTTTATATCAGCGACAGCATCTAATGGTATTGGTCCGTATTCCATCGTTTGCACTTGCAATTTTTTTAAGGACTCAATACTATTTCTATATTCCTGTGCATATCTGGCATTCACAGAAAAGCGTTGTCTTCCTTCGATGGTGGTCGTCAATGTCATTCCGCCAATTGCCGCTTCAACAACATTATTCACATCATCAATCGTCAGACCGTATCTACCAATTGCTTCTCGTTTTGCTTCAATGTCGATATACTTCCCACCCGTTATTGGTTCGGCATACAAATCTTTCACTCCTTCGGTTCCTTCGAGCGCTTTTTTAATTTTTTGTGCCAAAGCTTCGATGGTATCCAGACTTGATCCATAAATTTTCACTCCAACGTCTGTTCTGATTCCCGTCGAAAGCATATTTATTCGATTAATAATAGGTTGTGTAAAACCATTGGTTACCCCAGGTATTTGCAGTTTATTATTTATTTCATCGATGATATCACTTTTCGTTTTACCCGCTCTCCATTCATTATGAGGTTTAAGCAAAATAATCGTTTCAATCATACTTATAGGGCTATTGTCCGTTGCCGTATTGGCTCTACCCGCTTTTCCCAAAACATGAGTGACCTCGGGAATTGATTTTATTATTTTGTCCTGAACCTGCAATATTCTTTTCACTTCAGAATTAGAAACATCGGGTAAGGTTACAGGCATAAACAAAATAGAGCCTTCATCTAAAGGTGGCATAAACTCTGAACCGAGACGCGTAAACATCAACCCTCCTATTAATAAAGCAATGCAGTTTACCACCAAAACACTTTTTCTCCATTTTAAACAAAAAACTAGAATTGGAGTATACCAACTTTCCAGTTTTCTATTGATTGGATTCTTATTCTCCGGACGAAGTTTACCCTTAAGCAAGTAACTAATTAGGACTGGCGTCAGTGTAATAGCTAAAAAAGCATCCACTATCAATATAAATGATTTTGTCCAAGCCAATGGACTGAATAGTTTTCCTTCCATTCCCGTTAGTAGAAAAACGGGCAAAAAAGAAGCAATTACAATAAGTGTCGAATAAAAAACTCCTGGACCAACGAGCTTAGAGGAAGATTCAATTAGCTTCATTCTTTCATCAGCCGACAACGGATCATGTTCTTTTTTAAATATTTTTTTAAATAACTTTTTCATCAGTTGATTATTGATTATTATCCATTTCTTCTTGTTTCTCAGAGATGGTTCTATAGGCATTTTCGACCATGACTATTCCATCATCAACCACAACACCAATAGCTAAGGCGATCCCGGTAAGTGACATAATATTGGATGAAATCCCAAAAGCTTGGAGCAAAATAAATCCTATAGCAACAGATATTGGTAACTGTATCAGAATAATCAATGCACTTCTCCAATGGAAAAGAAAAAGAAGAATCACTATTGACACCGCAATCATTTCTTCGATTAAAGTTCCTTTAACTGATTCAATCGCTTTTTCGATTAATTCACTTCGGTCATAAGACGTTTTGAAGGAGACCCCTTCCGGCAATCCTTTTTCAACTTCTTTCATTTTCAATTTTACGGCTTTTATTACCTTATCGGCATTTTCGCCGTAACGCATCACCACTATTCCTCCCACTACTTCACCTTCTCCATTTGCATCAAAAATACCCAGACGTAAATCTCCACCCATTTGAACGGAACCGATATCTTTTACTCTTACGGGAACCGAATTATAATTTTTGATGGCAATTTCTTCCACATCTTTGATGTTCTTTATATAGCCAAGCCCTCTTACGATATAGGCCATGTTGCTCATTTCAAATTTGCGCCCTCCAACATCATTATTGCTTGTCTTTACGGCTTTCATCACTTCCATCATACTAACATTATAGTACTGCATTTTCAAAGGATCTAAAACCAGTTGATATTGTTTCTCAAAACCTCCAAAGGATGCTACCTCAGCAACACCTGGAACCGTTTGTAAAGCAAATTTCACATACCAATCCTGCAACGCTCTTTGCTCACCTAGATCCATTCCATTGGTTTCCAGATGATACCAAAATATATGCCCTACACCGGTACCATCAGGCCCTAAAGTGGGAACTACATTTTGTGGCAACAATCGTTGTGCATAATTTAATCGCTCCAGCACTCGGGTTCTTGCCCAATAAGGATCTACCTTATCTTCAAAAATGATGTAGATAAAACTCATTCCAAACATGGAAGAAGCACGAATATTCTTGATTTTCGGGATTCCTTGTAAATTGGAAACCAAAGGATAGGTAACCTGATCTTCAATTACCTGCGGACTTCTTCCCATCCACTCTGTGAAAACAATAACCTGATTTTCTGATAAATCGGGAATAGCATCAATGGGGTTTTGCTGCACACTATAAATCCCCCAACCAAATAAGCAGGCGGAAACGAGCAAAACAATAACTCGATTTTTTAGTGAGAATGATATTAATTTTTCTACCATTAGTATTAATTATTTGCTGAAATACTGTCGCTCTTTTTTTCGATCCACTTTAATAATAACGCTTTGTTCTCGTTACTGAGTATAGCATTTTTATGTAGGATAGTATAAGAAGCCAAAGGCATTTCATCTGATTTTATTTGTTTGATCATTCGGTCCAGTTTAGTTCGTTGTTTCCGTTTTGAATACGTACCAAATTCACTGAAATTCAAATTTTCTTTCCCTTCGTTAATATGACTATCCATCAACATTCGTACAGGCTGAACATAGGAGTACCAAGGATAGTTGGTGTTATTACTGTGACAGTCAAAACAAGAAGTTTTTAGAATACCTTGAACTTTTGCAGGAACCGAAAATGTTTTAAAAAAGTGCAAAGGTGAAACCCGTACATAATCTAAATTACGTTCGGGCTGATACAGTTGCATCAGCAAAAAAATGGCAATACCCGAAAGGGCTATTTTTTTGATGATTGAGCTCATTTACAACTCTTTTACCATTCCACCACAAGTCAACATTTCTGATCCATAATATGGATTCTTGATCTCTTTAGATTCGCTTATCCAATACCCACTTTTACCTTGATCGTACATTGGACAATAGTCTTGATATAATTTTTTATTGGTCCCGAAAGTTTTTATCATATCATTCATGTCTCTGCTCAAAAGAGCAAAATGCTCTCTTTGATGAGCTATTTTTCCAGAGTTATCAGCAATATGCTCAGCATGTTCTTTGGCATCATCTGCAATATCTATGTATTCCTTTTTCAATTTCGCATCAATTGAAGTCGTATTTGCTGCATTAAAAGTTGCTAATAAAACCTTAGCTGCGGCTGCCGCACCATTTGAATCGTCTTTAACAAGTGCATTTTTAACTTTCAAATAATCATTTACAGTAGCGTCTACAGTAGCAGAAAATGGAGTTGCAGCAACTTTTTCTGTTTTTACTTCTTCAGAAACAGCTTCCGTTTGAGCTACTGGCTCCGTTAATTCCATTCCGCATTTAGAACATTCCTCTCCTTGTTTCCCAGTAACTTCAGGATGCATTGGACAGGAATACAATTGTGATGTGTTTTCAGTTGCTTCCGGATTTACGGACTCTTCTTGCTTATTTTTTTGATTACAGCCTACTACTACAATTGCCATCAGCACTGTTGAAAGAATTATTTTTTTCATTTTTATTAGATTTTTCATTTTTATTAGATTTTAAATTATTGTTAGATTTTAATTCCGGCTTTTCAACCTGATTATTTAGAGACGTTAAAAAAAGTGTATTCCAGATTCAAATAAACCCCATTGGGAGCTGACCGAAGCATGGAACTGTATAACTCATGTCGATAGGCGATATCAATTCGTGCCTGACTTTGGATAATGAATTGAACTGCAGGTACGGCATCTAAATATGATTTCCCATTTTCGTTAATCGTTTGACCTACAAATTCGACCATTAAGTTAATATTTGTTTGCTTATAATTAGTGTATTTTTTGGGATACATTAATTTCCCAAAAGATAAAGTATAGTTTGTTGCATTATCTCCTTGTGTGGACGGAAAAAGATAATTCGGCTTATTGTCCAGCGCTTTTTCAAAACTGATGGAGGAGCTAACGGCTACTTTCTTGATTAATTTTGTAGCAACAATTCCGGCTTCAAAACCAGTATTGTGCCCCACAATTTCAATTTGTTCCTGGTGAATGTCCGCGTTATTAAAACTGTATCTCCCAAAAGCAGCCAGACGAAAATGACTGTTCAAATCATCTGTTGAATAAATCCGATATTTGCTATAGAAACTTGCCCCTTCGGTTACTAGTTCGGTATTTCGATTACTTACAAATACCGATGCACGAAACATTAAATTTTTATTCATTCCCCAAGTGACTTCTGGCATAAAATGGTAATTGTATCCTTCTTCAAATTTCTCTTTGAATACGGATTGCCCTAAACGGATGCTTAAAGAACCTGTCGGAACGTTGCTCGCCGGATCTGTAACTACAAAAAGCTCCTGTGACTTTATGCTTTGGGATATTATAAATAAAACCAGAACTACAATAACCTTCTTCATTAGTTTACTACTTTAATGTGAAAATCTTCCTCATTACCCAAGGCAAAAGTTGCTGTTTTCGAATAGGCCTTCAACAACTTCTTGTGTTCTTTTTCAGTCATATATCCTTTGTCTAGAATTCTAACAACGACTTCTTCATTAGGTACTATCTCCTTAGAATCAACTAAAATGTAATTTGGATTTGATTTTAGCTGACCTGATGCCATGGTAACTTCTAGTGAGCCAACAAAGAAACCTGCCTTTTCAACGCTTTCTTTGAAAACCATAGGACTTAAAGCATTCTCTTTTTTGAGGTAGACTACAAAGGTGTTTGTGTTCAAGTCAGTAGCTACGCTATCCACTTCAGTCATTTTTTTTAGCTGTTTGTTAATTGCATTAGAACACATCGAACAAGTTAGTCCAGTTGCTCTAATTTCAGCTTTTGAGATTTGGGAATAGGACCTTGTGCTTGATATCAAAGCTAAAAGTACTATCATTAAAAATTTTATATTTAGTGTTTTCATTTGTCTATTTATTTATTTGAGCGATAATTTGTTCTTCCGTTGGATTAATCACAATTAGTTTTCCTGAGGCATCAAAAAGATAAGTAGAGGGCAATTCTTCTACTCCAAAAGCAACTGCCGTCTGAGCATCAAATCCTTTTGAGTCTATCACTTGCTGGTGACTCATTTTATCTTTCTCAATGGCGCTCAACCATTTTGCCTTATCCGTATCGATTGAAATCCCTATAATTTCAAATTCTTTACCTTTATAGGAATCATACAATTTCACCAATTTCCTATTGGCCAATCTGCAAGGTCCACACCATGAAGCCCAAAAGTCAATTAATACAGTTTTTCCGTTGAAAGAACCTAGCTCAACCTCTGTATTCTCATTGCTTTGAAGTTTAAGATCGGGTAAAGTATCCCCCAATTTTATTTGTCCATTTGCAACTGAAAAAACAAACAGTAAACTACAGCTCAGAATTATATTTCGTATTTTAAACATTAATCTATTTTGTTAAAACAGCATTTGCTGAATTATTTAATTGTTTCAACAGTTTTGCCGCAAGTCATCATCTGAGAACCGTAATATGGATTCTTAACCGCATTTTCCTTACTTAACCAGTTGGCACCTTTCCCACCGTTTGCCATAGGGCAAAATTGGTAATATACGGGAGCTTCATATTTAGCTATTTCTATCAAATCATGTATGTTTTTTGACAATGTCATAAATGAAGATCTTTGTTTTTTGACGTCTTGAGTTTCAGAGATTACATTTGAATCGGTCTTTAAATCTTTCATCACTTTCATCCAAACCATGTGAACATCCATTGACAGCTCCTTCATTTTTACATCATTTAACGAAACTAACAAATCTTTTGAAACAGCTGAAGCGCTTGCGCCATCTGACTTAACTAGTGCGTCTTTTAACAAAAAGTAATTATCAAAAACTGATTTTAATTGATTCACTTCTTGTTTGTCTAGTGTTGTAATTTCAGTATGATTAGAATGATCATCATGGCTCATTTCCGTTTTAGACACTTCTGTCGTTACCTCTAAGCTAGCCTCTCTATCATATTGACAACAGCCATGAAGATTGTCGTATACGTCGTCTGGGGCACTAAATTTCTCACTGTCATAACCCGCTAAAGCGATGCGTTTTAGGATTTCGTTTGAATTTGTTTTTTTGGAGTCGTAGGTAATTGTAGCCATTTTACTGTCTTTATTCCAATCAACCATTGCCACTTTGTTGAGGCTCCCTGCCTTCTCTATATTCGTTTCACACATACCGCAGTTTCCAAATATTTTTACGGTTTCAGTTTTAGTGTTTTTAATTTGCGCAGTAGCTGCTGTGACTGATAACAATAGAGCTATTGCCATCAATCCTGTTTTAATTGAGTTCATATAATAAATAAATTAGAAGTGAATACGCTAGACCAACAGGTAAACACAAGCATTAAAGCTATAGTTAACAATTAGTTTTAGCCTATAAATAAATGATTTAAAGCAAGATTTGCTTCGGATTTGACACACTAATGGCTGTCAATAAATAATTTAGCCTATTTTAGGAATAAGCCAAAGTGAAGAATATCCTGCAGAAGTAAAGGATATCGTTTGATAAAATTTTTGCTTTTCAGCTGAAAAATTAAAATTAGCACTCTGCATTTCAAATTGAAAAGCCGAGGGTATTGCTGTATTTACAGAAGGAGTGCTACATAAAGCCTTTCCACATTTTCCATTGCACCCGTTATGCTTGTTGTTTTTAGATTGAGAATCCTTACTGCAACAATCTTTGGTCTTCTTCTTAGAAGACATTTCCATGGTACAAGAACCACTATCTGAATTTCCACACGCAAAAGTCGTATTTGGCATCATAACGAAGCCAAACAAAACGATTAGTAAAATGTGGAATTTTTTCATTTTTTTGTGTAATAGATTTCAAAATTACTAAAAATATAGTAGCGCCTCATTAAAAATTTGTTAAAACAAGTAAAGTACTACTATATTTTCAATATTCTCCTTACTTATCCTCTCCTAATATTTTATACATGATAGATTGCAAGATGGACAATATAATACTAAAAAACAGTGCGGTCCAAAATGAATCTACACTAAACCTTCCTACAATATTATCACATAATATTATAATCAATGCGTTGATGACTAATAAAAAAAGCCCTAAAGTTATAAAAGTAATTGGCAATGTTAAAATAACTAAGATAGGTTTGATGAATATATTAAGTAGCCCAAGAACAACTGCTACAATTAAAGCCGTAGTAAAACCTGCCACATGAACTCCTTTCATTAAGTTCGCGATTAGTAATACCAAAGCCGATGTAATAAGAATTCTGATGATTAGTTTCATGTTTTTTATTTTAAATTTTTATTAAAAGTACTACTTTTTTTAAATTATCTAAATTCCTTTAAAAAAAGAAATTGTTAACTCATGAAACAAGGTCGGATTTTCGGCATGAAGCCAATGCCCCGCATTTGGTATTGTTTCTACCGTTGCTTTTGGAAAATGCGCTCTTATATTTTCAACATCACTGTCTAAAATATAATTGGAGTTCCCTCCACGGATAAAAAGGGTTGGTTTCTCAAAAACCGAAGTTGCCGGCAACGCCACTCCTATCTCGTCCATTTTTTTATTAAAGACAGCCAGGTTGAAGCGGAAGGCTAATTGTCCTGGCTCCTGCCAAAACAAGCTTTTCATTAAAAACTGTCTTGTCCCAAAATCCGTTATATACTCTGAAAGCGTATCTTCTACTTCAGATCGACTTGGTTTTTTAGCAAAATCGACTGCATTTAAACCTCCCAAAATAGATTGATGGTGTTGCGGATAGAATTTGGGTCCTATATCGGCGATAATAAGTTTGTCTATCATTTCCGGATACAAGGTCGCAAAAAGCATCGCCGTTTTGCCTCCCATAGAATGCCCTATCATATCGACATTAGTTAGATTATGACTATTGCAGTACTCCAGAATATCCTGAGCCATCAATTCATAGCTGAACTCCTCAGAATGAGGACTTCGCCCATGATTGCGAAGATCTAACATATGAACTTCAAATCCTTCTGTTGCAAACTGCACGCCAAGTGTTTTCCAATTATCTGACATTCCCAGAAATCCGTGCAGAATTAAAAGTGGTTTACCTGAACCTTCTATTTTTGAATATAACATATTGTATGGTTTCACGAGCGCGTGAGGGATAGCAGCGAAAATCCTTTATTAGTATGGAGCGATAGCGGAATACTAATAAAGATTGTAGCGCATAGCCCGACCTGCTTTTTAGCGGGTCACGCCCTAATTATCTTATTTTAATTTTTGCAAATACATGTTGACCACATTCTCTAAACCAAGATATAATGATTCAGCAATTAAGGCGTGGCCGATAGAAACCTCCAGTAATCCAGGAATGTTTTGTTTAAAAAACTGAATATTCTCCAAGCTCAAATCATGTCCTGCATTAATTCCTAATCCCAATTCATTAGCCAAAACGGCCGCTTTTACATAAGGATCTATTCCGTTTTTATTTCCTAAACCATACTCATGAGCAAAAGCTTCGGTATACAATTCTATTCGGTCCGTTCCAGTTTGTTTAGCACCTTCGATCATATCTAATCGTGGATCTACAAAAATAGAGGTACGAATGCCATTGCGTTGAAATTCTTGAATCATTTCAGTCAAATACGCTTGGTTTTTTACCGTATCCCAACCTGCAGACGAGGTTATAGCCCCGATAGCATCAGGTACTAAAGTCACTTGCTCGGGCTTACATTCTAAAACCAAATCGATAAAATTATGTTGTGGGTTTCCTTCTATATTAAATTCGGTATAAACGATTGCTTTTAGGTCACGGGCATCTTGATAACGGATGTGACGCTCATCTGGACGTGGATGTATGGTGATTCCCTGCGCGCCAAATTTTTGAATGTCAGTCGCCACTTTTAATAAGTTAGGCACATTTCCTCCGCGGGCATTACGTAAAGTAGCTATTTTGTTGATGTTTACACTTAACTTTGTCATTGGAATACTTTTTGATTATGAAATAACTATATAATGGATACAAAAATACAAAGTAAAAGGTAGGAGATTTTGCCTTTTTTTGATTATTTTGCATAAAAATTGAGGATTTACTTAAGATGGAAATTACAAACTACATAACCACTGACTTTAAAGCGATTGACAGCCAAGACACTATTGCGTCTGTTAAAGACTTTTTTGATGATTTGACTTTTTCACACTTTCCTGTTGTTGAAGAAGGCATTTACATTGGTAGTATCTCATCTGAAGACATTGAAACTTTTGATAATGACAAAAAGGTAATTGATTACAAATATACTCTCGCAAGTTTTTTCACGAGAACAAATTCAATCTGGCTCGAAGTATTGGAAGTTTTTGCAAAAAACCATACAAACCTTATTCCTGTATTGGATGAAAACAACAGCTATATAGGCTATTATGAAATAGACGACATTATGAGCTTTTTTCACCAAACTCCCTTTTTGAAAGAACAAGGAAGAATTATAAAAGTAAAAAAAGGCGTATTAGATTATTCCATGAGCCAGATTACACAAATCGTAGAGAGCAATAACGGGAAGCTTTTAGGCTTGTTTATTTCTGAATCTGATGTAGACAGCATTGAAGTGACGATGAAAATTAGCTTAGGTGCCATTAATGAGATAGTCCAAACTTTCAGAAGGTACAATTACGAAATAATATCAGAACACCAAGAAGACAATTATATCAGCAGTTTAAAAGAACGCTCAGACTACTTAGACAAATACCTTAATATATAACTATTTGCCAAGTTACCAATCTAAGCTTTCTCCCAAATCATCGATTTTACAAACAAACGATTCCACCAAATAATGAAAGTAGCCATATACGGTCAATATTATCAAAATAGTACAGAACCTATTATAAAAGACATCTTCATTTTTTTTAATAAAAACAATGTAGAATTAGTTATTGAAGCTTCTTTTTTAGAATTGCTTTACGAAAAGGAAATTGTACAAAAAGAATACAATACTTTTTCTTCTCACACAGAATTAGACCAAAGTTTTGACATGCTAATTAGCATAGGTGGTGACGGAACGATATTAAGAGCAGCGACGCTAGTAAGAGATTCCGGAATTCCTATCTTAGGCATTAATGCAGGAAGACTTGGTTTTCTGGCTACGGTTCAAAAAGAGAACATCGATGAATTTCTACAAATTGTTATTGAAGAAAAATATACGCTATCTAAAAGAACATTATTGAGCTTGTCCTGTACTCCTCCAAACGAGGCACTGCAAGACATTAATTTTGCCATGAATGAAATTTCGGTAAGCCGAAAGGACACTACTTCGATGATAACAATTGACACCTACCTTAATGGTGAGTTTTTAAATTCCTATTGGGCCGACGGTTTAATTGTATCAACACCTACAGGATCAACAGGATATTCCTTAAGTTGTGGAGGTCCTATATTGACTCCAGATGTAAAAAGTCTCGTAATAACGCCTATTGCTCCTCATAACCTCAATGCAAGACCGCTAGTTATTCCTGATGAAACTGAAATCAAATTAAAAGTTTCAGGAAGAGAAGAGCATTATCTGGTTTCATTAGACTCTAGAATCACTTCTGTGAAAAACGAATCAATACTAAGCATTAAAAAAACTCCCTTCGAAATAAACATGGTCGAAATCCCCGAAGAAACCTTTCTAAAAACACTGCGCACCAAATTATTATGGGGTGAAGACAAAAGAAATTAAATCTTTTTTACTTCCAAAACATACTATAGTATCCCATTTTTTCGTTTCGCTTTTAACAAATCCCTATCCGATATCGATAATAGTCCCTATTCTTTAAAAATGGGCACATTTAAGCTAATCGGTATTGATTCGAAACGATAATTATTATATTTGCACGCAATTTCAAACAAAATGAATAAAACTTTTGGCTTATTTATATGCTTATTCCTGAGTATGACGACGTATTCACAAATACATGAAGTGGGCGTTTTTCTGGGCGGAAGTAACTACATAGGAGACATTGGACCTACGACCTACATAGCCCCAAACGAACCTGCTTTTGGAATACTTTATAAATACAACAAAAGTCCAAGACATGCATATCGTTTTTCGTACACCCAATCAAAAATCACATCAAATGATCTTGATTCAAAAGAACCCAGCAGAAACCAAAGAGGCTATCGTTTTGAAAATAACATAAAAGAAGTATCTTTAGGCCTTGAATTCAATTTTTTTGATTTTAATCTTCATCAATTAGAGCGTAAAATCACGCCTTATGTATATTCTGGGATTAGTTATTTCAGATATGATGAGCTGTATATATTGTCAGGAGAAACAAAAAAAGATGAGGGCGCGAATTCATTTGCGATACCTATGATTGTAGGAATAAAATCAAACATTACCCCTAGTTTAATACTAGGTTTAGAAATGGGAGTGCGTTACACACTTACTGACAATCTAGACGGTAGTAATCCGAAGAATGAAAGTTTGAAACCATTACAATTTGGAAATATAAATAATAATGACTGGTACGTTTTTTCAGGGTTAACGTTAACGTATACCTTTGGAGAAAAACCATGCTACTGTGCAGACTAAGAAAATGGACTTACTAGAAAATATAGACAAGAATAATTTGCCCCAACATTTAGCCATAATAATGGACGGTAATGGACGATGGGCAAAACAACAAGGTTTACTTAGAGCTTTCGGGCATGAGAGCGGAACAAAATCCGTAAAAATCATCATAAAAACCTGTGCTAAATTAGGTGTCAAAAATTTAACCCTCTATGCCTTTTCGACGGAGAACTGGAACCGACCTAAACTGGAAGTGGATACTTTAATGAAGATTTTGATAAAGTCATTAAAAAAAGAACTCCCAACACTTCTGGAAAACAATATAAAATTGAATACGATAGGTAATTTAGAAAAATTACCCCAGTCAGCTCAAAAGGAACTCCTTGATGTAATAAACAAAACTAAGGATAATACTCACATGACATTAACATTAGCGTTGAGTTATGGTTCGAGAGAAGAAATCGTAAATGCGGTGAAAAACATCAGTAATAAAGTTAAAAATAATATAATTTCAATAGACTCTATTGACGATTCAATTATAAATGAGCATCTTTACACGCAAAATTTACCGGATGTAGATTTATTAATAAGAACAAGCGGAGAACATAGAATAAGTAATTTTCTACTATGGCAAATAGCCTATGCAGAATTATATTTTACTGATGTATTGTGGCCAGACTTTAAAGAACAGAATTTATATGAGGCTATCATTAGTTATCAAAAAAGAGAACGTAGATTTGGAAAAACAAGTGAACAAATTAAATAATTTTTTAGTGTTGAATAAAAGTATAAAAGCAGTCCTTACCCTAGTTTTACTAGGTAGTTTTTCACAAATTAAAGCTCAAGAAAGAGTTCCTTTTGATCAAGGTCAAAAATACATATTAGCCGATGTTGTCCTTACTAACAAAATCAGTTTCAATGACCAAACGGTTGTAACTTTTGCTGGACTTGAAAAAGGACAGGAAATTACAGTTCCTGGAGAAGAAATCAGTAGCGCTATTAAAAAGCTTGGGAAATTGGGTCTTTTTGACGAAATTTCATTTTACATTAACAGAATCGAAAATGACAGCATCTATCTTGATTTAGAAATCAAAGAATTGCCGAAATTAAATAACGTGAAGTTTGTTGGGATTAAGAAAAACAAAACGGAAGCTTTAATTAAAGACAACGGACTGACAAAAAGCAAAGTAGTTAACGAAAACTTAATCACCACGACAAAAAACTACATAGAAAACAAATACAAGAAAGACGGATACTACAATACCAAAGTTAACATTAACATTGTACCAGATACATCAACTGTTAACCAGGTAAATATGGTTGTAAATATTGACAAAGGTGAAAAAATAAAAATTGCTGAAATTGATTTTATTGGTAACGAAAAATTATCAGATAAAACTTTACGCAAAGCGATGAAAGACACCAAAGAGAAAAGTATCTTTCATGTATTGAAGGCTTCAAAATTCATAAAAGCAAAATACAAAACCGATTTAGAAAAAGTAATAGCTTCCTATAAAGAAAAAGGATATAGAGATGCTAGAATAATTTCTGATTCTATTACTTATCTTAAAGATAAAAACGCATTATCTATAAAAATTAATGTCGAAGAAGGAAATAAATATTATTTTGGAAACATTAAGTTTTTAGGGAATACCGTTTATCCAGATCAATTACTAAGCAGAATAGTTGGTGTCAAAAAAGGAGAAACTTATAATGGAGTACTTCTAGAAAAAAGAATAGCAGACAAGTCAAAACCAGACGGAGAAGACATTACAAATCTATATCAAAATAACGGATATTTATTTTCAAACATCAACGCAGTTGAAGTAAGAACTGTTAACGACACGATTGATTTTGAAATAAGAGTAAATGAAGGTCCACTAGCCTATTTTAATAAAATTACGGTAGTAGGAAATGACAAAACAAATGATCGCGTTATTTATAGAGAGTTAAGAACTAAACCTGGAGAAAAATACAGCAAAGAATTATTGGTTAGAACTATTCGTGAAATTGGGCAATTAGGATTTTTTGACCCAGAAGCAATCGACCCTAAATTTAAAAATGTAGATGCTTCAGCAGGAACGGTTGATATTGAATACAATCTTGTTGAAAAAGGATCAAGCCAGATAGAACTTCAAGGAGGTTATGGTGGCGGTGGTTTTATTGGTACTTTAGGACTATCTTTCAACAATTTCTCGGCTAGAAACCTACTTAATAAGGACGCATACAAACCTTTACCTATGGGTGACGGACAGAAAGTATCTTTAAGACTTCAGGCAAGTACGTATTTTCAAACCTATAGTGTTTCGTTTTCTGAACCATGGTTTGGACAAAAGAAACCGGTTTCATTTAGTTCTTCCATATCTTACAGTAAACAATTTTTAAACAATTATATTACTCAAAGTGTAGACAAAGATAAAAGTTTCAATATCCTTACACTATCTGTGGGATTAGCTAAAAGATTAACAGTGCCGGATGACTTTTTTGTATTATCACAATCTATTAGTTACCAACATTATGATTTGAACAATTATAACACGGGGTTATTTACATTTGGAAATGGAGCTTCAAGAAACTTAGCGTACACCATTGGATTATCTAGAAGTAACAAAGGGGTGAATCCGATATTCCCAACTTATGGTTCAGAATTTAGTATTTCGGCAAAACTAACTGCTCCATATTCTCTTTTAAACGGAATAGATTATGCAACATTAGGAGACAAAGAAGAATATAAATTAAAAAACACTACCGACAGATCAAATCAAGTAGATGCAAACGGAAATACAGTTAATATTGGTGATTACATTGATGCTTCTGGAAACAAAGTTTTCAACTACCAAGATGCAGCTGCTGACCCAGCATTAGTAGATCAAAAGAAATTTAATTGGTTAGAATATTACAAAATTAAGTTCAAAGCGGATTGGTATACGAAAGTTTATGGTAAATTAGTACTACGAACGTTAACTGAATTTGGATTCCTAGGCGCATACAATCAAGATAGAGGTGTTGTACCATTTGAAAGATTTTATGTAGGAGGAGATGGATTAGCTAATTACTCAATGGACGGAAGAGAAACGATTCAGCTGAGAGGATATCCTAACAACTCTTTGACACCTATAAATAGTGTAGGAGAACAAATTGGAGCAACGGTATACAATAAATTCTCTATGGAATTACGTTATCCAATTACCTTAAAATCATCTGCATCTATATATGCATTAGGATTTTTAGAAGCAGGTTCATCTTATGCAGATTTTAAAACATACAATCCATTTGATTTAAACCGTTCTGCGGGAGTTGGATTACGTGTATTTATGCCAGCATTTGGATTATTAGGTATCGATTTCGGACATGGTTTTGATGCTTTACCGGGGCTAAGTAAACCGAATGGATGGGAAACCCATTTCATTATTGGACAGCAATTTTAAAAAAAATTGAATCACGATTTTCTAATACTATAAAGTTATGAGAAAACATTTTTTAGTACTATTTTTAGCTTTGATTGTAGTAAATACAATTCATTCGCAAACCAGAGGAACAAAATTAGGCTACATTGATATGGAGTATATTCTACAGAATGTCCCCAATTATGCCGAAGCAACTGTCCAGCTGGAGCAAAAAGCACAAAAATGGAAACAAGAAATTGAGACCAAGAAAATCGAACTCAATAAAATAAAAGAGGCTCTTACTGCTGAAAAACCTTTGCTTACAAAAGGATTGATTGAGGAGAGAGAATTAGAAATTAAGTTCCTTGAAAATGAAATGCTGGATTTTCAGCAAAAAAGATTTGGCGCTAACGGAGATTTGATGATGCAAAAATCTGTTTTGGTTAAACCAATTCAAGACCAAGTATTCACCGCTGTTCAAGACATCGCAGAATCACTAAAATACGACTTTGTTTTCGACAAGTCTTCTGATTTAACAATGCTGTTTGCTGCAAAAAGATTTGACATAAGCGACCAAGTATTACGCGTACTGAACAGAGCAGAAAAAAGGGAACAGTTGACAAAAAAACAACTTGAAGCTCAAGAAGCGAAACAAAGCAAGGAAGACGCTATTGAAGACAATCCTTTCTTAGCTGAAAGACAAAAAATACTGGACGATAAAAAAGCCACAAGAGATTCAATTATTGCAGGTCGAAAGTTAGCTCAAGAACAAAAGAAAGCAGACTTTGAAGAAAAAAGACAAAAAATGCTTTCAGATAGAGAAGCGAAAAAAAATGGCACGGTTTCTGCCTTATCTAAAACAGAAGACGTAAAAGCAAACACATCAAATGTTGATGCTAATAAAGAAGCAGCAAAATCAGCAGCCGAAGATGCAAGACAAAAACAACTTGATGCAAGAACCAAAATATTGGAAGACCGAAAAAAAATAATTGAAGATCGCAAGAAAGCTGCAGAAGAAAGAAGAATACAAGTTCTGCAACAAAGAGACTCGATTAAGAAGGCCAGAGAAGAACAATTAAAACTAAAACAATAAATTAATTACTAAATATTTTAAAAACGATGAAACAGATTAAAACTTTATTAATTGCTGCAATATTCATTTTAGGAGCAAATCAAACAATTAGCGCACAAGCAAAAACGGCTCACGTAGACGTAAGTGAAATCATGGCTAAAATGCCAGCTATGTTAGATGCTCAAAAGCAATTAGAGAAATTAAGCGGAACTTATGATGCCGATTATAAAAAAATGGTTGAAGAATACCAAGCGAAATTAAAAAAATACGAAGCTGAGTCTGCTACTGTTTCTGACGCAATAAACGGAGATCGTTCTAAAGAAGTTCAGGACATGCAAAAAAGAATTGTTGATTTTAGAGATAATGCTCAAAAAGAATTACAACAAAAAGAATCTGATATTGTAAAACCATTAATGGAAAAAGTAAGAACTTCAATCCAAAAAGTTGGAAAAGCAAAAGGTTTCCAATACGTATTAGACGGTTCTACACTTTTACTTGCTGACGGTCCTAACTTGACTGCTGACGTGAAAAAAGATTTAGGTTTCTAGAAAATCAAAAACTCAATATAAAAATACCGCTCACCCTTTTTAGGATCGAGCGGTATTTTTTTTGTCATATGAATTATTTAGGATTATTAATCCATACCACTTAACTTTGTTTTGATGGATAACAACCAACCAATAGGTATTTTTGACTCAGGCATTGGCGGCACTTCAATATGGAAAGAGATTCACCAGCTGCTTCCCAATGAAAAAACCATATATCTTGCAGACAGCAAGAACGCTCCTTATGGCCAAAAATCGAAAGACGAGATTATCGCCTTGAGCATGAAAAACACTGATTTATTGCTAAAAATGAATTGCAAACTCATTGTCGTAGCCTGCAATACTGCTACAACAAATGCTATTAGAGAACTAAGAGAAAAATATGACATTCCTTTTATTGGTATCGAACCTGCAATAAAACCTGCTGCCACGAATTCAAAAACACAAACGATAGGCATTCTGGCTACACAGGGAACTCTTATCAGTGAACTTTTCAACAAAACGGCACAACAGTTCCAAAACACTAAAATAATTGACCAGGTAGGTCATGGATTAGTACCCCTTATCGAAAGTGGAAAAATGAATTCTCCAGAGATGACACAATTGCTTCACTCCTATTTGACCCCGATGATTGATGCGAATATTGATTATCTAGTATTAGGTTGTAGTCATTATCCCTATCTAATTCCGCAAATAAAAGCAATCCTCCCAAATCATATCCAAATAATTGATTCAGGAGAAGCGGTCGCTAAACAAACGCAGAACGTTTTAAAAGAAAAAGTGGGCTTCACAACAGAAAAAAATAGCACACCCATTTTCTACACCAATGCAAATCCAAAGGTATTAAGGGAAATTTTAGAAAATAAATATGAAGTTATAGAAAAGGACTTTTAATTAGTCGAATTTTCTTTTAACAAACCATATTGCATCTAAACTTAAATTGACAGATATTTTATGATAATTTTCTTTAATAAGACCATTACTTATACTCCCTTTTTGACCGTAAGAATAGGTCAGGTTTAGCGCAGAAAAAGTTCTATTCTCCACAGGTAAAGATACACCTACCGAAAAGGCTACATTGCTAATTCGTTTATTATCAATTTGTAGAAATCCTGTATCATAATTAAAACCAGTCGAATATTTTATTCGATCAAAATAAGTACGAATACCATTCGTTTTATTATAAGAAAAACCCATTGCAAATTTATCTTGATTAACATAAGTACCATACAAATCAGATTGGTTTGTGCTGTTCCACAAACTTTTTGAATAATCCATCGTTAAATTTAAGTTGTTTTTAAAAATTTTACTAAATCCTACTCCTACTTCTAAAGGCAAGTAATAATCATTAACATCATAATCTGCATCCGTTTCAACTGTTGTAGAAGTAAGCGTAGAGGCATTATATGAAACAACAGATTGGGTTTTTGAAGCTTTAACTTGACTTGGTGATTTAACATTAACACCAAATGCCAACGTAGAATCAATTTGCACCTGCCCCCCTAATGAAACTCTTGCTCCATTATAATACGAAGTTTTATTTATTGAAGTTACTGAATTTGCAACAGTATAACTTCTATCGTCAGTAATGTTACCAAAAAGAAAATTCGTTGAAAGACCTAAAGCTATTTTTTTTCCAATCTTATATCCATAGGAAAGACTAACATCATTTAAACCACCCGAACCTGCAGCGTCTAAAACATAGCTCTCAGTACTATTTTCAACAGGTAAAACTAAATTTGATATTTTATAGGTTGCGCTAGAATACGGTTTCAAAGCTAAACTAACAGCTGATTTAGATGTGACTGGAAAAGCCAAAGCAATATGTGAAAATTGAATATTATTTCGACTTTCCTTATTAGAACCATTTTCATAACTGGAAAAAATTGACTTACCACCCACATCAAATAAAAAATGATTTTGAGACATAAAACCCAAAGAAGCTGGGTTTAGGTTATTAATCGAACTTGACGAAGGCAATGCTATACCAGAAGATCCAATGGAAGCATTAGATCCAAAATCAGAATCATACAAACTACCCAGTCCATAAATTGAATACGGTGAACTAGATATACTTTGCGAAAATGCAGTCGTTACCAAAAAGATAAAGAAACCGGTAATTACTATTTTATTTTTCATTTAATAAGAAATATAATAAATTTTCAATTGAATTTTATTGTTACTATTTTTTTGATCTCCCAACATCACTCGATTTACTGATTTCAAAATATTAGGTATCGTTAATATTAATGATAACTTAGAATCAGAATTTTTAATCATTTCGTTCTGTAAAAAAGCTCCAATGGAAACCTTATAACCAATATATTCGTTAAACTCATCTGTTTGGGTATTTAAAACAGCGTAGGTAGCACTACCCGTGTTATTTAAAGTTCCGGTTACCCTATTGAGCTTATCAGCCACAAAAACCCTTAAAGAATCAGGTAAAGAATAGTTCTTATCTGAGTAGGTGTTTTTTATTGGCTTGATAATCAATTCAGCATCAACAATAGCGCCTTTTTCTGAAATGTACTTTAGCTGCTTTATATTAGGAAAATCAATCCTACAAGCAATACCCGTACCTGATTGAATATATGCTTTATTCCCTGTCTTAACACTTGACAGACTACTTGTAAAACCAGGTAAATCACTAATTTGTGTTCCAGCTCTATCTAAACTTATATTATTAAATTGCTTTGCCACATCCAGAATACCAAAATCCATACTTAAAGACTCTTCTGTATCGCCTAAATATTTTGAATAATACAACCGAAGTACGCTGGAACTACTAAACCCAACTACACTACTTGAATTAGTTGAAGTTGATTTAATAGTCAATCCTTTGAAGTACTCTGTAAATTCATCAAAATTAGTTATTTCACGTTTTTTTATTCTTTGGAAAAGAGCTTCTCCAAAAACATCACTAACTTTTACAACTACAGTATCCTTACTTATAGGCTTTGGTTTAAATGAAACTGATCCTAAACTTTCTTTGTCAAACGCAAGAGTTGAGCTATTGTAAAAATAATAATCATCATCAGCCACCTTCACTTTTTCAAGCAAACGATGTAAACTAATTGTTTGCACTGATGTGGTATCTCCATAATAATATTTATCTGGCCTCAAAATCATTCGAATTGAATCAAAAACATAATTTGGAGCATAAGTATCTGAACTACCTGTTTTCAAAGCATAAGACGAACCAGCTAACTGAAAATAACTTTCAGATTTTACCTTTCCAAAATAAGGATCAACATAATTTCCAACTAAAATTCTACTTTGACTAGAAGTGATTAAGGAATCCAAATTAATTGTTGAAACATCAACAGTTAAAGTGTCGACTAATACCACTTTATTACTTACCGACAAATAATCTGACCCTACTACAAACTCTCCTGTATCTACATCCGAATCACAAGAGGTTATCAAAGCTCCAAGAAAAAGCACTAACAATAACTTATACATAAAAGTTTTTTAACAAATATAGCAGAGCACTTTTTATACTACATTATAACATATACCATTCAAAGTTTTATGTCTATAAAAAGCTATAAAACATCTATAACTTCAATTACCGAACACTAATATTGATTCAGCCATGCAAATGACTCATTAGTCTATGGAATTAGGGAATACATATATCTTCTTTTTTTACATTAGATAATGCAACTACTTTTGAAACAATAAAAAAAAATATGAGAATAAAGATTTTTACAATCCTATTGTTTCTGTTTTCTATTCTAAAAACAAGTGCTCAAAACAGCTACTCTTTAGATTTAAATACAAAAACAGCACCAACCGAAAAAATAACAAGAAATGAAACTGAAGTTGGTTTTACAGTTTCGAAAAAAATCAATTCAAAAAACACCGTAACCAATACAGTACGATATACTAAAATAGGAGTGAATTATGAGTTAGAAAAATATGCTTTTCAAGACAATTTTACTGATTTCTTAAGTATAGCAAATGATTTAACAATCAACCACGATATCAACGAAAAAACGAGTTTTACTCTTGATATAAAACCAACAATCAATTTTGAAAAAAGCATGGAATTTTCAGATTTACAATTATTAGGAGCTTTAAAAATAAATTACAAATTCAATGAATCAAACTCTATATCCGCAGGGGTGCAGCGCAGTACGATTTTTGGAAAAACAAGTGTACTACCCACCTTTTCCTATACCCAGCAGATAAATCAAAATACAGTTGCAGTAATTGGATTTCCAAGCTCAATAGTTTCTTATTCGAATAATAATAGAAATACATTTTCAATAAAAAATGACTTTCAAGGAGCTATTTACAATTTAGACAGTAAAGACTTAGATGATAATTATAACAAGGCAACAAAAATGACCTACTCACAAATGGCCACAACATTTGAATATGTACGAAGTATAGACACTTACTGGTCTATCAACTTCAAAGGAGGATATGGATTCAACAACAAGTTTTATCTCACAGATAATGCCGGAAACCTAACCTACAATTTCAACAATAATAACGGATATATTTTCAACATAGGTATAAAATTCAAACATTAATAAAACAATAAACATATGAATATTTTAAGAAAAGGAATGATAATGTCTACTCTCATCATGGGATTAGTATTGGTTAGTTGCAGTAACGATGAAGATCCTGACTTAGTAGGAAACTGGGTAAAAAAGTCATCTTTTGATGGACCAGCAAGATCAAGTGCTACAAGTTTCGTGATTGGTAGTTATGCTTATGTAGCGACGGGTTACACAGGTGATGAATATTTAAAAGACCTTTGGGCTTACAATTCTGACGGTGATTATTGGGAACAAAAAGCAGACTTCAACGGTGTAGGACGAAGCGCTGCTTCAGGGTTTGAACTGGATTCAAAAGGATACATCGGGCTAGGTTACGATGGAACTAATAAATTAAACGATTTCTACGAATACGATCCAATAAGTAATACTTGGACGCAAAAAGCTGATTTTGCTGGAACAGCTCGTTACTCTGCAGTAGGGTTTCAAGCCGGTGGAAAAGCCTATTTTGGAACTGGATATGATGGAAATTATCTAAAAGACTTTTATCAGTACAGCCCAACAGCTAATACTTGGACCTTAGTAAATGGTTTCAGCGGAAACAAAAGACGAGGAGCTAGCACATTTGTAATCGATAATAAAGTTTATTTAGGATTAGGAGTAAATAGTGGTACTTACCAAGTTGACTTTTGGATGTTTGATCCAGCAACAGATACCTGGACAAGAAAACGAGACATCGATCAAGACGATGACGATGATTACTCTTACAACGACGATTATGTAATTGTAAGATCTAATGCGACAGGATTTTCAATGAATGGATACGGCTACATAGGATGTGGAGAAAGTACAAGATCGATTTGGGAATACAACCCAACTGATGATATATAGGAAGAAAAAACTTCTCTTGAAGGTTCTGCAAGAACAGATGCAACAGGATTTGCAATCAACGAACGTGGTTTTATTTTATTAGGAAGAACTGGTTCTTCATATTTTGATGATTCATGGGAATTTAAACCATTTGACGAACAAAGTGATGATGATAATTAATTCAACTAAAAAATTCTTCTGGACAAAAATCCAGAAGAATTTATCCTTTCGATCAACAATAACAAAGCTACTTTTAGTATGTTTATTTTTATTTATATCTTGCAAAAAAAATGAGGACTTAAATCTAGCTTCCTTAAAAACGCAAAATGGATGGGGTTATGTCATCACATTAGAAGAAAAAATTATCATAAAACAGACTGTAATTCCTGTTATTTCTGAAAATAAAAGTTTCAAAACAGAGGAAGAAGCCCTTAAAGTAGGTCAATTAGTTTTAGAGAAATTGAATTCAAATTTATCACCTACAGTAACAAAAAAAGATTTACTTCTATTATCTATAAAAATCTAAATGACCTTAAACGAAATTAAAAGCACCGAAAAGAACAACATATTAATTCATTCTGTAGTATGGTGCTTTTTTATTTGTTCCTCACTGATTCAATTTTACGAAAGTCCTTTCTACATAACCCCTGATTTTTTTATTCAATGGGGAACAGGGATTGTATTATTTTATCTCAATTACTTCTATTTTGTTCCTAGATTACTTTTACAAAAGAAATATGGCTACTATTTAGCGATTGTGCTTTTAATTATTTTTGTATTTATGGCTTTTCGAGTGACCTATACAATTTCTGAATTTCGAGAAATGCCTCGCCCTAGAAACCTATTAACTATTGAAAACGAGTCAATGCGTTTAGCCCCACATTCTGGAGATAAACGTCCTTTTATTTTTAGGCTTTTACCAGCTGTCTTCTATATATTCATACTGGCCTGTAGTATCGTAATAAAAACATTATCTGAGATTTATACAAGTCAACAAAACAAACTAGTAGCGGAAACTCATAGAACTTCGGCCGAATTAAATTATTTAAGAAAACAAACAAATCCTCACTTTTTGTTTAATGCCCTAAATAGTATTTACTCCTTAGCTTATAAAAAATCAGATCTCGTTCCTGACGCCATTGTTACCCTATCAGAAATGATGCGATACATGCTCTATGAAACTGATAACAAATCCGTTTTTCTTGAAAAAGAATTAAACTACATTAAAAACTATATTGAGTTACAAAAGCTTCGATTGAGTAATATTGAAAATATTTTCATAAATATTCATGGAGACACAAAAAACAAGTATATCGAACCCTTATTATTAATTACATTTATAGAAAATGCTTTTAAATACGGAACGGATTACAAGGGCGTGACTTATGTGAAAATTAAAATTATAATAGAAGAGAACACATTAGACTTTTGGATTGAAAATAAGATTGAAAACTATATTAAAGACCCCAATAATTCAGGCATTGGCATGACCAATATGGAAAACCGTCTTAATCTTTTATACCCAAATGCGCACAAACTAACAATTATAGAAACAACTGATAAATACAGTCTGCATTTAAACTTAAAACTCGATCAAATAAAAGAATAAAAGCAATAATTAGAAGGGCTTATTCACCACTAAAATTGAAATAAATGAAATGTGTTATTATAGATGACGAACCATTAGCTGTTGATTTAATCAAAGAATTTGTTAGCAAGGTGGAAACACTCGAACTAGTAAATACCTTTAATAATGCTATTGATGCTTTAGCTGTGATTAATCACACAAACGTCGATTTGATTTTTTTAGACATAGAAATGCCTCATTTCTCTGGTATAGATTTTATAAATGCATTAGATAAAAAACCACTTATAATTTTCACTACTGCCTATTCTAATTACGCTGTAGAAGGATTTAACTTAGGTGCAGTTGACTACTTGGTAAAACCAATCCCGTTTCATAGATTCCTAAAATCCGTTTTACGAGCACAACAAATTTTTAGTCCACAAGCATTTTCTACTCCTGCAGCTCTAATTTCTACTCCAGAGATAGAGCAAGATTTTATGTTTGTACGAGCTGAATATGAAAATGTTAAAATTAATTTTGTTGATATTTTATATATCGAAGGACTTAAAGACTACGTCAAAATTTATACTACAGATAATAAATACACATTGACACTTATTAGCCTTATAAAACTCGAAAATTTACTTTCTTCAAAAGGATTTTCTAGGATTCACAGATCGTATATAATCAATATAAAACACATAAAGTCAATTCAGAAAAACAAGGTTCTAATTGCCGAAAAAAGGATTCCGATTAGTGAAAGCTACAAAAATTCATTCTTTGAAAAGATTAACTTATAATTCAATAACTACTCTTCTTTGAACCAACCCGAATACATTACATAATTATTCGAAATACGTTCAATCTCACCTGCAAAATCTGATTGATCGATGTCTTTCACTTTTCTGGCAGGAACGCCAGCCCATATTGATCCTGACTCGACCGTTGTATTTTGTGTTATAACAGCACCGGCAGCAACGATAGAATTACTCTCAATTAAACAGTTGTCCATTACTATCGCTCCCATTCCAATCAACACATTATCTTTAATCACACAACCATGAACTATTGCGTTGTGTCCAATTGACACATTATTACCTATGATTGTAGGATGCTTTTTATAGGTACAATGAATGACCGCTCCATCTTGGATATTCACCTTATTTCCTATTTTAATGAAATTTACATCTCCTCTAATAACGGCATTAAACCAAACACTACACGATTCTCCAAAACTCACATCACCTACAATAGTGGCGTTTTCAGCCACATAACAATCCTCAGGTATAAGAGGTGACTTTCCGTTGACAGATTTTATTAACATTAAGTATCTGAATTTAATTAATGGCAGGACATTTACATTCGTATTTAACGGGTTTGCAAAATAAATTGATACCCAATGTAATCTGGTGATAGCCTCCGTCATCAAATTTGACAGCGCCTGAAACATGTGAATACGTGTACGCAAACATGAAGTTATTGAAATTCACACCAACAATCGGCGTGATGTATTGTAATTTTTGCTTTGAGATACCATTGCCATCAGTGTATTGCGCACCATCAAAACTTCTGCGATAAGACAAACCTCCCCAAAGTGTTCCGAAATCCATATTTTTATAAGCCTTCATGTTTACATCAATGGACTTCTCTTGCGTTTTTTCAACAAGTTGGAATAGTATGGATGGCTCTAATAATATTCTGTCAAGATCTCCAAAAACGTAACCGGCACTCAATAAATATTTTCGTAAATTATCACTTTCGTACTCCGTATAAATATCTCTTCTCGTTTCGATAGCATTTTTCACTGTTCCGTGTGCATAAAAATCTAAATAATTGTAAGATACACCAATATCTACATTAAAATAAGAATCTTTTTGCACTATTGTTCCATCAATAATAGGATCAAAGTCTCCAGATTGTAAAAAACTAGTTTCATCTAGTTGACTCTGAATCAAACCACCGCTAATACCAAAGGACAATTGGTTCAAATCAATTTCATCTCTAGAAAACATAAGGTGATAAGCATAGGTAAGCTTCACTCCTTTTTGAGAGTGATATCCATTCTTGTCATTGAAAAGAATAATTCCTGCTCCCGCTTTTTCGCTAACCCTTCCATTAAAACTTAAAGTTTGAAGTTCCGGAGCATCCTCTTGACCAAACCACTGCTTTCGAGCTGTTAATCTTATTTTCGCGCAATTTGCCGCACCTGCCATAGAGGGATGGATCAAATAGTAATTATCTGATAAATAATCGGAATAGACTGCTATCCCTTCTTGCGAGAAAGTATATGATGATACAAAGAAAAGAACAATTAAAAATTTGATTTTTATATACATTGAAATACTATTAAATAATAAATGAATATTAATGCACTTAAAAAAATGACATAAACCCACCCAGACAATTAAAATAAAGTTAATTTATTCATTAATAAATCAAATATAGTTAATCGTAGAAAATAACTTTACTAAATTTGTAAAAATTTATAAATATCATGACAAAAGTTACCATAAAAGAAACACAAAACCCAACTATACTTAAATTTGAATTTGAAGATTTCATTACTCAAAATGAAAGTTTTGAATTTAAAAACATAGACGAGGCAAAATCATCTCCACTTGCACAGCAGCTGTTTTATTTGCCGTTTGTAAAAACAGTATACATCTCCGGAAACTTCATCGCCATAGAAAAATATAACATTGTAGAATGGGAAGATGTAAAAGATGCCGTAGCAGAGCAAATAGATACTTTTGTTAGCAATGGAGGGACAATTATAACAATCGACGAAAACAAAACAAAAAAACAACCTATAACCGTTTATGGAGAAACAACTCCTAATCCGGCTGCCCTTAAATTTGTTGTAAGTAGAATGTTGACTAAAAACGCTATTGAGTTTAAAAACATCGACGATACTGCTGCTTCTCCCTTAGCAAAAGAGTTGTTTAAATTTTCTTACGTAAAAGAAATTTTCATTGATGAAAACTATATTTCTGTTACTAAATATGAAATCAACAACTGGGAAGAAATAACATTAGAATTAAGAAGTTTTATTAAGCAATTTATCGAAAACGGAGGAGTCGTTCTTGATGAAACCATGCTTGGTGCTACTGAAAAAGAAGAGAAAACTAAAACACAGGAGTTTGACAATCTAGACGTCACTTCCCAACAAATCATCAATATTCTTGAAGAATATGTAAAACCTGCTGTTGCAGCTGATGGTGGAAACATTGTTTTTGATTCTTATAATGAAAATGATAAAATTGTAAAAGTAATACTTCAAGGTGCTTGTAGTGGCTGCCCATCTTCAACATTTACATTAAAATCCGGTATTGAAAACATGTTAAAAAGCATGCTTAATGATGAGCAAATTCAAGTAGAAGCAGTAAACGCATAAATAAGCCAGACAACAACAAGTAACGCAACCTACTGACATTGTATTATTTAAAAAAAAGTAACACGCTTTTTAGTACGTTTTTTCGAAAATAATTACTAAATTTAAGTTCACTTTAAAAAATAGAAATTATGTCAGTATTAAAAGTTATTGAATTACTTGCCAACTCAACGGTTAGTTGGGAAGATGCCTCGCAAAAAGCGATTACAAAAGCTTCAAAATCGTTAAAAAACATAAAGTCGGTCTACATTAAAGATCAAAGTGCCGCTGTAGTTGAAGGGAAGATCTCAGAATACAGAGTTACCCTTAAAGTGACCTTTGAACTTGAATAGTTAAAAGTAAAAAAAGCGTTTCGTCAGAGACGCTTTTTTTATTTCCAATAGTTTTTTAAAAAACGAAACAAAGACACCCAAAGTGCTTATCGTTTATTTTTAAATAAAAAAAAAGCTTTAGATACTGAATATCAACTACATATTAATAAATAATATCTTTTCGCATAAAAAAATTGATTATTATTGTAGTCTAATCTAACACTAACAACCATGGGAGTAACATCATTTTTTAAAAACTTATTTGGCTCTGCCAAAGAAACCACTAGTGAATTGGCCGACAAAGCAGAACTGACTTTAGAATATGCAAAAGAAAATGCAGCACCTTACATAGAGAAAGCAGATGCATTCGTAGAGGACTCAATAGAAAAAGCCAAAGAAGCTGCTACTCCGATAATTGAAAAAGCCCACGATTACGCCAATCAAACAAAAGAAGCCGTTAGCGAGTACGCTGAAGAAGCTGGCGATATTTTAGGGAACATTGTTAATACAGTAAAAGAAAGTACCGCTGAGGCCGTAAAGAAAACAGAAACTTTCATCAAAGAAAGCACAGAATCTCATTCTGATATACCAGAAATTGAAAGTTCTTTAAATAACGAAACCCCTTCAAAAGAATTTAGAAATAGAATTGAAGAAGATGCTGATTAGTCATTTAATAATAATTCGTATTTTTGCCACATAAACACAAACCTTCTCTTTAGAGAGGGTTTTTTATTAGCTTAAAAATGTATGTAGACTCAAAATACGTTACGGATTATGCCAGTAACTTCTTAAAAGTTTTTATTGAATATTCGCCAAATCTAATTTCTGCATTTCTTATATTATTTATAGGACTTTATGCTATCCGAATCATCAATAGACTGATACGAAAGATAATGATCAAGAGGGAACTGGACCCTACGCTGACAAAGTTTCTCGCCGATATTCTTCTTTGGGTTTTAAGAGTACTATTATTTGTGACGTTCATATCAAAATTAGGAATAGAGACTTCCTCTTTTGTGGCCATTCTTGGTGCAATGGGACTAGCTGTAGGATTGTCACTTCAGGGATCGCTTTCTAATTTCGCAGGAGGAATGCTAATTATTCTTTTTAAACCATTCAAGGTAGGACACACAATAGAAGGGCAGGGAATTTTTGGTACCGTTAGTGAAATCCAAATTTTTGTAACCAAATTAATTACCCCTAACAATCAAACCGTATTTATTCCAAACGGTGTTCTCTCTAACGGAACAATAACCAATTATTCTTTGGAAAAATTCAGAAGAGCTGATCTAACCTTTGCGATTTCTTATGATTCAGATATTAAAAAAGCGAAAGATTTAATTCTGTCAATTTTAGATAACAACCCAAAAGTACTTCAAACACCTAAACCGGAAGTTTTTGTAAAAAACCTAACCGATAGCGCTATTGAACTGGCAGTACGTCCTTGGGCAAACAGTGCAGATTTTGGTACTGTCTTCACTGAAACTTTAGAAAATTGTAAAACAGCTTTTGATGCTGCAGGAATAGCGATACAACCTTATGTAAAAGAAATATCTAAAGTTGCAGACTAACTGCTATACTTGTTTTTTTGCCGGACTTACCATAAAATCTTTCAGGTAAAAAGGTTCGAAATAAGCGACATCAACAGTGTCGCTTTTTTTATACTTCTCAAAACTAAGAAGACTCATTTCGTTTGCTGAAGGATATTTGATTTCTTCCAGAAAAGAAAAATTTTCTTTGGTCAAAACAGTCTGTGCTTTCTCAGCACAATCTCCAACAAAATAAACCGTACCTTCTAACTCTTCAAATGAATTTTCAGTTAAAATTTCGGCTTGAGTTTCTCTTTTTCTCTCTAATTCAGTAGTAAATATCGCGCTATACACTTCCATTCTTCTGGCATCAATCATCGGAATAATCAATCCATTAGAAACAGTCGCCTGAGCAGCTAATGTTTGTAAAGTATCTACTGCTATTAAAGGAACCCCTAACGCGTAACACAGGCCTTTAGCGGCAGAAACACCTATGCGGAGCCCGGTATAAGATCCCGGACCTTGACTTACCGCAATCGCAGATAAATCCTTATATACAATTCCCGCTTCTTTTAAACTTGCTTCAATAAACACATGCAATCGTTCGGCATGTGAGTACCCTTCTTCTGCAATTTCATTACAGACGACGGTTTCTCCATCTTTAGCGATTGTTACCGAGCAATTTTTAGTTGACGTTTCGATGTTAAGAATATAGGTCAATACTTTTCTATTTAAGATCCAAATTATTTATTGGCAAAAGTACAAATCTAAACTAAAACTATTTGCTTTTTTCTTTATCGTTTTCTGATTTCACATACACCATATCACCCGAATTCAAATCTTTTGAAACAGTCGTATACGGTCCCGTAATCACAACATCTCCTTTTTTAAGACCGCTCTTCACTTCAATATTAGTATCATCTTGAATTCCGGTTTTAATAACGCGTATTTTAGCTTTATCTCCAACTTTCACAAAAACACATTCGAATTTTTTGTCGCTCTTAGGGGCTTCTTTTTTATCATCCGAAGGCTCCATTGCTTTTACATCGCTAACCGCTGCGGTATCTGATTTCACAACCACAGCACTTATTGGCACTGCCAAAATATTCTTCTTTGTTTTAGTAATAATATCAACTGTCGCAGTCATTCCTGGTCTAAAAGGAGAATAAGCCGCAGGCTTTCCTTCTAATAAATCCATATACGATTCTTTAAGAATTCTTACTTTTACTTTAAAATTAGTTACTTGATCTGCTGTTAAAGCTGAACTAGCAGAATTAGAAATACTGGTAACGATACCTTTAAATTGTTTTTTCAAATAAGCATCAACTTCCACCTTAGCGGCATCTCCTACTTTTATTTTTACAATATCATTTTCGTTTACATCTACTTCAACTTCCATATTGTTCAAGTTAGCAACCCTCAAAATCTCAGTACCTGTCATTTGTTGCGTCCCTAATACTCTTTCTCCCAACTCTACATTAAGCATCGAAATAGTCCCGTCTGCAGGAGCATAAATTATAGTTCTCCCTAAGTTGTCCTGAGCTTCACTTACTGAAGCAGAAGCACTTTTTACACTAAAATAAGCAGACTCCTTCGTGGCTTTAGCTACTTCAAAAGACGCGATTGACTTATCCCAATCAGATTTAGAAATAATCCCTTTTTGAAATAACACTTTATTTCTTTCGTAGCTTGATTTAGCCTCTCTAAACTGAGCTTCTGCCTGAGTCAATCCTGCTTTTGATCCAGATAAACCTGCAATTGTTCTATTTAAACTAGACGTATATAAATCCGGATTGATCTTAACTAATAAATCTCCTTTTTTAACTACTTGTCCTTCGATAACTGGCAATGAAATAATTTCCCCAGAAACCATAGACGAAATTTTAACCTCAATTTCGGGTTGTATTTTACCGGTAGCCGAAACCGTTTCCACGATTGTTGTAGCATTGACTACAGCAGTTTCAACTTCCTTCCCTTTATCTTTATTTCCAATAACTCCAGTTTTTGAAAGTATAATTAATAAGGCGATAATACCAATAGCACCACCTATTAAGAGATAAATTGTTTTCTTTGACATAATGTATTAATTTTTAATGATAGGAATTCCAAAATAGAATTCTAATATTTTGATTTTGAAAATGTAATCGTATTTAGTCCTAAGCACATCAGATTGTGCTGTAGAAAGTAAAGTTTGAGACTGGTTTAAATCGAAAGAGTTCATCAAGCCAACATCAAATTTTTCTTTTGCATAATGGTACGCTTCCTGTCTGGACTCTAAAGCTACAATCGATGATTCATGAGCATTTAACGCCCCTTTTGCATCCGTAAATGCAGTATAAACATTTCTTTGCAAATCTAAATCTTGTTGCTCTACGGCAATTTTGGATTTCTCCAAGTTTACTTGAGAACGCTCTACATTATTCTTAGCTGCAAATCCATTAAACACAGGAATTGTTAATTGCGCTCCAAACGATTGTCCCTTATTATCTCCGAACTGACTAAAAAACGCAGGAGGAGCTTGAGTTCCTATCACATTTCCGCTATTATCACGCAAAGCAATATCCGCATATGAAATTCGAGTATTGAAGTTGTAGAACCCCCTTAAAGTGGGTTGCAAAGCTCCTTTTGCGATAGCTACATTTTTTTCGGCTATTTCTAAATTAGTTTGGGCTATTTTCAACTCTGTTCTTTGTTCCTTCGCTTTATCATAAATAGCAATTGGCGTCTGCAACAATATACTATTTTCATCTTTAGCCTCCGTATCATCTACAACATCAAAATCCTGAAAATTATCCAATTGTAATAACTGTGCTAAACTTAGCTTAGAAATCAACAATGAATTCTCAGCAGTAATCACTTTTTGATTGTCGGATGCCAAAGTAGCTTTAACATCTAATAAGTCTCCTTTAGGTATCGTCCCCGCGTTAACTAATTCTTGAGAACGAATTAATTGCTTTTGATTAATACTCATTTGATCTGCTTGCACTTTTAAATTTTCCTTGTTAAAAAGCACTTGTAAAAAAGCATTTGCAACATTGAGCGCAATATCCTCTTGCATTTTTAACAATTGATATTTAGCCGCAACTATAGAAAGATTTGCTCTTCTAAGAGTATTTTGGTTTTGTAAACCTTTATAAATATCAACTCCTACGTTTGCCCCAATTGAAGTAAACTGCGTCGTTTGATTTTGCAAAAGTCCCGTCGTAATATCTTGGTTTAAACCAATATTCCAAGAATGCGATGCGTTACCATTTAATGAAGGAAGAAAACTCCCAACTGCTCCTCTTTTATCAATGGTCGATGTTTTAATATCTAACTCCGTTTGTTTGATCGAAATATTATGCTCTAACGCATAATTTACGCACTCGCTTAATGTCCACTTTTTAGATTGGGCATTAGAAGGCAAGCAGTACAGCAGCAATAGAATTAAACTAAAATAGATTTTATTTGACATGTTTTTTTGAATAAATTTTAATGTAACGGCTACCCCAAAGCAACTTTTACGTTTCATGAATTTTGAATAAAAATACAAAATCTCAATGGGTTTAGCCTATCCTTTAAAATAGGTTAGACAATTAAAACATCCTTTTGTTACAAAAAAACAAAAAAATATATTTCTTTCACTAATTTTGCACCTTCAAATTAGAACAAATGCCAAAACCTGCTTCACTCCTACTTTTTGCGTTCACCTTTATGCTTTTTATTAGCTGCTCTCCCTCTCAAAAAATAACCTCATTAAAACCGGAACCAGATGACGCTAGTCCTTTGGTATATGAAAACACTCCTTCTTTTATTACATTACCGGTTACAGTGAAGCTAAAAGACATTGAAAACCAAACCAACGCACTTTTAAACGGACTAATCTACGAAGACAATACTATCGAAGATGATGATATAGAAATGCAAATATGGAAACTAGCCCCTATATCAATAGAAAATACCAATGAAAAGTCAGGAGACAGAATCAAAACTACCTTGCCTCTAAAAGTTCTCGTGAAATACAGGATAGGAACAAAAACACTAGGTACTGAATTTTACAAAACCCAGGAGTTTAACCTTAATGGAGTAGTAACACTAACAAGTGATGTTAGTTTGACTAATTGGAAATTAAATACCAAAACAGAACTGAGTTCTTTAGATTGGAATGAAAGTCCTACTACGACTGTTTTTGGCAAAAACATTCCAGTTACCTACTTGATCAACCCAGCGATAAGGTTATTCAAGTCCAAAATCGAGCGAAAAATTGATGAAGCAGTAAGTAAATCAATGAATTTTAAACCAAACGTACTAACCGCTTTAGAAAAAATATACGTCCCTTTTCAGATCAATGAGAACTACGAAAGCTGGTTAAGAATCGTTCCTTTAGAAATCTATACGACTGCATCAAAACTAAAGAAGGATGAATTTTCACTACAAATGGGAATGAAGTGCAACATGGAAACTCTGATAGGGCAACAACCCGAATCCAAATTTGATTTAAATAAAATCATCTTAAAACCAGTAACTAAAATTCAAAATCAAATTTCAGCTAATATCGTTGCTGTATCTACCTATAACGATGCTTCTAAAATAATGAAGAAAAATTTTGCTGGACAAGAGTTTGAGTCAGGAGGAAAAAAAGTAAAAGTACAAGATGTCGAAATTTGGCACAAAAACGGCAAAATGGTTATTGCCTTAGATCTATCAGGATCCTTAAACGGTAAAATTTATTTATCTGGATTTCCGCAATACGACGACAAGTCTAAAGAAATATATTTTGACGAATTAGATTATGTTTTAGACACTAAAAACAAATTAATGCGAACTGCAAACTGGCTCGCCCAAGGATTAGTTCTTCGAAAAATAAAAGAAAATTGTCGATATTCCATTCAAACTAATTTAGATGAAGGCAAAAAGACTATGATGGGCTATCTGAAAAATTATTCCCCTCTGCCAGGTGTTTATGTAAACGGAAAGATGGAAGACATACAGTTCCGGAAAGTACAATTAACAAATAACGCAATAATCGCTTTCATCAAAGTAAATGGAGAAATTAATATTTCCATTGATGGATTAAAATAAAAACGAATCGCTTTAATCCAATTTTTTATTTTTTCTTATTCGATACACACCATAACCAATTCCCGCAACCAGAATGTAAGGAATTGCCATTAGATAAACAATACCGTCATTAACCGCCTGCGCCTGTACATTATTCTCTTTACCTCCTAATGCTGCCCTACACATAGCGCATTGTGCTCCAACATTTAGAGAAAAAAATAAAGAAAGAATAAAAAATAATACTGTAATTCTCTTTTTCATAACCCTTTTTTCCAGTTTCTTATTTTCCATTATTCTATCTGACATAATAAGGAGAAATCATTAAATAGACGACAACACCAGTAACAGCAACATACAACCAGATTGGAAAAGTGATTTTAGCAATTTTCTTATGTTTATCAAATACTTGAGCTAAAGCACGAACATACGTTATCAGAACCAAAGGAATAATTATCACAGATAATATGATGTGTGTAAATAATATAAAATAATATACATATTTCACAACACCTTCTCCTCCAAACTTTGTTGAATCTGAAGTCATATGGTAGGACACATACATCCCTAAAAAAAGAATAGAACAACCAATAGCACCTTTCATTAAATTTTCGTGCAATTTTCGATTCCCTTTCTTAATTGCCATTACAGCAGACACTAATAAAACTGCGGTTATACCATTAATAGTGGCATAAATAGGAGGCAAAAAATTAAGAGGCTCTACTGCAAAACCCATTTTCTTTAAATTCACACTAAAAAGCAACACAACTACTAATGGAATCGAAACGGATAAAAGAATAATCCATTTATTATACTTCTGCTCTAAATTTTTCTCGTTCATCTTATTTATTCTTCTAATAAAATATTAATATCTTGTTGAATATCTCTAACTCCTTTTTTATCCAATCCATCGTAATACAAGATAGGATTTCCAAAATCATCTTTTCTACAACGGATATTTCCGTCTTTATCTATCAAAGCAAACAAACCGGAATGCTCAAAGCCACCGTTCACTTTACTATTCTCTCCTGCATAAAGATTAAAACCTTTATTGGCCAAGTCAAAGATGTATTCTCTATCGCCGGTTAAAAAATTCCAATTTGAGGATCTAACACCCAGCAACTCGGCATGCTCTTTTAATACTTTAGGAGTGTCGTGTTTGGGATCGATAGTAATGGATACAATTCCGAAATTAGGATTGCCAAAAAATTTCTTCTCAATCAATAACATGCTTTGATTCATTTTCGGGCAAATAGAAGGACAAGTCGTAAAGAAAAACTCTAGAACATATACTTTACCCTTATAGCTATCATTTGTAATCTTCAAACCGTCTTGATTGACTAAATCAAATTTTGGTGCCGGACCTATTTTGATTAATTTCTCATCTATAACCTTTGTGGCTTCAATCTTGTCTAAACGGTCTCCTTTTACAACTTCATTATTTTGAATTCGGGATATGATTTTAGGAACCGCGTATATTCCAAAAACCAGAATAATAAACGAAATCCCGATATAAGATTTATTTTTAAACATATATTCTAAATTTAAAGTTGCTTTGTAGCGTTGTGATTTTTCTTAAGTGCTGCACGATATTCATAAAGAATAACTTTAAAGTCATCTAACATTTCATTACTCAACTCAGAAGGATGGAAAGTATTATAACCTTCCTTATATTCCTTAACCTTTTTTCTTCCTCTAAGGTTTCTCGCTTTGTCCACAATATACACATCTGGAGTACCAGAATGACTGTCTAATTTACCCACTAATTTTAATTGGTCGTAATATGAGTTAATCTCTTGAGGAGTAGCAAACAAAAAGTGCCATTGAGAAACATCTGTAAATTCGTCTAAAGCGTCCAAAATGCTTTTGACATCATCTTCTGTACCTACAGGGCACAGCATAACAAACTGAAGATCTTTAAAGGTATGATAGCGTTGGTATATTTTTTCATTAAGATTGAAAAGGTTACCGCGGTTTTCTATAAGGTTAGACCCGCCAAAACCTAAAATAGTTATCTTATTGTCTAACGAAACTTTCTTTCCATCCAAAGACTGCCAATCTCCAAAATCATTAATCTTAGGCGTAATCACAGGTAATTTAGTAAAACCATTTACACCAGATGCAAAAAAAAGATAAGCCACTATAGGCAATATAAAAAGAACAAAAAGAACGATATTTTTTTTCATTATTATGGAGATGTCATTTAGGGTACAAAAATAAAATAAAAAAGGGCATCCGCCGCGACGGATACCATTTTTTTGAATTAATATATTGTTAAAAATTCCATTTAATGGTCGAATCTTTAAAAACCCCATAAATATAATTACCTTCAGTCAAAAGAATAAAAAGTAAATATAAAATTAAAAATATTACCGGTAGCACAACTGCATATCTTAGAGCGCTTTTCTCACCCTCCATGTGCATAAATGCATAAACGATATAATATGCTTTATATATTGTCAGACCATAAAAGATCCAGTTAAGCAAACTCAATCCTAGAAAATGACTCAAGTGCAATGAGTCCGGTTTAAGAATACCTAAAATTACTTCTACGATAGTAACCATAGATAATATTCCGAAAACTTTCCAGATTCTACTGGTATTTGATACATATTCGTGCTCGTGTGACATAATAATAATTTTTGAAAATTAAACTAGATAGAAAACTGTAAATACAAATACCCAAACTAAATCGACAAAGTGCCAGTATAAACCAACTTTTTCGACCATTTCATAACTCCCTCTTTTCTCGTAAGTTCCAAGAAGTACATTAAAAAATATAATAATATTTATAATTACACCTGAAAAAACGTGAAACCCGTGAAATCCTGTTATAAAGAAAAAGAAATCAGCAAATAATTTACTACCGTATTCATTTCTAACCAAGTTAGCTCCTTCAACAACATAAGCCGCTTGAGCTAATCTTACCACAGACTCTTCTCTTGTTAAGACAGTCTTGTGTTTGAATTTACTTAATTCATGATTTATTTTGGCATCAACCTTAGTTTCGGGAGTTGCTTCATAAATAACTTCAGTTCTAATTAAAAGGTCTGGATGTGCTTCAAATCCTGCTTGAACTTCTGCAATAGAGTAAGTAGGCAAAGCATCTTCACCAACAAACCAACTTCCATTGCTTCTTGTGTGCTGTACTCTTTCTTCCTGCAAAGTTGCTGCAAAGTCTGCTAAAGCAACACGATTACCTTCCTTATCCACAAACTGAAGTAAACTACCTCCTTTTGTTTCAATAGCACCGTATTCTCCTTTAATGAAATTTTTCCATTCCCAAGCTTGTGACCCAACAAAGATCCCTCCACCTATGATGGTCAAAAACATATAAATAATAACCTTGTCTTTTTTCATTTGATGACCTGCATCAACAGCCAAAACCATTGTTACAGATGAAAAAATCAAAATAAAAGTCATTAAAGCGACATAATACATCGGCGCAGATACACCGTGCATAAACGGAAAGTGAGTAAACACTTCATCGGCCAAAGGCCATGTCTCAATAAATTTAAATCTAGAAAAACCA
>TARA_R110000868_G_scaffold411782_1_pt1 | contig 83916 bp, 75 predicted proteins | sample TARA_R110000868 | Tara Oceans TARA_R110000868 (sample SAMEA4397489) | marine metagenome | biome: Polar Biome; feature: [SRF] surface water layer (ENVO:00010504); material: water (ENVO:00002006), including particulate matter (ENVO:01000060) such as... | depth 5 m | reverse complement strand
GTGTTGTGGGGGCTGAGGGTTAGAGACCCTCGGCTACCCGATTATATATGACCTTTCACTGGCCACTACAAGGGGCCAGCTATAGAGTGTTTGTACTTGTCACAACCATACCCACTTTGAAGCGCGTAGTGACCGTCTTTGCATTCCCATTTATGCACACTACTTGAAAGATCTAATTTACTCACCGCCGAATGATCAATACGGTTCTTTAGATTGATCGCGAACGGACAGTTGGTGCCAGCAGGTGCATCAATACTCGCAATTGAATTACCCCTAGATATTTCTAGTTCAAGTATTGGTTTTAACGTTTTACAGAGCCTCTCTTCCATAGCTTTATTCACATGTACATATAACAGCTTATTAAATGGAACGGATCCATATATACCCATTCCCTTGGTTTAAATTATTTACCTGCCAGTATCCACGATTACCCTTCAAAATCAATGAGATAGAAACGGTAATATTCACACTTTTGTAAATAAGTGGATCGGTTCTATTTATTTCCAGGCGTGCTATTTACAAAGTGGGAATTTGTGGTGGCTGTAACATGTTGATTTGATAGTGTTTAATTTTTATTAGACATGTAGCTTTGTAAATAAGTGGATTCATTCCTTTGTTTTTGCCTATACCGTTAATAAACCATAGTCCGCTAGCTGAGGCCTTATAAAAAAAGGGCCAAGAATATTGGCCCTTTTTTACGTTTAGCGTTCTTCGCTATCGGCGGTGGTGGTTTCTTCCGCATCACTAGCTTGTGCCGCCAGTGCCAAGTCCCAACCGCCTAGTGTTTTCCAGCGGTTAACAATCAAGCAAAACAGTTCAGCGGTTTTTTCGGTGTCGTAAGCTGCAGAGTGGGCGGCGGTATTACAAAATTCCAACCCCGCTGCTACGCAGCTTTTGGCTAATACGGTTTGGCCAAAAGCCAGCCCCGCTAAGGTGGCGGTATCAAACACGGAGAAGGGGTGGAAGGGGTGGCGTTTAATGCCGCAGCGCTCGATGGCGGCCATCACAAAGCCGTGATCGAAGTGGGCGTTGTGGCCTACTAGCACGGCGCGGGTGCAGTCGTGGGATTTGACCTTGGCGCGTATCAGTTGCATCAGGTCGGGGAATACCATTTCTTCGGGCTCGGCTGCGCGCTCGGGGTCGTGGGGGTCTATGCCGGTAAACTCTAGAGCGGATTTCTCTAAGTTGGCGCCTTCAAAAGGGTCTACGTTAAAGTCGTAGGTTTCATCGATACAGAGTTCGCCGGCCTCGTTCATGGTGAGGGTGGTGGCGGCTATTTCTAGCAGGGCATCGGTGCGGCAGTTAAAGCCGCCGGTTTCGACATCGATAACAACGGGCAAGAAGCCGCGAAAGCGTTCTGCCAGTGGGTGTTTTTTGTTGTCTTCCACAAAATTTCCTAGGGTTGTTGGGCGCGTTTATTGAGTAACTTGTTAGGCGAGTTTGGGTTCAACTTGCCAGTGCAGGGTTTCACCTGCACGTAGGGGGATGAGCGGCTGGCCGCCCAAATTGAACTGGGCGGGCACTTGCCAGGGTGTTTTGTTTAGCGTGATGGTATCGCTATTACGCGCCAGGCCATAAAAGTCGGGGCCAAAGTGGCTGGCGAAGGCTTCTAGCTTAGCTAGCGCCCCGGCTTGCTCAAAGGCCTCGGCATAAAGCTCTATTGCCGCGTAGGCAGTGTAGCATCCGGCGCAGCCACAGTTGCTTTCTTTATTACCTAGGATGTGTGGGGCGGAGTCGGTGCCTAGAAAAAAGCGCGGGTTGCCGCTGGTGGCAGCTGCGATTAGCGCTTGCTGATGACTATTGCGCTTTAATATAGGCAGGCAGTAATAGTGGGGGCGTATACCGCCTGCCAGCATGTGGTTGCGGTTATACAGTAGGTGGTGGGCGGTAATGGTGGCGGCGACATTGCCCTGGCTATTGCTAACAAATTCTACTGCGTCTTGGGTGGTGATGTGCTCTAACACGACCTTCAGTTGCGGGAAGTCGTCAACTAAGGGCTTGAGTATGCTGTCTATAAAGGCTTGTTCGCGGTCGAATATGTCTATGTGCTGGTCGGTCACTTCGCCGTGCACTAGCAGCAATACGCCTTGCTCTTGCATGGCTTGCAGTACTGGGTAGAGCTTTTTGATGTCGGTAACGCCGGAGTCGGAGTTGGTGGTGGCGCCCGCAGGGTAGAGCTTGCAGGCCACAATGCCGGCTAGTTTAGCGGCGCGTATATCGTCGGCGCTGGTGTTGTCGGTGAGGTATAGCACCATCAGCGGCTCAAACTGCCTGGGGCTATCGGCTTGGGCGGCATTAATACGGGCTTTGTAGTCGTCGGCTTGCTGGGCGTTCATTACCGGCGGTACTAGGTTGGGCATAATAATGGCGCGGCCAAAGTAGCGCGCCATGGCGGGGGCAGTGTCGGCAAGGGCATCGCCGTCGCGTAGGTGTACGTGCCAGTCATCGGGGCGGGTTATTTCTAGGGTGGTCATGGTGTGGGCCTTATTGCATCAATGCGCGAATGCTACCGGAATAGCGGCCTTGATTAAAGAAATGGCTAAGTTGGAGGTAAAGAAAACCGTATTTTGGTCGATATTAACCTTAATGGTGGGCCTGGCGTGTAGATTCAGGCTTATAAATAGCTAAGCTTATCGGGGTGAGTGAGTTGGAGATAGACCGTGTTGCTTAAGAAATACCTTTCGACATTGTTACCTGTGGCGGCGTTACTGCTAGTGGCCAGCAGCGCGGGCTGGGCGGTGAAGTACGCTGCGCCCATGACTAGTGCCGAGTGGAATTTGGAGTTATCGCCCTTTGAATGCCGTATGTGGCAGCCTATACCCGTGTACGGTGATGCGGTGTTTCAGTATAGAGCCGGTGAAAAGCAAAAGTTCTTTTTAGCCCCTAGCCGCAAAGCGATGAAAACCGGTAAGGCCTTATTGGTATCCAGCCCGCCCGTGTGGGATGGAACCCGCCCCAGCCAGAAACTGGGTTATGTGCCGGTTAATGACAGTAATCGACCAGTACTCTTACAAGCCACCCAAGCCAATCAGTTATTGACCGAGTTGGAAAAGGGTATGACCCCGATGTTTACGCGTCAGGCCTGGTATAGCGATACCGAACGGGTGCATATAGGGCTGTCGTCGATTAATTTCCGCAAATCCTACCAAGAATATAGGCAGTGTTTGGCTGGTCTGTTACCGGTTAATTTCGATCAAATCGCCAAGTCGCGGCTGCGTTTTGACACGGCTCGCTGGGAGTTGACCTCTGATTCTATTAAGCGTCTAGATACTATTGTGCACTATGTTAGGGCCGACCCTTCGGTGACGGGGTTTTATGTGGATGGCCATACCGATGATATGGGTAGGCGCTTAGCGAATTTGGATTTGTCGAAAAAACGTGCCGAGGCGGTAACCCGGTATTTGGTGACCCAGGGCATAGACGAAAGCTTAATCACCACCCGTTACCATGGCGAGCGCTATCCCATGGCTAGAAATAAAAATGCTAAATCCCGTGAGCTGAACCGTCGTGTAACCATACGGCTAGAGCGCAGTGCACTGTAACTGCCTAGCGTAGCAGGCTGTAAAAGCCCCTTGCTAGGCATGGCCTTTAGCGTCAATCCCCAGTAGAATACGCCCTCGCAAAACTTGCCCCAATTTACTCTTAGCCATGCGCAGTGAACACTGTGTCTGGCCCAAAAGGCGTGGAGATTGACATGTCAGATATTAAAAAAGTGGTGCTGGCCTACTCAGGCGGCTTAGATACATCGGTTATTGTTAGGTGGCTACAAGAGACTTACAACTGCGAAGTGGTGACCTTTACTGCCGATATAGGCCAAGGTGAAGAAGTAGAGCCCGCCCGCGCTAAAGCCAAGGCCATGGGTGTCAAAGAAATTTATATAGACGACCTGCGCGAAGAATTTGCCCGCGATTTCGTATTCCCCATGTTTAGAGCCAATGCTATATACGAAGGTGAGTACCTACTGGGTACTTCTATAGCGCGCCCGCTAATTGCCAAGCGCCTAATTGAAATCGCCAACGAAACCGGCGCTACCGCCATCTCTCACGGCGCTACCGGTAAAGGTAACGACCAAGTGCGTTTTGAGTTGGGGGCCTATGCCCTTAAGCCTGGCATACATATTATTGCGCCTTGGCGCGAATGGGATTTAAGCTCGCGCGAAAGCTTGATGGCCTATTGTAAAGATCATGATATTCCCGTTGATTACGCCAACGCGAAAAAGAAATCACCTTACTCTATGGATGCCAACCTGCTGCACATTTCTTACGAAGGCGGCAACTTAGAAGACCCATGGTGGGAAGCGGAAGACCCAGACATGTGGCGTTGGACTGTAGCGCCAGAGCAGGCGCCCGATAAGCCTACCTATTTAGAAATCAGTTATGAAAAAGGCGATATCACCGCTATTAACGGTGAGGCCATGAGCCCCGCCACGGTGATGGAATACTTAAACAAAGTGGGCGGCGAAAACGGCATAGGCCGTTTAGATATCGTTGAAAACCGCTACGTAGGTATGAAATCACGCGGCTGTTACGAAACACCTGCCGGCACCATTATGATGAAGGCCCATCGCGGCATAGAATCTATCACTCTAGATAGAGAAGCGGCCCACTTAAAAGATGAGTTAATGCCTCGCTACGCCAAGTTACTTTATAACGGTTACTGGTGGAGCCCAGAGCGTAAAATGCTACAGGTTGCCATAGACGAATCGCAAAAAGTGGTTAACGGTGATGTGCGCGTTAAGTTGTACAAAGGTGCGGTTAGCGTAGTAGGCCGTCGTTCACCCGACAGCTTATTCGACGAAAAAATTGCCACCTTCGAAGACGATGCCGGTGCTTACGATCAAAAAGATGCCGAAGGCTTTATCAAGCTAAATGCGTTGCGTTTACGTATAGCGGCCGATAAGGGTAGGGATATTTTGTGATAATCGCTTTGCGATTAGCGGCAAGCGCTAAGTTGTAAGCTGCAAGTAAAAACAAAAAAAGCCAGGCAATATGCTTGGCTTTTTTTATGGCTGATGAAATGCTTTTTTGCAGCTTGCAGCTTGCAGCTGCGCGCTAGCGCTTAACAGGTTTCTTTTGTAATTTCCTCTGCAACGTACGCCTATGCATGTTTAAAGCTCTGGCGGTGGCGGAGACGTTGTTGTTATTTTCATGCAGCACTTTTTGTATGTGCTCCCATTCCAACCGGTCTATGGAGTGGGGTTGTTCGGGTATGTCGGCTGGGTCTTCGCTGTCGCCAAAGGCTTTTAAAATATCCTCTAGGTTGGCGGGTTTGCATAGGTAGTTGAGGGCGCCCAGTTTTACCGCTTCTACGGCGGTGGCTATGCTGGAGTAGCCGGTTAGCATGACGATAGCTATGTCGGGCTGAGCTGCAATAAGTTGCGGGATGAGTTGTAGGCCCGATTCTTTAGCTATTTTTAAATCGACTATGGCGCGCTGAAAATGTTGCTGTGCAATTGCCGCTAGCGCCTCAACGCTGTTGTTAGCAATGCTAACGTCGTAGCCGCGACGTTGAAAGGCGCGGCTCATCACCGCGGTAAATTGCGAGTCGTCATCGACTAATAAAATACTCAGCGCCTGCGGTATATTCACGAGAGCAGCTCACTATTGGCAAGGGGGATAGTCAGTTCTGCAACGGTGCCGCCCTGGGGGTGATTATGCAATTCTATACTGCCGCCATAGCGTTGCACGGTGGCATGGCTTAAAAATAAACCTAAGCCCAAGCCGCGGCCTTTAGTGCTAATAAACGGTTGCCCCATTTGCTCGGCAATGGCGGGGGCTATGCCGGGGCCATGATCGCGTATGGTTAAGGTATAACTATTGTTGCCCCAGCTTAATTTAATCTCAACGGTATCGCTGCTGGCATCCGCCGCATTATTGAGCAGGTTTAATATGGCCTGCTCCAGTGTAGTGTCTGCTTGAATAATAGGGGATGGCGCATCACTACAGTTATAACTGAGTTGCACATTGGGGCGTATCAGCTGCCAGTGATCCAGTAGCTGCGTTATATAGTCACTGAGTTTGACAGTTTCTTGTTGTTTGTGGCTGTGGCTTTCGGCGGTATTAACCAGGTTTTTTAAAATATGATTACAGCGGCTGACCTGTTGCTGTAACAGGCTTAAGTCTTGTTGTAGTTGGTTGTTATTATTGTTGTTGCTGTAGTCAGCTTTTATCTCGTCTAATAATACGGTCATGGTAGATAGTGGTGTGCCCAGCTCATGGGCCGTACCCGCGGCTAAGGTGGCTACTGCCAGTATTTGTTCATCTCGCAAAGTGTCTTCGCGCTCTTTCGCCCACTGGTTTTCTCTTTGCCTTAGGGTGTTAGCCATTTTTACCACGAAGTAGGTAATCACCGCGGCGCTTAAACAGAAGTTAAACCACATACCTAAAATGTGCTGGTTAAAACTGCTGCTGCCGTGGCGGCTGTGGTCGATAACGGTAGTGGGTAGCGGCTCAAAATAAAATAACATTAGGCTGTAAGCTACGAGTGAACAGCCGGCAATAATCCAAGTGTAGCGCCAAGGCAAGATAGCGGCGGAGATACTCAGTGGCACCAAAAAATACGACACAAAGGGGTTGCTAGCGCCGCCGCTAATATACAGCAGGCCAGCAATAATACTGACGTCAGCCAGCAGGTGTAAAAAATATTCACCATCGGTTACCGGCCAAGCCTGACGCAAGCGTAACACGGTGGCCCATGCTACCAGCGCGTACAGCGAGGCAATAATACTGTGAGTGGTGTATAGGCTAATATCTTGCGCTTGTTGCAGCTGTAGGTAGGCCAGCGCTGCCGCTATACCCGCTAACACGATAGGGCGAATAATATTCAGGCGCTGTAAATTAGCGGCAGAGGCGGTGAGCGAGAGTGATGGCTGCAGGTTAGGCATGAAGTGAGCTTTGCTATAGAGATGGCTACGCTAGTGGCGGGCAGTATATCGCAATATACTGCGCTAGGCTTGCGTCGTATTGTCGCAGCGGTGACTAAGCGACGCTAGCGTATAGCTATCAATAGGCCGCTGCTAGAGGGCTCGCATAACGGCAACGTAGCGGTTGCTGTGTATCTCGTCTAGCACCGCGGTTAGCAATATATCAAACGCTAGGGTGCTCTTATCGGCGAGTTTTACCGTCAAGCTAAAGTGCGCAGGTTCGCTGCTGCCAATATTGCGCAGTGCCTCTAATGGCTTTTTGATGTCTAGTAGTTCTGAGATGTCACGCCCCAGCCAATCATCTACCGGCCAGCCCAAGCGGCTTTCAAAAGAGGGGTTGGCACCTAGCAGTACCGCTGTAGGGTCAACCACTAAAATAATATCAGGCACCGAGCTTAGTACGCCGCGCATTTCATGTTCGCTTCTTACTAAGCGGTCATGTTTACGCTTGTCTTCGGTAATGTCTCTGGCGGTACCCCACATACGCTGCATAAAGCCGCCTTCTTTTTTGGCGCGTACGGTGTTTTCTATATAAACCAAACTGCCATCGTGGCTGGTGTCTAGTGATATGGCGCGGTCCACACTAAAGTCGTTATCAATTAGCTCTAAAACAAAGGCCTCGTTCTCGGCGGAGTGAGGGAAGTAGAGGTTAACGGGCTGTTTATTAAAGTCGAGATTGTCTGGTAGGTTATAAAGGCTGGCCATGGCTATATTACACATAGACCAATAGCATTCATTTTGAAAAACTTGACGAACAATTTCATCGGCCGAGGTATTTAAATTAACCGGCTCTACAAACTCTATGCACCAGGTTGGCGTGGTGGAGGCCTTGGTCATTTCTAATAGTGTGGAATACTTCTCGTCTAGTTGTTGGTAGCGTTCTTCGCAGGCGCTAAGCCTGTCTTCTGTTGTGTTCTTCATGTTTAATCCTAAATGCACAGACAGTTTTATACTAACGTATTAGAATTTCATATGAAATCATCTGGTAAATTATTTGGTACTGTTTATGAGCTATTAATGTTTTTTACTAGTTATTTGTCAATGACCTAATTGGGGCAGGCGTTTTCAATTTCTAGGGTTAATTTCCAGCCATTTTCGGTCTTTGCTGCTAGGTAAGTAAACGGGGCCTGTGGGCAGTTAATGACAGAGCTACCATCTTGGCGATAAATGTCCCATACCGTAAAAATCATAGCGCTACTTTTATTGAGCATATCTACGCGTAGGCTTAATAGTTTTGCGCCACTCCAGCCTTCTTTTTGCCAATTGTCAGCATAACTTTGTAGTGACGCTTTCATAGTTTCGGTGTTGTCAACCAAAGGTCCTTCCGTGCTTAGATAGTAATAAGGTGAGGCGTAATAGTGGCTGACTTTGCTAACATCTACTTTCGCGTTTTTCCAATGGTCGGCATAAGACTGATACCACTGAGTTACCTCCTGTTCAGTATTGATGTCGCTAAGGGCGTAGCTAAAATGGCTGCTAAGCAAGAGCACAAGGCCTGCAAATTTCATTAGAATTTTCATTGTGGTTTCCTATATTAAGGGAAATTGTTTTTTAGTATTACCGGCGTATCACGCTAAGTTAAGCCACACAGATTTACTTTGCATATTTTGTAATACTGAATCAAAGCACTTATCACGGCCGTGCCCTGATTGTTTGAAGCCGCCCCATGGTTGCGTCATGTCACCATGGTCGTAGCAGTTCACCCATACGATGCCTGCGTCTATGTCTCTGGCCATGATGTTGGCGGTATTTAGGTCGGCGCTCCAAATTCCTGCGGCTAGGCCGTAGTCAGTATCATTGGCTAGTTCTACCGCTTCGCTGGCCGTTGCAAAGGGAATGATACAGGCGACGGGACCGAAAATTTCTTCCCTAGCTATAGTCATATCATTAGTAACACCGGTGAACAGTGTGGGTTGTACATAGTTACCTGCGGATAAACTCTCAGGCACTGCACTGCCTAATGGCATATTACAGCCCAATGCCAAACCAGCACTGATATAGGCTTGCACACGCTGTTGTTGTTTTTTATCAACTAAAGGCCCCATAGTGGTGGCAGGGTCTAAGGGATTGCCTATGCAATAGCTTTGTTTTGCAAGGCTAACAAATTTTTCTACAAACTCATCGTGTATATCTTGATGCACGAGTAGGCGTGAGCCCGCACTGCAAACTTCACCTTGGTTCGCATAAATAGCATTAACGGCATATTCTACTGCGGTATCCATACAGGCTAGGTCGGGCATAAAAATATGGGGGGATTTGCCGCCAGTTTCAGCGGCCACTTGTTTCATGTTCGATTGCCCCGCGTAAATCATCATCAGCTTGCCTACCTCGTTAGAGCCGGTAAAAGCAATTTTTGCTACGTCGTGATGTAAGGCCAAAGCCTTGCCGGCAATTTCGCCCGGGCCGTTGACGACATTAAATACGCCGGGCGGGCCTCCTGCCTCGACAAATAACTTGGCCAATAGCAGGGCGCTTAATGGCGATTGCTCGGCAGGCTTAAGCACAACGGAGTTACCCGCAGCCAGTGCCGGTGCGGTTTTCCAGCAGGCCATCATGGTGGGGTAATTCCATGGCGTGATACAGCCTACTACCCCCAGTGCTTGGCGGCGCACATAGTGCAGTGCGCTGTGTTCTGTATTGGTGACCTTGCCTTCAATTTTGTCGATAGTTTCGGCAAAATATTTAATGGTATGGGCGGCAAAGGGGATATCAATGGTGCTGGTTTCGCTAATGGTTTTACCCATGTCTAAACTGTCTAGTAGGGCAAAGGCATCGTTGTGTTGATCCACTAAACTGGCAAAGCGTTCCATAATGTCCATGCGATCACGAGGTGCCATGGTTGACCATACGCCAGATTTAAATGCGGCTTTGGCACTCGCTACGGCTTTATTAATATCAGCTTCATCACCGCTAGCGACCTCGGCAATAATATTGCCATTGGCCGGGTTGATTGTTTCGAATGTCGCGCCGTTGATAGCATTACAAAATTGGCCGTCAATAAATAGCCGTGTTTCTGCTTGTAAGTTGTCGGCTAAGTGGGTCCAGTAAGCTGTGGTTTTGTCAGTCATATATTAATCTCTATTTGCTGTGGCAATAGTTTTTTTCGTATTGCTTGGTCTAATTTTTTATTGGTGTCGAACAGGCTTAATAACTTTAAGTGGTCGTTTTTTTGGTTACAGACAATAGCGGCGGTATAACAAACAGGCTGGTAAGTATGATGCAACCCAACGTTGCCCAGCCTACTAAACTGTAGTTGCCACTTATATCAATTAAAGTACCGCCAAGAATGGGGCCTATGGCTATGCCTGCCATAAGCGCGCTACCGGATGCCGCCACCACGCGACCTTTTACGTCTAGCTCGGCAGCGAGTGCTGTTAAGTAAGCTAGAGTGAAAAAATAACTGCCGGGCATAAACATCACTGCCGCGGTATAGATGAATTGTGAGTGTGAAGACTGACTGACGATATAGGTAACCGTGCCGCTAACCAGTATGCCTATGGCTAAGGGCAGTTTTATGCCAAAGCGCGAACCGACTATAGAAGCAATAATAGGTCCGAAAATACCGACAAACGCTTGTGCGGATAAAACATTACCCACTTCTTCTACCGAGTAACCTACCTCTGAGCCTATACGTTCTAAAAATGCCCAGGCCATAGTGTCGCGTAATGAAAACACCAAAAAGGTAGCTAGCATTAATAGGCTGGTGAAAGACATAATACCTTTTATATTACTGTCGCCACTGGCTTTGCCATCGTGTTGCGATGGCTCATGTGCCGCATGGCTGGGTATATGGGTAAACAGTAGTGACATAAGGAAAATAATCATAGCGATGGCTGCGTATATTCCCGGCAGCCCCCAGGCATCACTAATGCGGGAAAAAATTAACATCACCACTATCATCAGGGCGACACTGAGCACTGTCATATGAGCGGCAAAACGCTCTGGATTACTGGAGTGTGAAACCGTGGCATTGCCGCAGGCCATCACTAAACCTACCCCTATGCCGGCGATAGGTCTTAGCATCACTATCACGTCATAGTGAGGTAGTAATACGCAGGCTATGTTGGCGCAGAGTGCAATAAACACGCCGCTATAGGCGACTTTTTTTCGATTGACCCTATCCATAAAAGGAGCGATACACATGGATGCGGCCATAACGCCTAAAAATTCAGCGGTACCTAAAAAGGCCGCTTGCACGGCGCTAATCGATAGGCTGGTCATCGCTGCGCCAATTAAAAAAGGCAGCGAGAATAAAGCAATCAAGCCTATGCCATAGGCGGCGGCAAATGCGGCGAGTAATAGCCCCCAGTTATCGGGTAGTAAATGGCTAATGCTGTTAGTGTTTTTTTGAGTGTTAACGTTAGTCACGATTAAGCCTCATACTTTTAATGGCTGGTGATTTTCAGAGTGGTCTTGTTGTAGTTATCTAATTGCTAGGTTAAAAACAGCGATTACTTTCTAGCTGAAAGCAATCGCTGTAGCCTTTAGAATTGATATTTAATATTGACCCCTGCCCAGCGGGGCTTGCCGTAACTGAGTATGGTGAAGTTATCAAACGCTGAAATATCAAAGCCAAAGTTTCTATAACGCTTATCGGTGAGGTTGTCGACAAACACGCTGGTAGACCATTTTTCATCTGCGCTGACGTAACCTAAGCGCATGCCGTACAAGGTATACGAGTCTGCGTGTATGGTGTCGTGGTTGACCGTGTTAAAAAACTGGTCATCGACATAGTTTGCCGTTATTTGTGCAGAAAGCTCTGCACCGCTAGATATAGCCCATGCTTTGCGTATGGTGGCATTGGCGGTTAGGTCGGGTGATAAGATGATGTCTTGGTCATAGAGCGTGCCGTTTACATCAATATCATGGACCGTGGCATCGAGTTTTGATAAGCCCAATAAAATATCCCAGCCATCGCCCGGTGTTATCACTAGCTCTATTTCGGCGCCTTTAATTTCGGCTTCTTTGTTAACAATTTGCGAGGTGTTGCTCACAAATAGGAAGGCCTGATAATCGCTGTAGTCGTAGTAAAAAACAGCCGCGTTAAGTCGCAGTTTGTCTTCAATTAAGGTGCCTTTGTAGCCTATTTCATAGGACGTTAGTATTTCAGGCTCGAAGGCAATCTCGGCGTCGCTTAAAAAACCATCGAGTGGCGCGTTGAAGCTGCCACCTTTGGTGCCTCGGCTAATACCGCTATAAATTAAGCTATCGACAGCAAAGTCTGGGCGCCAATCTAACTGAATTTTCCCTGAGTAGTCGCCATCATGTCGGCTGTACTGACGTTTGCGTCCGTCTACTAAAAATCCCAGTAGCGGGTCGCTGTCGGCGGCGGGTAGGGTGAGCGGGCAAAATTCTCCTAGCAAGCCATCGCATTGGGTCATTTGAAAATCCATCTCTTTTTTGTCATCGGTCCAGCGCAAGCCCGCTGTTAACATTAGTGATTCACTGAGGTCGTATTCAACTTGCCCAAATACCGACCAAGTGGTGGTCTCTAAGCTGGCATCATAGCGTGGGTAGTAATCAAATGCGGGGGCGGGAAAGCCGCCGTAGAAGTCATTTTCTATTTGCAGGTAGTAGAGGCCCGTCGCCCAACGCATGGTGTCGTTTTCGCCGTTTAGGCGTAGCTCTTGCGAGTATTGGTCTATGCGTGCGCCGGCAAAATATATCCATCTATCGACTGAGGTGCCGTCAGACTCTTCTTCATAATCTTTGTTTAGGGTTAAATAATCGGTGATAGAGGTAAAGGTAAAATCTTCATTTTCTTTGATATAGGTAGCACTGGTTCCGTAAACTTCTCTATAGACTTCACCGGCGCGGTTAAACGAGCCTTCTAGCGCTTCGCCGTCACCATCGTCATTGTCAAAGTTACCGTCATTATCATGATCTAAAAATGTGCCGCAGCCATCACAGAAAACACTAAAGCCATCGGCCCCCACTTCAGAGGCGCGGTATTCAAATACACCGCCCTTGGCATGATCAACAATATTGCCGTGTAACTTCAATAATAAAGAGCTGCTGTCATCGATATCTATATTGAGCATGGTGCGAAAAGCGGTGTTGTCGGATTCGCGTAAATCGGGGCCTATATTATTTTTGATATAGCCGTCGTGGGTGTTGTTAAACACGGCGAAACGCCCCTGCACCTTATCGGTGAGGGGGCCGCTAACCGCTGCGGAAACTTGCACCTGATTATATTCGGCCAAAGTTAAGTCTACATAGGCTTCGAATTCTTCACTGGGTTTATTACTAATTAGATGTATTAAGCCGCCGGTAGCATTGCGTCCAAACATGGTGCCTTGGGGGCCACGTAATATTTCTACACGGTTCATATCAAACATAGGTACCGAAGCATTACCCGGAGAGGATAGGTAACTGCCGTCGGCATAGAGTGCTATGGGCGCCTCCTGGTGTTCGTTAAAATCGCTTTGGTTAATGCCGCGTATGGAGTAGATGGTGACGTTTGAATCGCCGGAGGTTGAGGTGGCTACCATGCCGGGGGTTTGGGCGGCGATATCTTCACTGTTAGACCAGCCTAGGCTATCCATTTGTTTACCGCTAAACGCGGCTACCGAGACACCTACATCCTGTATGTTTTGCTCGCGCTTTTGGGCGGTAACAACAACTTCTTCTAGCACGGAAGCTTGCGCGGGTAGGGCCGCACATAATATGAGTGCTGAGTACAATGCCTTTAGCTTTAGGCGTGCAGCATCTGGGGTTCGAGGTTTTATATTATTCATTTTTTGTGACCTTCTGCTTTTTATAATGGTATATGAGATACCTGTACTGCATTGAGTATCGCTACAGTAGTAATACAGGATGTGTGCCAAGAAAATAAACGGTATAAAATTCAAATGCTTATGTATTTTGTGTGAGTTTTTTGGATATGTAACTATCCCTTCTAATGCATATTTGCAACATTGCCTCTAGCATTTTTGCAACACATGAAATAGGGTGTGAGCGAGTGCAGGGAGGGTGCAAGGAAAGCTACAAAGAGCTGGCGCAGGGTTGTGCTGCGCTAATAATAAGTTAAAAAATGTTTTTTTAGAGTTATAACGATGCGGAATTTATGCCATGAAATTTCATACGCACTCTGAGCTACTTAACAGTTTTAAATATACCTATGAGAGCGCGCAAGCATTGCTGGCTGACCCGGCGCTGAAATTAATTACTGATGCACTGCCCTACGGTTTAATTATTCTTGATCAGCGAGGGGTGACTGCCTTGATGAATACTGCCGCAGAGCGCATTAACCAGTTAAGTTTGCAAAAAGATTTCCCGTTTCGGCGCTTTGTTAGAGAAAGTGCGGTTAATTGCGAGGAAATTCTAAAATCTTATCAACAAATGACCCCCTTGCAATACATCGCTAATAGTAGCAATGGCGAAGATATGTTGGTTTCCACCAGGCCTATATTGGATAAAAATGGTGATCCTTTATTTTTTGTGATCACCCAAAATATCAGTTTTGATATTAATGGTTTGGCGCAGCGTAGGGCATCTAGCGGACGTTTTAAATCTCTTGCTGACCAAGATGCCTTGGATGCTTCTAAGCGCTATTTGTTACAGCCTTCCTCGCCTGACAGCTATTTTCTTGAGAAGGGTATACGGGCGATGAAGATGAAAAGCCGGATTTTATTAACCGGCGAGTCTGGTGCCGGCAAAACCTCTACGGCTCGCTATATACATGAGCAAGCCATGGGGATGGATAAGCCTTTTATACATGTTAATTGTGCCAGTATTCCCGACACCTTATTTGAGTCAGAGTTGTTTGGTTATGAGAAGGGCGCGTTTACCGGTGCTCATCACCGCGGCAAAATAGGGTTTTTAGAGGCGGCCAATGGTGGCACATTATTTTTAGATGAAATTGGTGAAATTCCACTGCTATCACAGCCTAAATTACTACAGTTTTTAGAAACCAATACCGTGCAACGATTAGGAACAACGGCGACTAAAAATATCCAAGTTAGAATTATATCGGCTACCAATAAAAATCTTTTAGAGATGATTAGCAAAGGCGAGTTTCGTCAGGATTTATATTATCGGCTGTGCGTTATAGAGTTAAAAAACCCTCCCTTACGTGACACTAAAGACGTTATCCCTCAGCTTATAGAGCACTTTCTAGCGGCGTTAATACAGCGACGGGGCACCGCTTTTTCACTCAGTAAGGGCTGTTATAAATTACTGCTTGAGTATGATTACCCAGGAAATATTCGAGAGTTACAAAATATTCTTGAGCATATTGCGGTTGAGTGCGATGACGTGGCCGGTGTTGAGCACTTGCCATCTTCTGTTATGGCGAAAGCCCCGGCTAGTAATGGCTATATGGCTGATGGTGAGTCTACCGAGGGCTTGAAAAAACAAGTGCATGATTTTGAGGCTACAGTGATAGCAGAAGCTATTGAGAAATATGGTAGTAAGCGGCAAGCGGCACTGGTCTTGGGGGTAGATGTAGCCACCATTACCAGAAAGACGCAGCGGCAGCTGTAGAGGGCATAGGGGTTTATTTGAAGATAGGCACGGAGTGATTAGTTGGGAGCGTAAACCTATTGGTTTATAAAAATGAATATTTCGGTGCTTAAAGTACCTAAATATCAAATATTTTAAACTCGCTAATTGATTTTGTTTAAAAACTTAGGTAATTTGGTACTATGAGTACCGAAAGAGAGTCAAAATTAAACAATCTGCTTGGCACCCAGCCTTTGGGTATAGTGCTCTCTTCGGCATGGCTGGCAAAGCAGGGCTATAGCCTCGACTTACAGAAGCGCTATAAGAAAAGCCAGTGGTTTGATTCTATCGGCACAGGCGCTCTGATACGTCATGGCGATCAGGTGGACTATTTAGGTGGCATCTATGCATTGCAGTCCCAACTAGGCCTCTTTGTGCATCCAGCGGGTAAAACGGCGCTGTCATTACAGGGGAAAGCCCACTATTTGGAGCTTGCCACCAAGAAGGTACAGCTCTTTGGTGGCAAGCAAGATAGTTTGCCGCTGTGGTTTAAAAAGCGGGATTGGGGTTTAAGTGTAGAGAGCAAATTGACGAGCTTTTTACCGTCCGCGCTTGGCTTGGTCGAAATCGACCACAAGAGCTTTAAGGTGAAAATATCCAGCCCTGCGCGCGCCGTAATGGAGTGCCTGTATTTAGCGCCTAAGTATCAGCCTTTAATGGAGGTCTATGAGCTGATGGAGGGCCTGAATAATTTGCGGCCAACCATAGTGCAACAGCTACTTGAAGCTTGTACTTCGGTGAAGGTGAAGCGCCTGTTTTTATATATGGCGGATAAAGCAGGTCATGAATGGCTCAGCTATATCAATCTGGACAAGGTGGATTTGGGCTCAGGTAAACGCGCTGTCGTGAGCGATGGGGTGTATGTCTCTAAATACCAGATAACCGTACCTAAGGCTCTCGATTCAGTGAATGGGGAGGTAACGGCATGAATGAAGGCTACACAAAACAGCTTAGGCTTCTTCTGAATGTGTTGCCTGAAGTTGCCAAAGAGACATGCTTTGCCATGCATGGCGGTACGGCAATTAATCTTTTTGTACGGAATATGCCAAGGTTGTCGGTTGATATCGACTTAACCTATGTCGAAATTGCAGAGCGAACAGAAACGCTGGCCGGGATCAATACCGCGCTTATTCGTATTAAAGAGCGTATCAAGGCTTTGCGCCCAACGATGCGTGTTCATCACAAAGCAAATGTTTGTAAGTTGCAGGTTGATGAACACGGCGTGATCATCAAAATTGAAGTGAATATGGTTGGGCGTGGCTTGATAGGCGACGCGAAAAAATTGCCTTTGTGTGATGTAGCCCAAGAGCGGTTTGATGCGTTTTGCGCGATGCCCTTAGTGCCGATAGGGCAATTGTATGGCGGTAAAATTTGTGCGGCCTTGGACAGGCAGCACCCAAGGGATTTATTCGATGTAAAGCTGTTACTGGATAACGAAGGCTTAACTGCTGAGATTAAACGCGGTTTTTTATTTGGGCTGGCTAGCAGCAATCGGCCAACCTTTGAACTGCTTGATCCACATTTACTAGATCAACGCACAGCTTTTGAGCGGCAGTTTGAAGGTATGAGTGCAGAAGCGTTTAGTTACGATGATTATGAAGCCACAAGGCTGCAGCTCATCGACATCATAAACACCAGTTTGGGTGATGGCGATAAGGCCTTTTTGCTAAGCCTTAATCGCTTAGAACCAGACTGGTCGATTTACGATTATCAGGGCTTCCCATCGGTGAAGTGGAAGCTCCTGAATTTAGAGGCGTTCAAAAAGCAAAACCCAGACAGCTACCAGCAGCAATTGGGCAAGCTGGAAAGCATTCTAAAGCAGTAATTTATAGTACATCCATTATCCGGTAGAATAGCGCGCTTTATAGCCCGGTAAGGGCAAAGTAACGAATTAAGTACACATTTACGTACAAACTAGGGTTTTAGTGGAATGAGCGATAGCAATTTTGTCAAAGAAGTCAACAAGCGGCGCACGTTTGCTATCATATCTCACCCCGATGCGGGTAAAACCACTATCACCGAAAAATTGCTGCTATTAGGGCAGTTAATACAGGTGGCGGGTTCGGTTAAGGGTAAAAAGGCCGACAGGCATGCCACCTCTGACTGGATGAGCATGGAGCAAGAGCGGGGTATCTCGGTAACCTCCTCGGTGATGCAGTTCCCCTATAAAGGCCGCATGGTTAACCTGCTGGACACCCCGGGGCATGAGGATTTCTCTGAAGATACCTACCGCACCTTAACCGCGGTGGATTCAGCGCTAATGATTGTTGACGGCGCCAAGGGTGTAGAGGCGCGCACCATTAAATTAATGGATGTTTGCCGCCTGCGTGATACCCCCATATTGAGCTTTGTTAACAAAATGGACCGCGATATACGCGACCCCATAGATCTACTGGATGAAATTGAAGCAGTCTTAAAAATAAAGGGCGCGCCCATAAACTGGCCCATAGGCATGGGTAAAGAGTTTAAAGGCGTTTATAACCTCTACACCGATACCATTCATGTATTCAAACAGGGCAAGAGCAATGTGATGACCGATGATATACGCATCAACGGTTTAAATAGCGATGAGGCCAAGAAATTATTGGGCCTATACCACGAAGATGTTGTTGAAGAAATTGAATTGGTAAAAGGCGCCAGCCATCAGTTTGATATAGAGGAATATATGGCAGGTACATTAACGCCGGTGTTTTTTGGTACCGCCTTATCAAACTTTGGTGTGCGAGAAATGCTGGATGGCTTTGTTGAGTGGGCACCTAAGCCTTTAGCGCGTGCTACCGACGAGCGCATGGTAGATCCGCAAGAGTCTAGCTTCAGCGGTTTCGTATTTAAAATTCAAGCGAACATGGATCCTAAGCACCGCGACCGTATTGCCTTTATGCGTATCTGCTCAGGCACTTATAGCAAAGGCATGAAGATGAAGCATGTGCGCATAGGCAAGGATATAAAAATTGCCGATGCGGTCACCTTTAAAGCTGGTGAGCGTACGGCGGTGGATGAAGCTGTCTCTGGTGACATTATCGGTTTGCACAATCACGGCACTATACAAATAGGAGATACCTTCACTGAGGGTGAAGCGTTAAAATTTACCGGTATACCGCATTTCGCGCCAGAAATGTTCAGGCTAATCCGCTTAAAAGATCCACTTAAAGCCAAGGCCTTGCAAAAAGGTTTGCAACAGTTGGCAGAAGAAGGCTCTACCCAAGTATTTATGCCACTGAGTAACACCAACTTAATCGTAGGTGCAGTAGGGCAGTTACAATATGAAGTGGTGGCCTATAGGCTAAAAGACGAATACAAAGTGGAAGCCAAATACGAGCCTGTGAGCGTTTATACCGCCCGCTGGATAACCTGCGACGACAGCAAAATGCTGGCGGAGTTTAAGCGCAAAGCTAATGATAACCTGGCCCTAGATGGCGGCGGCCACTTAACCTATTTAGCCCCTACCCGGGTTAATTTACAGTTAATGGAAGAGCGCTGGCCGGATGTTAACTTCCGTGCAACCCGAGAACACTAAGCCCTGCTCGCGCCCTGCTCAGCCTTATTACCTAGGCTTACCGCTGTGGAGTAATAGTGCGTGGTTGGGCAGCTTGTATCCGGCGGGCAGCAATAGCCAAAATTATTTGCAGCATTACTCCACGGTGTTTAATACCGTAGAGGGCAACACCACTTTTTATGCCCTGCCCAGTGTCGCCACGGTTGATTCATGGTTGCGGCAGGCGCAGCCGGGTTTTAAGTTTTGCTTTAAGCTCCCTAAAACCATTACTCATAGTGGTCGTTTAAAAGGCGGTCGTTTACAGCACGGTGCAGAACTAAGTGCATTTTTTACTAGGCTACAGCCTTTGGCAGAGCACCTAGGGCCTTTTATGATACAGCTGCCTGCCGAGGCGGGTGCACACACTGTTGAAGATATAGTGGCGTTTATAGCGGGCTTACCGCAAGACTTTCAGTTTTCTATAGAGTTGCGCAGCTTGGATTTTTTTCGCAAAGACGATTTAGAGAAGCGCCTAAACCAATGCTTAATCAAGCATCAGGTCGATAGAGTGTGTTTTGATAGCCGTGCCCTGTTTAGCCAGCCGGCAAGCACCGAAGCCGAAAAAGAGGCGCAACGTAAAAAGCCTAATCTACCCGTGCATGCTATCGCCACCGCAAATAATCCAATCATTCGTTTTATAGGCACCAAAAACAGCGACTATAATCAACAGTATTACCAAACCTGGCTGCCCAAAATTGCGCAGTGGTGTGCCGAGGGTAAAACCCCCTATTTTTTTGTGCATACCCCCGCCAACCAAGTGGCACCCTTACACGCACAAACCCTGCACGATCAGTTATCACATTTGTCCGGTTGGCAGCCACTAGCCAAAACCGTACAAAGCAAAAATCAATTAGCTATGTTTTAAACTTATGTTTTAAAGCTAGCGACTAGAGACAACCCACTAGAGACTGTTCATGAGATTAGACAAATATATTAGCTCGGTAACCGACATGTCACGCATGCAGGTTAAGCGCGCCCTAAAATCGGCAGGGGTAACCGTGAACGGAGTGCCCACCACCGACCAACGCACTATGGTGCAAGCCGATGATGAGGTGGTGTTTAATGGTGAGATATTGCGTGCCGCCAAGCTGCGTTATTACATGCTTAATAAGCCCGAAGGTTATGTTTGTGCCACCAAAGATCAAACTAATATGACGGTGTTAGAGTTATTAGATGAAGATAATATAGAAACCTTACATGCCGCCGGCCGTTTAGATATAGACACCACCGGCTTGGTGTTAATTACCGATGATGGCCAGTGGTCACACCGTGTTACCGCGCCTAAAAGTGAATGTAAAAAAACCTATTACATAGAAACCTTTGAGCCTATCGCTGAAGAGGTGATTGCGCAGTTTGCCGAAGGTATTAAGTTAAAAGGCGAGCTACGGCCCACCTTGCCGGCAGAGCTGGTGTTGATGCACGAGCAGGCTGCCCGCCTGACTATTTGCGAAGGCAAGTATCACCAAGTGAAGCGCATGTTTGCCGCGGTGGGGAATAAGGTTGAGTTGTTGCATAGAGAAAGCATAGGCAATATTAGCTTAGATGAAGATTTAGAGCCTGGCAGCTACCGCGAGTTAACAGAACAAGAGATTGCCGGAATATGAGTGATATCGCTTTTGATTTGTTGGCGCAAAAAATAAACGAGCAGTTGCACTCTGTGGATGCGCAGCCCTGCTTATGGGTAGTGGATGAAAATATTAGTGCGGCTACCCTGTCAACTATCGCACCTAATGAAAATATTCAAGTGATGACCAATCGCAGTGATTTGGCCCTAGTGCTTGAGCAAAAAGGTTTTTCCGTGCAATTAAGCGACTTTGATTTTACCGCCTACGAGCGCCATAGTTTTTCCCATATTTTTTATCGCGTATCTAAAGAAAAGCCTGTGGTGCATCATATTATTAATCAGTCAGCCCATTATTTAGCGGCGGATGCTTGTTTGTATATCAGCGGCTATAAAAACGAAGGCGCTAAAACCTATATCGATAAAGCGGTTAAGTACATGGGCGGCTTATCCAGTAAGGTGCTGGGGGGCAAAACCTCTATGATCGCCGCCGTGCAGGCTGACAATATCGATGACAGTAAGCGCTTGGATGATAAAGCCTACAGCGAGTTACAGCAGCCGGTATCGGCAGCAGATATTCCCTTTGTGAGTAAGCCCGGTGTATTTGGTTGGAATAAAATTGATAGAGGTAGCGAATTCTTAGTCGCGCATTTACCCGAGGTGTTAGCAAGAATTAAAACAGATGTTAAGCAGGTTGCTGATTTGGGTTGTGGTTATGGCTATCTTAGTGTGATGGCCAGCCAATTGCTCGATGCTGAATTTCATGCGGTGGATAATAATGTGGCGGCAGTCGCTTGCTGCCAGCAAAACTTTTTGCAGCAGGGCGTGCGTGGTGAGGTCAGCCTAGATAGCTGTGGCGATAAGCTCAGCCCAGGTTTTGATTTGCTCTTGTGTAATCCGCCTTTTCATCAGGGCTTTGATGTAGAAAGCGGCCTTACTGATAGTTTTGTGCGCTCAGCGAGCCGCTTATTAAAAAAAGGCGGTCATGCATTTTTTGTGGTGAATGCCTTTATTCCGCTAGAGCGCAAAGCCAAAGGCTTGTTTGAGTATGTGACTGTGGTCGCTGACAATCCATCCTTTAAATTGTTGCTGTTGAGAAAGTAAGGGTTTGAGCTATGGACGATGACGAGGATTTATTTAAGCAGGAGATGGCTGGTGTTAAACCCTTAAAGCGTCAGCCCAAAGTTACTCTTAAAAAAAATGATACCGCTCAATCTGTTTTAGCCGCCCGTCGCGCAGCCGCCCAAGCTGCGGTTGCCGCTGATCATAACTCCTTGAGTGATAATCAAATAAGCTTGTTAGACCCTTATTATTTTATAGAGTACAAGCGCGCGGGTGTGCAGAACGGCGTTTATAAAAAACTCAAACAAGGCAAGTATCAACAAGAGGCTAGGCTGGACTTGCATGGCCTCACGGTTGCAGAGGCTAGGGTGGAAGTTTTCGACTTTATTAAGCAGTGCTACCACTATGGTTTGCGCACCGTGGTTATCATTCACGGTAAGGGCCTAAGCAATAAGGCCGCACAGGCCAAGCTAAAAAGCTATGTTAATGAATGGTTGCCTACGTTAACCGAGGTGCAGGCCTTTTGCAGTGCTCTGCCGCAACATGGCGGTGTGGGTGCGGCGTATGTTTTGTTGGCCAAGAGTGAAAAAAGTAAGCAGGAAGCTCGTGAAAGGATTACTAAGGGTAGGGGGTAGTCTAGAGTCCCTAGTTCCTAGTCTATAGATTAGAGGGGTCGGCGCTAAGTTGTGGTAGATTAGGTTGATACTTAAACATATTAAGCCCAGATCAAATCGTACGGTTTGCTGTGAGTGTAAAGTGGACAGTGACCAAAGGAAAAAACTCAAACTACAGATGTAAAATGTGGGACCCCACACGTCGGGCCTCTCCGTTAGCTGTGATCAGCACAATTTATAGCTTTACTTTTGACATTATGTTTTTTCTCAAGTTAGCCTCAGCAACTTGTTGCTCATACTTTTTTCTTGTCCTTGACGCTTCTCTCTCAGCTTGCTCTTGTGTTTGGAGAATATAGCCTTTGTTTGCCGCTGCCACATAGCCTTTTGCATAATCAACGAGTTGTTGGATAAACTTTTCATCCTCACAGACTCCGATCGTGATTCTGTTACCTTGTATATTAAATCTTTCAGGTCCATAGCCTAGAATTGACGAATGACCACCTCTAGGACTTTGAAATTCCTGCGCCCAACCGGATGGAGTATTTCGATTAAGATTGAGAGTTAATGCTCCTCTATCATAGTCCAGGCTTGTAATTGCTATCTCTTCGAACTCCGGCGGTTCAGATTCATACACCACTAGTTTTTTGGATTCTTCAAATCGCTGCAAGGCCACAAATGCGTTTTTTCTAACAATTAATTCCTTTTTGATTTCTTGAATTGAATTAGGCCGGTCTTCTGGTTGTTGTCTTAACATTGACTCGATAATCTCGTCTAAATATTCCAATTCCTGCGCTACTGTCCCAATACGTTGATATCCAGTACCCTGAGGAATGTGGCCAGTAAATAGCTCATTCAATATCAGACCCAGAGAGAAAATGTCAGCCCTGTGATCTACATGGGCTCCACGTATCCTTTGCTCGGGCGATGAATACTGAAAATTTGCCATCCTTGAAGCCACCTTAGTCTCAATAGCTGTATATATCTCTTCTTCTTCAAAATGAGCAATGCCAAAATCTGCTAAAGCCACTAAATTAGTTTTATTATCCCACAGAATGTTTTCCGGTTTTATATCTCTGTGCCATACACCCGACAGGTGCGCAGCTTCTATTCCATCAAGAATTTGAGAGAACACTTGCAGTATTTGTTCCTTCTTGAGAATTTTCGCGTAATCTTTCAAAGTGCCAGAGTATCTTGGCATAACGTAAAAAGGACATTTCACTTCTCTTAAATAAACAACACCTGCATCCACGATACGGACAATATTGTTGTGTTGCTGTTTCTGACAGAAATTAATTTCATTTTTAAATCTTTTCAATCTATCAGAATTTATTCGTTCAGGAGCTAAACATTTAACAGCAATGTCATTGCCATTCGACCCTGTCGCTGCATACACTCTTCCTGCTCCACCTTCACCAAGAACTTCTGTAGCCTTGTAAGAGTCGAAGGGACTTTCAAAAATTGGAAGCTTCGATGACATTTAAATTTATCCTTCTGGATAGCTAACACCGGATTCTACGGGGTCAGATGATACTAAAAGTACTGACTTTATGAGAAATATCCAATAAGTCTTATCTGACCCCACTTACCCCGCCGCCTACAAAAAAACGCCCAAGAAAATTAATAAGAGCACTCTAAAGATAGCTGATCGCCTCATGAGTGTAACGAGTGCATTACCCGACAAAGGCTCGCTCTACAACGAAAGTGCCAGGATCATTATTGTGACCTTCTACCAGGCCGTGCTCTGCCAGCATCGCGGCCATTTCCTTATTGAAGGCCATGGAACCACAAACCATGACTCGATCAATCTCAGGGTTAAAGCGATTATCGATAAGGTCGATATCCTCTGCGAAGTCACCGGAGCGAATTCGATTTGTTATCCGGCCCTTTGTTCGGAATTCACCTTTAGTCACTGTTGGGTAGTACGTGAAGCGATCCTTCAGCAATTTACCAAAAATATCGTCATTGTGGATTTCAGTATCCAGAAATTCATGGTAGGCAAGCTCCTCCTCTTCTCGAACCGTATGCGTGATAATGATTTCCTCAAATTTTTCGTGTGTCTCGGGATCGCGTAACACTGAGAGGAAAGGAGCTAATCCAGTACCGGTGGCCACTAAGAACAATCGTTTGCCAGGCTTTAGCGCGTCTATTATCAGCGTTCCTACAGGCTTTTTACTGAGAAAAATATAATCATCAACCTCCAAATGTTGCAGCCTTGATGTCAGCGGCCCCTCGGTTACCTTCACAGAGAAAAATTCAAGGTGGTCCTCCCAACTCGGGCTGGCAATCGAATAGGCTCTTAATAAAGGCCTGTCACCGTCTTTCAGGCCAATCATCAAAAACTCGCCAGATCGGAAACGGAGGCTAGGCGGCCGTTCAACACGAAAGCTGAATAAGCTGTGCGTCCAATGGTGAACCCAAGTCACTTTTTGCAGATACAGATTCTTTGCTTCAGCCATTGCTTCGAGTTCGGCTAAAGTAGCAGGCCCCACTGAGTCACTAAGCTCAGACTCTTTCGGTTGAAAACGTTCGGTCATTGTTATTTTCCAATTAGGATTCTACGGTGATTCTACGGGGTCAGATGAAACTAAAAGTACTGATTTTATGAGAAATATCCAATAAGTCTTATCTGACCCCACTTACCCACTTACCCACTTACCTTCTCTAGATCTTGGCATTCTGTCGCTGGCTAACAATAGCCAGCCAAGGCTGCTGCTCTCTTGCCATGCCGCTAGGGCGGTAGTAGTGGTCTATTATTTCAAAACCGGATTGATGGAGGTAGGCTCTGATGGTTTCGAGTTCCATGTAATGGCCATAGCGCTGACCTTGCCACCCTTCAGCACTTCCTCTTGGATTCGATGAAAATAAAATACCACCAGGTCGTAAAGCGGCGTGTAATTGTCCTAAAACTCTGGGAAGTTCCTGGCTGGGTACGTGAAACAAGGACGCGTTGGCAAAGATACCGTCGAAATGGTTTTCCTCAAGTTCAAGGCTTAGAAATTGCTTATGCAGGATAGGGCAGCCGCTATATTGATGCGCCATTTGGCAAAATGCTTTACTGCCGTCTAGCCCTGTGGGTCTGTGGCCTAAAGATTTAAACGTGTGAAGATCTCGTCCAGGGCCGCAACCGAAGTCCAAGATATCCAATGCGGTATCTTGGGGTAGCGCTTGCAAAAAAGCTGCAATATTTTGGCTGACATCATGGTCTCTCGTCCCCAACCAAAAGGACTCTGCGTTACTCTCGTAATGCTCAAGGGTGACTCTTTCTATCTCATCAAGAGCGGCCTGTGATGGTTTGATCTGCATACGTAAGAGCACCTCTATTAATGGCTTATAGGTCTTTATCCGTCACCGCGCCTTCAGATGCTGAGCTTACCGTTTTGGCATATTTTGCTAAAACGCCCCTTGTGTAACGGGGTGCTGGTTTGTTCCATTTGGCTAAACGCTGTTTGATCTCGTCATCAGAAATATTGAGATTCAATTCTCTTGTTGTCGCGTCAATGGTGATTTCATCGCCGTCTTCAACAATAGCCAACGGCCCGCCTTCATAGGCTTCGGGAGTAATATGGCCAACCACAAAACCATGACTACCTCCGGAAAAACGGCCGTCGGTAATTAACGCAACCTCTGCCCCTAGCCCTTTTCCCATAATGGCGGAGGTGGGGCTTAACATTTCCCGCATGCCTGGCCCTCCTTTAGGGCCTTCATAACGAATCACCAGAACATCGTTTTTGACGACGGTTCCATCTAAGATACTTTTAAGCGTCTCCTCTTCAGAATGGAATACGCGTGCCGTACCCGTGAAGCTCAAGCCCTCTTTGCCGGTGATCTTGGCGACAGCACCTTCGGGAGCAAGATTGCCCCTAAGCACAACAAGATGGCTATCTTTTTTGATGGGGTTTGAGAGTGGGCGAATAATCTCTTGGCTTTCTGGGTAGGGCTTAACATCGGCGAGGTTTTCAGCCACGGTTTTGCCGGTGACCGTTAGGCAGTCACCCTGTAAGTGGCCTGTATCCAAGAGCATTTTCATCAGCGGTTGGATGCCGCCGATGGCAATCAGCTCCGACATTAGGAATCGCCCACTGGGCCTTAAGTCCGCCAGCATTGGGGTGTCGTTACCAATTCGAACAAAGTCATCCAAACAAAGATCGACGTTGATACTATGCGCCATGGCCAACAGATGTAACACGGCGTTGGTCGAGCCGCCCAAGGTAATCACCACCTTAATAGCATTCTCAAAGGCCGCCTTGGTCATGATATCGGAGGGCTTGATATCATGCCTAAGTAGGTTCATCACCGCGGCGCCTGCTCGATGGCAGTCGCTCATCTTGTGCTCGGAGATGGCGTCTTGTGCAGAGCTGTTGGGTAAGCTCATACCCAGTGCTTCAATCGCGGCAGCCATAGTATTGGCTGTATACATACCGCCACAGGATCCGGGGCCTGGAATCGCCGTTTCTTCAATGGTTTTTAACGCTATATCGGACACGGAGCCGTTGGCGTGACCACCCACGGCCTCAAACACCGAGATGATATCCGTGCGATTTTTTCCCGGCTGAATAGTCCCACCATAAACAAAGATGGACGGGCGATTGAGCCGTGCCATGCCGATCAAGCAGCCCGGCATATTCTTGTCACAGCCACCAATGGCGATGATAGCGTCGTGGCCCATACAGCCTGAAACCGACTCAATGGAGTCGGCAATCACTTCTCGAGAGACCAGGGAGTATTTCATGCCTTCTGTGCCCATGGAAATGCCATCGGAGATAGTAATGGTGTTGTAAATCACACTCTTACCACCCGCTTCATTAACGCCTATGCCAACCTCATCCGCTAAGGCATTAATATGCATATTGCAGGGCGTCACCATACTCCAGGTGGAAGCTACGCCCACCTGAGGCTTGTTAAAATCGTCATCCTTAAAACCCACCGCTCTCAACATAGCGCGGCTTGGGGCTTGCTCAACACCATCAACAACGATAGAGGAATGCTTACGATGATCTTTGTCGCTCATGACTTAGGCCTTTATATTTTGGTTTGCAATTACAGTGGTTGGGTGAGTAGGTAAACATTTTACCGCCAGACATCCTGTACCCAAAGCACTCGCTGCGCTCGCGGGGCAAGCTTTCCGGCCATGGGTGGCTCATTATAAATCGGTAGGAAAGCCGATTTACACAGCCTAAGGCTGCCCGAAGGGTGGTGCACAAGGATGTGTACTATGAAACAGGTCCTTACGTTACTTCATTTTACTCAGCTTATCAGGCTTTACTCACAAGCAAGGGCGAGCTATGTCGCTGAGCCATCTCTATATATCGGCTTGTTTACTGATAAGTGTCCGCTATGGAGGAAGTCATTCTTGTGGAAGCAAAGGGCAGCTTCGGGTCAACTGCCGCCCTTTCTCCACAGATCACGCGGTTATTGATTAAGCTTTTTCGCCAGTATCTGATTAACCATGCCGGGGTTGGCTTGGCCTTTACTGGCTTTCATGATGGGCCCCATAAAGCCACCCAGTAATTTTTTACGTTTTTTGTCGTCGGCTTCTTTATATTGCGCGACGCCATCAGGGTTGCTGGCTAGCACTTCATCAACAATCTTTTCTAAAGCACCAGTATCAGAAACTTGTTTCAAGCCTTGTTTATCAATAATTTCATCGGCAGAGCCTTCACCTTGCCACATGGCTTCAAATACTTGCTTGGCGATTTTTCCTGAGATGCTGTTGTCTTTGATGCGATTAATTAAGCCCGCTAACGCTTCGGCATTAACCGGACTGTTGGCTATGCTTAGCTCTGCGTTATTGAGCTTGGCCGACAGCTCGCCGCTAATCCAGTTGGCGGCTAGTTTGGCATCGCCGCAGTGTTGGGTAACACTTTCAAAATATTCAGCGGTATCGCGTTCGTCACCTAATAGGCTGGCATCGTAGTCGGACAGGCCATAGCTGGCGACAAAGCGCGCTTGTCTGGCGTCAGGTAGCTCGGGTAGTTTCGCGCGTATAGCTTCTATAGTTTCGCTGCTAATTTCTATAGGCAATAAATCAGGGCAGGGGAAGTAGCGGTAGTCGTTGGCTTCCTCTTTGCTGCGCATGGAGCGCGCTTCGCCGGTGTCGGCATTGTAGAGTCGAGTTTCCTGTAGCACCACTTCGCCGTATTCCAGTAAATCAATTTGGCGCGCGACTTCTTTGTGTATGGCCTGCTCCATAAAGCGGAAGGAGTTAAGGTTTTTGGTTTCGGTGCGGGTACCTAATTTTTCTTCGCCCTTGGGGCGTATGGAAACGTTAACGTCAAAGCGCATAGAGCCCTGTGACATGTCGCCATCAGAAATGCCTAGCGAGGTGACGATAGAGTGTAGTTTTTTGGCAAAGGCTATCGCTTCGTCAGAGGTACGCATATCGGGCTCAGAGACGATCTCTATTAACGGCGTACCGGCGCGGTTTAAATCTATGCCTGATTGCGAGGGGAATAAATCGTGCACTGACTTGCCCGCATCTTCTTCTAAGTGGGCGTGATGTATGCGTATGGTTTTGTGGCTGCCGTCGGGTAGTTGTATCTCTACGGTGCCGGCGCCCACTATAGGCTCATCCATTTGCGTGGTTTGATAGCCCTTGGGTAGGTCGGGGTAAAAATAATTTTTTCTATCAAAAATCGAACGCTGGTTAATGTCGGCACCTATGGCCAAGCCAAACATAATGGCGTAGTGCATAGCCTGTTCGTTAATGACCGGTAAAGTGCCGGGCAGCGCTAAGTCTATGGCGCTGGCTTGTGTATTAGGGGCGGCACCAAAGGCGGTGCTAGAGCCGGAAAATATTTTCGATTTTGTGGCCAGTTGTACGTGTACTTCCAGGCCTATAACTGTTTCCCATTCCATCTTTGCGTAAACCTCTTAATCTTTTAAATGCCGGTGGGCGTTTGTAGGTGCCAGTCGGTGGCTTGTTGAAAGCGATGCGCGGCATTCAGCAGGCGTGCTTCATCAAAGTAATTACCGATTAGCTGTAGGCCGGTGGGCTTGTTACCGGCAAAGCCTGCCGGTATAGACATGCCCGGCAAACCGGCGAGGTTAACGGAAAGTGTGTAGATATCTTCTAGGTACATGGTGACGGGGTCGTTAGATTTCTCACCCAAATTAAATGCCGGGTTGGGGGTGGTAGGCCCCATGATAATGTCCACTTCTTTAAAGGCGTTGACGAAATCATTTTTAATCAGGCGGCGTATTTGTTGTGCTTTTTTGTAATAGGCATCATAAAAACCGGCGGATAGTGCGTAGGTGCCCACTAAGATGCGACGCTTCACTTCGTCGCCAAAGCCTTCGGCACGGCTGCGGGTGTAGAGATCGTATAAATCTTCTGGATCTTCACAGCGGTGGCCGTAGCGCACGCCATCAAAGCGCGACAGGTTGGCTGAGGCTTCTGACGGGGCGATGATGTAATAGCAGGGCACGGCTAACTCGGTGTGAGGGAGGCTGATTTCTTTTACGGTGGCGCCCAGTGCTTCATATTCTTTAATGGCCGCTTGCACGCTTTTTTCTATGTCGGCATTTAAACCGGCACCAAAAAATTCTTTCGGTAGGCCTATGCGTAATCCACTTAAATCTTTGTTGAGGTCGGCACTGTAGTCAGGCACCGCTAGCTCGAAGCTGGTGGAATCTTTTTCGTCTAGGCCGGCCATTACATTCATTAATAAGGCGGCGTCTTCGGCGTTGCGGGTCATGGGGCCGGCTTGGTCTAGGCTGGAGGCGAAGGCCACCATGCCAAAACGTGACACCCGGCCATAGGTAGGTTTAAGGCCGGTAATGCCACACAGGGCGGCGGGCTGACGTATAGAACCGCCGGTGTCGGTGCCGGTGGCAGCCACGGCTAAGTGCGCGGCCACTGCAGCGGCTGATCCACCTGACGAACCGCCGGGTACGGTGTTGAGGTCCCAAGGGTTTTTAACCGGGCCGTAAAAGCTACTCTCGTTAGAGGAGCCCATGGCAAACTCGTCCATATTGGTTTTACCCAAGGACACCACGCCCGCCTGTTGCAGTTTTTCTACCACGGTGGCGTCGTAAGGGGCGATAAAGTTATCCAGCATTTTTGAGCCGCAGCTGGTTTTAACGCCCTTGGTGCAAAATATATCTTTGTGGGCTATGGGTATGCCGCTTAATAAACCGGCGTTGCCTTGGCTGCGTGCTTGGTCGGCAGCCTGTGCCTGCGCCAGTGCTTGCTCGGCGGTCACGGTGATGTAGCTATTGTAGTTACCGTCTAATTGCTTGATGCGGTCTAGGTAGTGCTGGGTTAGCTCTACGCTGGAAAAGGCTTTGCTGTCTAAGCCTTTTAATAATTCGGCGATGGTGAGTTGATGCATGACCGGGTGGTCCTTATGTGTAGAATCTTTATAAGTCTGTGTAGTGATGAAGCCAGTTCAGTGTGGGCCGGCTACTCAATCACTTTCGGCACTAAAAATAGGCCTTGTTCAACGGCGGGTGCATTTTGTTGCAGCAGCTCACGTTGGTCGGTTGCGGTGACTATGTCGGCTCTTAAGCGCTGGGTGGCATCCAAGGGGTTATGCATGGGTTCTATGCCGCTGGTGTCTACCGCTTGCATGGTGTCTACCATGGCCAGTATGGCATTAAGCCGCGAGGCTACCTCTTCCATTTCACTGGCATCTATACGTATGCGTGAAAGCTTGGCGATTTTTTCTATATCAGTTTGCTCTACTGACATGGTGTTGTAGCCTCATTAGGGGTAAATAGAATAAACGATGACCGCTGATTGGCTGTTCTGGCTGTGGTAAAACTGCTGTTAAACGGTAGCTGAACTGTGACCCAATTTGATAAGTCATTATAAACGCTAAAGTTACCACATTTCTGCCTTGCTCTGAATCCCCGGCGTTGATAGAGTGGCCAATTTATTGCAAGACTTTATGATTAGTGCCATTTTCATTAGGTGTTAATCACAATAGCTGACAGACGTTGGTGGGAAAGGCTACATCGAAGCCCCAAAAAGCCCCCTGATATAACAACAGAGGCTCGAATGTTTAAACGATTAAGAGGTTTGTTTTCAAACGATTTATCTATCGATTTGGGAACCGCCAATACCCTAATATATGTGCGCGGCGAAGGCATAGTGCTAGATGAGCCTTCGGTAGTAGCAATACGCATGCACAATGGCCATAAAACGATAGAGGCGGTGGGCACCGATGCCAAGCGTATGCTGGGTCGAACCCCCGGTAATATTACCGCTATACGCCCTTTAAAAGACGGTGTTATAGCCGACTTTCAGGTTACCGAAAAAATGCTGCAGCATTTTATCTCTAAGGTGCACCAAAACTCCTTGGTGCGCCCCAGCCCCAGAGTGTTGATTTGTGTGCCCTGCAAATCTACTCAGGTTGAGCGTCGCGCTATTCGTGAGTCGGCGCTAAGTGCCGGTGCCAGAGAGGTACGCTTAATAGAAGAGCCTATGGCGGCGGCTATAGGTGCGGGCTTGTCGGTAGAAGAGGCCATCGGTTCCATGGTGGTGGATATAGGTGGCGGCACCACTGAAATCGCTATTATATCTTTAAACGGCGTGGTCTATTCCGACTCGGTGCGGGTAGGCGGTGATCGTTTTGATGAGGCTATAGTCTCACATGTGCGCCGTGCCTACGGCAGCTTAATTGGTGATGCTACTGCCGAGCGGATCAAACAAGATATTGCCTGCGCTCATAAAGACAGTGAGCTGCGTGAGATAGACGTGCGCGGCCGCAACCTAGCCGAAGGTGTACCTCGCAGTTTTACTCTCAACAGTGATGAAGTGTTAGAGGCGCTGCAAGAGCCCTTGGCAGCCATAGTGCAAGCGGTTAAGCGCGCGCTGGAACAAGCGCCGCCTGAATTAGCCGCTGATATTGCCGAGACTGGCATCGTGCTAACCGGTGGTGGTGCCTTATTGCGTGATATCGACAAGCTGATTTCTGATGAGACAGGGCTGCCCGTTATTGTCGCTGAAGATCCTTTAACTTGTGTGGCTAGAGGCGGCGGTAAAGCCTTAGAGATTATTGATAAACATAATATCGATTTGCTTTCGACTGAATAAACAGTACTCAGGCCTCTTATTGTATAGGCGTCGTCCAATAACGGGGAACAGCTATCAAACCGCTTTTTGTTAAAGGCCCATCTGTAGGCGCCAGGCTATTACTACTTAGCCTGCTGGCGTTTGCCTTTATTTTTGCCGGCCAGCGCTATCAGTGGTTTCAATCCCTAGAGTCTTCCTTGAGTGTAGTGGCTGCGCCTTTTTATTGGGTGACTGATATGCCCGATAGATTGGGCTTGTGGGTGGATGACAATGTTGTTAGCCGCAAAACGCTGCGTAGAGATAATCGCAGGCTCAACACTGAAGCCTTATTATTAAAAGCACAGGTGCAAAAGTTAGCCTCGTTAGAGGCTGAAAATGTGCGCCTGCGTGCCTTGCTCAATTCTGCAGCGCTGTTGGATGACACCGTGTTAGTCGCCGAGTTAATCGGGGTATCTTCCAGCCCACTGCATCATGAAATTATTATTAATAAAGGCAGTGCTGATCAACTTTATGTAGGCCAGCCGGTAATCGATGCGCTGGGCTTAATGGGTCAGGTAGTAGAGGTAGGGCCCAAACAAAGCCGGGTGATGATGATTACCGACGCCACGCATGCCATACCGGTGCAGGTTAATCGCAACGGTGTACGCAGCATAGCTGAAGGTGTGGGGCTGTTACATGAGCTGACTTTACGCCATGTGTCGGCTACCACCGATATACGCGTAGGGGATTTATTAGTCAGTTCAGGGCTGGGCGGGCGCTTCCCCTTTGGTTATCCGGTGGCGATCGTGTCCGAGGTAAGCATAGATCCGGGCCTGCCTTTTGCCACCGTCCGTGCCAAGCCTAATGCCCAGCTAGACCGCAGCCGCTATGTTTTGCTGGTATTTAACCGCAAAAACCCACAGGGCTAATACCATTATGCAACAACGCGCCAATGGTACCTGGGTGATAGTGACCAGCATAGTGATAGCGCTAGTGCTTAGCATTACCCCTATGCCTTTTTGGGCGCAATGGGGCAGGCCAGAATGGTTGGCCATGGTGTTAATCTACTGGGTGATCGCCCTGCCCGAACGAGTCGGTTTAGGTGTGGCCTGGTTGTCAGGTTTGGTACTGGATGTTATTGAAGGCACGCCCTTGGGGCAAAATGCCTTTGCCTTGGCGGTAATTACCTATGCCGCTTTAGTGCTTTATCAACGTATGCGTATGTATACGCCATGGCAGCAAGCGGGAGTACTGTTTGTATTGGTGGGTGTGCATCAGTTAATAGGGCACTGGGTGCAAACCCTGATAGGCGTAATATCCCCCACTCTGCTATTTTTACTACCAGCCTTAGTCAGCGCGCTGTTGTGGCCATGGTTATCGGCTTTGCTGCGTTTTTGTAGGCGTTATTTTTACGTGAGCTAAGCGTGGGCTAGTGTGTTTTTATTAGGTGTGTCTCTATCATGTCCACAACTATACAGTGTGTTTTAGCCTCGCAGTCACCGCGTCGCGCTGAACTGTTACAACAAATTCATGTCGACTTTATAGTGCAGAGTGCCGATATAGATGAGACTGCCGTCGCCAATGAGCTACCCGCCGACTATGTGCAGCGTTTGTCTTTAGCGAAAGCGCAAACGGTATGGCAGCAGCGCAGTGCTAGCCAACAACCGGCCTTACCGGTAATAGGTTCAGATACGGTGGTGGTGATAGACCAGCAGCTGTTAGGCAAGCCTGCCAATCGAGCGGAGGCCAGACGCATGTTGCAGCTATTATCGGGCTGTCAGCATCAGGTGCTAACAAGTGTTAGTGTGGTCTATCAGCAACAGCAGTTAACGGCTTTAAGCACCACCGCGGTAAACTTTCGGCCTATTAACGACGCCGAAATCGAGTGCTATATAGCGGGCGATGAACCCTATGATAAAGCTGGTGGCTATGGCATACAGGGTTTTGCCGCGGTGTTTATAGAACAAATACGGGGCAGTTACTCAGGGGTTATGGGTTTACCATTACAAGAAACCTACCAATTGCTGCAAGCCCTACCCACGGATATAAAAGTAGTAAAGCCATGAGCGAAGAAATACTGATCAACCTAACTCCCATGGAAACCCGCGTCGCCGTGGTTGAAAACGGCATGTTGCAAGAAGTGTATATAGAACGCGCTACTTCCAAGGGCATAGTAGGTAATATTTACAAAGGTAAAGTTGTGCGCGTACTACCGGGTATGCAGGCCGCCTTTGTCGATATAGGTTTAGAGCGTGCCAGCTTTATACACGCCTCAGATATTGCTCTGGATAATAAAGACGGCGAGCGTCGCAATAGCGATGCCCCAGACATACGTAGCCTGTTGCGCGAAGGCCAGGCCATTGTTACCCAAGTCATTAAAGATCCTATGGGTACCAAGGGTGCGCGTTTAACTACCCGTTTATCGGTGCCTTCCCGTTATCTGGTCTTTATGCCAGGCACTAGCCACTTAGGGATATCTCAGCGCATAGACGATGAAGATGAGCGCAGCCGCCTGCGTGAGTTGGTAGAAAAAGCCATAGCCGAAGAAGAGGTGGCCGGTTTAGGCGGCTTTATTATTCGCACCGCCGCGGAAGGCGCGCAAGAAGAAGAGTTACACGCTGATATACGTTTTTTTAAACGCTTATGGGCAGCTTTAGAAGGCAAAATGAAAGAGCGCAAAGCGCCTTCTATCATCTATGAAGACCTGCCTTTGCATATGCGCACCATGCGCGACTTGATACGGCCAGAAGTAGAAAAAATTCGTATAGACTCGCGCGAAACCTATGAAACCGTTAAGGCATTTACCGACGAGTATATACCCGAGATAGGTCCGCGGGTGGAGTATTATCCCGGCCCACGGCCCATATTTGATTTGTATGGCATAGAAGATGAAATGCAAAAATCGCTGGGCCGCAAGGTAGAGTTAAAATCCGGCGGCTATTTAATTTTCGATCAAACTGAAGCCATGACCACCATAGATGTTAACACCGGTGCTTTTGTCGGCCATAGAAATCAAGAAGAAACGATTTACAAAACCAATCTAGAGGCGGCCACGACGCTGGCCCGGCAACTAAAAATACGCAATTTAGGCGGTATTATCATTATTGATTTTATCGATATGAAAGATGCTGAACACAAACGGCAAGTACATAGAGCCTTAGATAAAGCCATGGCCAATGATCACGCCAAAACGACTATTACCGGCGTATCGGAATTGGGCTTGGTGGAAATGACCCGCAAGCGCACCCGCGAAAGCTTAGAGCATGTGTTATGTGAAGCTTGCCCGGTATGCCAAGGTAGAGGTTCTGTTAAAACAGCAGAAACTATTTGCTACGAAATTTTTAGAGAGATATTACGCGAAGCCAGAGCTTACGAGAACGATGCCTTAATGGTGTTGGCCTCACAGGGGGTGGTTGATAGGTTGTTAGATGAGGAGTCGGCCAGTGTTGCCGACCTAGAAGAGTTCATAGGCAAAACCATACGTTTTCAAGTGGAAATTATGTATAGCCAAGAACAGTTCGATGTTATTTTATTATAATAGCCGCAGCATTGCGTGAGAGACAAGGAATCCATAATTGTTAAACAAGTATAACCCTCAGCGGTGCCAGGCTTAACAGCATGATAAAGCAATGCACAACCTGGTGTAGGCGCACGGTCAAGCTTATTTTTCTCACAGCCTTGTTGCTGGTGGCCAGCTATGCCAGCCTGGGGCGTTACTACATAGATTATGTAGAAAAATACCAGGGTGTACTGGTGGGCTATTTTGTAGAATATACCGGTTTACCGGTAGAAGTGGGTAGTATTTCAGGAAGCTGGTCTAAACTGTCATTTATCCTTTCCTTTAACGACATAGTCTTGCACGGCGCGAATCAGCAAGCGCTACTGAACATCCCGCAAGCTAACTTCAAAGTAAACCCTTTGCAGTCGCTGTGGCATAGACGCTTTTTAATAGACAGCGTTTCCCTAGATGGTTTAACGACGCGTCTTGAAGAGAAATCGCCAGGCAAATGGTCGTTGGCAGGTTTTGAGTATGCGTTGGCCGATAATAATAGCGCACTGGATATTGATCAGTTGCTAGATGCTATTTTGGCTATCGATAGGCTAGAATTTTTTAACAGCCATATAGAGTTACAGTACTACAGCGATAAGCAGACCAAACTCTATACCGGCGAATTAATTCTTAGGCACCACCAAGGCTTTAGGCGCATACACTTGCAAGCTAATTTGCAAGATGCACAGCATTACGACGAAAGTGATGTGGTAGAAGACGAGCCTATAACACTGCTAGTAGAAACCTTGGGTGACCCTAGGGATGACGATTTTACCGCACAGGGCTATTTAAAATTTGCTGCGGTGGATTTGGTAGAGCAATTGCCAGTACTGCATAGCTTTGGCCTCAAGCCTAAACAACTCACTGTGGATAGCACCATCTGGTTGGACTGGCAACCGGACCGCGTCATTGCCTTGCAGGGTAATATCAGTACGCCGTTATTCGATATAGGTAGTATTAATGAGCAGTTAATCCCCATCTTAAAAGATTTCTCTCTAGATTTTAGGGCCGAAAAAAATCTGCAGGATGAATGGCAGCTGTGGCTGCCTAGTATCGCGGGCGAATGGCAAGGGCAGAGCATAGCGATAGACCATAGCATGGCAACCTTAAGTGCCGATGCATTAATCATTGATTTATCAGAGCTTAATGCGGAGCAGCTTAGCAATAAGTTATTAAGCCTTAAGGTTTTACCCGAAGCGGCACAGCAAGCCTTGACGACGTTGTCCCCCAAGGGCAGTTTGCGCCATATTAACGTCAATATAGGCCGAGGCCCCAGCGCCGACGCTATCGATTTTAGCGGCCAATATACGCTATTGGCCGAGTTAGATGCGGTGGCTATAGCGGCGTGGCACGGTGCGCCAGCGGCGAGCAATATCAGCGGCTATTTAGAGCTGAGTGAAAGCGCGGGTGCGGTTACCCTAAGCAGTGAGCCTTTCGATATTAGCTTTCCAGGTATTTATGACAACAGCCTGCACTTTGATATAGCCAAGGCCAAAGTGGCTTGGCGCATAGAGCCAGAAGCCATCTATGTTGATAGCGGGGTGATAGATGTTAGAGCCGAGTATGGTCCGGCGGTAGCGCAGTTGGCCTTGCGGTTTCCCCGGCAGCAAGATGCCGGTGATGCCACGATGTTTTTAGCGGTGGGTTTAACTAATACCCCGGCCAGCAATCGCGATAAATTTATACCCGCGGTGCTGAGTGAAGATTTATTAGCGTGGTTGGATAGCAGCATACAGGGCGGCGATATTACCCAGGGCGGTTTTATTTATAACGGCTCTCTAGCTAAAGACAGCGCGCAAGAGCGCAGTGTGCAATTATTTCTAGATGTCGCCAATGGTGAGTTGGATTATCAGCCGGGTTGGCCTGCACTTAATAGTATACAAGCACAGGTTTTTGTTGATGATGGCGATGTCGATGTTTACAGCGCCAGCGCTATAGCCAGCGGCATTGCCTTGCATGATACCCGCGTCACCGTGACTCCACAGCCTAATGGCGACCCTTGGTTAAGTGTGGCGACACAGTTACAAGGTGATGCTGGGCAGGGATTGGCCGTAGTGAATACTGGCAACTTGCGTGAAATCGTTGGCGATGCCTTTGTCGACTGGCAGCTTAGCGGTGATATGAGTGCCCATTTAACCTTGGGGGTGCCTATCGCGGCGCAAAGCGAACAGCCGGTACAGGTAGATTTTTCGTCCTATATACGGGCGGGCGATTTGCGCCTATCGGATTATCGCCTAAGCCTAAAAGATTTTTACGGCCCGTTTGAATATTCCTCTGCCAAGGGGGTGACATCTACCGGCTTGCAAGGTTTGTTGTTTAATAAAAAAGCGATAGTAAAAATAGCCCAGGCCGCTGATCACTCAGTCGTGGTTAATGTAGACGGCCAGTTGCATGTGGATGATGTAGAGGACTGGGCGCAGTTTGCTGGCATGACCTATTTTAGTGGCCAAACCCAGGTGCAGGCTGAGGTGCGGGTTAATTCAGAACATGATCAGTTAACCCTAGTGTCTGATTTAAAGGGCGTGGCTATAGATTTACCGCCGCCCTATAAAAAGTCCCCTGATGAGGCTGCGGCCTTTGCTCTGAGCATACCTTTGGGTGGCGAACAAACACTGCTAACTATGACGCTAGATAAAACGCTTAGCAGCCATTTGCGCTTAACCGAGCAAGGTGTGAGTGGCGGTAATTTGGTGTTTAACCCTAGCGGTGATGAGCCTGTGCCCGATGACGAGTTTGTGATTACCGGAGCGGTAGAGCACGTGGCTGCGCAAGAGGTGCAGCAGGCTTTGCAGCGTTATTTCGCCAACAGTGCTGAACTGGATAAATTAGCTGCCAACAAAAAAACAAAAAAAGTAACAATTAAAACCCCCTCTCATAGCCTGCCATTACGAGTAGAAAACCTGCAGTTTAAACACGTCGATGTTTATGGCTTGGCGGTAGATTCAGGGCTGGTTAATGTGCAGCTGCAACAGCAAGCTTGGGTGTTAGATGTGGTTAGCGATAAGATTACTGGTGCCATTGCGTTTCCAGTTGCCGGCAATAAAGCCATACAGCTTAATTTGCAAACCGTACATTTATCGACCGCCGAGAGTGAAAAGCGCGATGAGGCTATAGATGAAAATAAAGCGACAGAATTTTACCAATTAAAAGCCTCGATGTTTGATGATATCAATCCTGCGGATATCCCTAATGTTGATATTGCCATCAAAGAAATTTATATAAACCAAGATTTATTAGGGCATATAGCCTTAGAACTACGATCTAAGAAAAATAGCTTAACGTTTAATAATATACAGGGCGAGATTCGCAAGCTTAAACTGGGTGGGGCTGAGAAAAACTTACGACTCACATGGCTTAAGCGTGAGCAAGGTGGCGAGAGTCAGCTAACAGGCACTATAAGTTTTAACGATGTGGGTGCGGTGTTTGAGCAATGGGGCTATGAGCGGGCGATAGAATCTAAGAGCGGCTTAATAGAGTTGGATTTAACCTGGCCTGGCGCGCCCGACCAGTGGCAAATGGCTTTGTCGCAAGGCGACATTAAACTAGATGTTAAAAAAGGCATTTTCTTAAACACTGCAGGTGGAGCAACAGGCGCTTTACGTATAGTCAGTGTGTTAAATATGAATAATATTTTACGCCGCTTGCGCTTAGACTTTACCGACCTATATAAGTCGGGGGTGAGTTTTGATGAGCTTAAAGGTGAATTTGAGATGGTGGGTGGGCGCCTGTATATCATCGATTATCTCAACATAGAGAGCCCTTCCAGCCGCTTCCGCTTGTCGGGCAGTACGGATCTTAATGCCGAGGTATTGGATATGGATTTAATTGCCACGCTACCGGTAGGGAAAAACTTACCCTGGATAGCGGCACTGATGGGAGGGGTACCGGCGGCAGCCATAGTTTACGGTGCCAGTAAGTTATTTGAAACGCAGGTTGATAAGTTTTCCAGTGCCGTATATAGCATAGAGGGCAAGTGGGATGACCCGCAATTGAAACTGAAAAAAGTGTTTGACGCTAAAGGTCAAAAGAATCAGCAAACACAACTTAAATCAGCAAAGGATAGTAAGGCGGGGCCATGACAGTAGCAACAATAGCAGCCATACAAATGCTTAGCGGCAGTAAACTCGATGAAAATTTAGCCCGTGCTGAAATGTTAATGGCGCAGGCTGTTGCGCAGGGCGCGCAATTAGTAGTGCTGCCCGAGGTGTTCGCCATGTTTGCCAGTGCACAGCAATATGCCGTAGGCGTAGCCGAAGCGACGGGCAAGGCACCTATACGGCAATTTTTGGCGCAGCAGGCGCGCAAGCACAAGGTGTGGATAGTGGCGGGCTCTATACCCATAGCTGATGCGGGTAGCAGCAGCAAGGTGTATGCGGCCAGCCTATTGTTTAATGATAGGGGCGAGGAGTGCGCACGTTATAATAAGTTGCATCTTTTTGATGTTGATGTGGCCGACAAGCAAGGTAGTTATAAAGAGTCCAATACCTTTGTGCCCGGCAATGATGTGGTGGTGTTTGCTACCCCCTTTGGGCGTTTGGGTATGGCGATTTGTTACGACCTGCGCTTCCCCGAGTTTTTTCGCGCTATGTTTGCTGAGGGTGTGGATGTGATTAGCGTGCCTGCGGCATTTACCCGCAAAACCGGTGAGGCACATTGGTTGCCGTTGCTGCGCGCCAGGGCGATAGAGAATCAATGTTATATCATAGGCGCCAACCAAGGCGGCGATCATGACAATGGCCGAGAAACCTCGGGCGGCTCGGCGATTATAGATGGTTGGGGCCAGATATTGGCGCAGGCCGATAAGGGTGAGGCTTGCGTAGTAGCTAACATGGACTTGGCTAGCTTACAGCAGCTGCGCTTGGCCATGCCTATACAGCAGCATCAGCGCTTTACGGTGCAAGCAAAAAACTAAACTTTAATCATCATTGTTAACGAGTACTTTATGCCCCAATGGCAGGCTGACGCAGTTTTGGCCTTACTGACCCTGGTTACCGGCTCTACCTATTTTATTTCAAAAATAGTCTTACAAACGCTAGATCCATTTGTTTTTTTAGCACTGCGCTTTTTCATATCATCCTTGCTGCTATATATGCTGTTTTATAAACGTATCCATCAGTTGCAGTGGTCCATTTTTTTACCTTGTTTACGGGTAGGTATATTTTTATCTGTAGGCATTATTATGATGACTATAGGTTTACAGCACAGCCAGTCTGGCCAGGTTTCCTTTATTATTAGTATGGAAGTGGTGCTAGTGCCGGTTTTTGCTTTGTTGTTTTATGGTGAGCGTATTGATCGCCTTGTTTTATTAGGCCTGCCTATAGCGGTGACAGGCTTGGCATTATTAACCTTGCAGGCAGGCACTAATATCAATCAGGGCGACATATGGGTTATGGCCTCGGCGTTCTGTTTTGCCTTGTACACCATTTATAACTCGCGATATGCGGTGCGTTACGATCCGGTTATTTTGGCCTGGGTGCAAGTGACTATGGTGGCGGTGGTGAGCAGCCTGGGTATGTTGTGCTTTGCTGAGCTTAAATTGGATATCAACGCGGCTGCGGTTTATGGCATCGCCTATTTAATTGTGGTGGCCACGGTTATACGCTTTTATGTGCAAACCTATGCGCAGCGCTATACCACCGCTACCCACACCAGTTTGATCTTTATGCTGGAGCCAGTGGTTGCCGCTTTGTTTGGTTACGCTGTCTTAGGTGAGGTGTTGTCTGCTCAGGCTATGTGGGGGTGCGGTTTGATTCTTGTGGCTACCTTTATTGCCAAGGCAGGTTATTTTTCAAGACGTAAACCGCAGAGTGTGTGCCGATAAATCACTGGCCAGCTTCATCCTTACCGGTTTTAGCTGGGTAGTGAAAGCTCTGGGTAATAGTCTTGTTGTCTAGCGAGTGCAGGTGTATGTCAAACCCCCATAACCTATGTATATGTTTTAATACTTGTTCGGTGGATTTTCCCATAGGTTTTCTTGCAAACTGCGTGTGGTGCAAGGTGAGTGATCTGTCGCCGGAAATCTCTACGTTGTGCACTTGAATATTGGGCTCCCTATTACCTAGGTTGTCTTGCCCAGCTAATGATTCCCGCACTTTTTGATAGCCGCTGCTATCGTGTATGGCGGCAACTTCTATATCGGCATTGTTATCATCGTCGATAATAAAAAATAGCTTTAGGTCGCGAATGATTTTAGGGGATAGAAACTGCAAGATAAAGCTTTCATCTTTAAAGTCACGCATGGCGAACTGCAGCGTTTTTTTCCAATCACTGCCTGCGATGTCTGGGAACCACTCTCTGTCTTCAGCGGTGGGATGTTCGCAGATGCGACGTATATCTATCATCATATTAAACCCCAGTGCATAGGGGTTGATGCCGTTATAATAAGGACTGTTGTAGGGTGGTTGGAAGACCACGCTAGTGTGCGATTGCAAAAATTCTAGAATAAAGCCGTCGGTGACTAAGCCTCTGTCGTACATTTCATTTAATATCGTGTAATGCCAAAAACAGGCCCAGCCCTCGTTCATGACTTGGGTTTGCCGTTGTGGATAAAAGTACTGCGCTATTTTCCTAACTATGCGTATTATTTCTCGTTGCCATGGGTCTAGCAGAGGTGAGTTCTTTTCAAAAAAATAGAGCAGGTTTTCTTCGGGCTCTGCTGGAAACCGGACCTTCTTATGGGTGTCGGCCTCGGGACTGCCAGCAGGAATCGTCCGCCATAGGTCGTTGACTTGTTTTTGTAAGTGTTCTTCGCGCTCATGCTGGCGGTTTTTTTCTTCTGCTGCGGAAATGGGGTAGGGGCGTTTATAGCGATCAACGCCATAGTTCATAATGGCATGGCAGGAGTCAATAATATTCTCAACTTCAGTAATTCCGTATTTGTTTTCGCACTCAGCGATATAATTTTTGGCGAAAACTAAATAATCAATAATGGAGTCGGCATCGGTCCAAGTTTTAAATAAATAATTACCCTTAAAAAAAGAGTTGTGGCCGTAGCAGGCGTGGGCAATAACCAGTGCCTGCATGGTCATGGTATTTTCTTCCATTAAATAGGCTATGCAAGGGTTAGAGTTAATCACAATTTCATAGGCTAAACCCATTTGCCCACGGTTATACGAACGCTCGGTATTGATAAATTGTTTGCCGTAAGACCAGTGGTGATAGCCTAGCGGCATACCAGACGAGGCATAGGCGTCCATCATTTGTTCCGAGCTAATCACTTCGATTTGGTTGGGGTAGGTGTCTAGGCCAAATTCGGCAGCAATTTTAGCGATTTCTCTGTCATAGCGCTCTATTAGCTCAAAGCTCCATTCAGATGAGGTAGATAATGGTGATTGTTTCATGCGATTTGCTTCTGGAAAAGTTCGCGAAAAACGGAATAAATTTCGGACGCGTCAACGAGTTGTTGCATGGCAAATGATTTGGGGTGTTGGTCTTGAACAATGCTGTAATCCTCCCATAGCGATTGATGCTCTCTGGGTGTGATCTCTATGTAAGAGTAATATTGCACTTTAGGTAGTATGTCTTCACTTAGTAGCTGCCGGCAGATAGAGGAGTCATCATTCCAGTTGTCGCCGTCAGATGCCTGTGCGCCGTAAATATTCCACTGCTCGGATGGGTAGCGCGCATCAATAATGGTTTTCATTAATTTTAAGGCGCTGGAAACTATGGTGCCGCCGGTTTCCCTAGAATAGAAAAACTCCTGTTCATCAACTTCGCTAGCACTAGTGTGGTGGCGTATAAAAACCACCTCGGTACGCTGGTAGTTACGTTGTAAAAATAAATACAGTAATATAAAAAAACGCTTGGCTATATCTTTGGTGGTTTGATCCATGGAGCCGGAGACATCCATTAGGCAAAACATTACCGCTTTGGATTGTGGGTTGGGGACCTTAACATGTAAGTTGTACTTAAGGTCGAAGTTATCTAACCAAGGTACGCGTTTTATAAGCTTGCTGAGTTTTTCGATTTCTTCTGTTAGCAGCTCTATACGTTGGTGGTTGCGTAATATCATATCTACCGTTTGCAGCTGGTCTAACTCTTGTTGCAGGGCGGCAAGTTTTTTACGTTTCGATGAGGTTAGGGCTATGCGTCGGGCATTGGCCGAGCGCAGGGATCTGACGATATTTATTTTTCCCGGTGAACCTTCGTTGCTAATCCCAGCGCGGTGGATTTTAAATTCTTCGTTGCCAGCCAATTGCCGTTTAATCATATTGGGCAGTTCTAGGTCTTCAAACATAAAATCTAGAAATTCTTCCTGGGTGATGTTGAAAATAAAGTCATCTTCCCCCTCGCCCTTATCACTGGCGCCAGGCCCAGAGCCTCCCTCGCCGCTACCTGGGGGCGGCCTGGGGATGTGGTCGCCAGTAATGAAATCGGTATTGCCCGGCAGCACATTTTCTGAGTGGCCGCCTTGGCCGTGATGAAATATGGGCTCGTCTATCTCTTTGGAGGGGATGCTGATTTGCTCGCCATGCTCTATATCGGTGATGGAACGCTTGCCTATGGCATCACTAACCGCTTTTTTAATATGTTTTCGATAGCGCTTTAAAAAGCGTTGGCGGTTAACCGTGCTTTTGTTTTTGGCGTTGAGGCGTCTATCTATAATAAAGCTCATAAGCTTACCTGTAATAACGTGATGGAAAATCGCTGGTCCGCATACTCATTCTCACCCCTAACACTAATCTGTGTTTATGGCTTAGTAGCTACTGTGATTTTCTGACGCGTAAGTACCACTCAGATAAAAGTCTTACTTGTTTCTCGGTATAGCCTCTTGCTGTCATGCGATCAACAAAGTCTCGGTGTTTGGTTTTGTCCTCGGCAGATGCTTTAGTGTTGAATGAAATAACCGGTAGTAAATCCTCAGTATTGGAAAACATTTTCTTTTCTATAACCGTGCGTAGTTTTTCGTAGCTATTCCATGCAGGGTTGTTGCCGTCGTTGTTGGCCCTAGCTCGCAAGACAAAGTTAACCACTTCGTTGCGAAAATCTTTGGGGTTGCTGATGCCTGCAGGTTTCTCTATTTTCTCAAGCTCTTCATTTAGCGAAGCTCTATCAAGTATTTCACCGGTTTCTGGGTCGCGAAATTCTTGGTCTTGTATCCAGAAATCGGCATAGGTGACATAGCGGTCGAAAATATTTTGTCCGTATTCGGCGTAGGATTCTAAATAAGCGGTTTGTATTTCCTTGCCTATAAACTCTACATATTGTGAGGCTATATATTCTTTAATAAAGTTTAAATAACGGTCTCGAATTTCCTTAGGGAATTGCTCTTGCTCTATTTGCTGCTCTAGCACATACAGTAGATGTACGGGGTTGGCGGCTATTTCTGTGGGGTCAAAATTAAAAACCTTAGAGAGTATTTTAAAGGCAAAGCGGGTGGAAAGTCCGTTCATGCCCTCGTCAACGCCGGCGCTGTCGCGATACTCTTGTATGGATTTGGCCTTAGGGTCGGTGTCTTTTAGGTTTTTTCCGTCATAGATTTTCATCTTTGAATAGATGTTGGAGTTTTCGGGTTCTTTTAAACGCGACAATATGGCGAACTTGGCCAGCATGGATAAGGTGTCTGGAGCGCACTGGGCTTTTGCCAGTGAACTATTTTCTAACAGTTTTTTGTATATTTTGACTTCTTCTGAAACGCGCAAGCAATAAGGCACTTTGACTATATAGACGCGATCTATAAAGGCCTCATTGTTTTTGTTGTTTTTAAAGGTTTTCCATTCTGATTCGTTGGAGTGCGCTAAAATAATGCCGTTAAACGGTATCGCGCTTAGGCCCTCGGTGCTGTTGTAGTTACCTTCTTGGGTGGCGGTTAACAGCGGGTGCAATACTTTGATAGGCGCTTTAAACATTTCCACAAATTCCATTATGCCTTGGTTAGCTCGGCATAGGCCGCCAGAAAAGCTATAGGCGTCAGGATCATTTTGTGGAAAGTCTTCTAACTGGCGTATATCGACTTTACCTACCAGTGATGAAATATCTTGGTTGTTTTCGTCGCCAGGTTCTGTTTTTGAAATGGCAATTTGACTGAGTATAGAGGGGTAGACTTTTACTACTTTAAATTGGCTGATGTCACCATTGTATTCATGCAGGCGCTTAACCGCCCAAGGCGACATGATGGTATTAATATAACGGCGTGGTATGCCGTAGTCTTCGCGCAATATTTTTCCATCTTCTTCTGGGTCGAACAGCCCTAATGGCGATTCAAAAACAGGTGAGCCTTTAATACAATAGATAGGCTCTTTTTCCATTAGCGATTTTAATTTTTCGGCTAAGGACGATTTGCCGCCACCGACTGGGCCTAATAGATAGAGTATTTGTTTTTTCTCTTCCAAACCTTGGGCGGCATGTTTAAAAAACGAAACTATGTTTTCTATACACTCTTCCATGCCGTAGAAGTCTTTGAATACAGGGTAGCGCTTGATGACTTTGTTGGAAAAAATACGACTGAGCCTGGCGTCTTTAGCGGTATCAACAATTTCCGGTTCGCCTATAGCCAGTAATAGACGTTCAGCCGCCGAGGCATAGACACTAGGGTCAGACTTACATAGTTCCAGATATTCTTGGATACTAAGATCTTGCTGTTGCACAGTTTCGTAGCGTTGGCGGTAGTGGCTAAAGATGCTCATAATTCACTCCTGTAACGGTAAGACCGAAAAAACGCTGAGTAAATCCTCAGAATTACAAATACCCAGATGTGGCAAAATCCCTGCCGGTTAGTCTGATGATAATGCTGCTATGAACTCACCACTCTGAATCTAAGCATAGTCTAAAAAAAAATAGGACGTAGTCAATTATTGTAAGAAATATTTTTTTAAGCATGTAAATGTGTAAAAAAACCTTAGTCGTTTTACCTGTAGTGGGCGCTTGTTAACGGTCTGAGCGAGGGCTGTCAGGCAGCGAGAATAGTTATAGGGAATAGTGTTTATATAGTGGCTAATTATATTACGGTTTATCCAGCCAGCCGCCGGTGGCTTGTAGTGCTGTCATCTCATTGGGCTTGGTTACCCAGAGGGAGACAGCACTTTTTTTACCCCGCTCCATTTGTGAAGCGCTTATTGTTAACGGCAAACGGTATAAGTCATTGTTAATGGCGCTGTTTTAAGAGGTGTAGCGGGTCTATAAGTTCTCTGCGATACGCTGGATATGGGTGCCAGCGCGGGCATGGTTAGAAACAGTAATAACCGTGTGTTACTACTTATGACTAAAGTCATGTTTTCTTTTCATTTTTTTAATGTTTTAGGGCTTTAAACGTTCGTCGCCAGCCATAGGGTTAAGGCGGTGGCGGAAATCGTTTGGCAGCCGCTGGCATTTTGCCCGCACCACAGCGATGAAAAATGGTCTAGCCCTTGGCTTTCGGCCTGTAGGCGCAGCGCGCTTATTGCTGTAGCCGCCAGCGGGAAGCCTGGCGCTTTGGTATTGATAGGCCCCAGCTCGCTAACAAGGCGGTTCACTATGCCGCGGGCGGGCCTGCCCGATAACAGATTAGTCACGGCGGTGTGCTGTGCTCTAGCGCAACTCAGTGCTGCTCTATGTAAGGTGCTGGTTTTAGCTTCTGGACACAGCAAATAGGCGCTGCCAATTTGTGCGGCTATGGCGCCTAAGCTTAATACAGCTTTTACCCCTTGGGCATCGGCGATACCGCCGGCGGCAATAACCGGCAGGTTTACCGCCGCAACTATTTGCGGCAGTAGTGCAAAAAGACCCATTTGCTTACTTAAATCCTCACTGAGAAACATGCCGCGATGGCCGCCGGCTTCTAAGCCTTGGGCAATAATGGCATCGGCACCGTTTGCCTGTAACCAAAGGGCTTCCTCTACTGTGGTGGCAGAGGCTAGCACGGTGCTACCCCAGCTTTTTACCCGTGCTAATAAGTCGGCGGCGGGCAGGCCAAAATGAAAACTGATTATGCCGGGCTGGTAAGGTTCTAGGATATCGGCGATGGCGTGGCTAAAGGGCTGGCGTTGTGGGCCCGCCGCGATAGTGTTCATATCTAGGTTTAGTTCTGCAAAATAGGGTTGCAGTAATTGCCGCCATTGTTGCTCTTTAGCGGGGTCGGGTTTGGGGGGCTGATGGCAGAAAAAATTAATATTAAAACGCTGCGGGCTATTATTTTGTGCATGGGCTTGTAAGCGGCTAAGTTCAGCCTGTAATTGTTGGGGGCTGAGCATGGCGCAGGGTAGTGAACCTAGGCCGCCCGCAGCAGCCACCGCGAGGGCGAGTTCGCTGTCTTGCACCCCTGCCATAGGGGCTTGAATAATAGGCAGATCTACGCCTAGCAGTGTTCGATGATCCATAGGCTATGTCCAAGCTATTAATTAACAAAGCCGTTATTAAAGGGCAGTGACGCAGTGATGGCAAGTGCGGAGATCACCCCCGCACCCGCTATGGCAGTTTAGGGTTGTTTATAAACTTTACCGTCTTTCATCACAAAGCTTACTTGGTTAAACAGCGACAAATCTTTTAGCGGATCGCCTTTAATGGCAATAATATCGGCCAGCCTACCCACGGTGATGGCACCGGTTTGCTGCTGGCTACCAAACAGGGTGGCGGTGTGCAGGGTGGCGGTTTGTACGGCTTGTATAGGGGTCATGCCCCACTCCACCATCTTGGCCATTTGCTTGCCGTTTTCACCATTGGGGTAGACCCCGGCATCGGTGCCATAGGCGATGTTGACCCCGGCCTTAACGGCTTTTTGAAAGCTCTGCCTTTGGGTGAGCCCCAAATGTTTTTCTTTGGCTAGGGACTCCTCGGTCATGCCAAACTTTTTCCCCTCTTGCAGAATAAAGTCGTCGTTGTAGATATCCATGGATAAATAGGTGCCGTGTTTTTTGGCTAACTTAATCGCCTCGTTATCCAGAAAACTGGCGTGCTCTATGCTATCGGCACCGGCTGTAATCGCGGCTTTAATACCGGCCGTGCCGTGGGCGTGCACGGCGACTTTTTTACCGGCCATATGTGCCTCGTCAATAATGGCGCGCATTTCTTCTAGGGTGTATTGCTGGGCACCCACTTTAGTGCCTTTGGAAAATACCCCGCCGGTGCCGCAAAACTTAATCAGGTCGGCACCGTATTTAATATTTTTTCGCACCATGGTGCGTGCCGCCCAAGGGCCATCGGCCACGGCTTCGGCTTGTACGTGGTAGTCTATAGGCAACATATTATTGTCGCAGTGGCCGCCGGTAATGCCTAGGGCGGGGCCGGAGACCAGCATGCGGGGGCCGGCGATTTCGCCGGCATTAATGGCGTCGCGCAGGGCGACATCGGCAAAGCTAGGCGCGCCCACATCACGCACGCTGGTAAAGCCCGCGAGCAAAGTTTTTTTGGCATTGATAACGCCGTAAATCAGCAGCCTGTCGTCAGACAGCGCTAGGCTGTCATAGCCCCACACCATGGATGAGAGTAAGTGAGTGTGGGCGTCCATCAACCCCGGCATTACAGTGTAATCGCTGAGGTCTATAATCTGTGCCTGCGGCTCTAGCGTGCTTGCGCTAATAGGGCCTACGGCAATAATTTGCTGGCCCTGTACGGTGATCAATTGCTGAGTTAAGACTTTGGCGTTGACCACATCTATCAGTGTGCCTGCTTTGATATATACCGTGCGGTCGTCGTTGGCTAAACCGTCGTTGGCTAAACTGAAGTTGCTAAGGCTGAGCAATAAGGCGAAGGTGAGTAAAAGCCTACACATAGTCTGACTCCATCAATATTATTGATTATAGGAATCGTCAGCATAGTACAAATAGGCAGTTAAGGCCGGGGACAAAAATCAGGCCGCTAGTGGATAGCGGCCTAAGAGGGTTAAGCGTGCTGGGCTTAGTGCTTATCGAGCTCGCGTAAATATTTAAAAATTTTGCGGGCGGCGGCGGGGGGCTTATTGGTTTTTTGTTCTTTGCCGGCTTGTAGCACCAGTTGGCGTAAATGCTGGCGGTCGGCTTGCGGGTATTGCTCTAGCACGCTCTCTACAGAATTAGGCCCTTCTTGCACTAGACGGTCGCGCCACTGCTCTAATTCTTGAAAGCGTATGGCTGCGTTTACACGGCCACTTTCTAATTCGCTAAAGGCCTGCTCTATAGGTGCGGTATCCATCTCACGCAAGAGTTTACCTATAAACTGCATTTGCCGACGCAGGCCTTCGCGGCTTTTAATGCGGCGAGCGGTATCTATGGCTTCTTTTAATATGCCTTCCAAGGGGATGGTGGCATATTGGCCTATGCTGAGTTTGACAATTTTACTACCCAGTTGTTGCAGTGCGTGCATCTCGCGCTTAAGTTGCGATTTACTGGGGGGAAGATCCTGATCATCTTCGTCGTTATACCATTGGTTCATGTTGTGCCTTTGTACATTATGCGTAAGCTAGGGTTGCCAGCCCCAAGAAAGATAAAAAGCCCACCACATCGGTGACGGTGGTGAGGACGACACCACCGGCCAGGGCTGGGTCTATGTTCATTTTTTTCAGCACCAAGGGTAGCACGGCGCCAGCCACGGCGGCGGTGACTAAATTAATTAGCATGGCGGCGGCGATAATAATACCTATGATGGTATCGTCAAACCACAGTGTGGCGGCACCCGCCACCACCACCGCCCAGCATAGGCCATTGGCCACGCCGACTAACAGTTCGCGGGTAATTAGCCAGCGGCTGTTGTTACTATCTATATGGCCCATGGCCATGCCGCGTATCACCACGGTAAGGGTTTGGGTGCCTGCTACGCCCCCCATGCTAGCGACGATGGGCATTAGCACCGCCAGCGCTACCACTTTTTCTAGGGTGTCTTGAAATAGGTTAATCACCCCTGAGGCGGCAAAGGCGGTGAGTAAGTTGATGCCCAACCAAATAGCGCGGCGCGGTGCAGTTTTACTAAAGGGCGAGAAGGTGTCTTCGTCTTCGCCTAAGCCGGCCATGCCCATCAGTGAGTGGTCGGCATCTTCGCGGATAACGTCTAACACGTCATCAATAGTGATACGGCCCAGCAGGCGGCCGTTGTTATCGACTACCGGTGCCGAGATTAAATCGTGGCGTTCAAATAAGCGTGCGACTTCGCTGTCATCTAAATTGGCATGTATAGGCGTAACGTCGGTGTTCATGATTTCGCGCACGGTGACGCTGGGGTCAGACACCAGTATTTTACGCAGCGGTAATAGGCCGATAAATTCGTCGCGGCGGCTAACCACATAGAGATTGTCGGTCATCTCTGGCAGCTCGGCATGGCGGCGTAAATAACGGGCCACCACATCTAGGGTGACGGCAGGGCGCACGGTGATGACATCGGTGTTCATCAAGCCGCCGGCAGTGTCTTCCGGGTAGGACAGTATTTGCTCTACCCGCTGCCGGTCTTGGTGGTCCATGGAGTCTAAGACTTCACGTATCACCTGGTTGGGCAGTTGCTGCAAAATATCGGCGATATCGTCGGGCTCTAGGCCTTCGGTGGCGGCCACCAGCTCATTGGTGTTCATTTCGCTGAGGAACTGGGCCTGTATCTCATCGCTGAGGTGAGGCAGTATTTCGCCTTCTATGTCGGAGTTTATCAGCTGCCAGAGCACGGCCCGGGTTTTGGGCGGTGAGGACTCTATCATATGTGCCACTTCAGTACGCGGCAGGCTGTTGAGCATGCGCCGGGTCTGAATAAAGGTGCCACTGCCTAGTGCTTGGTTTAACAATTCCAAGTTACTGTGGGCGGGCTTGTATTCGGCATTTTCGGACATAGAGTCTCCGGGTAATCACACGGTGCCACGGTTGGGCGCTAAGCGCAGTGTAGGTGACTGCCGGTGATTATCCAGAAAACTAAGTAATTCAACAACTTAATATATGTGTTTAGAGGAAATTAAGTGAACTGTGGCGGGTTTTGTGCGGGTTTATTCGGCTTCGTCAAAGCGATTAAGGATAAGCTCCAGTAGGGCGGCTTGGGCGCTTTCGGCATCGTCACCGTCAAACTGTAGTTCTAGCTCGGTGCCTTTGCTGGCGGCCAGCATCATCACCGACATAATGCTTTTAGCATTGACGTACTGGCCGTCCTTACCCACGTTAATACTGCAGCCATAGGCGCTAGCGGTAGACACAAACTTGGCGGCGGCGCGGGCGTGTAGGCCCAGCTTATTAATAATGGTGGTGTGACAAGTAATCATGCAGTGGCTCTGGTTCATTATTGTTACTGGTTCATTGCAGTTAGGGTTTCAGCGTGTTCTCAGGTGGCCTGTTTGGGCATTTCGCGGTGGCGGACTTGCACATTATCAAAGTGGTCAGCGAAATAATGGGCTAGCCGCTCGGCCATGTACACGGAGCGGTGTTGGCCGCCAGTGCAGCCTATGGCGATGGTGATGTAACTGCGGTTGCTGTCTTGGTAGGCGGGCAACCACTTTTCTAAATAACTGCGTATATCCTCGTACATGCTATCGACTTGCGGCTGTGTGTTTAAAAAGTCTATGACCGGCTGGTCTAGTCCGGTAAGTATGCGCAGGGCCGGGTCCCAGTGCGGGTTGGGCAATATGCGTATGTCGTAAACTAGGTCGGCATCGTTGGGGATGCGGTGTTTAAAGCCAAAGGACTGAAACTGGATGGAGATGCTGCTGCCTTTTTTGTCGACTAAGCGCGACTTAATGGTGTCGCGCAGGTCGTGTAGGCTCATGTCACTGGAGTCTATGGTGAGGGTGGCAATACTGGCAATGGGTTCTAGCAGTTTTTGTTCGCGGCTAATAGCCTCGGCTAAGCCGGTGTCTTTATTACTCAGCGGGTGGCGGCGGCGGGTTTCGCTAAAGCGCTTGATGAGTTTGTCATTGTCGGCGTCTAGGTAGATAACTTCTATGGTTACGCCGGGATGATCGCCTTCTATCATCAAGGTGAGCGCGCTTAAGTCGCTGCTGCTATTGCGTGCGTCTATGCACAGCGCAACTTTATCCCCTGAAGGATGGCCGCCTTGTTTAAGATGGGTGACTAAATCGGGAATCAGCGCTACCGGTAAATTGTCTATGCAGTAATAGCCTTCGTCCTCTAATAGGTTGAGGGCGCTACTTTTACCTGAGCCGGAACGGCCGCTGATGATAATTAGCCTCATGGTGCTCCTGTGTGGCTGTTATTAATGACTGTGGTTTATGGCTATAAGCTTAATAGCAAAGGGTTTATAGCTAAGCGTTAATGGCTATATCAAACAGCTCTTGGCTGGTTTTGGCGTTGCGCAGTTGCTGGCAAAATTCGGCGGTGCTGAATAATTTGGCCAGGGTTGCTAGCACCGCTAGGTGTTCATCCTGCGCTTCGTTAGGCACGATAAGTACAAACAAGATATCTACGGGCTCACCGTCTATCGCGTCAAAGTCTACCGGCTGTTCTAGTTTAATCAACGCGCCGGTAATGCTACTGCAGTTGTCTATGCGGCAGTGGGGTATGGCTATGCCGTGGCCTAGGCCGGTGCTGCCCAGCTGTTCGCGGGCAGTGATTTTGTCGCATAAGTCCTCACTGTCTAGCGAAACTATATCCTGACATATAAATTGGCATGTAGTTTCTAGAACGCGTTTTTTGCTGCGCCCTTCGGCACCACAGAGGGTGCGCTCAAGGGTAAGAATGGAGGATAAAGACATAGAATTTCGCGATTACTGTGTGAGCGTGCTTGGGGTTAATGGGCTAATAACTTTTGACTTTTTCTTTGTGTTTAATCAGTTGGCGGTCGAGTTTGTCGGTGAGCGTGTCTATAGCTGCATACATATCTTCAGACTCTGAGACAGCGAATAAATCGGCGCCAGCAACATGGACGTTAGCTTCTGCTTTTTGGCTGAGTTTTTCAACGGTTAAAGTGACATTGGTGTTAGTTATTTGATCAAAATGGCGTTCTAGGCGGGAAAATTTGCTGCTGACGTAATCTCTAAGGGCTGTAGTAACTTCGACATGGTGACCGCTAACATTAATTTGCATGGCTGACTCCTTCTGACAGGGTTAAAAAGTAGTGCTGCACGGCGTGCGGACTCTTTAATTGAATAGGGAGGAAGAGGCTCCCGTCTCTTTCAGCTTAGCGTAATTTTGGCAGCCTGTTTAGTTCGCCTGCTAAGAATCTCGTCGCTGTGTCGGTAGTTATTTAAGTGTTTGATTATTCAGCTTAAACCAGCCGCTTGCGCTCATTAGAGGGCGGTATATTAAGCGACTCGCGGTATTTGGCTATGGTGCGGCGGGCCACTTTGATGCCCTGTTCGCCCAGTAAGGCGGTAATTTTACTGTCGCTGAGCGGTTTTTTGGTGTTTTCGGCGGCTATGAGTTTTTTGATCAGTGCCCGTATCGCGGTGGAGGAGCATTCGCCGCCGGAGTCGGTGCTGACATGGCTGGAGAAAAAATACTTGAGCTCAAAAATACCTCTGGGCGTATGCATGTATTTTTGGGTGGTGACCCTCGAGATAGTGGATTCGTGCATTTCTACCGCCTCGGCAATATCGTGCAAGACCAAGGGTTTCATAGCTTCGTCACCGTAGTCCAAAAAGCCGCGCTGGTGCTCGACGATGCGGGTGGCTACCTTCATTAGGGTTTCGTTGCGGCTTTGTAGGCTTTTTAAAAACCAGCGTGCCTCTTGCAGGTTGTCGCGCAAATAGTTGTTGTCGCTGCTATTGTCGGCGCGCTTAACCATGGAGGCATAGGTGCTGTTAATGCTGAGCTTGGGGGCGGTGTCGGGGTTGAGCTCGACGGTCCAGCGGCCTTTGATCTTTTTGACAAAAACGTCGGGCACTATGTATTCGGTTTGGCTGCTGGTAATGGTTTCGCCGGGGTTGGGGCTAAGGCTTTGGATAAGCACTAGCGCGGCTTGCAGCTGTGTTTCTTTGAGTTTGCTGCGGCGCATCAATTGGGCGTAATCACGGTTCCCCAATAAGGCCAGGTGGCGAGTAGTGACAAGTTTGGCTTCTTTTAGCCAAGGGGTGTCGGGAGACAGCTGGTTGAGCTGTATCATCAGGCACTCTTGTAAGTCAGCTGCGGCCACCCCCGGCGGGTCAAATTGCTGTACCCGGTGTAGTACCGCTACCACTTCGTCCAGCTCTAGTTCGGGGTATTCTTCGCTAAAACCGGAGAGTATATCTTCGGGGGTTTGGGTGAGCCGGCCATTGTTGTCTACGGCATCAACTATGGCCATGGCGACGGCTCGGTCCAAGTCGGAGAGCCGGGTCAGGTTGAGCTGCCAGTAGAGGTGATCTTGTAATGATTCTTCGGCGCTGTTGTTGGCGTCAAAGTTATAGTCGTTATCGCCGCTGGCTGATGAGCCGTTACTGCTGGGGCTGTTATTGGTGTAAACGTCGTCCCAGTTGGTGTCTACCGGTAGGTCGTCGGGGATGTTGTTTTCAGCCCAGTCACTATCGGCATCGGCGGCGGTGCTGTCGGCTTCTTTGTTGGTGGGTTTTTCGTTGGGTTGGCTGAGGTCTACCAGCTCGGCTTGTTTGTCGCCTTCTTTGGCTGGGCTGTCGGCTTCACTTTCTTCGTTCACCTCTAGCATGGGATTGCTTTCTAAGGCTTGTTGTATCTCTTGCTGTAAATCTAGGGTGGAAAGCTGTAATAGTTTGATCGCTTGCTGCAACTGCGGCGTCATGGTCAGCTGCTGGCCAATTTTAAGTTGTAGCGATTGTTTCATAGTGACTAATTATTACTTTTCCGCACAAGGAAGTCGCGCCAGGTGGGTGGTTTTACCCTTGGTGCAGGCTATTAATGCCAGTGATTAATGAGGACAACTTAAGGCCTAGTGTAGTTTATGCAGGTTCTTATAGGCAATAAGAAAGCAATATTTATACCGCTTTTTTTATGGCCATGCACCACAGTAGTTTAAAAGCTGCACAGCTTATAAAACAAACTGGTGGCCCAGATAAATATCCCGCACTTTACGGTTATTGAGCACGGTTTCGGGTGAGCCTTCGGAGATGATGTGACCATCGCCGACGATATAGGCTTTTTCGCAGATGCTAAGGGTTTCTCGCACATTGTGGTCGGTGATTAGCACCCCTATATTGAGGTTTTTTAAATGCTTAATAATGTTTTTAATATCGCCCACCGAGATGGGGTCTACGCCAGCAAAGGGTTCATCCAGTAAAATAAATGCCGGTTCGGTCGCTAACGCGCGGGCGATTTCTACCCGGCGACGTTCGCCCCCCGATAAGGCCATACCCAAGCTGTCACGTATATGGGTAATGTGCAATTCTTGCAGTAACTCTTGCTGTTTGGCTTTGCGTTGCCGGCGGCTTAAGTCTGCGCGAGTCTCCAGTATGGCCATAATATTGTCGGCCACGCTGAGTTTGCGAAAGATAGACGCTTCTTGGGGCAGATAGCCTATGCCTTGTCTAGCGCGGCCGCCCATAGAGAGGCCGGTGAGATCTTTATCGTCTAGGGTGATGCGGCCGCGATCGGCAGTAACTATACCCACTATCATATAAAAGCAGGTGGTTTTACCGGCACCGTTAGGCCCTAATAAGCCGACGATTTGGCCGCTTTCTACGGACAGTGAAACATCTTTAACCACTTCCCGGCCTTTGTAGGCCTTGGCTAGGTTACTGGCTAACAGCGTCGGCATGGCTATCCTTGAGGTCGGTTTTGGGGTTGGTATGATCGTCGGTTTGCGCGCTGGCCTTGTCATTGCCTGTTGTGTTGGGCTGTACCGTAGGGGTAGGTGTTGGGGTGGCTGCAGGAATAGCTGCAGGGGTGGGCGCGTCTACAGCGGTAGCTGACACATCGCCGCTTGCGGGGGCTGGTACGGATACGGGCTCTGGTTCAGGGGCTGGCTTAGGTTTTGATTCAGGCTCTGACTCAGACTTTAATTCAGGTTCAGGTTCAGGTTCAGGTGCTGGGCCTGGATTGGCTATAGGTGTAGACACGCCATTGGCCTCGGCGCTGTCGTTTTTGCGCTTGGGTTCTAGCACCATATTGACCCGGCCGGTGCTGCTGGCGGCTTCATTGCCCTCTTGGCTGCCAGCTGCTTTCACTTGCGCGGTGTTGGTGTTGTAGTCTATGCGCTGGCCGCTAAGGCTGGAGGCGCCTTGGGTTAGTGTGGCCTGGTTTAAAAAGACGATGGTGTCGTTGCTGAGTTGGTACTCTATGGTTTCCGCCTGCGCCTCTACGGGCGGCTTTTCAGCTTCGTTTTGCTGGCTAAAAAAGGCCAACTTACCTATGGCGACGATACGGGTGACCGAGCGATTCTCGCTAAACACGGTAACAGTATCGCCTTTAATATGTAGGCTGCCCTGTACCATCACTACGCTGCCGTTATAGAGGGTCGTTTCTTTGCCGTCGACGATGCGCTGTTCGGCAGAGTCTGATTGTATGGTGATGGGCTGGGCGCGGTCTTCTGGCAGGGTCCAGCCTGGGCTGCTAAATAGGGTGCTAAGCAGGCTGAGCGCCGCGGCGCTGAGTGGTATGTGTAGCTTACGGCGCTGCATGATAGTGGCCTGTTACGTTTTTTTTCAATAGGGTGTGCTCTTGGGTTAAGTCCGTTCTAATACCGGTGGCGGTAGTCTTGCCCTGTGGGCTAGTAATAGTGACGGCTAGATTATTGTCGGCGATTTGTTTTTTGGGGTAGATATTTAGTGCGCTGGTGCTGAGCTGGTAGCGCTGGTCGTTGCTCAATACAATAACATTATTTTTTAATGCTACCTGCTGACCCTGTTTCGTTACTATGCCTGAGTCTGCAGTGATCTGCCATGTCAGTTGCTGGTCGGTGTAAAAGTGCATCACCGGTAGTTGCAATATGCTGCGTTTGCCCTTGGCGTAGTTGTTAAGGCTTTCGGCTGTCAGGGTATGCGCTAATTGGCCTTCGGCATTAAAGCGTTGGCTGTGTATGTCGCGCATAAAAATCTCAGGTTCTTTGGGTGTGGCCTTTTTGCTAAAGCTGGGGGTGGAGCCGGATTCGGTATACAGCCACAAGAACACTAGCAGTAAAGCCAGAGCGATACTGGTAATGACGAAGTGTTTTTGTTTGCGGCGCAGTAAAGTCATAGTGTGTGGGCTAAGCCACTCCCGCCTTTAATAAATCGTGTAAATGTACCGCGCCGACGGGGTGCTTATGGCTATCAACTACTGCCATGGAGTTGATTTTGTACTCGTCCATTAAACCCAGTACTTCAGCGGCTAACATACCGGGGCTGGCGGTTCTTGAGTTAACCGTCATTACGTCGTCTATGCGGGTGCTATGTATATCTATGCTGTGATCCAGGGCGCGGCGTAAATCGCCATCGGTAAATAGGCCGATTAAGATATTCTGGGCATCCACCACGGTGGTCATGCCCAGGCCTTTGCGGCTGACTTCCAGCAGGGCATCGCTAAGCAGAGTGCCGCTTTGCACTTTCGGTATTTGCTCGCCGCTGTGCATAACATCTTCCACTTTTAATAATAGTTGTCGGCCCAGTGCGCCGCCGGGGTGTGAAAAAGCAAAGTCTTCAGCGGTAAAGCCGCGTGCTTCTAATAGGGCTATGGCTAGGGCGTCACCCATTACCAGTGAGGCGGTGGTGCTGGAGGTGGGTGCTAGGTTAAGCGGGCAGGCTTCTTGCTCTACGCTTACGTCTAAATTGGCATCGGCGGTTTGCGATAAGATGGAGTCCGGGTTGCCGGTGATGGTGATTAGCGGTATCCCTAGGCGTTTTAACAGCGGTAATAAGGTGACGACTTCAGCGGTGGTGCCGGAGTTGGATAGTGCTATCACCACATCTTGCGCGGTAATCATGCCCATGTCGCCGTGGCTGGCTTCACCGGGATGGACAAACATGGCCGGGGTGCCAGTGCTAGCTAAGGTGGCGGCGATTTTAGTGCCTATATGGCCAGACTTACCCATGCCAGTGACGACGACGCGGCCCTGGCATTGCAGCATGAGTTCGCAGGCCTGATCAAAGTGCTGATCTATACGGTCTACTAAGCTGGCCACGGCATCGCGCTCTATATTAATCGTGCGCAGTGCGGAATCTTTAAAAGAGATAGTCGTCATGGTGTGGCTTATCCGTTAATAGGGAATAGCAGATAGTAATAGGCTGCGTACGCAATTAATAGCGCCGCGCCAGCTAACCTACCTAAGTATTGAGTAGGTAGGGCGGTAGCATTGCTAGTCTGTAGTTTGTTGCGCGCTCGTTTGGCCCAGATATAGTGGCCATAGAGTATGGCTGCTAATAATAGTGTGATGCCAGCCATACTCATATAGTCACGAGTAAATACCTCGGCGCTTAATACGGTGGGGCTAATCAGTGCCGGCATGGCCATTACAGCAAGCAGGTTAAATAGATTGGAGCCTACGATATTGCCCAGCGCTATGTCGTGGTGACCTTTTAAGGCGCTGGCGACGGTGGCGGCTAACTCGGGCAAACTGGTGCCCACCGCGACTACGGTTAAGCCTATAATTAGCTCGCTAACCCCTAGCTCTATAGCGACTATTTTTGCACCCCATACCAATAGTTGTGAGCTGGCAATGAGCAGGGCAAAGCCCACCACAAACAGCAACCAAGCTTTAGCTGTGCTCATGGTGGGTATGTGTTCAATATCGGCCTCATGTTCGGCATCGGGCTGGTGTGATTTACTGGTGACCAAAATATAAAAAATAACCGCCAGCGTAACTAGTAAAATAACGCCGTCTGACCAACTTAAATAGCCATCGTATAAGCAGTAGCTGGCGCCTATAGTGGCAATTAATAGCAGCGGCATTTCGCGTTTTAAAATAGTTAGGGCGATGGGGATGGGGGCAATTAGCGCGGTAATTCCCAACACCATACCTATGTTAGCTAGGTTGGAACCTAATGCATTACCCACTGCCAAATCACCTGCCCCCTTTAAGGCGGCGCTAATAGAGACGATAATTTCAGGGGCTGAGGTGCCAATGGCGACAATGGTTAACCCTATCATGATGGGAGCCATACCCAGATTTTTGGCGATGGCGGCGGCACCTGCAACAAATTGGTCGGCGCTCCAAATTAAGCCTGCAAATCCGATAATGATAGCAATACTGGCTTCTAGCATGGTGTTCCTATGGGTAGTGAATGGGGTGAGTGGGTTTGTTTAGGGCGGCCATTATATAGGGGTTTTTACTAAAGGTAATCGCCACTGTGGTAATTTTGGTATTTAAAAGAAAAGTTATTGTAGTGTATTTGTGGCAACAGAATGCTTTTACCGCGCTGCTTTTTTCGTTACATTGGCAGCCATTCATTATCAGGAGAAAGTCATGAGGGTTTTACAACGCGTGTCAGTGGCTATTACGTCACTGTTATTGATGGTGAGTGTGGCTGCGGCAGCACCCCTAAGTGCTCATCAAACCGTAGAGCAAACCACTGATAAAGTGCTGAGCTTAATCGATGATGCCAACGGTTATTTTGAAAGTGATCCTCAGCGTTTTTATAGGGAAATAGAAAGCATATTAGATGCTGTGGTCGACTTCGATAGTTTTTCCCGTGGCGTTATGGGCCCCTACGCCACTAGAGAGTATTACAAGCAGCTAGGTTCGAATAAGGCCAAGGACGCTTTTAAAGGCCAAGTTCGGCGTTTTTCTGGAGTATTCAAACAGGGCTTAGTGCAAACCTATGCCAAGGGCTTATTGGCCTTTGGTGGCACTCGCACTGAAGTCGTCCCCCCTGCAGCGGATGATGGCAGTGATGGTAGCACTACTGTTTTGCAAAAAATCTACGGCTCGGCGGAGAAGCCCTACGAGGTGCATTACAAAATGCGTCAAGACAGGGATGGTTCTTGGAAAATACGCAACGTAACTATAGAAGCGGTTAATTTGGGTTTGGTGTATCAGGGCCAATTTATCTCTGCCGCCAAGCGTTATCAAGGTGACTTGGATAAGGTGATCGATAATTGGTCGGTTAAGCCTGCCGGCCAAGAGACTGCAGTACAACCGCCGTCACAACAATAGCGCTGGAGGCCCCATTTAGCTCGCTATTTGGGGCCTGTTTCCGTACAATTTGCCGTCTTTTAATGGTGCAGCTGCCAGCAACAATATCAGTAGCTAGGCCAGTAATAATGCCAGTAACACATCAGCAGCAACGCCAATAACAATGGGCGATGAGGAAGTCATGAACGCAGATCAAATCAAACAATTGCTAGAGGCCGAGTTAAGCGGCTGCGAAGTGCATGTCGAAGTCGAGGGCAGCCACTGCACAGTGACGGCCATAGGCGATATCTTTGAAGGGGTGCGCCCTGTTAAGCGCCAGCAAATGGTGTATGCCGGTTTAAGCCAGCAAATAGCCGATGGCAGCTTACATGCTGTGAATATCAAAGCGCTTACTCCCGCTGAGCGCTCACAATAAGAGTCTCAGACTAATTAATTAAGGTTTTTTCATGGATAAACTGCTGATCCAAGGCGGCGCAAGGTTAAATGGCGAGATTCGTATCTCTGGCTCTAAAAACTCGGCGCTGCCGATTTTAGCGGCGTCACTCTTAGCCAGTGAGCCGGTGACTATACGCAACTTGCCGCACTTACATGACGTCACCACTATGATAACGGTGTTGCGCTGCATGGGTGTGGACGCGATTATCGATGAAAAACTGGGTATAGAAATTGATCCCACCACCATACAAGAGCTAACTGCCCCCTATGAGCTGGTTAAAACCATGCGCGCCTCAATTTTGGTGTTAGGGCCGTTACTGGCGCACTTTGGTGAAGCCAATGTTTCCTTTCCCGGTGGTTGTGCCATAGGTAGTCGGCCGGTAGATATACACCTTAAAGGTTTCGAAGCTTTAGGCGCCACGGTTACCGTCGATGAAGGTTATATACGCGCTAAATCTAACGGTCGTTTAAAAGGCGCACATATCTTAATGGATACCGTCACCGTAGGCGGCACCGAAAATATTCTAATGGCCGCAGTATTGGCCGAAGGTAAAACGATTTTAGAAAACGCCGCCCGCGAGCCTGAAGTGGTCGACTTAGCAGAATTCTTAATTGCCATGGGCGCCAACATTGAAGGCCACGGCACTGCGACTATTACCGTAGTAGGGGTAGAGAAATTACACGGCTGTGATTATTCAGTCATGCCAGACCGTATCGAAACTGGCACCTACTTGGTGGCTGCCGCTGCCACCGGTGGCCGGATAAAATTAAAAGATACCCGCAGCGACATTTTAGAGGCGGTGATTGTTAAGCTAGAAGATGCCGGTGCTGAAATTACTACCGGTGATGGTTGGATAGAATTGGATATGCACGGCCGCAGACCCAAGGCGGTCAATATACGCACTGCGCCTTACCCGGGTTTCCCCACCGATATGCAGGCCCAGTTCACCGCTATGAACACCATAGCCGAAGGCACTAGCACCATAGTCGAAACTATTTTTGAAAACCGCCTTAACCAAACTCAGGAAATGAAGCGCATGGGCGCCAACATTACCATAGAGGGTAATACCGCTGTTATTACCGGCATAGAGCGTTTAAAAGCAGCGCCGGTTATGGCCAGCGATTTACGGGCCTCGGCCAGTTTGGTGATTGCCGGCTTAATTGCCGAGGGCGATACTTTAATTGATCGCATCTACCACATCGATCGCGGTTATGAATGTATAGAAGAAAAACTGCAAATGTTGGGCGCAAAAATACGCCGTATCGCTAACTAACCCTGTTAAAAAAGTTAATGTAATGAATAACGATCAAGACATTATTATTGCCCTCACCAAGGGTCGTATACTCGGAGAAACATTGCCTTTATTTGCCGCCGCGGGGATAGAGCCGCTGGAAGATATTAGCAAAAGCCGCAAGCTGATTTTTGAAACTAACCAGCCCGATGTAAAGCTGATAGTGATACGCGGCTCTGATGTGCCCACCTATGTGCAGCACGGCGCTGCCGATATAGGCGTGTCGGGCAAAGATATGCTGTTAGAAGTAGGCGGTGCCGATTTATACGAGCCGCTAGATTTACAAATTGCCAAGTGCCGCCTAATGACCGCAGGCTTAAAAGGCCATGCGCTACCTAAAGGTCGCGTGCGTGTAGCCACCAAATTTGTCAACATCGCCAAGCAGCACTTTGCCGCACAAGGCCAGCAAGCCGACATTATTAAACTATACGGAGCGATGGAATTAGCGCCGTTAATGGACTTGGCCGATTTAATCGTCGACATCGTCGACACCGGCAACACCTTAAAAGCGAATGGCATGGAGCCTTTAGATCACATCGCCGATGTCAGCTCGCGCTTAGTGGTTAACAAGGCCGCAATGAAACGCAAGCATCAACGCATACAAGAGCTAATTGATAAATTAGCACTAGCTGTTGCCGATAAAGGCTAAGTTTGGAACTGTTTTAACCTAGCCACGCTTTACTATTAGAGCCACTTTTTAAAATGGATAGCCCCATGAATAACCCCTCCATCACGATAAAACAACTGGATGCCAACAGCGAAAACTTTGCTGCGCAACTAGATGCCTTATTGGCTTGGGAGTCTGTGTCAGATCATGCAGTGGTTAAAGCGGTAGATGAAATAGTCGCCGGCGTGCAAGCCCGTGGCGATGCCGCGGTGGTGGAGTACACACAGCGCTTTGATGCTTTAACGGTAGCTAGCATGGCCGAGCTAGAGTTGTCGCAAGCAGAGTTACAGCAGGCTTTAAAAGACATTAGCGATGAGCAGCGTGAGGCCTTAGAGCTGGCCGCCCAGCGCGTGCGCTCTTATCACGAACATCAAAAACAAGATTCTTGGTCTTATGCCGAGGCCGATGGCACAGTATTAGGCCAGCAAATTACCGCCATGGATAGAGTGGGTTTATACGTGCCCGGTGGCAAGGCCTCCTACCCTTCATCGGTGTTAATGAACGCTATCCCAGCTAAAGTCGCCGGTGTAGCCGAGCTGGTTATGGTGGTGCCTACGCCCAAGGGCGAGCGCAATAATATGGTGTTGGCCGCAGCGGCTATAGCCGGTGTCGATAGAGTATTTACCATAGGCGGTGCGCAAGCAGTTGCGGCCTTAGCCTATGGCACCCAAACCGTACCGCGGGTGGATAAAATTGTTGGCCCCGGCAATATTTTTGTTGCCACTGCCAAGCGCAAAGTATTTGGCCAGGTAGGTTTGGATATGATAGCCGGGCCTTCAGAGATTTTAGTGTTTTGTGATGGCAAAACCGATCCCGATTGGATAGCCATGGATTTGTTTTCGCAAGCCGAACACGATGAAGATGCGCAATCGATATTGGTTAGTGAAGATGCCGAGTTTTTAACGCAGGTAAAAGCCAGTATGGATAAGCTGCTACCTACTTTGGATAGGCAAGACATTGTTAAAGTGTCACTGCGCGAACGCGCGGCGTTTATTCATGTGCACAGTGTAGAACAGGCCGCCGAAGTGATTAACCGCATCGCGCCCGAACATTTAGAATTATCCATCGCCGACCCTGAATCCATGTTGCCGCGTATACGTCACGCGGGGGCCATCTTTATGGGGCGCCACACGGCTGAAGCCTTAGGTGATTACTGTGCTGGCCCCAATCACGTATTGCCTACGTCTGGCACCGCAAGGTTTTCATCACCTTTAGGGGTGTATGATTTTCAAAAACGCAGCTCGCTGATTTATTGCTCGCCAGAAGGGGCGTCAGAATTGGGTAAAACGGCTTCGGTATTGGCCAGAGGTGAGTCGTTAACCGCTCATGCCCGCTCTGCGGAATACCGTATAAAAAACTAAGTGTTTTTTGTTTCTTTAAAATTCATTTCGAAGCATAAAACTCTCAAAGAGTAAGGCGACTGTCTTGCAAGTAGTCGCCTTACTCTGATACTCCGCGATAGTTAAAAAGATATAAAGCCGCAACAATCTGTCTTGCTCTATAGTTAGTTGATCGTTAAAGAAAACCTACCGAAAAGCCACCTTTACCGGCTTAATATCAATATTTACCCACACCCCAGTTTTGCTGTAGATATCATTATTTAAACATTCTTCTAAAGCAGCGCGGCTAGAAAATTCGCATAGCAAAAACGAACCTATCATCTGCGCTTCGTCGTTAAGTATAGGACCTACTTCTAAAATATGACCTGACTCTTTCAGTGCCTTGGCACCAGCCAAGTGTTGCTCGCGGGCATCTTGCCTGCGTTGTGGTGCTTGTGCGTCGGTGCCATCTAAGGCAGTTACTAAAAATTGCATGCTGTTTTCTCTTTGCTATCGATTGTTATCGCGGTGGTTAAAACGGTATGTGCAGGCGGCGGTAGAGTTTAGCGATTACCCAGCCTGGGCCTATTAATAAAAACGTAATATCTTCAAAAAATGAAGGCTTTTTACCCTCTATGCCGTGGCCTATAAATTGTGCCAGCCAAGCGAGGCTAAAAATAGCCAATGAGGCTAATGCTACCGAAATATTTTGCTGTTGCAAAAACAGGCATAACACGATGGCTGCGGCAGACAGTGCCAACATACCCAGGCCTAGGCTAAGCGAATGGCGTAAATAAAAGCCGCTGCTAATCACTATGGCTAGCCAGCTCAGGTTGATCACATGATGTAGATGAGGTTGGCCCAGTGCCTGCGCTAAGGGTAGCGCCCACAACAGGCCCAGCACACTAATATAAATTAGCGGTACCGCCAGCGCATGTATGGCTAGGTTATAAGGGTGTTGATGGCTCTCACTATAGCGTTCAAATTGCTGTTGCAGTTTGCTAGTCATATTGGCGATCTTATTCGGGGCGGCTGCCGATGATAGTGGTGACATTAAAGTGGTTACGACCTCTCACCAGATCTATGCTGACCTGCTCGCCGGGGCGGGTAGCGGCAATAAGATTCATGCCTATGTTGCCATCGCCTATATCTTTGTCATTAATGGCAATAATGATGTCACCGGTTTGAATCATCGCTTGGTCGGCGGGGCCGTTGCTGGCCACGGCGGTGACTATCACGCCGTTACCTGGGGGCAGTTTGTGATTTTGCGCTGCCATAGCGGTAAGCGGTTGCACCTCTACCCCTAGCCAGCCGCGTATGGCCTTGCCGTATTGAATTAAATCTTCGGCAATGCGCAGGGCTAAATCTATGGGTATGGCCAAGCCTATACCTTGGGAGCCACCGCTACGGCTATAAATGGCAGAGTTAATACCTAGCAGACGGCCTTGAGCATCTACCAAGGCGCCGCCTGAATTACCAGGGTTAATAGCGGCATCGGTTTGTATGTAGTTTTCATAGGTGCTGAGTTGCAGGCCGTAGCGGCCGGTGGCGCTGATGATGCCTTGAGTAACCGTTTGGCCAAAACCGTAGGGGTTGCCTATAGCCAGCACCACGTCCCCTACCTGCGCCTGGGCAGGGTCGCCTAACTGGATAAAGGCTAGGTCATCGAGTTCTATTTTTAACACTGCTAGATCGGTGTCGGGGTCGCTGCCAACAATATTGGCCAGGGCTTCGCGGCCATCGTGCAATAGTATTAAAATTTCCTCAGCGCCGTTAATCACGTGATGGTTGGTTAAAATAAAGCCCTGCTCATTCATAATTACGCCAGAGCCCAAGCTTTGTTGTACGCGCTCTTTTTGCCGTATGTTATTGCGCTCTAGAAAGTGCTTAAAGAAAGGGTCATTAAATAAGGGCGGTAATTTCTGCTTAACGGTTTTTTTGGTATAGATGTTAACCACCGCCGGTGCAGCAATTTTCACCGATTGCGCATAGCTGTTGGGGGTGGTGGTGACGGTGTTATAGCCATGAACGCGGTCATTGTTGAGATATTGCAAAATAATAAAAGCGGCTAACACGCCGCAGAGTATCGGCCAGCTTAAAAATCGAAAGAGTTTGTTCATTGTTCGGACCATTATGGGGGTCATATTGGTAGACCCCTAGTATTCTCTGGGTTGTTAGCCTAGCATGATTTTTTTATTATCAGTATCCGCACAATGAGAAATAGCGCATAGAGGGTGTAATGAGTCAGGCCAAAAACACAATTACAATCAAACAGTTAGTCGCCGCCATCGCGGGCCAGCTAGAACCTAGTCAGTTTCAAGATTACTGCCCCAACGGCCTACAAGTGCAGGGCGGTAGCGAAATAAAAACCCTGGTCACCGGCGTTACCGCCTCACAAGCCTTAATAGACGCAGCGGTAAAGCACAATGCGGATGCCGTATTAGTGCATCACGGCTATTTTTGGAAAGGTGAGGATGCCTGCCTAACCGGCATGAAATACCAACGCATCAAAACCCTAATGGATAACAATATCAACCTGCTGGCCTACCACCTGCCGCTGGATGCCCACCCGGTGCTGGGTAATAACGCCCAGCTAGCGCAATTGTTAGGCCTTACGGTAGAAGGTGGGCTGCAACCCGGCGAGGCGCGTCCTGTCGGTAATGTCGGCAGCCTTAATCCGCCTATGAGTGCTGCTGATTTTAGCCAGCGTGTAAAGCAAGTGCTAAACCGCGAGCCGCTATTAATTGGTGATGATGAAACCATGATAGCGCGAGTGGCTTGGTGTACTGGAGCTGCGCAAGGTTATATAGAGCAAGCCGTAGCAACGGGGGCAGATTTATTTTTATCCGGCGAAATCTCCGAACCTACCGTGCACACCGCCAGAGAATTGGGCATACACTATATGGCGGCGGGGCATCACGCTACCGAACGCTATGGGGTTAAAGCCTTGGGTGAGTGGTTGGCTGCAGAGTTTGGTTTGGTGCACCATTTTGTGGATATAGATAATCCGGTGTGATTTTTAGCTTATAGCTTATAGCTTATAGCTTAGCCAGCCAAGGCTGGGTGTTTTATTAAATGGAGTACAGCGTAATGAAAGAAAAAATAAACGAACCAGCCTTACAGGCTTTAAAAATAGCCTTTAGCTATATGCCCAAAGCCACAGAGGTTAACCAGGACGAATACGGCGAGCGTTATCAGACCGTGCTTGAGCATATTGAAGCCGTTAGAGAAGTGTTGTTGATGAATGATGTAGATCCGGAAGAGGTTTATGGTGAAGTGAACCCTGAACTTACGCCTAGGTCTTCCTGTTAGTTCGGCGCTTTCGGTGATGGTAATTAATAAAAGGGGCAAGCGGCAATCAGGGTTTTTAAAAACTCCCCAGCGCAAACTCTGCCAAAACCCTGTAAAATCCCCCGATTAATCCCTTAGCCATAGGCAGCTCTATTTCGTGAGTAACACAACCCTAATTTTTGGCATACACGCCGTTGCCTCTTTACTGGAACGCCAACCCGAGCGGGTAGAAAAGCTCTATATTCAGCGCGGCCGCAAAGACGCCCGTATGGAGGCTTTACTGGCTAGTGCCGAGCAAGCAGCGGTGGCCTATGAGTATCTGGATAGAAAAGATTTAGACGATATGGTGAAGGGCCAGCACCAAGGTGTGGTGGCGCAATCCCAAGGCAGTCAACTATTGCGTGAGCGCGACTTAGAACTGTTGTTAGATGAACTAGATCACCCGCCTTTATTGTTGATTTTAGATGGCGTTACCGACCCGCACAATTTAGGTGCCTGCCTACGCACTGCCGATGCAGCTGGCGTGGATGCGGTGATCGTGCCTAAAGATAATGCAGCGGGTTTAAATGCCACCGCCCGTAAGGTGGCCTGTGGTGCTGCCGAAGTTATCCCCTTTGTGCAAATCACCAATTTGGCGCGCACCCTGCGCGAGTTACAGCAGCGCGGTATTTGGCTATACGGCACCGCCGGTGAAGCCGAACAAGAGATCTACGATGTTGATATGTCTGGTCCCATGGCCTTGATTATGGGGGCAGAGGGTAAGGGTTTACGCAGGCTCACCCGTGAACACTGCGACTATCTCATCAAGCTACCTATGGCGGGCAGTGTGAGTAGCTTAAATGTGTCGGTGGCCACGGGGGTTTGTTTGTTTGAGATCGGCCGCCAGAGGCGGCCTGGCAGCCTCTAGTACGTAGTCGATAGTTCCTAGGTGATAGTCTCTAGTCGAAAGTCTCTAGTATGTAGTCGCTAGTCGCTAGTCGCTAGAAAAAGATAGACTCCGGCCTGCGCCGGAGTGACGCAGTACATTATGCCCCGCCTTTACTAGCGACTAGAGACTAACAGCTAGAGACGCCCCTCCCAGCCATTGACAACAATGGCTGGGAGGGGCTTTAATGAACACTCATTCATTCCTGTATTGGCACTTGTGGTTATGAACACGATTTCCAGCGCTGGCAAGCCCACCTTTATTACCTGGTCGCACTGGGTGTGTACGTCCGCCTCTTGGCAGGACTACTTCCGCGGCGAAGACGACGACTCCGTAACTTTCTCATAAACGCTAGGCCCACGGCCTACGTTATCTGGCCTGCGCTTTTTGCGTAGTGGTCGCATTCTATCTATTGTATTTATTAGTGCTTGCAGGCTAGGCCTGTGAGCCTTAATTAAGTGAGAAAGACTTATGTTGTGGTTAAAACCTACCCAAGAAACAACTGAACACACCGGCTCTTATTATGCCGCCACCGCCAACTGGCAAACCGACTATCCGCCATTAAAAGGTGAGGTGCAGGTTGATGTCGCCATCGTCGGTGGCGGTTTTACCGGGGTAAACACCGCTTTAGAATTGTCCGAGCGGGGCTACAAGGTGGCTTTAATTGAAGCTAATAGAATTAGCTGGGGCGCCTCAGGCCGCAACGGCGGGCAAGTTATTGGTGGCATAGGCCACAATCATCAGCAGTTTGAAAAAACGATAGGTAAAGACGGTGTTAAACGTATTTACGATATGGGGGTGGAGTGCTGCGAAATTATACGCGAGCGTGTCGCCAAGTATGATATTCAATGTGACCTTAAATGGGGTTATGGTGATGTCGCGATTAAAGCGCGCCATATGCGCGAATTTGCTGAATTCAAAGAGTGGCAAGAAAAAAATGGCTATCCCCACGATTTAGAAATTCTTGATAAGCAGGCCATCAAACATTATGTGAATTCTGATAATTACATGGGTGGCATGATTAATGAAAACGGCTATGGCCATGTGCATTCGCTTAACTTATGTATAGGCGAGGCTAGAGTCGCCGAAAGTTTAGGGGCGCAAATTTTTGAGCAGTCGCGCGTCACTAAAATTGTGCATGGTGCGCTGCCCGAAGTGCATACCGAACAGGGTGTGGTTAAGGCAAAATATGTGGTGACCTGTGGCAATGCCTATATGGGTGATTTAGAACCTAAGCTAGCTTGTAGGGTGCTGCCTTCCACTAGTTGCGTGATTGCCACTGAGCCTTTAAGCGCCGCACAAATTCAACAAACCCTGCCTGCGGACATAGCCGTGTGCGACCCTAGAACCGCCTTGGATTATTTTCGCCTTACCGCCGATAAGCGCATGTTGTTTGGCGGCCTGTCTAATTACACCGGGCTAGACCCCAAGGACTTAGTCGGCACCCTGCGCAAAAAAATGCTGCAGGTATTCCCCGAGCTGGCTAATGTGCGTATCGATTACGGTTGGAGTGGGCAAATGGGCATAGGCATTAACCGCTTAGCACAGCTGGGTCGCTTATCGGATAACGTCTTCTATATACAGGCCTACTCTGGCCACGGTGTGGCCCCTAGCCATATGACCGCTAGAATAACCGCCGAAATGATAGCGGGCCATGCCGAACGCTTTGATACTTTTGCCAAGGTCAAACATATGAGTTGGCCTGGAGGTAAATTGTTACGTAGGCCGGCGATGGCTTTAGGGATGATGTATTACAAGATTTTGGATGAGCTTTAAAAATATGAGCTGTAAGCGGCAAGCTATAAGCTTCAAGGTGAAGTTCAGTTGCTTGTCGCTGAGAGCTTCAGACTGTCGATATCTTTGTCACATTGTTAGAGGTCAAAAAAGTTCTAGGTAACAACTTGATTTAAACCAATGGCTTAACGTACTGGCTTAATTGTTGCTTATGTCTAAGTAGCCCTAACTACTAAAAGGATTGGTTAAATGATAAATAAAGTTGTTCGAGTGGCGGCGCTGAGCGCGTCAATGTTAATGGCATCATCACTGTCGCAAGCTGGCCTAGTCGGTAATGATGCGATTGATCGCAGCACTTCAGATACGTGGTCAAATTTCGTGCTTGGTTTGACCACTGAAGTCTTTACTTCGGCGGGAACAGTGACTAATTGGAATATTTTTTCGAACAACCAAGGTACCCTTGGCATGTTGTTGCTTCGTAACACTGGCGGTTCAAATTATAGTGTTGTGGGCGCAGATTTCGAAACAGTTGCTGCGGGTTATAATAGCTTTTCATTTACACCCGATACCGGTAGTGCCAATGTACTGGCTGGTGATATCTTGGGCCTTTTCATCGGCACAGCGAAAGTAGATTTCGATTTCAATGGTGCTGATTCAGTCAGCTGGTGTGGTAACAGCGGCTGTATTGCCAACAGCTCTACTCAGCTTGCGGTTGGTGAAACTGTCGGTCTTACCGGCGGCCCCCAAGGACGTGTTTATTCTGCTAACGTCTCCGTGCCTGAGCCTGGCTCATTGGCGTTGTTAGGTCTTGGCTTAGCGGGTCTTGGTGCCATACGTAGAAAGAAAAGTTAATCTGTAGTTACACAAAAGAAATAGTAACGGCTCCTTCGGGAGCCGTTTTTGTTTGTGATAGATGCTCCGTGATATCTACGGGCTTAAGTGCAGGAGTAAGATACTTTGTGTGTCGGGCCTTTTAGATGCCGAGCTACCCCGTAGAGCTATCCACTTGTAATAAGTCTAATGCCAGCGCTTCGGCAACTTTAATGCCGTCTATGCCCGCCGATAAAATTCCACCCGCATAGCCCGCGCCTTCACCTGCAGGGTAAAGCCCTTTGGTATTTATATTTTGAAAATCTTTACCGCGCTTTATACAAATAGGTGATGAGGTACGCGTTTCCACGCCGGTTAAAATAGCATCATCCATAGCAAAGCCTTTAATTTTTTTATTAAAGGCCGGTATGGCTTCACGAATGGCGTCTATGGCAAAGGCCGGTAAGGCTAGCGATAAATCACCTAGGCTAATGCCGGGTTGGTAAGAGGGTTTAACGCTGGCCAGTTCGGTAGACGGTTGGTTTTTGAGGAAGTCGCCGACTAATTGTGCGGGGGCGCTATAATCTTCGCCGCCTAGTTTGTAGGCTAATTTTTCCAGCTTACGCTGTAAATCTATGCCCGCTAACACATGTTCGGGGTAATCTTTTTCAGGCTCTATGCCCACCACTATGGCGGCGTTGGCATTGCGCTCGTTGCGTGAGTATTGCGACATGCCGTTGGTAACCACACAGCCTTCTTCCGAGGTGGCGGCAACTACGGTGCCACCGGGGCACATACAAAAACTGTAAACGCTGCGGCCACTTTCACAGTGGTGTACCAGTTTATAATCCGCCGCCCCTAAAATGGCATTGCCGGCAAATTCACCAAAACGGGCATCATCAATAACTGATTGCGGGTGTTCAATTCTAAAGCCTATGGAAAAGGGCTTAGCTTCTATATATACCCCTTGTTGCAGCAGCATCTCAAAGGTGTCGCGTGCGCTGTGGCCTATCGCTAGCACTATATGGCGGCTAGCCAGAGTTTCGCCACTGCTTAGTGTTAAGCCGGTAACTTTTCCCTCTTTTCCGCCCTCGTCTCCTTCACCTTCGGTAGTGGCTTCGCGGTGCAGGGTTTCTACTTTTTGGTTAAAGCGTATCTCGCCCCCCAAGCGGGTGATTTCGGCGCGCATGGCTTCTACCATTTTCACTAGCTTAAAGGTGCCGATATGGGGCTTGCTAACAAACATGATTTCTTCAGGGGCGCCGGCTTTCACAAATTCGGTTAATACCTTGCGGCCCAAAAAGCGTTTGTCTTTTACTTGTGAATAGAGTTTGCCATCCGAGAACGTGCCCGCGCCGCCTTCGCCGTATTGCACATTAGATTCGGTGTTGAGTTTACGGTCGCGCCATAAGCCCCAAGTATCTTTGGTGCGCTGTCTTACGTCTTGGCCGCGCTCCAGCACTATGGGTTTAAGCCCCATTTGCGCCAACACCAAGGCAGCTAAAATACCGCAGGGGCCAAAACCAATAACAATAGGGCGCTGTTGGTTTGGCTTGGGGAAGTTGGCATCGGCCTGGGCGATCAACTGATAGCGGGTATCCGGGCTGGGCCTAAGTGCTTTATTGCTTTGTAATAGCGATTTTTCAAGGCCTGCGCTCAGTACTACATCTAACTGATAAATCAGCAAAATATTGGCCTTTTTACGCGCATCGTAGCTGCGTTTAAACACGCTAAAGCTTTGTAATTCTGATGGTTTAATCGCCAGTTTTTCAATGATGGCAGCGGTGAGGTCTTGCTCAGTATGGTTAAGAGGGAGCTTAAGTTCGTTAATACGTAGCATGGCAAATAAACTGATTAGAAAGGGTGGTAAGGGCGTGTGCGGCGCATTTTAGCAGTTATGGAAGGTGTTAGCAGTAAGTGATGGCTTTGCTGTCTACTAATAACAATCCATCGATCACGGGCGCCATAAACAATGGTAAGGGGTGATTGATGATTGTTTTTTTTTATTGCCAAGGCATCGAACGGTCCCTTGCCTTGCTGCGGCCTTCAGCGCCTAACAAGCCTCAGGAACTACGGTTCAACGGAGTGTATAGGAAAGAAATGGTCACATTTCTATTAGCTCCCGCGCTTTAGCTGTTAAATTAATTGCTGTTGTCAGCTGAGTGCTAAGACCATCGCAAGCGGATTGTTTCTGTATAGAATGGTTGAATAAAATGATAGTCGATTTTCTTTACGTTTTATATGATTTAATTAAGCATAGATAGATAGTAAATTTATATAAAACAGGTGGTTAAGTGTTATGGCTTGATAATTGCTTATCCCGGGTGGGACATGAGTCCCGCAATGATTGTTAATTGCCAAACCTTTCGTGAGGAAGGGACGGAAAGCCACGGGCCTAGCTAAGCTAACGACATAGCTAAATAGGGAAGGCGGCCGGGTTGCATCAAAGGAGTATTACTATGTCATTTCGATTATTTAAGAGCGCTATCGCAACAATAGCTTTGAGTTTTAGCGCAGGTAGCTTTGCAATACCCACGCTAGATTTTGACGTCAACGGCCCCGGCTCGTCGGTAAATTCTAGTGGAATTACTTTATGTTCGGGATGCTCAACAAATTTCACCCTTGCATCAGGCTTGGATAGCGAAATATTTAGCTTAGCATCGGGCGATAGCTACACCTTTGATTTTTTTACGGCGGATCTCTATGGCCCCGCTTCGGGCTGGGGTGCTATAGGTGGTGTGATTGAAGCAACACTTGCCTTTACTTCACCCGATAACGTTGACGGTAGTGGCACCGGGCTTGGCGGTGCAGGCTGGACTTGGTTTGGTATTTTTGGGGGAGGAGGACTTGGTGGATTGACTTTTGATCTCGCAGGGCAGCCCAGTGATATATTATTGGCTGATGGCTCATTGTTCGGTATTGAGTTCTCTGCGTCTAGCGACTCGTGCGGCGGAAAAGGTTGTACTTTGTCTCAAACCATACAAGCCACAGTAACAGCCAAAGATGTAGTTGCTTCAGTGCCAGAACCCGGCTCAATGGCGCTACTTGGTCTTGGCTTGATTGGTCTTGGTTTAAGTCGTCGTAAAGCTAAAGCATCAGCTTAGTAATAAATTAAGTAAGAATCATAGCGGCCCTTTTTAGGGTCGCTTTTGTTACAGGTAAAAGCAATTAACGTTGCTATTGGCGTATCGCAGTCTTGCTCTGCACGGATAAGCGTACATATTTGCTTATTATCTTCAGTTGACTGAATTTCACTCACTTTTCACATCTATGCCCTTGCATATCAGATTCTTAAAGTGGCTGTCTTGTTAGTCGTTAGTCTTGTTAGTCGTTAGTAGTGAAAATGACATAGGCTTTTATTCTTAAAGGTCCCGGCCTGCCAAAGTCACTCTATTTAACGTAAATTGCGCCCATAAATTCAACTTACTTCACCTCTGTTCACTCTTTGGTTGTGTAGATTTATAATTAATGATCTTTAACCTCTTAAAATGGGTGTTTTATTAGTGGCTGGTGTCGCTTTTAAGTGGCGGTACATGCTATGTTTTGACTGTTGTAAAAAGAAAAATAATACCGTCATAGGTGTCAACCTTAAGGATAGGTTTCAAATGTTTAATGTAGTCAAGTTGGTTTTAATTCTCTGTTTAAATTTCTGTTTAGTGGCTTGTGGCGGTGGCGGATCAAATGATTCGGTTGATGAGGAAGTAACGTTTTCTTTAACAGTTTCTAATACAAACCCTTCAAATAATGCAGCAAGTGTGTCGCGTAGTGATTCAATTACGGCAAAGTTTAATGAGAATTTACTTGTTAGTAGCGTCGATGGTAGCCGTTATTACTTGCAGAGCCAGTCGGGCTATGAGTCGATAAGCGTTAGCGTGAGTGGAAGCGTGGCATCACTGGTTGCTATAGAGCCCCTTTTATTATTAACGCCTTATACTGCGACACTTTCCGCACAGATAGAAGGTGAATCTGGGGCTAAGTTAGAAAGCGATTTTAGCTGGAGTTTTATCACCGAAGATGGCGAGTGGGGTGAGGCAGTAAAAATTGAGAATGGCGCTGCTTCTGGCCGCGATGTCCAAGTAGCTGTTAATGAAAGCGGTAATGCTTTGGCTGTTTGGGTGCAAAGTAATGGCGTTCAAGACAGTATTTGGGCAAATAGATATACGGCCATTGATGGCTGGGGTACGGCTGCGCTTATAGAAACTAATGATGCAGGCCCGGCAGCCACCCCACAGCTTGCTATTGATGATGACGGTAATGTTTTAGTTGTTTGGTCCCAGTCTAATGGTTCTGTAGCAAGTGTTTGGGCAAATCGCTATACGGTCGGTGCAGGCTGGGGTGTAGCTGGGTTATTAGAAGTAGATGATACGGGGGCGGTCCTTAACCCAAAAATAGCTGTGGATAATAATGGAAATACTTTCGCAATATGGTCTCAATATGACGGGCCTCATGGTATACCTGGAGGCACAGCAAAAAGTTATATTTGGGTTAACTATTATACGGTAGGAATAGGTTGGGGTGTTGCCGAGCAAATTGAGGCCCATAGCCAGGGTGGGGCAGGTTACCCTGAAATAGCTTTTGATGATGAGGGGAATGCTCTGGCTATATGGACCCAAACAGGTGTTGCCGAGCATATTTGGGCAAGCCGCTATTCGGTTGGTGCTGGCTGGGGGGTAGCTGAAGAAATAGAAGCGGCAGGTATGGGGAATGGATTTTTACCCGATATAGCTTTCGATGATGCTGGTAACGCTATAGCTGTTTGGGGTCAATATGATGGTGTTAATACAAATATATGGTCAAATCGTTATGCTGCCGGTGTTGGCTGGGGTGAGGCCGAGCGAATAGAAAATAGCGCTGTTGATAGTGGGTCATTCCCTCGCATTGCAGTTGACTCTTTAGGCAGTGCTCTGGTTGTTTGGCAGCAAATGGACTCTGGCCGTTCAAGTATATGGGCTAATCGATACAGCCTAAATGTTGGGTGGGGTGAAGCAGAGCTTATTGAGTCAAATGATGTGGGGCATGCTTATGCTCCTCATTTGGCGGTAGATAGTAATGGCAACGCAATGGCTATTTGGAGACAAAATAGTTTGACTGCGCGTTCGGATATTTGGTTTAGCCGTTACCTTAATAATAAGGGGTGGGAGAGCCCTGAGCTAGTTGAGACGAATGATATAGAAGCTTCATTTGCTCCGGGATTAGCTGTTGATGGTAACGGTAGGTTTATGGCTGCGTGGTTTCAACTGGATTATATTACGGGGACGAACAATATATGGGCCAATCGCTTTGAGTGATTAAGTGTAGAGGTTTAGAGACTGTAGTGGCTCAAACTTGATCTAACAGTTCCCCTTTTTTATCCGGTGCCTGTCAGATAAGATCTAAATTCCTACAGTTAATAATTGGGTTGAATACCCGGAAGTCATTAGGTATCGGATTAAGTCCGACATGACAGGGTTCTATTCCTGGGCCCGGTCTTACATAGACAGTAGTTTTAGTCGTTTTACCTCTGGTAAAAGGTGAGGCTCAGGTATGATTCTTAAAATGGGTGTCTTGTTAGTGTGCTACTGCGAGCGATGGCTAAAGGCGTGCTTCTGGCCATGGCTAAGAAAAGGCAGGTACAAAAAAAGCGACGCTCGGAAGAGATTCGCTTTATGGTTAACTATGTAGGAAAGAGTGACCCTAGCCTCACTCTTTATGGCGTGTTCGTTTATTCAAATTCGCGAATAATGGTAGTAATACTTTCCTTGGCATCGCCGAAGATCATGCGGGTATTTTCTTTAAAGAATAGCGGGTTAGCGATACCGGCAAAACCTGACGCCATTGAGCGTTTCAAGACAAACACGGTGCGTGCTTGATCCACATTGATAACGGGCATGCCGTAAATTGGGCTTCCTTCCATCTCGCGAGCGGCTGGGTTAACCACGTCATTGGCGCCGATAACAATAGCGACATCGACCGTTTCCATACGTGGATTGATTTCATCCATTTCTAGCAATAAGTCATAAGAAACATCTGCTTCTGCCAGTAAAACATTCATGTGCCCGGGCATACGACCCGCAACGGGGTGTATTCCGTAAAGCACATCGGCGCCATTTTCCTCTAACAACTCCTGTAGTTCTTTAAGCACATGCTGAGCTTGGGCAACGGCCATGCCGTAACCGGGAATGATAGCGACTGTGCTTGCCGCCTCTAAAATATAATAAGCGTCTGCTGGTGTCAGGGGCTTTACTTCACCTTCGATAACGTCGGTCGTAGCTTTTACCGAGCCGAAACCTGAGAACAAAACGTTGCTTAATGAACGGTTCATCGCCTTGCACATGATTTTAGTCAGGATGATGCCTGAAGCGCCAACCAAAGAACCCGCAACAATCAGCAAGTTATTACCAATCGCAAAACCTGCCGCACAAGCAGCCAAGCCGGAGTAAGAGTTCAGCAGCGAAATAACCACTGGCATGTCGGCACCACCTATGGGGATAACCGCCATGATGCCGAATAGCAGGGCTAAGGCAACAGCGGCGTACAAGTAGTTAGCATTGCTTGGCTCCATCACGAACATCACACCGCAGGCAATAATGGCTAATACAATTACGCTGTTTACAACATTTTGACCAACAAATACTATCGCTTTACCAGCAATGCGCTCAGACAACTTACCCCAGGCGATGAGGGAGCCGGTAAAGGTTAAACCGCCTATCAAAATCGATAAGAAGATGGTGATCATGGTGAATGTGTTAGCGCTAGGGTCAATAGCAGACCAGCCAACTAATAAAGAAGCCAGCCCACCAAAACCATTAAACAATGCCACTAGCTCAGGCATGGATGTCATTTCAATCATGCGTGCAGCTGTTGCACCTATGATGGCACCAATCGCAATGCCAATAGCAATATTGCTGTAGCTAATTATACCTTGGTCGAATAATGCGAAAACAACCGCGATTAGCATGCCTAGTGACGACAGCATATTACCTTTACGAGCCGTCGCGGGAGAACCCAATAACTTGAGGCCAAAAATAAACAGTGCCGCCGATACAATGTAGGCAATGTTAATAATAATATTAGTATCCATTACTTACTGCCCTCTTTTTTCTTGAACATCGCCAGCATCCTATCGGTAACCATATAGCCACCCACCACGTTAATCGTCGCTAGTGCGACTGCTCCAGTCGCTAGCCAAGTAGAGAGTTGTGGGTCACTGGTATTGCCTGCTAATGCTAAAGCACCAACTAAGGTAATGCCGGAAATAGCGTTTGAACCTGACATTAAAGGCGTGTGTAAGGTAGAGGGAACTTTGTTGATTAACTCAAAACCTAAAAAGATAGAGAGCATCAAGATAAAAATGAGAAAAACGATTTCCATGACAATCTCCGTTGTTAAGACTGGGGTGTCTTGTTGTAGTGGTTTTTAATGACGTCGTTAACCACGGCGCCTTGGTGAGTGATAACGCAACCTGTGGCAATTTCATTGTCAAAATTCAGCGCGAAAGTTTTTGCTTCTTCATCCCAAAATTCATCAACGAGATTAAACAGGTTGCTAGAATACATCTGGCTGGCATCGCGAGGTACGTCGCTCGCCCAGTTGCCGGTGCCCACAATATGAACGCCATTTTCAGTGACAACGGTCTCTCCGGGTGCAGAACCTTCAACGTTGCCACCGTTTTCAGCCGCCATATCGACGACTACTGAGCCGGGCTTCATTGCCGCAACAGCATCAGCGGCGACAATAACGGGAGGCTTACGGCCAAATAGTTGTGCGGTTGTGATAACAACATCCGACTCAGCTATTTCCGCTTTCTGACCCTGCTTTTGTAATTCCATCTGTTCGGGTGTTAAGGCCAGCGCATAACCCTCTTTAGTTTGACCGGTTTCACCTAAATCAATTTTCAGAAATTTAGCCCCTAACGATTCAACTTGCTCGGCTACCACATCCCGGGTATCGAAGGCTGTTACTTTAGCACCTAAGCGTTTGGCCGTTGCAATGGCCTGCAAACCGGCCACCCCCGCGCCAATGATAAAGACCTTGGCTGGTTTTAATGTGCCGGCTGGCGTCATCATCATGGCAAAAATACGATTAAGTGCATTGGCGGCTTTAATAACCATTACATAACCCGCGAGATTAGCCTGTGAACTCAAGGCATCCATTTTTTGGGAGCGGGTAATACGGGGAATCATTTCCATGGATATGGCGGAAACGTTTTTGGCAGCCATTTTTTCAACCAGCTCGCGCTCATTGAACGGGTCGAGAAAGCTGATATGGGTGCTTCCCGTTTTTAGCAGATCTACTTCAGCCAGTGTGGGCTTGTGCAAGCGCAGCACGATGTCTGCGCTGGCAAGCAGTTGTTGCCTATCTGTGTTGATTGACGCACCTGCCTCTTGGTAGTCGCTATCAGAAAAACCAGCGGCTATGCCCATGCCCGCTTCAATGGATACATCAGCGCCAGCACGCACTAGTTTTTTGACGGAGTCGGGTACCAGCGATGCACGCCTTTCACCGGACAAGGTCTCCTTGGGGATAACAATCAACATGAAGTCACCGTAATCATCTAAAGGGATTTTGTTTACATGTAATGATACTTGGTCGCTATGTGGCGAACAATGCGGCTGTAGTTATAGTAGCCATAACTAAGAGTTATGTGAGAATTTCAAGAATTTCAAGGGGTCAGAGTCTTTGTTCTCAACCTAAGGTTTAGCGCTATAGCCTGGCGGTATGGCTAACGAGAGAGGCGCTTCGAGCGCCTCTCTCGTTTTCAAGGACTTTGACCCCCTTGAAGCCGGACCCCCTTAAATCCCAGCTCTTCAGTCAATAATAGAAGCATATGACGCCTATTACCTCCAGTTGGCTGAAATTCACCCACTTTTCACCCTTGTGCCCTTGCATATCCGGGCCTGTTTGCATAAAATCGCGCCTCCTTTCGATCCGGCTCGCTTGCTTGCCAAGTAACGGTTCGATACTCCTTGTCATACTGGCTACGATTGCTGGGTGACTTAAACCCGTAAGGAGCGTTTATGCGTCATTACGAAATCGTATTTCTGGTACACCCAGATCAAAGTGAACAAGTGCCCAGCATGGTTGAGCGCTACACACAAACTATTGAAGCTGATAGTGGCAAAATCCACCGTTTTGAAGACTGGGGCCGTCGTCAACTGGCTTACCCGATCAACAAAATTCACAAAGCTCACTACATTCTTATGAATGTTGAAGCCTCGCAAGCAGCTATGGACGAGCTGGATACAGCTTTCCGTTATAACGATGCTGTATTGCGTAACATGGTTATTCGCTGTGATGATGCTAAGACTGAAGAGTCGCCCATCATGAAGGCAGAGAAAGAGAGCCGTGAGCGTCGCAATAGCCGCACTGAACGTGCTCCAGAAGCAGAAACTGCTGCCGAGCCAGCTGCTAAAGCCGAAGTTGAAACTGAAGCTAAAGCCGAAGACGTTTCAGAAAAAGCTAGCGAAGAGTAATTAACTCGCTGCTTGGCAGCGTAATTGTGAATTTAGGAGTAACACCATGGCACGTTTTTTCCGTCGTCGTAAGTTCTGCCGTTTTACCGCAGAAGGTGTCAGCAAGATCGATTATAAAGATCTAGACACATTGAAAGCTTATGTTAGTGAAACTGGCAAAATTGTACCTAGCCGTATCACTGGCACTAAAGCCAAGTATCAACGTCAATTAGCGACTTGCATCAAGCGCGCACGCTTCTTGGCTTTATTGCCTTACACTGACCAGCACAAATAAGGTTAGCCAAAGGCTGTAGGGATCAGATATGCGCGCCTTAGCTGAATTTGTAATGAAAGGCAGGTGGCAGGCTATTTTGGTAGCTGTGCTGGCTTCTACAACAGTTTTATTTACATGGGTAGGTGCAGCAGTAGTTGCCCTAGTCATATTACGTCAAGGTTTTAAAGAAGGCTTTACGGTTCTTCTTTGGGCATTGCTACCTAGCATAGTGATGGTGGTGTTGGGTGATACCGGCCCGCTGGCAACCATGTTGGGTACGGCGCTGCTAGCTAGCGTGTTAAGAGCCACCACATCGTGGCCTTTAACACTGATTGCAGCGGTGGCCTCAGGCGTATTAACAGGGCTTGCTTTATTAGCATTTGGGCAAGCCTATATAGAAGAAATTTTGCGCTTTGTGTCTGAGCTTATCACTCAGGTGCAAAATCAAGCCGCTAAGGGTCAGCAGGTAGCGATATCTGCGCCTACGGTGGTGCAAATCTTGGGCTTATTAGGCTTGGGTAATGCCATAACGGTGACGTTATGTTTGATTTTGGCGCGTTGGTGGCAGGCGCTGCTGTATAACCCTGGTGGATTTCGCCAAGAGTTTTACAGCTTGCGATTAACGCCACCATTGACTGTGTTACTGCTAGTGGCTGGCATTGCGTTGTCGTCACTGGGTGCAGACTACCGGTTTTGGGCACTGATCTGTGTGGTGCCCTTTATGTTTGCAGGCTTTGCTCTGGTGCACGGATTAGTGGCCAAGAAGCAAATGAACGGGCGTTGGTTGGGCCTGTTCTATATAGGGTGGTTTATTCTAGACCCTATTAAGCTGCTGCTATTGCTGGTGGTTGTTGTGGACAGTTGGTTCGACTTAAGAGGGCGTTTGGGCAAGGCATAGCCTGCACTAGCGCTATTAGAGTTTTGACAGACCAGCGGAACGCGGTCTTACAAGAGAAAAGGTGAATATAATGCAAGTTATTCTGCTCGAAAAAGTAGGTAAGTTGGGTGAGTTAGGCGACAAGGTAAATGTTAAGGCTGGTTTCGGCCGCAACTACTTATTACCTTATGGCAAAGCTGTTTCTGCAACTAAAGCAAACGTTGCTGATTTCGAAGTACGTCGTGCTGAGTTAGAAGCTGCGGCTACTGAGAAGCGCGCTACTGCTGAAGCACGTGCGGCTAAATTAGCCAGCATCAATGTTGTTATTACTGGCAATGCCGGTGATGAAGGCAAGCTATTCGGTTCTATCGGTACACGTGACATCGCTGATGCCATAACTGCCGCTGGCGTTGACGTTAGCAAAAGCGAAGTTCGTTTACCTATCGGTGTAATCCGTGAAATAGGCGAATTCGAAATTGATGTGCAATTGCACTCAGAAGTAACGCAAACTGTTAAAGTTTCGGTAGTTGCTGAGTAAGCAATTAAACAAAGCTTTATAGCTGGCGGCTTAGGCCGCTGTAGAAAGGCGTGCTAGGTAATCCTAGTGTGCCTTTTTTTATGGGTTTTGTTTAAGCTACAAGCGGCAAGCTGTAAGCTACAAGAGAGGCACTGTTTTGGTCTGTCTTATAGCTTATAGCTTGCCGCTTAACGCTTGTGACTTATCACCCCGCATACTTGTCGTACGCGGGGTGATAAGTCACAATGATCCCCTTCTTTTTGATAACAATAAACGCTGTTAGGTTATAGATACTGTGGATTTTGACCCCGAGCACGAACCCGCTGACTATATGATGTCCTCCCCGCCGCCAGGCTTGGGGGGGGAGATGGATTTGGCTGCGCTGAAAGTGCCGCCGCACTCTATAGAGGCCGAGCAGTCGGTGCTGGGTGGCTTAATGATAGCCAATGATGCCTGGGATAATGTCGCCGACCAGCTTAAACCCGATGACTTTTATCGCGGTGCCCATAAGCAAATCTTTAAGCAAATGATTGTGTTGGTGGAAGCTGAAAACCCCATCGATGTCATCACTCTGTCAGAAGCGCTTAACAACACCGGTGAGCTAGAGCAAGTGGGCGGTTTGTCCTACCTAGCCGAACTGACTAGAAATACCCCCAGTGCCGCCAATATACGCGCCTATGCCACCGTAGTACGCGAGCGCGCCAGCTTGCGCTCACTGATAGGTGTGGCTAATGAAATTGTTGAAAATAGCTACAACCCGGAAGGGCGTAGCAGCGACGATCTGCTAGACGAAGCCGAACGTAATATCATGCGTATAGGCGAGGAGCGCCCCAAAGAGGGTGGCCCGCAAGGGGTTAACCCACTATTGCAGCTCACCTTAGAGCGCATAGACGAAATGAGCACCTCCGAAGGTGGCATTACCGGGGTGACCACCGGCTTTGCCAAGTTGGATGAGATGACGTCGGGCCTGCAGAACTCGGACTTAATTATTGTTGCCGCTAGGCCCTCTATGGGTAAAACCACCTTCGCCATGAACCTGGTAGAAAACGCCTTGTTTGGCAGCGAAAAACCGGTGTTGGTATTCAGTATGGAAATGCCCGCCGACGCTATCGTGATGCGGATGATTTCCTCCATAGGCCGTATTAACCAAACCCATGTCCGTACTGGCCAGCTCAGCGAAGAAGAATGGCCGAAACTGGCATCGGCCATTACCAAGTTAAAAGACAAACCCTTATTTATTGATGACACCGCAGCACTTACCCCTACTGAAGTCAGAGCTCGCGCCCGACGTTTGGTACGCGAGCACGGCGATCTGGGGATGATTATGATCGATTACCTGCAATTGATGCGGGTAGCGGGTGCCAGTGAGGGTCGTACCGCCGAGATCTCTGAAATTTCACGCTCGTTAAAAAGCATAGCCAAAGAGTTTCAGTGCCCGGTAGTAGCGTTGTCGCAGCTTAACCGCTCGTTGGAGCAGCGCCCCAATAAACGCCCCATCAACTCCGACTTGCGTGAATCCGGTGCGATAGAGCAGGATGCCGACGTGATTATGTTTATCTATCGCGACGAGGTGTATAACGAAGACAGCACCGATAAAGGCATAGGTGAAATCATTATTGGTAAACAACGTAACGGCCCCATCGGTTATTGCAAACTGGCCTTTATTGGCCAGTACACGCGCTTTGAAAACCTCAGTCATTACGACGATGAAGACGCCTACTAATTTTATCCTGAGTGGAATGGCGCTTACTTAAACCATATTTCTTCATTGCTTTGTCATACCGGCGAAAGCCCACAACT